>Ga0190367_1000264_pt1 | contig 40032 bp, 46 predicted proteins | sample 4872181011_MG_FD_171838 | JGI IMG/M metagenome (GOLD analysis project Ga0190367, IMG submission 171838) | Hydrothermal vent microbial mat bacterial communities from Southern Trench, Guaymas Basin, Mexico - 4872-18-10-11_MG | ecosystem: Environmental > Aquatic > Marine > Hydrothermal vents >... | reverse complement strand
TAATAATTCTATAATAGATCTGTTTGCATACGTGAGTTCTTATTTATGCAATATATAGACTATTTTTTCCGTTGTTATTGAAATACATTAAATTTTTTAAGTTAGGTAATGACTTTTATGATATTTATGAGCGAGAATATAATAGATATAGCTAATGAAATTATGGATGGAGCTATAGACTTTCACATTCACGCGTATCCTGATATTACAGCAAGGATTCAAGATATGGTTGAAGTAGCTTTAGATGCTAAGAAATATAATATGAAAGCTTTAGTTTTTAAAGATCATAACACAATGACGAGCGATAGATGCTATTTTGTAAATAAAATGGTACCAGAGGTTAAGTGTATAGGTAGTATAACCTTAAATTACTCTATTGGAGGGTTTAACCCCATAGCCGTAGAAATAGCTGCAAAAATGGGTGCCAAAGTTGTATGGATGCCTAGCATAGATGCGGCTTGGACTATACATCAGGTATATGTAGAAAATAAGGCTAAATGGATTAGACCTATGATTAGAATAAAGAATCCTAAAGAAGGGCTTAGCATATTTAAAGAGGGATTTAATGGTTCAAGTATACGCCCCGAAGTGAAAGAAGTGTTATCAGTGATTAAACAGTATGAGATGGTTCTAGATATATTACATATATCTCCCAAAGAAAGAAAAGTGCTCGTTGATCTAGCTAAAGAATATGGGATAGAGAAGATTGTACTTACACACCCTAATTGCGAATTAGGATATGCAGATATAGATGAACAGAAGGAATTGGCAAAGAAAGGAGTATATATGGATTACTCATTTCTTCCTCTTCTACTGTTCTTCGATAGACAAAGCCCGGAAGTTGTTGTAACCATGATAAAAGATGTTGGATATGAGAAGTCTCTCTTATGTACAGATCTTGGACAAACTATAAATCCTCCTCCTGTAGAGGGATACAAGTTATTTATATTACATCTTTTAGCTTCAGGAATCCCAAAAGAATGGTTGTTACATATAACCCACTATAATCCCGCTAATCTACTCGACTTATAAAAAATAAAAGAAAAGAGTTATTCATAGTAATCAGGCGCCTGTTTAAAGGCATTGAAAACCTCTAAACCATGTCCAAATACTACTGTCGCGTTATACTTTTTAGCGATATTTCTCATCTTAGCTATACTCTTGTGCCATGCATTAAAGTCTCTTAATCCGAAACCAAGTGGATCTCTTTCTCAAAGTTATCCCGATATATTGCTAGGTCTGTAGTAAATAAGAAATTCCTATCTTTTAACTCCACAAGCATTCCCATCATCCCAGGTGTATGCCCTGGAGTATGATATAATGTTATTCTATCAAATAACTCGATTTCCTCCTCTCTAATTACTTTCCAATTAAAGGATGGATCGATGTAGTGAGGAAGATAAGCGCCAAAATCTTCTTTTGTAGCGACAGCATAGAACATGTATTTCAACTCTTCCTCATGAATATAAATCAGTACATTCATCCCTCTGAAGAATTCAAGACCTCTTGCATGATCAAGATGAGCATGACCTATTATGATCGCTGATACGTCTTCAAGCTTATATCCCATTTTACTTAGTATGTTGCCTAAACCTGTTTTCACCCTTATATTCTAAAATTGGAAACAACTCTAACATAGGCTTAGGCCATAATTTTTCATATTCTGCAGCAGTAACTAATCGATCTTAATTTTTAACAAATAACATTATAATTTGAAATCCTTAATACCTCCTAAACATTTAGATATATTAACTCTTAATAGCTTATTTCTAATGAATTCTTTAACTATTTCATCAACATACTTACACTTTCCTATATATACTTTAACACCGATTTTATCAAGAAGTTCCAGGGCTCTAATACTTAAAGACAAGGTTAATACGACATTAATATGATTTCTTTTAATTACATCTATAATTAAGTCTTCCGATAGCTTAACAATATCACTACATGTATATTTCGAATCTTCAATATTTACAATCGTAAATGTTGGAGAATCTTTCCAGTGTGGATATATTTTAGCATTTAGTCCTCCCGGTTCATAAGTAGGTATAATTGCTCGGATCATATTAGCTTCAACCCTTTAATAAATGATATCTATTTAATATTCAAACTAATTCTATATTTAAAAACTTAAGAGACGGTGGTCAGGATATCTTCTCAGAATTCCTAAAAAACTCGTCTGCAAGCTCATCATGAATCGGTTTTAATCGTGAGATGTATGTTGTTATGGGATATTATATTTATCAATACCTCTTTGGAGATGTAGCTGCCAACCCATTGACTTCATATCAGTAATGAGAACCAGTAGATCTACTTCGCTATATAATAAGATATTACTCTCTACAGTCTCCCAATACTCTCGCCCGCAAATCTCATAAACATATGTGAAGATTTCTCAGTATGCGAATCGAGATTCTCTAAAATAGATATTATCTCACTGATATTCATCAAAGTATTAAATTGATAGATTTAAAAATTAATTTTAATTTCCAATATATTTTATACATATATAGATTTCTAGACATATATGTTAATAATTTATTAACATAGTTAAGGAAGCTAAATAAAATTTAGATCTATGTTTTGGTCTAACGACTATCGCCTATATCCCTTAATTTATAATTTCATGCTATATTATAGATGGTGGAAAGATGGGAGATACATATATTACAGTTAAAATTTATAAGGAGATTCCGGGGGAGGGTAGGGAGATTAAGTTGTTAGTTGATACTGGTGCCAGCTACTCATGGATTCCCCGTAAGATACTTGAGGAACTAGGTGTCAAACCTACGCGGAGAATGAGATTCAAGACCATCGAAGGTAGGATTATAGAGAGAGACGTTGGACATATATTTGTCGAGTATGAAGGTGAAGTCGCCCCTACAACCATCGTGTTTGCTGAAGAGGGGGATATCACTGTTTTTGGACTCCATGGACTTGAGAGTTTAGGGTTAGAGGTTGATCCCGTTACTAGAGAGGTTAGACGGAGCGAAGCATTATTAGCTATATAGGACTCCAGGTATTCATTCAACTCCACAGATAGTTTAATAGTTCTCTAATATTCTCTACTCCAACTACCTTTACGTTATATCCCCTGTCTCTTAAATATTCTTCTACATTAATCTTCTTTGGAACATAGGTTATTATATAGAATCCTGGGAACACCTCCCTCTCAACCCTAACATATACTGTTACATTCTCCTCCCCCTTTGGGACTATGAAGGTCTTAGCGCCGTTTTCAGCGGCTGCCAGAGCCTTCTCTAGGATGCCTCCTACATATCCTATTGAGCCATTCGGCTCTATAGTCCCCGTGACATATACATTTGGGTCCATCGATTTATTTAAGATTAGACTTATTAATGATGCAGTTAGTATCGCTCCCGCACTAGGCCCATCTACAATATCTACTTCTCTAGATGCCTCGATACTCAAAATAATATCTACGTTATTTAAATTGATTCCAGTTATATTCTCAGCCACTATCTTAGCTACATTTATGCTAGACTGTAGGTCGATACCAATCCGAGGCTGTGTATTCACTAATACCCTCCCGATCCCTGGAATAATGGATATTGTATAGTTTAATATTACACCCTTATACTTACCATCCTCCTCATATACTGCAACCGCGTGGAAACTTATATTGCCATATACCTCAAGCCGAACCGATGCATTCCCCTCGATATGCAGGTAGCTTGCTAATTTAGAGTAGTATGATAATTGCCTCTCTAAAATACTTAATTTATGGTTTAACCTATTTACCTCCTCCTCAAGATATAGATTCCTATTGTAATATGCGATTAAATTACCTACTAGAAACCCGATTAAGATAATCAGAATTACATTTAGGGAGATACTTACTTTCAAGGTCTTATTCATTTTACTCTAAAATTAATTTTCTAGAGATATAAAATTTGATGCTGGAAATTAGATATTTAAGCTGGATTCTACTAGGAACTCTCTCTTCAGCTTAATTATATCGAGGAATATGTGGTTATATAGTCTAGTGACGTCCTTTAGGGAGTATACTCTAGCGAATTTACTTAGAATTAAACCAATTAGAATTAGGATCGCCCCTAAAACCTCACTTACAACAGGTATAGGAATGAATATCAGTATCGATCCAATTTTAATCAGCTTTCCTCCAGAACCCTTCCTCCCATATATAAGCCTCCTTAAATTAAGTAATGTAAATGTATATTCATCTAGGAGGTTATATACATTCATCCTCCACTTAATCATATCGCCATATGACTCGATGAAAATATCCCTGTCAATACTATTCATTAAATAATATTTGATTAGATATAGGATATTTCCTCTATGTAAAGATGTTCGGTATGTTTTTAGATACATTATCTTAAAATGAGTTCAGACGGGTAAGTTTTCATCATCGAGTCAGCCAGACCATCCTCAACATCCAATGAATTATCGCTTCATCAAGATATTTAGGATTTTATTAAGGATATTATGATAATCCTCCATATACTGTATCCTATATATATCCTCAACCTGTATCATCCCTAAAATAGGTTCAGAGAGACTGTTACAAATTGTATTTAAATCCCTCTTATCCCTTCCAATGATATTTTTATATATGTCGCTCCTACTACCTAATATCCCTTTAAACCCCTCTAATATAACTACATCGTATGACAATCTATATCTCTATAAGCTCATTTAGATCGGGTAATCATCTAGATACTCATTAGTATATAATCTTCCCTCAGATACTGCTACCGATGCATTTGCACCAGCTTCAATATATCTCCAAGTATCCTTACCCTTATAATCTACTTTAAAATCAGAGTGATACATATGTTTGAACACGGCTATCTTAAACCCATATCTGGTTAAATCCCTGATTAAATACGTTATTAAAGTGGTCTTACCACTATTTTTTAAAAGCCTGCAACCATAATAACTATACCCTTTAAAGCAGGTCAATAAAATTGCAATATTTGATCAGTATTATATTTTATACACTGAAAACAGGATTATAGGCAGCCTTCTCTCCACGATTAGAGATGGCGATTTAAATCTTATAATCATCCTTAATTCCTAACACCCTATTTACAATCCTGTCTTTACTCGAGTCACTCAATCCTGGAATATGTTTTTATATGTTTTACATACTTTCTATCCTCTGCATCTAATTTCTCGATCAGCTTCTCATCAGCGGTATATAACTTAGCTTTAAGTTCGATAGCCAATGCAAGATAGCTTGCATCATATATCGAAATATTCTTTCTAATAGAGAGTTTTACCGTCTTCTTCGCATAGTCGCCCTTCAACTCATATAACTTTATGCCATACAACGATAAGCTCTCGGCGATCCCCTCTAAAACCTCAGTCTCTATCTCCCTTTTACTATACCTGATTGCATTTAAAACTTCAAAAGGCATTATGCATGGAGCTGCTAGATCGATCCTCCCCTCTACATAGTCATTTCTTAGATTAATTGCATTATCCCTCCACTCCTCTTTAAGAAACCATTTAGCGACTACTGAGGCATCAGCAACAATTACCTCCGCCATCTAACTCCCTCCCTCCATCTTCTTATCAATTCAGTACTTGAGAATCCTTCATCGGGAGCCACTACATATTTCTCATTTAATAATATCGCTCTAACAAGATTCCTCTCAGTCTCCATTCTAATAACTCTCTCAATAGCCTGTCTAATGACCTCAGACCAATTTATGTGGCGGAGCTCACTCATCCTCTTCTTCATATCCTCATCAATCTTCACGGTAATCAGAGGCATATATATCACCATGCAATATATATAATTATATACGTATATAAGTTTATATAAAGCCTTTTCAATGACAGTTTAAAACACTGGTATTAAAGCTACATTAGCCTGTAGGAATATATTAAGAGGATTATATAGAATTCTCTTTAAAGCTCCCAGTATAATTAGGGGCTATACTACGGCTCTCCTCAATCAGAGCCTATCATCTTTTAAACAAAAAATATATTGTGAGGGTTATTCGGCTTAAGATTTAGATAGTTATAAACTCGATTTTAAAATTGGTTCAGAGTCGCTTCATTATCTTCATGGCTATGCTCAAGCAGCCACCGCCTCATCATCACCAATTATCTAATAGCCTACTTAGTTTATAATTCTATTTTATTTTCATCTCATTACATAATATTCATGTGGATAAGGTCGTATTATTCTCCCATGTTGATAAGTATATCATGGGTGTTAGGGTCTTAAAAGACGTTAGTTTAACAGTATATTCCCGTGACAGGGTACTAGTCTATGGACCTAAGAATGCTGGTAAGACTATATTAGCTAGACTAGCATCATGCATATTAAATAGAGACGGTGGATATATCGAGATATTCGGGTTAGACCCCATTATATATAGGAGGGAGATCCTAAGTAGATTAGGCTATATACCACAGTATCCACACACCCCTCCAAACCTATCTATATATGACTCTATATGCTTCAGATGCAGACTGCTTGACGTTAATGTGGAGGATGTTATAAAGAGAATTGTGGAGTATGGCTATGGAAAATATCTCCATGCGAGGGCTGAGGAGGTTGATAGGGGGGTCTTGAAGAATATACTCGCAGTCTCAATACTATCTATGAAACCCGATCTTATCGTTATTGATGATATAGATGGATTAAATAAGGGGATTATAGAAGGGTTAGTCAGCGAAGTTATCGACGATGGCGCCACGATCCTGGCTACCTCAAGGAGGAGATATGGTGAGATTGATTTTAATAGGGTATACTATATCGAGGGTGGCGTGTTGAGGGAGGGATAATGCATAGAGTCAGCTTAAGGAACATATGGATATTCCTGTCTTATGAGGGGAGGAGGATCGTATTCAGCGATAGATTCAGGATAATCTCAGTCTTCATATTATTATTTCCAACTGCATACATCGCATTAGTATTAAGTAACCCTACAGTATCTATAGAGAATTTATTTTACCATATGATGAACTCGATGATTATAATCCTATATCTATATAACGTCGCTATTGCATCCAACTTATACTATAAGGATTATGAGGAGAATACTATAGACTACATATATTCCCAGCCAGTAAGTAAGTTTGAGATCTATCTAGGTAGGATATCTTCAATACTCCTACTCAATTTAATAGGAATAATTATATTAGCCTTATACTCTGGATCATCACTATACATCTTGGGTAGGTTGGATGTTAATGTAATACCAGCCATAGCTTATCTAATCATATTATATTATGTCAGCGTTGTCTACGGGATATTCATAGGGCTACTAAACCTATTCATAGTCAATACACGTAAGACTGTGGTAGTAGGTATACTAATTTATATAATCCTATTTTACATCAATGGATATATCGACATACTATATTATAGTGATGTAGACTCTATAATCAAGTTTATAATCGACCTACTTCCACATAGAGTATCACTGCTTCCAGCGTCAGCCATAGAATATTTATATGGAGTATCTATAGGGTATAATATGCCAACGCCCAGTAACTTGGTTATATCAAGTATAATATACTTACTCGTAGGGTTGTATCTGGGGTATAGGAGGATTGTATTATATGACCCGATTTAATCGATCACATAGTCTCTAAAGATATCTACTAGAGACTCGATTATCTTGACTCCCTCACTCTTATCCGCTACATCCTTAACAACCATATTTCCACTATATGAAACGCCGACTAAATGTTTATTGTAGTAGAATGTTACACCCACTCTACCCCTCCTATATATTGGATACTCTTCAGCCATCCTACGCATCAGGGGCTCTAAGTCTAGTCTGATCTTCTCACGGGGATTAAATATAATGTCTCCACCCCAGTAGAAGAGGTTGAAGTCATACTCCTCAGCCAATGCATTAATATCGGGATTCCTACATACCCTACACTCAGGGTCTCTAACTAATGGAATATACTCGAACTCAAGCCTCTTCAAGTCGATCGTCAATAACCTATTTATGAGGCTGGATCCGCCTGATACAATATATTTAATCGCCTCCCTAGCCTCTATAGCTGCTGCTGCAGATACTGTAGTCTCCATAATCGGGATAACCCTAGGTACATCCCTAGACCTCATGAAGCACTCTAGACACGGTGTTTTAGGAGGATTTAAGAATGTAACTGATATGTAATCACCTTCCACAGCAGTATAGATATATGGCTTACCGGATTTTATCGAATATCTATTAATTAGATATCTTGTAAGTAGATTGTCTGAGCCGTCTAATATAATATCTACATCCCTAAATATCCTCTCGACATTCCATGGAGTAAGCATCATGGGAAAAATTACTACATCGGTATATGGCGCATATACAGATAGCCTATCTCTAGCGACCTCAACCTTATAGAGCCCAACATCCTTAACAGTATAAAGTATCTGCCTATGTAAGTTATTGAATTCGACTATATCTGGATCAACAAGCTTAAGCCTACCTACTCCAGATAAACCTAGGTATAATGCTAGGTGAGTGCCTAAACCACCTAATCCAATTATAGCGACCCTAGATTTAGAGAGCTTTCTAATACCATCCAACCCAATATCCTCTATAAGACTCATCCTATGTAGAAATGACTCTATACTATACTCCATCTTAATCACTAATAGAATTATATTAATTGGATTTAAAGGCTAGTGATAAACTATTTAATAGACTCTATACATACGAAACCCTTACCAATATATTCTTCACTAGGCTCTTCAATATATGGCTCTTCAAAAGGCTCATACGATAATATACCTCTAACTATACCGACTTTAAAACCCATATTATTCAAAAGATCTATAACCTCATCTACAGTGTAGAATCTCGCATATCTATAGAAGACATGTCCATCTAGCTTCCTCCAAATATATAGCTTGCCCCATGGACTGTCTCTAGGTACTATACATGTGAGTAACCTACCTCCATATACTAATACCCTATAAACCTCCTTCAAAACCTTATGTGGATCGCTTAGGAAACATAGGGTTACTATAATTAATATAGTCTTGAAAATGGATTCTCTGAATGGTAGATTCTCACCGAAGCCGTATATCGACTCGACACCCCTATGGAAAGACTTTAGAAGCATGTTATATGATGGATCCAATCCAAAGTCTATATTTAATCTTGATGAAAAGAAGCCTGTCCCCACGCCAACCTCGAGAGATGGATGTTCTATATCGAAACTCCTTATAAGATTAAGCTCATTCAACGCGGTTATGTAATTCTCTTCAAACCACTTATCATACCTCTCTACATACTCGTCGAATACCTTCCAACTCATCCCCCAATCTTGAATAAGCAATTTAATATTTAATTGATTCTTTATTGGTCTCTTCTTAAATTAATTAGTAGACTGAGGTTATTGAAGGAGGATAGGTAAATAATATCTCATGTGCAAGATTTATTGGGTTATCAACATATATCTAATTCTGGTTATAAAATGAAGGATAGGAGGAGTGAAAGGTATAAAAGATGGTTGAGTCTAGCTAAGGAAGATTTGAAATTCGCTAAATACGCCCTTGATCTCAATTCATTTAGTATCTCAGCCTTTCACTCTCATCAAGCAGCCGAAAAGGCTCTTAAGGGATTAATAGAGTACATTGGAGACATTCCTGAGAAGACTCATGTACTTACTGAATTGATAGAACAGCTGAGGATAAATGGACATGAAGTCCCAGAAAGAATACTTAGAAATTGTATAGAGCTAGAGCCACATTATTCGACGTCCAGATACCCTGATTTAGGCCCTGATCCACTTAAGTATTATAATAAGTGGCTTGCCGAGAAATTGTATAAATATGCTGAGGAGGTTGTAAAATATGTTGAGGAGATGGGTTAGGGAGAGAGTTAAAAGAGCACGTGAGTCTAATGAGAAGTTCTACAGATTTATAGAGGGTTTAAAGAGACTCTTTAACGATAAAGTCTCTATAATACTCTTTGGAAGCAGGGCGAGGGGAGACTATCACACTGGGAGCGATTATGATATATTGTTAATTGCCGATGAATATCCGTCAAATAATATTTTTGAACGTATAAGCCATATCAGAAGCAGAATCAATATAATCATTAATATTCAAATGATTCCCTTAACAATGGATGAAATGATTCAATCGTTAGAAGAAGGTAGCATAATTGTTAGAGAAGCTATAGCTAACGGAGTATTGATATACGATGGCTTGTCGATATCCCAGAAGATTGATGAATTAAGGGGAACTATAAAAAGATAATTAAAATCCTCCTCAGTTCTCTCCCTATATATACTTACTGAAGATAATTATTATCCCTATATTTCCAGCGGTATAGCTTAGGGTCCTGAGGCTTTAGATGGTTTCCTCCTGATATATACATATATGTATGGGGAGACACCTATACCAAATAATACTGAGATCATGAGGATTCCGTTCCAGTTAGGTTTGGTATGTGGAGAGACGCCCCAGCTAAGTACCTGTATAAAAAGCTTGTAGTTATCATATTCATACCATATCTCGTCGAGTGGATTCTCGAAGGATACATACACTTTACTATATACCTTGGTAAATAGGTCGGAGTAGACTTCAATATATTCTATAATAGATTTAGATGACTCACTATATGCAACTGTATAGATGTCGTGATGCCTCCTAAGTATAATCTCCCCATTACTTTGGAAGTATCCGATGTCTAGGTAGGCTAGGCTAGTTATATTACTTAAATCCATTTTATAATCATCCATATACTGTAGGAATGTATCGGCCTCCGAATCAATGTAGTTTAGGGGCTCTCCAGATAATACTATGGTAACCCTGGACCCAAGCTTATTCAAAAGCATATTCAACTTATATACAAGCCTATAGTCTCGACTATGGACGAATATTATGATAAACTTACTCCCCTGCCTAAACCAGCTTGATATAATCTCTATCGATAAGTCATTCAGGATATCATGGTTCGAGTTTAAGACGATTAGAATATCTATACTACTTAAATCCTTCTTAGAGTTTATCGAGTGGATTATCTTAGGTGGAGACTTAATTAAATTAAACTTCTTCAGATAATCTGTGAATCTCGATATAGAATTATTTAAATCACCATCATATAATATCCCAATATTCTTATAATATAACATATAGTTAATCGAATATCCATATACATGACAATATGGCGATACCAGCGATGCAGCTAATATAGCCAGTATTAATAGTGGGATGCACTTCATACAATACTCATCTAACGATTAATACCATAGTATCTAATAATGGTTTGCATATAGTATATACTAAAATTTAAATATGATAAGAGTATCGAAATATCCGATATATAAATTTTATGGGGGGAATATAAATGGTTGGAATATTTGGAGTTGATAAATGTCCAATATGTGGAAGTAGTCAATTCATATACAATAGGAGGACTGGAGAAGTCATATGTAAAGTATGTGGATATGTAGTTAAGGTAGCTAATATTGATATGGGTCCCGAGTGGAGGAGTTTCGAGGGTGATGAGGTTGATAGGGCTAGGACTGGGCCTCCACAGTCTCCACTCATTACAGATAGGGGTATGGGTACTGTATTAGGTAATATACAGACAACCCCGGGTGAACGTGGTTATAAGATCTCTGAGAGTAGGCGTAGGGAGATTCAGAGGATTAAGACTTGGGTTAGTAGGACTATCAGCGCTAGTAGTCAGGAGAGGAATCTACAGAATGCGATTAATATTCTTCAGAAGCTTGGTGAGAAGCTTGATGTACCGAAGCATATTCTTGAGAGGGCTGCAGAGATTTATAGGAAGGCTCTTGAGAAGGATTTGGTTAGGGGTAGGGCTATAAATAGTATTGTAGCAGCTGCATTATACCTTGCCTTGAGGGAGTATCAGAATCCTAGGACGTTTAAGAGTATGGCTAAATACGTCGGTATTAGTAAGAAGGAGTTGGGTAGGTGTTATAGGCTCTTGATTAAGGAGCTTAATATAAAGCCTCCTGTAATAAACCCGGCTTCATACGTAAGGTCTATCGCGTCTAAGGCCGGATTCCCAGATGAAGTCGCTGTATTAGCTGAGAAGATTATCTCACTTGCTAAGGCTAGGAGGGTTACAGCGGGTAAAGACCCGGTTGGATTAGCGGCTGCAGCGGTATATTACGCCGCTTTAATAAAGGGTTATAAGCTTACTCAGAGGGATATAGCGAATGCAGCTGATATAACTGAAGTCACGGTTAGGAATAGGTGTAAGTCTCTAATGGATGACCTCGGGTTTAGGGATCCACAGGAACTTGATAGGATGATTAAGAGGGAGATTAAGCTAGAGTAATTAGATAAAGAATACCTTCATCTACACACTGTTTTTATAGTAAGATTAGGGGAGAATAGGTTTATTGAATCTGTTCAATAGCTTCTCCAGGTGGTATGAAGTCTCTATAATCTGGTGGAGACTCTGGTAATCCCTTCCTCCTCCTAATAGCCTTGACTACCTCCATAATCATACTCTTTGGAATAAGCTGCCAGTGGCTGAATTGACTCTGCCAGAATGCCCTACCCTGTGTAGCGCTCCTCAATACCTGGGCCAGGTCGAACGTCTCTGAGACCGGGATAAATCCATTTACAACTGCATAATACTCCCTCTGATCAATATTAGTCACCTGACCACGTTTACTAGCTAATACACTCGTGACTGCACCAATATATTCATTAGGTACTTGGACCTGGATCTTCATAATAGGCTCATATAGACTAGGCTCTGAAACGAGTTCGGCGCCTAATAAAGCCCTATGCATCATCGGGACGACCTGGGCCAGCGTACGGTGTGCAGGGTCTTCATGGAATAATGCATCTAGCAAGACTACCTTAACTCCTCTAACGGGTTCACGTGCAAGTGCACCCTCCTTGACAAAGTCGTAGAATGCGCCTATAAGCATCTGCTTAGACTCCTGGAGGTATTGGACACCCTTAGTCATGTCGACAAGTATATTACCATATTCATTGTCTATAGCCCATACACTCCTAGCCTCCTCAGCACTCCATCCATACTCCATTAGGATCCTCTGGATCTCCCTCCTCGGGAGCCTATCGTGGATCCCGCCCTTAGTAATCAACTCTATAATCTCGTCTGGAAGCTTCTCAAGCCTAATCTTAATCTTATTATGCTTATTAGGAGACTTGCCTGGGAATATTGGACTAGGTTTAGTTATAGTCTCACGGTATACGACGATAGGCTGTGAAGTAATTACCTGGAGACCCATATCCTCTAGGAAGTGTATACTAACCTCTAGATGGAGTGTACCCATTCCAGAGATTAGATATTCTCCAGTCTCTTCATTGATTTTAACAACTAAATTAGGATCTTCAATAGCCAACTTCCTCAAAGCATTAATCAGTTTAGGCAGGTCCCTAGTATTCTTAGGTTCAATCGCTATAGTGACTACAGGCTCGGTAATATATTTAATACTCTCGAATGGAGTCATGTCGGGGAGTGTAGAGACGGTTTCACCAGCCCTAACATTATCAAGCCCTAGTACAGCAGGTATATTACCTGCTATCATATGGTCGACGACCTCACGGTATGGACCCATATACATCCCAACCTGTAGAATCCTATCCTTAACACTCCTATTAATGAGGTAGACCTCCATACCAGGTCTTAAAGTACCTGACAAAAGCCTTCCAGTAGCGACTAAACCAGCCTTCTCATCAACCAAGACATTAGTAACCATAAATGCGACGGGGCCATTCTCATCACAGTTCAACATAGCCTGGCCAACCTCACTATCCAAGTCTCCACGCCAGATCCTCGGAACCCTATACTTCTGAGCCTCAATAGGATTAGGGATATGCTCTACAACCATATCCAAGACAGCCCTATGAAGAGGGAACTCCTCCTTAAGCTCCTCAACCCTACCCTCCTCATAATACGAGATAATATCCCTAAACGTAATACCCTTATCAAGAGCCTGCTTAAGAGTAAAGCCCCACCTATCCTTAGCAGAACCAAATGCAACGTTATTCAACTCAGGCTTAACCTTCCACCTCTCCTTAAACTCAGGCTCACCAAAAATATCAATCAACCTATTAAACCGGTCAATAATCCGGATAAACTTCCTCTGAATATCCTTAGGACCGAGCCTAAGCTCATTAATCAACCTATCAACCTTATTAATAAACAAAACAGGCTTAACCCTCTCCTCCAAAGCCTGACGAGTAACAGTCTCAGTCTGAACCATAACCTCCTCAACAGCATCAACCACAACAACAGCACCATCAATAGCACGCAAAGCACGAGTAACCTTACCCGTAAAGTCTACATGGCCTGGCGTGTCGATGAGGTTAATAACATACTCAGTACCATTATAGTTGTGGAGCAGGCTTATGTTAGCGGTCTTAATAGTAATACCACGCTTCTGCTCCTCCTCAAGATAATCCAACGCCCTAGCCTCACCAGCTACAGTAGGACTCAATAGACCTGATGCAGCTAACAATGAGTCTGTCATAGTCGTCTTACCATGGTCTACGTGGGCGATAATCCCTATATTCCTTACTTTTGTTCTGTCTCCGATCAGCCTTAGTATTTCATGTGTCTGTTTGTATCTTACCATCCTTGGTTCACCCTAATCCGTTACAAATCACTATAATAACATCCTATATAAAACTTAATAAAAAATAGTATAGAGTACCGGAAGATTTTAGGCTCTATTTATTTTCGGCTGATCTTTATAGAGAGAATATAGAATATAGTTTACAACTTTGCCGCAAATATTACATTCCTAAAAACAATTTAAGTGTCAGCTATTAGCTTTTTCTTTGTAAATTTTCATTATTAGATATCTGATGTTGTCAATGCTCTCTTTAGGATATCTTGGATCTGCTACCAGTAGATAAATATTTATGTTGGGGTCTATGTCCGATCTGAACATCCATTTTTTGCATTTACTTATAGAATCTCCTAAAGTAATAAAGTATCCGGCTAGCTCCTTAGTATCTACTGTAGATATGTCAACTATATAAGCTATTAACCTTTCAATATCCTCTATTCTTATATTATTTACATTTCTATATTTTGCATCTAGTACTACGCGCCACCCATCTTTCGATATTACGTAATCTGGTCTAACTGAGTCTTTTATCATAATACTCCATTTCTTAGGTATATAATTAAAGTATAGAAGTAGATTTTTGAATACGAACTTAAGACCATGCCCATTTCGATTAAAGGATTTTAATTTTGTAAAACTGAGTAATTCGTCCACCAGGAGTTTTAATATCCAAAATTCATAGATCTTACTTGATGGTAAAGGTAATATCGGGATATTTTCCTGATATGCGGATAAAATATTATCTGCTAGGAGAGGTTTATGAGCTTTATATGCTAAATATAAAGAAGCTATTTTGTTATATACGAAACTTTTCCTGTTAATAATAATTTCTTGCAGTATTTGAGGATCATCTATATTAATTGATAAAGCTTCATGAATATAGTCAATAAGCTCTGGAGAAAATACATTTTGTAGATTCCTATATCCAAGTTTATTAAAAATTTCACTTACACCATTTAATTCTTTGTACTCTTCCGCCAAATGCGTTAGCCGCGAATAAAGTAGTAAGTTGAATCTTATTAATAAGGCCCTGAATATTTTAGCGTCTATCATTTTCACATGAGTATAGGGATATACATCCTTTGCCGAATATTTAATTAATTTATTAATATTCAACTTGCCTTTGATTACTCTACTTACTTTCTCTTCTTTAATAATTTCTAATGGAAGACCTTCCCAGAGAGCGAGTCTTGTAAGGAAATACATCAAGTAACTATAAACTGCATCGATATAATAACTTGATAAGCCGTGGATACTATTTAATAGATAATTTATGAGTTGGGGGCCGTAGGCTATTGCAAATCCCCATACATCGTTTATCATTTTCGTATATGCTTTAATCCCTACCTTCGGTTTTACGATTACATATAACTCCCTATCAATAGTGTCTGAGTAAAATTTATATACTCCCACCCATTGACCAAAATTAACTTTTTCCTTCTCTATTATAGGTGGTATTGACTCGATCTTCAATTGTATATATTCTTCTTCTTGGAATAAGTAGAAACCTTTGTCTCTTATTTTCTGGATGACCTGAGAAACATCCTTTAAATTCACTATGAGCTCATCAGCTACGTCGCATGCTTCCTCTAAAGCTATATTTAATTGATTAGCTATTTCCCTGGATAGGGAGTTAAAGGTATAGTCTCTATCTTCGTTTAAAAATATGGAATTAAGATTATTACTCACAATATTCTACCTTCCCTAATTAATAAATCTATAAGCTTCGGACTCTTCTTTAACCCAGACTCTTCCAAAATATTCTTTAGATACTCTAGCTTTTCTTTAGTTTCTCCACGTCTACCAAGTATTTCCTCGGATTTGATTTTAGAGCCGATTACATCTAGCTGGGGCATTATATATGATGCTATAGCTTCGTCGAGTAAAGGAGCTATATTACTATCGTTGTATTCATATAGTGCCACCCCTACTAAAATAAACTTGAAAGCATCTACAATATGGGCGTATCCATATTCAACTACCTGATTTACAGATAAGTATCCTGGTATTGCAACAAGAAAATCTAGATATGAATATAGCTTATCCGGAAAATCTTCTTTTAAAGCTTTTATTTTATTTAATGTCTCGGCATTTATTACTACATAATCATTTAGACTGGTATCATTAAATTCAATAAGCTGCCTAAATGCTTCATTTAAGCATTCCTCTCTAATAACTTGATTAGAGTATTGAGAGATGAACACCTGATCAAATCTTATTTCATTGTAACTAATCTGCGGTGCAAAAGGATTATCGACATATATTACTGAGAATCTCCTAAGTAATGCGAATCCCAACTTAATTAGAATAGCTCTATCATAACTGTTCATCGTAGCTATAATTCTAAATGAATATGGAATGAAGATTTCCTTTTTTCTATTATTTGAACTTATATATTTAATTACTTCTGAAGATATATTATCCACACTATTTTGAATTTTATCAATAGATAAAAGACCAAAGTCTTTTCTATGTTCGATATCCATCAGAGTAAAAGCCTTCCCAAAAGCTAGATCGAGATTAGCTCTGTTAATTTCATCTATAATAAGCCAATAAGGCTTACCTCTATCTTTAATACTTCTCCAACAGTTTAAAACTGTTTTAGTTAAATCACCTAATTTATATTTTAATGCACCTTGCGACGGGATTTCACCACCGATTAAATCAAAGGTAGTCATTTCGGCATGGGCGGTAATAAGGTCATATGAAACATTAAATTCCCTACATATATCTTTAGCCAATCTAGTTTTACCGGTACCAGGAGGCCCCACTAAAATTATATTTTTACCAGAGATCAAATGTAACTTAATAAGATCCTTTAGGTTACGGTCTTTGCTCTTAGCCTCTGCAATCTCCTGATTTGTGACATTAATCCACTTTTTTATATCCATTAATCTTTTAAGCTTTGAAATGCCATCTTCGCTTAAATAAATTAGACTGCTTTGAGGGACTGGTATTTTAACCTCTTTAAAGCTAATTAGTTCTTCTTGATTCCACTTACTAGGATCATCCGGATTTTCTTTTATAGATTTAGGGATTCTAAGTATTTTTATTAAGAAACGGTATGGCCAGTTATCATTATACTTGGAATTTTTGGGCCAGTAAGGCCTATTATCTGGAAAACTATCTTCTATAACACCGTATACAAGATATGCCTTGACCGGATTCTTTGCATATATAAAAACCTCTTTGCCTTTATATGATCCAGAATTATAAAAGTTTCTATAACCCGAGTGTAAACCCCATAGTAATCGTCCAAGAGGCTTTTCTTTAATTATTTCCGTTTTTCGTAAAAGCGCATCCTTAATACTATGTATAACATTATCTACACTACCAATAAAGCCTACAAATTCGGTTGACATTATATCCCATTAAATATTAAAAATTTTAATTTTAGTTAAATATTCTTCTAAAATATATGTAGTTTAATATGAAATTAATAGGTAACACCTTTTCAAATACCAAATATAAAGCTAAATAATAAAACTAAAGATCCACGAATAATATTGTCAATTTATCTAAATACTTAGCTTTTTATGGCGATGATGTTCTTAATTTTTATGATAGATAATAGTATTGACAATTATCTGAACTTCTTAATTTACGAAAAATCTAATCTTAAGCTTGAAGACATAAGTAAAAAATAACACCTTTTTCATCTATTAATTTAAAATAATTGATGATATATAATAGGGATATCAACTATCTCTCTTCTTTTTATAACTATTTTTTATAATCACGCATGAAAATAATATTTTTATACATGAGTGTTGAGTATGAAGAGAGATATTTAGAATTTTTACCTGACTCGTTAATCCAGGATATGCTTAATAGTTACTATAATAATGTCGTCAATCCTCTTAGAGACAGAATTAATAATATACGGAATTTTAGAAATAACATACGTAATTTACTTGAAGATCATGGTTTGTTGCGAACAATTGATGAGATAGTCACGACAGAGGAGATTCCAACCACTGCAGGAGTTGATGGAACGTATATCATTGAAAGAACGTTATCATCAGATATAGTTGCAGTTGCAGCAGTCGCTGTCGAGGGGCTAATTCCACCAAGAGAGACAAGGTTCTGGCCTACGCCTAGACATAGGCTTTGGATATATCCTTTGGAACATGCTGAAAGAACCCCGGTTGGCGTCAGGGGGTTGATGCTTGGAATGGAGGTGCAACTAGCTTCCGTAGCTCCTCATAGAGTAGTTATGCTGGATGGTTCATTTACAACGTTTTTAATAGCGTTTGGGCAGGTTATGAATTCAATAGGAGGCGAAGAAGGGTTATTACCACAGAGGTTAACAGAAGTTCTAATTGATAATATGGAATCCTATTTGAGAAGTTATCTTGAAATATTGAAATCTGAGAGAACCGATAAAAATTATATTGCATTACCGAAATATAGTAGTAGACGCGAAGTATCCGAATACATTCAGCGGGAACTAGAGTATAACATAAGGATGAACGATAAAGCGTTACTATCTTTAATACTTAGACCAGGTGAAATGGTAGGTCCTCTTAGACTTACAAGACAAGAAGATAGGTGGCATCTAACTCTAGGCAACTACTTCGGAAGTGAAGATTACCCGAATAACTCTCTATTCAACAGATTAAGAGAAAAAATCTTAGAGAACATAAATGATCTTCATGTGATGTATGTTAGGGTTAATCAAGCAAATCCTGTATTAAGAGTGGAACTTCCTAAATTTGTAGCATCTAATAACGCTAGACTTGCTAGGGTATTACTCGCATTGAGATATCAGGCTAGTATAACAGGTATTCTAGAGCCATATCCACTTTATATTGCTGATACGATCGTAAAACAAATCTGGCCTGCAATAGGAAGCCTTAAGGATACTGCACTGACACAATTAGCAGAAGATCCAGATATAAGTGATGTAATAATCTCATTAAATGAATATAGGACAGAAGGTGGATTCTGATGTCTTACCCTTATTCTTCGATTATAGATATTTTGGAATCCACGGGAGAGGAGATCGGGGTTATAGGGTCTCCCTCAAGCAATATAGAGCTTACGATTGATTTAAGACAAGAAGCTATAAATACAGGACTTGCCGGCTCATTCTGTGTATTCAGAGGATTTCAGGATAATAGGGATATAATAGTAATAGGACAAATATCGTCAGTGAATTTGAGGAACCCCGCATTAGAGAAGCATCCGATAAAAAGAGTCATATCATCAAGAGGGGAGGCTCCGCCTCTGACAGAGAACATGGATGTAAGAACACTCAGTATAGTAGTTACAGCAGCATATTATATAACAGATAGAGGTATAATGGCAACTGGCTTAAATTCGGTTCCGCCGACGGGTACACGTGTATATAGGTTGAGTAGTGAGTTAATTAACGCACTGGTTAGACAGTTTCAAGGTGAGATTTTCTACTTAGGAAGAATATATGGCACAGATATACCACTTCCGATGATATTTAGGCATTTTGGATCAGGAGAGAGGGGGTTGGGTGAGGCTATTCATATTGGAGTATTTGGCAAAACTGGATCTGGCAAATCTGTTTTATCTAAAATGATCCTATCAGCCTACGCAAGACACCAAGAGATGTCTATACTTGTATTAGATCCGCAAGGCGAATTTAGTAGAGAGTATAATCAAGAAGGAGTTTTAAGAAGAGTTTTATCAAGACTACAGAGGAATGTTCAGATATATGGTGTTGCACAGCTTGCACTTACAAGGCCGGAAAGTCTACGAAGATTACTTATAATATCCAGATTTTTATCTGAGCGTCTTTTGATAAGAGGAGATGAAAATAAAGAAATAGCCGCAGATTTAATAGTAAGATTCTTAACTAGAGGAGAAAGAAGAAGACGGGAAACTCAAGTAAGGCTCTTAGATCAAAGACGTTTAGATCAATATCCCTGGAGAGGAGGTCTTCCGGAGGGAGGCAATGAGGAAGGAAGCGATACTCAGATCAGTTTGAGAAATGCTGTGAGCGAGGATGTTTTCAGAGCGCTTATATCATACCTCCGTAACAACGTGAATAGAATATATGTTGATAGAAATGCTAGAGAGAGACTGGAAGGTACACTTTCTGATGAAGACGCTATGAATGAAGCATATTACGACTGGGTAAGAATAGCTAATTTATTTACAGGCGATACGAGCATAGAGGATTTAGCGAGAAGTCTATCCGAAGAGAGAACAATAATAATAATAGACTTATCTGAAGAGGCTGCTGGAAACGTTTATTGGAATGAAAGTGTAAGGGCTATAATAATTAACGAACTTCTTTATAGTTTAAGAAACGTAGCTGAAAATAGGTTTAGAACCTCCAGACAGAGAGAAGAGGGACTATTAAATTTACTTATAATCATTGATGAGGCACATAGATTTGTTCCAGAAGAAAAGCCAGAGAATGAAGATCTTGAGAGACTTAAATCCTTCATAATAGATTCTGTTAGAACTACAAGAAAATATGGTATTGGATGGATGTTCATAAGCCAGACGGTAGCAAGTCTTGATAAAGAAATTCTAAATGGTCTGAGATATTTATTCTTTGGATATGGTCTCTCATGGGGTAGTGAACTTAGGGCTCTTAACCAATTAGTAGGTGAGAAAGAGGGATCATTAGCTGTATATAGAAGTTTTAGAGATCCCCAAACCATGCGCTTTTTTGGAATGATTGAATACCCATTTATGGTGATAGGTCCCGTATCTCCTCTAACGTCTATGGGGAGACCCATCTTCTTCACGGCATTGGATTATTTTAATGAGTTTTTTAATATGAACTTCTCTACCAATGTAGATGAGCAAAGTGATTGAAGATATTAGAAACAAGATATTATACGAGTTACATAAGATGGGATTTGAAATAAATCCACATCCGCATCCTGCAACAAGTTCTAAAAATGGATTGAAGAAACTGCATGTAGTTAGGAGACTTGAAATATTACAGAGATATAATGAAAAACTATCTGAGATCACCAAAATAATACTTAAGAGGTATCACAATAACGTAGTTATATGGGATGCCATAAACCCTAAAATTATAAAAGTAGATGCCGATGATGAGTTATATCAAATTTTTCTCTGGTTCAATATATTTTGGTGGAGTCTTCCATATGAAAGACCTGTAGGTAGAGTTATAAGATATATCATCTATGACTATGGAAATGATTTACCGATTGGTGCCGTACAATTAGCAAGTCCGATATTAAAATGTAAAGCAAGAGATGAATATCTAGGTATAAATAAAGAGAATAGACCTTATTGGGTGAACCAGTCTTTATATGGACATAGGGTGGGAGCTTTTCCACCATACCACAAGATAGGGGCAAATAGACTTGTAGCGATGAGCCTTGCATCCACAGACTTAAGGAAGTTATACATCAAGAAATATAAGAATAGAAAAAGCAATTTTCCAAATCGTGTATTATTCGTAACTACATTTAGTGGATTTGGACGAAGTACAATGTATGAAGATCTTTGGTATAAAAAGATAAAGCTAAGTTATTTTATAGGGTTTACAAAGGGTTCAGGGACATTTCATATTCCAGAGAAATATCTTAATCTTCTAAGAATTATAGCTGGTAAAAAGAGATATAAATCATCAAGAAAGTTATATTCAGTTGCCAAAGGTCTTAGGCTTATAGGACTAAATAAGTTTGAATATCACGGGATTAAAAGGGCGATTTACTTATTTCCACATGTTAAAAACCTAAGAGACGTGATAAGTAATTCAGCTAAACCAATATGGTTAAATATCAAATTTAGCAATATGTATAAAGCATGGTGGGATAAAAGTAACCACGATATTAAAAAGATCACAATTAACGTCGAAGTTAGAGATAAGTATTCATTAAAATGGAGATTTAAAACATATTCTTAATCACAAATTAGCTTCATGAAACTTTTATCTAGATTCAAATTTTTGCATTTAGGTGACTTTTTATAATTTAAATCGCTCAATACACTATTAAAATCCTTTGTGCTTATATTTAGTCTGTCTTTATGTTGTTGCTGTTCACTTTTTATTTCTCCTGTTTTACTCCTAATTTATTTTAGCTACTCCATGGTGTATTCTATTAATTTTTGTTTTTTATATTTATGCTAAAGGTAGGAGAAGAAGTATGGATGTGTAGTTAAATTTGGCTATTCTTCTGCATTATTTTTAATAATGTTTTTTAATTAAACTTTAATGATGTTCCTAAAAAAGAACCTTCTTAAAAAATACATAGTTTTAACCTTTTCTATCTTGACTTTATTTCTATCTTTTATTCTGGGCATCTGTCTCAGAATATTTTGGTTATCGATACCATCAATAACTGCTATAGCAATTTTTCTTCCAGTTTTCTTAATTTCTCGAAGTAATATTACCTCTATTTTCCCAATATTTTCAATAAAAGCTGCGAAAGAGAAACTATTCGTTGGTACATTTATTGCTCTGCTAGTTATTCGTATATTTCTATATTTTGTGACTCCTCTTTATATTATGCCTTGGATAAATGAAGTTGAGAAGAGGAATGCTCAGTCTCTTACCTTTAGTATAATTAAAAATTCTTCTAGCGACTGGGATAAAGGGTATAAAATATATGTATGGATGAATAATCCTTCATATTTAACAAAAGTTCACAAGTGTTATGTAATCGACAATTATATTGTTCTTATTCCCAAACCACCATTTATATGCTTGAGACTGATAGGTAACAAGTATCCATATTGGTTCTTGTTCTCAAGATGTGGTGCTTGTATGGAATACTCTCTTTTATATAGAGAAATGGCTTACATCGCTAATTTAACAGTTAGAAGTGTTCATAATCCAGGGGAAGATCATAACTGGGACGAGGTTTTAATAAATGGAAAGTGGATAATAGTCGATCCTAGTTGGCCTCTTTTTAATCCCTCACCAAGTTTCTATGAGGTGAAAAGAAATCTAAATATTTCATATGTATATGCCGAGTATCCAAATGGAACACTGGTTGATATAACAAGTAAATATACAAATACGAGTGTGATAAAAATCGTTGTAGCTGAAAATGATAAGCCAGTAAAGAATGTTAAAATTGAATTTTATAGTCTAAATTATAGAAATCTAAGAAGGAAGATAGATAATCTTGATTGCATTACAGATATAAATGGATCTTGTCAAGTAAGGCTTGGTGGAGGGAAATATATTGTTAAGGCTATAAAGAATAATGGATTAATAGGATATTCGGGTGAGGTTAAGTTTAAAGTAGAGGAAGGAAAGGATGAAAATATAAAAATAGTGATCTACGAAGATTTAATGCATTTATTTTTATCTCCAAGCATTATGATATGCATTTCTGAAACTCTATTAACGTTAATGGGATTTGTCTGGCTATTTCTTCTCTATACTCTCACTAAGATTACTGCAAAATTTCTATTGCTATAAGAGTATACTGCCTTAATAGAAAAGAGGATTTGCATCAGGTAAGTGTAATCATATCCTTCAGCTTCTCTTCTTCTATCTATCTTTTTAATAGACTTACTTAATTAGCTCATACCAAAAGAAAAATGTTGCTATTACGATTGAGACTACAATAAGGATAATATCTATATTATGTATCGCTTCAAATAGCTTAATAGTGGAATATAATGTTTTAGCTGTTTCTTGAACTGATGAAATACCTAATTCTTCACCTAATCTAGTAAATACACCTATTAAAATCCCCAGTATAAGTACGCTAAACAAAAATGACATTGTGCCATATATCAGCTTTTTAAAATCCTTTATTATGTCGGTCATATCTCAATTAGAGGCATCAACTTTCAGGTTATATAAGCATTTCTATATTTTTGTTAAAAATAGATTAACTTATTGATCATAACAAATTATAGTATGGTTTCATATAGGAGAGTTCTTAATGCTTTAAGAGAATTCTCTCCAGTTTATGATGATGGTAAGGAGAAGACTCTTCATTTACTACTTGGACAACATTTAGCATCTATATTTGGACATGGTAGTATAGAATTAAATCTTACAGGTAAGAAGGCTATAGACATTTTAGTTGGGAAGACTGTCGCTATTGAGGTCAAGAGGAGGATCCCATCCTATAGAACCTTATATAGACAGTTGAAAACATATCGACGGCTATATAAAAGAAGGAAAATAATCTTATACATATATTCAGGTTTAGATAAAAGTAAGAAGAATGAACTTAAGCTACTTAGAGAAAAAGGCATTGTAGATAAAATAATCGTAAACACCACAATTATCAAATACAAGTCTGAGAAGGAGAAAATAATAATATTCCCTCCTAAGCCTGTAATTATAGAAATAACACCATAATCTATCTATTTACCCGACATAAAATTCTCTAAACTCACTTGAATAGAATATAATTCTTTAATATATTGTCATGATGTCTATAGAAATTAGAATTAATTACTCAAAAGGTATTAATTCAGGATTTGCCTTTTTCAAGAAATAGAATAATTTTTCGCATGTTTCAAGGTCATCTATATTGTGTTTTATTATTTTATCATATTCTTTATTCTGGTAGTATATTGGCATATCTCTTCCTTTTAAGTGTGGATATTTTTGCTTTATACCGGCTTTTTTAATCCATAGGGATAAACTTCTGTAATCGTTACCCAGATATTGATATAAATCAAACCATTTTTTGTAGTGTATTTTCCAGTATTCTGGATTATTCTTACCTAGTATATCTAGTCTTTTAAGCATGTAGGGTACATCAAACTTTAGATTATTATATCCGACTATAGTTTCGTCTATGTTTAATATCTCTTTTATGGCAGATATTATCATTTCAGCCTCGTCCTTTATCTTCCAAATCATCCACTGAATTATCTTAGATCCTCTTTTAAGCCCAATTAAAATAACTTTACTTTTATAGGGATCGAGACCTGTAGTTTCTATATCAAATACTACTACCATAGTAAGATTATATCAAGGTTTTAAGATATAAAAATTAAATAATGCTACTTTTTGGTTTCTTTAAGATTTTATAGCCTTTTTCTGTGCAGTACCATTTATCATTTTTCTCTTTTAACAAGGCCTCCTTTTTCTAGGTATAGTAGATGATTTGTTAGGAATTCATCTGGAATACCAGTTATATTAATAAGTTCATTTTTAGTTATACCTGGGTCGTCAGCTATTAGACTTAGGATATCCCACTTTGAAGTTCCGCTTTTCACGTCTACATTAAATAGTTCATGATACCCGACGTCACCTTTATATCGCGATATAAGTATCTGGATTCGGTCTTTATCATCTATAATTTTTACTAGAATGAGTTTCACCAGGTATATCTAAGCTATATGCAAGATTATAGTCTATATATTCTTTCAGGCTGAGAAATAATGTATTTGTATTTACCCTAACCGATTTAATTTCTATCATTATAAACATATTATTTCCAACCACCAACATGTCACATGGGGGATGTGTTAATGTTCCCACCCGAGACGTAGTTAGTATTCCTTTATTTCATTACTTAATTTTAATCCAGTATTTCTCTCTATGAAGGCGATGGGGTCTTCTAAAGCTAGTGGCTGAGTCCCCCACCCCAAGCTATATGGCAAGATCAGCCAGCCACTCCTTGAAATTAGATCGTCAATTAACAGATGTATAAATTGGCCAGCAATATGAGAACGTGTCCTCCTCAGATTATTGCGAGATGATGCGTGAGGCTTCAAACGAAATACTTTATCATAATATACGGATTTATCAATCTCCAATGTTTTATCTCCTATAAGTGTAGGCTCTCCCCTCTCCTTGATTACCACATATGTCATCTTCCCATAAAGACTTATAATAAATAAGAGTATTTAGCCTAAGATATTCTATCTTTAATTAGTAGGTAGCATATTACTAATGTCTCCACTTACTATTCTATTGAAATCATTTATATTGATGTATAGGCGATAAGTGGTCCCTGTCCAGTTTATTTCTCCTGTTCTTACGCCTAGTTTGTTTAGTTGTTCCTTGATATATTGCAGTAGCTTTATATCTCCCATATAGATATATCTGCTTTTTCTTCCTCTAGCCTGTTTTACCGTGTATAGAAACGTTTTTATGCATTTTCCGCAGTGTTCTATATATTTCTTTATTTTCTCTATTTCTCCGCTTGTCTTCTTCCACCATAGTACTAGGTCTCTCTCGTTGTACATTACTTCATATCCCTCCTCCACCCTTCCATCCCTCCTTACCCTCCTGTATCTCCTTGGTTCGATGCACTTCTTATTCAATGCCCTACATATTACATTAGATACGAAATTCGCGTATTCAGGGTCTGTAGTCTGCATTGCCAGCCTATATCTGAAGTATCTCCTACTCCTCTCTACAACCCACTCCAGCGTAGCCGATAAGTCTGTAAGTAGTAGTGCTATTAACGCCGCCCGCAGAGTATGTTCAATGGATTCAGGGACTCTATCTATAACTCCATTCAAACCTAGATACTCTATAATGTGATTTATGAACTCTCTGTCTCCTGACTTAAGCCTATCTCTAATGAATGAATCTACATCAGATACTTTATACTCCCTCCTAACATAATCTATAAACCCTTCTACACTAACCTTCCTACCCGATATACCAAGCTTCTTCGCAATCCTATAAACTTGATACCTAGATAAACCTAATATCCTAGCAACTTCACTAACCTGCATCCTCTTAACAACAAGCAACTCATAAACCTTATCAGCCAACTCCTTATCCATCCTAACACCTCACAAGAAATTAATTTTAAGGTATGTTGCTGGGGTAATAGACGAAAATATAAGTGATCTCAAGGTGGGGCTTTAGGTTGATATCCATATTTCTCTCTATAGTATTTCTTTATGACTCTCCATATGTTCTTCATCTCTCTACGGAATGTACTCTCTTTACATAATTCCTCAACCTTCTCTCTATTATATCCGGAATTCTCTAAGATGCTCCAGATTTCGTTAGTTATGTCACTTACCTTCGATAGTATTATCGATCTCTCGTCGCTTAATCTGTCTATAGCCTCTTCAATAGTTATTTTGGATAAATCTTTATCGGGTCTCCAGTAAACGTGGATAATTATGTGATTTTCATCTTGGTTTACATCAAATTTTACATCCTCCTTCTCATATACTCTTTTTAACGCATTTAATGCTGTTATTGATAAATAATCCTCTAATCCACATAATTTTCCAGTCTTTTCCCAGCCTGATGTACCTATGATCCACTTCCTCCCAGCTATTATAATCCCCTTGTATAAGTCTTTAATTACTTTACACACTGGATCGCCCGAGTCATATAATTTAAGACTATTTACATACCTTACGTATGTTATGGGTTTATTTAATAGCTCTCCTACATCTTCATGAGGGTTCATCTCGATTCCCTCGATTAAATATTATAATTTATTTTTGGATAAAAAGGAGGAGGGGTAGGGGGAGAATTTTTGCCGTTTGCCACCTTTCTCTTAATGAGGCCTCTGAATTTCTTATGCCATTTGTATTTCTTCTCTCTAGGTAGGCTGGATAATATTACTTTTTGGTATGCTATCTTCTCTCTATGCCTGAGCTTTAAGTGCTTCAATAGTCTTGTAGTCTGGTGATGCGATAGACGTATACCTTTTCCATTACCTGGGTTGTACCCTAGTCTCCTCAGCGTCTCACGTATCAACTCTACTTGGGTACGATCCTTTAAATATAGCCATATTCCCCAGTATACTCTCTCATCCCTCCTATCCTTATACATTGTGATACATCCGTCCGCGTCGATTAATCCTGACAGTACTTGATATGGATAGTTTTCTAGAGCCCATTGAAGGTTCTTTATATATTTCTCCTTAGGAATGGTTAGGGCGAATGAGTACGATGGATCTACCTCAAAATGTACCGCGACATCCCCGTCTCTTCTTCTGTAGATCCTTGGGTTATACGGTTTAAATATACTTAAAACTAGTTTAATCAGTTCAGGATGAGTTGTAGTTAACTTTAGTGACAGTGTATAAGGTGACTCGCCTCTTAAATTGAAATCGTGAGCTAATCCAATTATATAAGCCTTTTCCTCCTCGGAACCTTTAAATCTAGCTCTCGGCTTCTTCAGCCTCGACGTATTATTTGAATTTTCTTCGGTGAATTTTATGAACTCATAGTCAATCAATCTCCTCATCAAGGTCTTTCTGCTTACTCCAATGTACTCTGCAATCATTGTTATAGGACAGTTATACTCGAGTATCCTCGCAAATAACTTCTTATCTAACTCGACCTTCTCTCTCTTACTTATATTTACAGATCTCCTAAGTCCTTCTAACAATGCTTTTAATTCATTATTGATCTTAGGGCGTTTAGGAACTCTAGATCTAGGTATATTATATTTCCTTAAAAGTCTGTATAATTGAGGCTTGCTTATGCCTAATATGTTACAGATCTTCTTAACAGACTGCTTTTCTTCAACATATAATTTAATCAATAAATTCCTTTGACCTAGCCGCCCCCTTTCTAGGGGGCTTTAAGAGGGATCGGGGGGCGGCCTTCTATTTGAGAGGTCTAGGGACCTCCCTCTTAAAGCCTTTCCCAAGTCCCTAGACATCATTAAATCACCCTATGATAAACTCGGAGAATGGTTATTAACTGAATATAAGCTATGTACTGCTTAAAAGCTCTGTTTTTCAAGATATACAGTTTCTTACTCCCAGTATCCTATGATATACTCCCATCCCCTCCTCCCTTTATCCACTATAGAGTCGTCTCGACTCTATAGTGGCTTCCCTATACCCATCTCTCGATGGGGTATAGGTTTCTTCACCTATATAGCTTCTTATTCGCTATATAGGTTCATCCATTATTATCTAGTCTGTTTTACTGTGTTTTTAAAGACGCTCATAATAATGATTCTATTCCTCTTTATTTTCGTAGTAGATTTAGTATCTAGTATGGTTTAGTATGGAGTGTATTTAATCTGTGGATATAAATTATTTTTTGTAGGCTTTCTTCCGGGGTAGTATAGCATATACAATTATTTTATCTGGTTTTTCAAGTTCGAATAGTATTCGGTATTTCCCTACCCTCAGCCTATAATGGTTTTTAAATCCTTTAAGCTTTTTAATATCTAGTCTTTGAGAGAAACCGTAGTCTCTCAGGAAACTTAGGGTATCTAGAATCATTCTCCTAGATTTTTGATTTAAACTATCCAGCTTCTTCCGGGCCTTGCCCGTGAGATATATCTTGTACCTCATTCTCTACCAGATTCTTTTAATACATCCTCTAGTTTTACAAGCTCTACCTTACCCCTCTCTTTCTCAGATTCATACTCTCTTATCGCTTCAACCTCATCGGGGAGAGGTTCTTCAACCCCTATTAATCTCTCTACCAGGAGATTCTCAAGGTGTTTAACCATGTCTTTAAGCTCTCGAATCTCATTAAGCAGCTGCTTCTCCAAGGCTGATTCAGGCATAACATCTACACCTACACTATAATTTAATATCACTCAAATTCATTAATCTATCACTAGAGAAGGCTTACTCTATATAAGAAGGTTATGACCCCTTAAGAGGAATCATATTTTAAGATCTCATATTTAATACACTAATAATGATGCTTTATAATTTGAATCGATAAAATCCTACTTTTTAATTTTCTCTAGATAAGTCGTTAGATATTCAACTTCTTATATTCCAGAGTTTTTCGACGGGTATACTATGATATTTTAGGTATATTTCTAGGGCTTTCCTCATTCTTATCCTACCGCCTTCCCTTATCATTAGTACTATTCCATCTAGTTCTAGTGTCTTCATATCTTTATTCCTAAGGAATCTCTTTATTGACTGTAGCATTCCATTCACTTCGTATTTTCTTATGATTTTCTTAGCCTTTGATAATGTCTTTAAAGTATTTATATTATCTTCTTTAAACCCTGTTTCAATGAGTATCTTCCATAGTCTATCGTTATCTATCTTCCTAATACTCCCCGTCTCTGTAAGCCTATAGTATCTGAAGTAGCATTCAACCGGCTCTTTAACCCCCTTCATGATTAGTATGCATTCACCTGGCTTGAGCCTAAGTAATTTAATTATATTTACCTTATCCTTTGGTAGCCCTAGTTTATCGAGTAGTGGTAGGAGGTATTCTGAGACTCTATCTATATCCCTCGGATTATCTAATGTGAATATGAATTTATGGCCCATATTCCCCCATATATCCTCAGATATATTCATTAGAGTCTGGTCAGCTAGAATTAGATTTAAATTATATTTTAATCCTTCGCGTGCGATCCTATTTAATAGCCACTCCCTATTATCCTCACTCCTGGGAGCCATTCTATGAGCCTCATCAATAACGATATATAGCCTAGGCCTCCTGGAGTCCCAGTTTAGATACAGTACCTTTAGGCAGATTAATGTAAATAATATTTTATCCATCTCACTGGGTATCGCAGATAAGTCTATTAATACAAGCCTATTCCCCATAATCAGATCTATTAGACTAGGTTCACCGTCCATCGAGATATATAGACTCGGGTCCAATGACTTTATCCTCCTTAATAAAGCTGATATAGCGCTCTTATCATCCCTATCTCTAACCCTACTCCTCATATCCATAAGCACTTTAATCAGGTTTAGATGGTTATCGGCATTTGAGATAGCCTCTACAAGCTTCTCATACGTAGCTGGTGTGAATGAGGCGTTTCTAGAGCCTCTGAAGTATAGTAGTGAGGCCTCCTCATAAATCTCGGGCAAGACCTTCTTCTCAAACACCCTATAAATATCTATATGTAGGTCCTCACCAGGCCTAATAACTATAGAATCATCTATAGATTTAGTGAGTGATATGAAGTTCCCAACCCAATCAAATACAATTACATGACTATCCGTATACCTCATTATATAGTCTATGATATCGGCTATCCCTACAGACTTCCCACTCCTAGACTCTCCTAGTAGGAATATATGGTGATCCAGTGGAATATCGATCGATACATCGGGTAACTTTATTTTAAATCCCCTTAGATACTGTGTAGACCCATCTAGATGGATATAGTCTTTACGGATCTTAAGTGGAGTATCATATTCTGAAGCCCCTAAATGAGTAGTATATCTTAAGAATGTATTTACTAGGGTAGGCATATCCTCAATATAGATCGTCGAGAATGCATCTAGAGAATATGGATCCAACGATTCTAACGAGCCGGGTATAAATCTATATAATCCATATCTAACTAGATTCCTATCAGCATACGATGAATCAACTAGACTCTTTAAAACAAGTATATAGCCTAAGTCAGTCTCCCTAACCAAGTAACCATCCTTAAGAAGGTCGTAGGGAATATTAACAGGCTCATAAGAGCCTAAAATATCTATTTCATCAACATGTGATAATGTGAGATCCTCATACAATGTATATATAGCATGTCTAAACCCACTAGACGAATCAATCCTAGGAATCAGATAGATATACACATATCCATCCAGAGAATAATATAGGATAAGCCTATCCACATTAACCAAAACATAATGAAGGCGATTACCACGCAAAAAACCATTATAAACACGGAAAACCCTATATCCTAAACCTTCCCTAACACTGAGACCCAGTGAAACATAATTATCCATACCATAATTCTAACTATAAAAGACTTAGATATATAACGACCCACATTATATATTTATAATAATCTTAGGACCGCTTTTCTTTAAAATGCTTTTTTAGCATAGTATATAGTTTAAATAGAGCCTTTTCTCTCTCTTGATACGTAATATCAAAGGTTATCTTCTTTTGTTCAGGATCATATTTCCAGAAGATTATTGTTAATTTTGGGCTAACTGGATCAGATTTTATATCTTTATAAAATTCTTTAGCTAATCCAAATATGAAAAGTGTTGTTAATATCTGCCCTAACGACATAATATCCTCCTTATCAAATGAGATTAATATTTCTCTAACTGATTGGGGTACTCTTCCAAAAAAGTATATAGAACCTGTTTTTCTTGAGATTATCGAATATATCCCTCCATACTCTCCCAACTCCTCTTCCAACACGTCTTTAACGTAGTTCTTTAATAGCCATCCTAAAATATTGCCTAAGTCATATCTTATCTGTTCGTCAGTCATTATTTTCATTAGTTCAACTGTATCTAAATCAGGATGAAACTTATTAATGTCAGTTATGGAAAATCCTAATACGCCGATCTCATACTTCCCCCTTCTTATTTCCTCTAAATACCTTTGACCACTAATTGTTGTCCGATACTCAGCCTTCTTACCTCTCCTACTATACCCAGTTATATACCCATAATTAAACAGAGATCTAATCACCTTCCGTAAAGTATTAAGCGCCATCTCATTCTTTAACTCTCTATGTAATTCTCTTAATCCGATTTTCGGTCTTTCAGATATAATTTCAAGAACCTTTAACTCTTTTTCATCTAAATGTATCAAAACTATATCACCATATCAAATCTATAATATATTAGCCACGTTATGATTAATAAATATATGGGATATTTATGAGTGAAAATTGGAATAAAAGAGGCCTATTATTTGTTTTTTTATCGTTAATAATTTTACCTGTATCAAGCATTTTTGGATATACATATTATACTAGAGAAAGTAATTATCTTATTCCAACAGATACTTCAGTTAAGAACATATATGTCATTCCAATTGATTTTAAGGATGTAAGATACTCAGATTTTATCTCTTGGTTATATAGTTTTTCCGCTAAATTGCCTATCTCTAACTGGAGGGTTACTCAACAATTTGGTGGCTGTACTGTAAAGGATTTTTACGAAAAAGCATCTTTCGGTAAATACTCGCCAAACTTTATTATAATATACAATAATTCAAATAATCTAGTAAACCCTATTAGACTAAACAAACCTCTTTCGTATTATGGTAAAAATGCTTTAACATATGGAAACACGACATTTTTTGATCCTGATAAAACAGATGTAAATAAGGAAAAATTGTTTATTGAACTGCTTAATTTATTGGGATCACATAACTTCTCTACGAATTTAAAAATTAAGTATCCAGAAGATATTGGAAGCAAAATTAAAACGATTATGATAGTATATCCAACAGCCGGAGAACTATTTACAAATAATTCATCAGATATATTTCCACAAGCATGGTTTGGATACCCATTTTATCCCAACAAATACATAAATTTAATGCTTATTCCCTATAATGCATCAGTGGAAATAATAGTTCATGAGTTGGGTCATACATTAGGCTTATTGGATCTATATGGAAATAAGTACTCGAATAGAGGGTTGATAATGACCCCTATGGCTTTATTAAGACTCGTTAACTTTCTATCTATTGAAAAATATTGGCTTGGTTGGTATAATAGTAGTCAAATGTTGATTTTCACCAATGGATCAGCTGAAATAAAGCTTTATCCTGTAGACCAATGCATTAACGGAAAATTCCATTTAGTTATGATTCCTATTGACAACTATTCATTCTACTTCGTCGAATACAGAAGGAATTGTTCCGAAGCTATTATTGACAACAATATGCCTAGATCTGGAGTATTTATATATTTATTCAATATGAGTTTAAAGGAGCCTCATTCACTTTTTGCAGGAAAAATAATAAAATATTTAGAGATTATAGATCATTCTTGTATAAAGTCTATCGACTCCTATCTAATTAATGTAAGAATAATAGACAAAAATTTTGTAGAATTAGAAATTATAGATAAAAATAAAGCTCCTAATAAGGCTTTAATGAGACTATGTGAGATTTACTTACCTTATATAATTTCGTTATTGGTTATAATGTTATTAGCAATCATCGTTAGAAATAAACTTAGGGAATAATTACTTAGAATTAAACTATAAAAATTAAAATAATTACAGAATTTATAAAATACAAAAATGAGTTATGAGAAATACACGCTTAAAAGGTACAATGAAACAATTATGAATTTAGATCGATGGAAGAGAGCCAACCGGAATAACTCTATCTTTTTCCATATTAACGTCTTTTTTCACACACGGTGCTTCGATTCTTTCGGTATTTGATATTTTAGTTTACATACTTAAACTACGTTGGCTTATACCTCTTCCATATTTTATATTGCAGGGGATTGGGCTGTACTATATTAAAAGCGAAGATTTTTATATAGATAAAATAGAAATAATAAAGAAAAAAGATAAGCTAAAGAATAAAAAAGGTATATCATGTAACAACTACAAAAGGTGAAAATTTACTAGCATTGAAGGAGACCATAGATTCTTTAAATTACTGGATAAGAGAAATAAACAAGGAACTCCCTTATAATGCAGAAATTATCGTTTTAATCGAGAAAGATTCAGTCATAAACAATAAAAGTTTCTTTGAAAAATTAGGTGCAAAATTATTTATTGTACCGAAGGATTACATTCCTCCAAATAATACTAATTATAAAGCAAGAGCATTACAATATTTTATAGATCAAAAGAAAATGAATATTATAAATAGTAATACATGGATTTATCATCAAGACGAAGAAACAATAATCGTGAAGATACTTTATACGGTATTACAGATTTTATAATAAATGATAAGTATGCTGGATGGGGAGTTATACTTTATCCAATATCACACAACTCTAAGATTAAAAATGAAGAGTATATTAGAAGTTATATCGATATAAATCTACTAGGGATCCTTAAGAATATACATAAACTTCACTTTGGATGGATGGTTCACATTTTATAGTAAGAAGCGATGTCGAAGCATCGATTGGATGGGATTTCGGTGAAATAACTGTAGAAGATTTTATTTTCTCATATTTACTTAAACATAACTCAATTCAATTATCTATTTTAAAGGGTTTCGCATATGAAAGACCCACATTAACATATAAAGACTTCCTAAGGCAAAGAAGATGGGTGAAAGGAATGATTTTATGCGTTTTCCGCAGTATTCTATATATTTCTTTAGCTTCCTCAAGTCTCCTCCTGTCTTCTTCCATCATAGTATTAGGTCTCTCTCATTATACATTACTTTATATCCTTCCTCCACACTCTCGTCTCTCCTAACCTTCATATACCTCCTAGTAAGAGCCATAATAAAGAGCGTAACATTTGAAGTAAGTGTAGCGGGAGAAATCTAAAGGGCTCGCAAAGCGCAAATTTAAGCATTAAGTATACAAATCAAAAAGATTACCTTATACTTTATAAGGAATAGTAATGAGGAATTTAAATAACCTATTAAAAAGAGGGAAAAGATTCAACAACTATACCATACAAGATATAACTTTAATATATAAGTCAATTAAATTCTACTTCTACAACTACTATGCTTACGGTTATGAGTTAGGGAATGTACGGATTCTATTAATAAAACCAAGAGTTAATGCTGTATTTATTACAAATCCCTCATATGTACCGCATTATCCGCAAGTCACAGTTCTCAAGAGTTCATCTGTTTCCTTACATCTATTCGGATAAATCGGATACAAATTACCGCAAACTAGATAGCTAATACGATTCTCTTCCTATCGACTATGTCGTTCCTGCGGCATAAGCTTTTTAGTATCCAAGTCCATAAGAAATTATATGAAACTCAGCTTTATAGAAGTGCCCAAGCCCACTGAAATAAGATTAAGGAGGAATGTAAATTATGCATAATAAAAATATTAGTCACTTAATTGGTCATATAATTTATATTGGTCTATATGGCGTGTTGATAATATCCGCTATTATTCTCTACAATTCTGCTAATTTAGTAGAATTACTGTATATAGGATGGATAACCTTGGTATTGGGAATTGTTTTTCTATTGTGGTCGAGCCAATCACGAAAGAAAGGGCGAGTAGGAGAAGGCATTAACAAAGAGACCCTTGTTGAAAATGGTATGTATGCCTTTGTTCGTCATCCAGAATTCTTGGGACATATCTTGATCATCTCTGCATTGGTAATCATTTCACAACACTGGATTAATTTAGTTGTTGGCGCAATCTTAATTATTCTATTATGTTTTGCCATGATAGAAGAAGAAAAGCGAAACATAGAAAAGTTTGGTGATGAGTACAGAGATTATATGAAAAGAGTCCCAAGAATAAATTTATTAGTTGGAATTATGAGGCAAATACACAGCAAGAAAGAAGATAAGGAGGGAAGATAAAATAATTTGGAATTTAATAAGCGGGCTTGGGCACTCTGCGGTGCTTCGCACCTTGCCCCTATTGGGGTCACTTAACAAGCGGGTATGCGGTTCGCTTCGCTCACCAAAATGCCCCCGCTAAATTTTTATTGGCCAACGTCATTATACCTCCGATGACGAGCGAGGGCCTTCGCACACCAGCCAGACGTTAAGTGAAATCGTGGACAAAGGGAAAACATATTTCGTGAGAACATCAATGGTATATTTTAATAGTAGGGATATTTGATATATAAAAAAATGGAAAATCTCAATAAAATGATTGATATGATATTGCTTCTTCCTGTAGTAGTATGGCTTCTCAAATGGGATATTCAGTCTGTTCATAAATGGTTTATATAGTTATACATATTTAATTCCTCTTCCTTTCAAAATCCATACATTTACGCTGATCCCAATCACTACATTCTACCTGACTACATTTCTCATCATCAAACCTCACAAACCAGTCAAAAACTTCTTGATTGCTTTCTTATTCATCTTCCTTTCTATAGCAGTCTATGAGTTCGTTTATGGATTTTCATGATCAATACCCAAAATGTCTACTCCGCATTTTTGGGGTCCACCCCCCGCTGCATCTCCCTCATCGAATGTTGCCATTCGGCCCGTTCGAAGGGAGTATAATAGCCATCCTTGTCGGAAACCCCCTACTATTTTTCCTTGACCGGCGATTCCATTTTCTAACCAAGGACAGAAACAGAATTCTCCTTTTCCTCATGTGCTTCTTAAGTTTTATTGTAGTCATGTTAATACTTGATTATACAGGCTTCTTTGTACGGGCAGACCTTTGGCTAAAGGGACAAACTACAAAGGACCCGCACAATCCGCTATGGATTCTATCGAAGTTTCTCTCTGTCTGGATGTTCTTCCCACTTCTCGATTTTAGACCTTTCCAGAAAAGTGGGAAAATTGCAAGTTTGAATACACCTTCTAAAGATATTGATGTTTCTATAATCATTCCGACCTTTAATGAAAGCGAAAATATCGGAGAACTGGTGAGTAAAATAAATAATATGTTATCAGCATCAAAAATAAAAGGAGGGATAATAGTAGTTGACGGCAATTCTCCAGATGATACAGGCAAGAATGTCCAAAAAACGAAGGAAGAATATGATAATGTACAATTAGTCATTCGTAAAAAATGAGAGGGGATTAAGTTCTGCTGTGATTAGAGGTTTTGAAGAAGCCGAAGGAAATATTCTGTATGTGATAGATGCTGATTTAAGTCATCCTCCAGAGGTTATACCTAAGCTCATCGAACCTCTTAAATCAGGCAAGGCAGAATTAGTCACTGCAAGCAGATATGTCTCAGGTGGTGGGGTAAAGGGTTGAAACTAAAGCGCAAAGTAATATCTAAAGGTACTACACCGTAATACCTAGTATTCAATTTAAAGATATATGAGTAACAAATAGAATAATATGCGTATCATTTCATAGTAAATTTACCATTTTATAGTACATTATTAATCAATAAAGATTAAAAGTATTTTAGAAAGAACTTATTTTGAGGGAATAGGTTTCATGTTTGAATGGTTCCTAATACTTATACTTTTAGCCATAGTTATAGTGCTTTTCATCAAGTATTCTAGATTAAGGGGTGAGATTGAACAGAGAGCGAGAAGTATTTTTGAAACATGGAGAAGGGAGGAGCTTGAGATAATAAAGGAGGAGTATGATAGGAAAGTTGAAGAGAGAGCAAGGGTTTTATATGAAAAATGGAAAATAGAGGAAGAGGAGAGGATAAGGCAAGATGCAATAAGTAGATCTGCTGCAACAATAATAGGTAAAGTAGGAGAACATCTAGCGCCGATTATAATATTTTCTAACTATGGAATAAATCCTAAAGATATAAGATTTATAGGGACGCCGATAGATTTCATAGCATTTAAAGGCCTATCAGATGAAAAACCTGAGAAAATAATATTTATAGAGGTGAAGAGTGGGAAGACATTGGCATTAACAGACAGGGAAAAGAAGGTAAAAGAACTTATAGATGCAGGGAGGGTAGAATGGAAACTAATACACTTACCAACAGAAATAGAAAAAATATACAAGAAATGGAGACATAAAGTAGATGAAAAAACCATCGTAATAATTTAATCCATTATCTAATACATGGTCGTCCTTCACAAAAATAGATCTATAACAGTTTAGTTATTTCTAGGTTACTTAGCTAACTAGCTGAGAAGGAAATATAGTTTAACTTCTTGTGCGAATAAAGATCTATGTAGTAAAACCGCTGAAAAATTCTGTAAGTTTTAACTAAGCATGTTCTTTATTGAGTAAATATTGTAGAGATAGGATTCAGAATTATAAGATTGAGGTCATATAAAAAGGTCGGATGGACTTAGAGTAGTCTTCTCTTTAATATGAATACTAGAATGGCGATGACGATGATAGCCGCTATTATAGTGATATATTGCTCGATAGGTATTGCTGGCGTGGGTTTCGTTGGTAGCTTTACTGTAAATTCTATGTTTGCATCATGTATTTTACCGTTTTTGTCTATAACTCTTAACGTCACTACATGCTTCCCTCCACTTAGATCTGTGAATTCATATGTATTCAATCCTGTCACATCTATCCATGGCATGTCGTCAAGTTTGATCTTAATACTTGAGATAGACTCGGTAGGACCTACGCTCCATTCAACAACTACCCTACTCTCGGATATTATAGCTCCAGGTTTGGGAGATATTATTTTAATGTATATGGATGGAATGATCTTAATCTGAAATACGCTGCTTTTCGCCGTGTTTCCTGCATTATCAACGGCTACAACATAATATTCAATCGTTACATTAGGGTTTTGGCCTGGGATCATGGCCTGCCATAAGCCATTCTTCAACGTCATATTTACTATAGACCATTCTTTACCTAAAGTCCTGTAATAGAGAGAAGCGTATTTAACACCCGAGGTTTCGTCTGAGATACGTACGTTTACTATTATATTTTCATAGGCCTTCGGCTCCTCAGGATTTAAAACAGGTGTATCTATAGATGGGGGAGTATTATCTACCGTCACTGTAATTATTTCCTCAGCCGTATTCCCAGCTAGATCATATGAAACTACTTTAATAGAGTATTTGCCATCCGGTACTTTAGATGTATCCCATGTATATTCATATGGAGGAGACTGATCCGTGTATAGGAGGTTTCCATCTATATAGAACTCTACTTTATCAATGCCTACGTTATCGCTGGCATCTACATTAACTGTGACTATACCATGTATATATGTTCCTTCAACTGGATTGATAATAGATATCTTGGGCGGTATTGCGTCTGTTATCTCACTCTTTATACTTAGATATAGAGGATTTATACTTACTTCAGGATCCGCTGATAGCCCTATTGTAATTGATTGGTTAGCGTAGACGA
>Ga0190367_1000262_pt1 | contig 40081 bp, 49 predicted proteins | sample 4872181011_MG_FD_171838 | JGI IMG/M metagenome (GOLD analysis project Ga0190367, IMG submission 171838) | Hydrothermal vent microbial mat bacterial communities from Southern Trench, Guaymas Basin, Mexico - 4872-18-10-11_MG | ecosystem: Environmental > Aquatic > Marine > Hydrothermal vents >... | reverse complement strand
CCTCATCATAAACTACAGGTTCACTGAAATAAAGTAAAGGATTTTCCGGGATATAAATAGCTCTTCCTTTTATGAGGACATTACCCCTATTAGGTTTTAGAATTCTAGAAGCTATCTTAAGGAGAGTAGTTTTACCTGAACCATTAGGACCCACCAATACTACAAATTCACCCCTGAATAACTCTAAGTTAAACCCCTTTATCACATACTTACTTGAACCCGGGTACCTAAACCAAATATTATTCATCAATAAAATTTCATCCCCCTGCACTTTACGAACTTTATATTTACTGGTCAGGCTCTTCATAGCATACTCTTCTGCTTTCTCTATGAAGCTTCCATAGTATTTTTGTACACCTTTATCTAGAATTAAGACCTTACTAATTAGGGACTTCCAAAGATCAACATCATGATCAACAACTACAACTGTAGATTCATTATCTAATAACTTTGATATATATTTAATTAATGAGTTCCTACTATTCTCGTCTAGAAATGATGAAGGTTCATCAAGTAAATATATTCTCGCATTTATGCAATCTGATGAAGCTATTACCAATCTTTGTACTTCCCCAGCACTTAGTGTGTATGTAAGCCTATTGATCATATTTTCTAAGTGGAACTCTTTAATACTCTTAACAATTCTATCCTGCTTTATTCCGTAGAGTAACGCATTGATACAGAGTTCAGAATAAACGCTATGAGTTAATATTCCATCCCATGGCTCTTGTGGAATATAACTTATAAGACCTGAAAGCTTTAATGGATCTTCCACAATAGGGTTTATGTTCATAATCCTTACATTACCACGAACTTTAGCATTTACTACATGAGGTATTATTCCAGCTAGAGTTTTAAGTAATGTAGATTTACCTGAACCTGAAGGACCTAAAATAAGAAGTAATTCGCCTTTATCTAAATCAAAGGTTACATTCTTAAGTGCTAGAGTGTCTTCATATTCTACACTAAGTCCTTTAACTTCAACGGCTTTTCTTAACATATCCTGCCCTCTCAAGGAATGAAACTATTGGTAATGCAAATGAAGCTCCAATAGTTACCTGACCTATATTTACAGGTATTTCAGCTAATGCAGCAATAGGCTCTCTCCCCGTAAGCGGATTTGATATAAAGTATTCGTAGAGGAAGTATCCAAGGATCATGGTTGAACCCGCTACTAATAGCACTATGGCAGTCAAAGCTTTTTCAGATTCTACGTCACCTAGTCTTTCAATTGCTCTATTAACGATTAATGCCATGAAGATCCATATCCATGGAGGGATATAAAGTACGATAGATAATGGTTCCGGTCCAATAAGTGCTTCACCAGAGAGGTAAGTATAACCGATTCCCAATATCAATCCAGCATATAATAACCCCACAGCCGTGGAAGCAAGTTTTCTGTATGATATGCTTTTCCTCATTTTGCAAAATAAGTATCCGGCTAGATATCCTTCAATAGCTTTAATGATTAATGTACCTGGTGCAAATATACTATAGCCCATAACTATATCTGCTAGGGATGCTCCAACACCACCAGCTATAGCAGCAACTATAGGTCCTTGCACTAAAGCTGCAACGTATATCATAGATTCACCTAGATTAAAATATCCTCCAGTAGCAGGAACATATATGGTCACAACAACTGTGGCAGCAAATACTAGAACCGTAAATAAAGTCGCATTAATTAATACCTTATCCCTAGTCAAGGATATCCCCTTATTTGATGAATTAAACTATAAGGTAATATTAAAGCTAATGCTTTAATAGTATTTATGAGTTCCAACTATGGGAACACAACTTTATTTTTACCTCATAACATATAGTATAGTATTGAAATAATGATTGAAGGTATAGTCGAACTACCACTACATGAAGGACATGTACCTAGATGGTTAGCCGAGTTAATGAAGAGGTTAGCTAGGGCCATAATTGAAGTCTTAGTACTTGAATTCGGATCTGATAAAGTTGTTGAGAGACTTTCCCACCCCTTATGGTTTCAGGCCCTAAATAATATCATTGGTATGGACTGGGACAGTAGTGGATCTACAACAGTTACAACAGCAATATTAAGACAGGTATTAGCTAACGGTGATTTAGGAGTTATGGTTTTAGGAGGTAAGGGTAAAAGAGCACTCAATATAAATGAAGAAATAAGCAAGGTAGTAGAAAAGTTAAACCTATCATCAAATAAAGAAGAAGAATTATTACGTGCATCTAGGCTTATAGCTAAAGTCGATTCAACGTTATTACAGGATGGTTATCAGCTTTATCATCATTCATTAATTGTTTCGGAAAATGGAATGTGGGGTGTAATCCAGCAGGGTATGAACGTAGGCAGGGGGCTTGCAAGGAGATATCACTGGTTTTCTAAGAGTATTGAGAGATATGTTCGTGAACCCCATATAGGTATAGCTGGGTGTAAGGAAAGTATAGTATTGAACTTAACTGCTAGAGAAGCTGAAGGGGCAAGGAAAACGATTCTAGACTTACTTAATGAAAATCCTAAAAAGACAATAAACTTAATTGCTGAAGCAAATAGAATTCTAAAAAGAACTATACCATTGACTATATGGATTAGCAATGCTAGTATCACAGTAATTGATAGAAGTAGATACATAATAATGTACAGGCCAATAACAATTAGTAATAGATTAATAAACATTCTCAAGAAGGTTTATGAAGTAAAACCGCTATCTCTTGAAGAAGCTCTACTTATTAAAGGTCTAGGTCCTTCAGCTATGATGGCATTAGCCCTAGTATCAGACTTAATATACAATGAACCGCCTTCTCCAAAAGATCCCGTTAATCAACCCTATGATCCATTTAAATATGCTTACGCTTTTGGAGGTAAGGATGGTGTACCCTATCCAGTAAAGAGAGAGATTATGATAGAAGTTATAACAACATTGGAGGAGGCGATAGAGAAGGCTAAGCTAAACGATAAGGGTAGAAATATAGCATTAAGGAAACTTAAGAAATTAGCTACATTTTATAAGGTTAAATAATCTGCAAAACAGCTAAATCTAAAATATCATATTCATTCGAAATTGGACGTTTTAAATAGATACTTATTCTATTCAAAGAATGATTGAAACATTCTGTAGATTGAGTAAACTTTATTAGTACGTCCTCACCCTATTTTGGAAGGATGTAGCTAATAATACACTAAATCGTGGTGTAAGTATATGTCAGTAATGAGGTTTCTACGATGGGGTGTTACTAGATCTCCGTGGCTTTTGCATTTCAATACAGGGGGTTGTAATGGATGTGATATAGAAGTATTAGCTGCTATATGCCCTCACTTTGATCCTGAGCGACTTGGAGTAAAGCTTACACCAAGTCCTAGGCATGCCGATATACTTATAGTTACAGGAGTTGTTACTAAAAGAGCTGCTGAAAGGCTTAAAAGAATATATGATCAAATACCCGAACCTAAAGTAGTAATTGCTGTAGGAACATGTGCAATAAGTGGTGGTGTGTTTCAGGGATCATATTCACATGAACATGGAGTCGATAAAGTCATACCAGTTGATGTTTATGTACCTGGATGTACTCCTAGACCAGATATGATAGTTATGGGAATAGTTGAAGCTATTAGAATACTAGAAGAAAAAGCAAAGAAAATTGAATTAGAAGCTCCTGTAAGGTGAAAAGAATATGGAAGTCGAAGAAGAATTTCCAAAAATTGAAGAATTATTTAAGGAACTAGGCATAGAAGTTAGACTAGTAAAACCAAGAAGATACCAAGCCTTTGTAGATCCAGACAAATTACCTGAAATAGTTAAGAAGCTAGTAGAGGCATATAAAGGACAGGTTTATCTATCAACAATTGCAGCTGTCGATTTTATTGATGATAAAATCTTTGAATTAAACTATGATATGTCTATAATCCCATTGAAATGCATTTTAGTGTTAAAGACTAGGGTACCAAGAGATAATCCTAAAGTTCCATCGCTAATAAATATACTTCCAGGAGCAAGACCCCATGAAATGGAAGCTTATGATCTCATAGGTGTGTACTTTGAGGGTAATCCCTTTATGAAGAAACCATTCCTAGTACCAGATGATTTATCAAATGTGTTCCCATTAAGAAAGGATTGGAAGGGGCCTGGTAAGTAATGAGTAAGCAGATAAGAATTATAGAAATACCTGTAGGTCCCCAGCATCCAGCAATCCATGAGCCTATTCAACTTAGAATATGGGTTGATGGAGAGGAAGTTGTTAATGTAAAAGTTGTAGCAGGTTTCAATCATAGGGGTGTTGAATGGCTTGCTGAGAGAAAGACATGGCATCAAAACGTATTTATGTGTTCGAGAATATGTGGAATATGTAATACAATACATGGAACAACATGTGCTCAGTGCTTTGAAGATCTAGGTAATATAGAAGTTCCTCCAAGAGCTAGATATCTTAGAGTTCTTGTTAATGAACTGGAGAGAATACATAGTCACATGATAATACTTGCGATCATGGCTGAAGCAATAGGTTTTGAAACCTTATTCATGTTAATGATGAGAGATAGAGAGCGAGTTATGTACCTAAAAGAGCTAGTAACAGGGAACAGGGTTCTTGCAGATTACGTAACTATAGGTGGTGTTAGAAGGGATATTACAACAGAAATATGCGATAAAATCAAGAAGCACTTAAACTACATAGAAGAGAGAATGAAGTACTATAAAAAGGTATGGAGTGAAGACCCAATCATATTAAAGAGGCTCGTGGATACAGGAAGACTAACAGCATGGCAAGCTATAGCACATTGTGTTGTAGGCCCTATGTTAAGGGGCAGTGGCGTCAAATCGGATATCAGAAAAGATTATCCATATGCAGCATATGATGAAGTCCCATTTAATGTGATAACGTATAAGGAAGGTGATAGCTGGGCTAGAATGATGGTCAGAGTAGATGAGACATTTGAATCAATAAACATGGTAAGATATGTTATAGAACACTTACCAAGCGGACCAATACTTCCTAAGGTCGTACCTAAGAAAATGCCTCCAGGAGAAGGAATAAGTAAAACTGAAGCACCTAGAGGAGAATTAATATATCATGCAATAAGCAAAGGAGGTCTAAAGCCATACAGGTTAAAGGTTAGAACACCATCATTTACGAATATACATAACGGTGCATTCTTAATAAAAGGAGCTCATGTAGCGGATGTACCAGTAATATTTACTAGCTTTGATCCATGCATAGCATGTTGTGAAAGAGTAAAAGTAATAGATGTAAGGAGTGGTAGGTCCATGGTAGTACCGCTTAAAGAACTAAATAGGTTAAGGTGGTAAAGCATGTCCCTTCCCCGATTATTAGGAGAAGTTCTTAAGAACTTATTCAAAAAACCAATAACTTTACCATTTCCTAAAGAGGAAATAAAGCCTGCTCCAGGTTATAGAGGTTTACATAAAGTTAATGGAGATAAATGTATAGGCTGCGGTTTATGCTCTATAGAGTGTCCAGCTCAAGCTATTGAAATGAAAATGTTCCCGGAGAGAAAGAAGAGATACCCAATAATACATTATGATAGATGTATTTTCTGCTATAGATGTGTCGAGGTTTGTCCTGTTAAGGCCTACATTATTAGTGAAGAAAAACCTCCAGCAATTAGATTCGATAAGAAGGAGATGTTTATTGTACAGCCAATATTTACATCTATGCCTTCAAAAGCTGGGAGAGAAGGTAAATAACTGCTTTCCCAGCTTCCATGACTGCTGGGGTTATATTAGTTCCAAAACCCATATTTTTAATCTGAATACCTAGTAAACATGTATGTCTTAAATTCTTAGTAAATGTTTTAATATATTCTAGTACTACATGTAATGGTATCGTATGTGTTGATATAATTGTATATTTATCAATGCACTCAATATCACAAGTATATATTATCGTACCTGGAGGAGTCTTTGAAGAAACGGCATCCACTATGATCAGTGTATCTGGTCTATATTCTATTATATTATCTGTATAGAGTTCAAGCCCGTGAGGGCACTCTAGTATCAATACTTTATCCTTTTTTATATTTTTAAGTCTCTTCTTAAGTTCTCTACATATGAATAATCCTATTCCATCGTCCTGTCTTAATTCGTTACCTATACATGCAATTACTATTCTTTTTGAATGTTTAATTAATTCTCTAAGCTCTTTCTTAAGATTTTCAATATATGATGCTATATTTTATCACCATAGTATTATAGGCGCTAGTGATGCTATTAGTATTGATGCTACACCCATCGGGATAGCGTATTTCAGAATTACTATCATTGCTTGCTCTATTCTAAATCTAGCAGTAGCTGCTTTAATCATTATTAAACAAAGTACTACAATGGCATACTTAAGTATGAATAATAGTACTCCTGGTATACTTAGTAGGTCAAAAGGTGCTGGGCCTCCTAAGTACAAATACACAATTAATAGACCATATACTACAATCTCTATGTCATGAAGCAGTATTATATATGCTAGTTTAGGTCCTGAATATTCAGTGAACATCCCAGCAACAATCTCGGTTTCTGCTTCAGGTATATCAAATGGTTTTAGCATTAATTTACATTGCAGTACCAATATCGAAGTTATAAGGCCTAAACCAAGTGCTAAGAATCCTATTGGACTACGCCAAAGAGTCCATGCAAGTAAGCTGCTTGTATAAATGGAGTATATTGGTGATGTAGCGTAGGTTCTTGCTACAAGGACTACAGGTACTAATAATGTTACAGCCCATAAGGGTTCATACGTTAGAAGCAATGAAAGAAATCTTGAAGTACCTATAATAGTAAATGGATTTGGGGCCATCATACCTACTAGCACAAGTGCTATAGTAGGCCAATATGTTAAATAAAGTGCTATTATAACATCATAGCTTGCCTTTATGGGATAAGGTGAGAAGGGAAGCATTGCCAATAAAGCAATACATGCTCCAGCACCCAGGCTTAGAAATAATGCTTGCTCTCTTCTCCTAGCAACAATTGTAGTAATATCTTCCTTAAATAATAGTTTAAGAAAATCAGCTATGGGTTGCAGTAAACCAAATGGGCCAATAAATCTTGGCCCTACCCTGTTTTGCATATGAGCATATAACTTTCTATAGTACCACTGCGTTAGGAATGATGCTATTAATGTAAATAGTAATCCTGGAAATACGAGCATTGTTATTACGAAATATATTATCTCCTCGTTCATAGTTTCACCTAATAAAGAATGTTACGCCTAGAATTATGATTAAAGATAAGACCATAACCGTCATGTAGAAGTACCAGTCGTTTAATATGCCTGTATGCATTTTATCCCTAATATATAGATATGAAGATCTAAATACTCTCCTTACCGCTCCCCAATATAAGTTGAAATGAGATACACTTGCCTTCTCAGCTGGATAATCTTCGCCACAAGCATATACCTTTAACTTTTCACCACTTGGTCTTAATCCTCTTCTTGAAACAACATATAGGTATGTTGAGTAGAGTATTAGTCCTATAATAGTCATTATTATTAAAGCGTTAATTAAGGCTATTAATGATTCACTTATCATTGGTTATCACCCTCCTGCAGGACTAAATATTATTGAAATGAATTTTTTAACACCTACTTCTACGTACGAGTAGACGTCATAGAGTGAGGTGGTTGCAGGAAATATAACTTTATCCATAAACATTGATGGTAAGATACCTATTAATATACATGCTAGGGCTAGGATTACTAGCGGTATCGTCATTAATGGACTCGCCTCTTTAACCTTACTTATATCCCTAACTGGGGGCTTTAACCATATAGCATAGATTATCTTTATATATGCTAATGCAGCCATAGCACTTGTAAACACTATTACTACTACGAGAGGAACTAAACCAGCTTCTATGATAGCAGTATATAGAAGCCACTTACTTGCAAATCCATTAAATCCTGGAATTCCTATTAAGCTCAATACTGCGACTAAGAAACAGAATGTCGATATAGGCATTTTGACACCAATACCTGCTAGTTCATCAATATCTCTAGTCTTTAGTGTATGAATGAAAACTCCTGCAGCAAGGAATAGTAAAGCTTTTGCTATGGCATGGTTAATGGTATGGAATATAGATGCTGCAACTCCTAGGTACGTATATAATCCCATACCCATGAATATGTAACCTATATGGAGGATAGTACTATATGCTATGAGTCTCTTAATATCTCTTTGAACAACCATTAGTAGTGATGCCACTATAGCTGCAAGGGTTCCTAGTATCAATAGTATTTTAAGCAACAATAAGTTCGTCTCAAATGTAATAGGCGTGAATTCTCCAGACCTTCCTATAGGCAATCCGAATAGAGTATAAGTAAATCTCAGAACCGCATATACTCCTACCTTAACTACTAATCCTGATAATAGTGCTGATATCGGTGTTGGTGCAGCTGGGTGGGCATCTGGTAGCCAGAAGTGATTAGGGAATAATGCTGCCTTTACTGTAAAGGCCCACGTCGATAGCGCTAATGCTATTATTGCAGCTGAGAGAGCTGCATCAAGGGTCATTCCTGGTACTGGTCTAATGAATGGTTCTATAGGTCCTAAAGTCCAACCCGCCCTGGTTATATATGCTAAAAACGCCATATTTAGAGTCCCGAAAGCTCCATATATGAATGCTAATGCTATGAAGTATATTGTAGTAGCAACAGAGCCTACAAGCGCATACTTTAATGCTGCTTCAATGGCCTCCCTTTGAGATCTGAAGAATGCAACTAACCCATACGCAGCAACTGATGTAACTTCAAGCATGACGAATAAATTGAATACATCTCCTGTATAGAAGCATCCCAACATGCCAGCTTCAACGCCTAATAGGAGTGTATAATACCACTCGATTCCATGATGTTCTTCAAGATACTTTACGCTGTAGACGGATATCAGGAACATTATTGTAGCAGTTAATAAGCCTAAGAGAGCATTAACTTTGTCTACCTCATATACTATCCCTATATGAGGAGGCCACCCTCCAAACACGTATACTAGTGGTTTATCTGATTCAAAGAATGCTTTACAGAACGTCAAAGCCGTTAAGATGAGGACTATGCCTGTTCCAACAATGGCATAGATTTCCCAAACTCTTCTATTTTTAATAATAAGGCTCACGAGGGGAAGGACAAATGCCATTATTATTGCTATTGCAGGTGCGAGTCCTACTACATGTATGGGTATTTCCATCATTTCATATCACCTAATCAAAGATGTTTTTAGCGTATTTCTCGAAAGGTTTAACTATATTTTCATAGGTTGTCTTTTCATCAGGGGCTTTAACATTAATCCAATGTACGTAAAGGTATTTCCTTTCTTCATCAATATCTACTGTCACCGTTCCTGGAGTATTGGTGATAGAATTAGCTATGGTTACTATTGCGTAATCCGACTTTACGTGATAGGGTACTCTGACTATACCTGGATTTATGGGGAGTCTTGGATGAAGTATTCTCTTAATAACATCTGTATGGGCCCTAACCTCATCTATGAAGAAGTACTTAAATGCATACAGTATTAGCCATCCTAACCTGATCGGGTTTAGAGATTTCTTAGGATTTTCTACAAGGATGGCACCCATTATACCTCCAACGATTACTGCAATTATCAGTCCTAGGAGAATATCGTATATTTTAATGGAACCTGAAAATACTATGTATATTAAGAACAACATTATTATTGGTGCTATACATCTTGTAAATTTCATATTTTCACCCTTTAAGCTTAGCTAGATCTCTTACATCTAATGAATGGTACAATCTATATGCTTGAACGGCTATGAAGCAAATGAGTAATGTTACTGCTAAGTTAATTACTATAGCTGTTATAACTAGTGCTTGAGGTAGAGGATCAACTGATTGAGCTAAGAACGTACTTATGTCCTCTGGTGTTGGTTCCCATGACCATAATATTGGAGGCTTTAAAGGATAGGCGTATCTATATCCTACATAAATCATGAATATGTTTGCAGTGTCGCCTAGGATTGTTAATGCTATTATTTTCTTTAGAATATTAGGTCTAAATACGATGCCGTAGATAGCTAACCCTATAATTGCTAATAGTGCAAGGTAGATGTATGTCCAAAGGAATGTTACTATGAATAATTCGATACTATTACTCACCTTTTTCACCTTCTATTACTTTCATGTATATTTTCTCGGGTATGGATAATAATAGAAATAGCACTGTAAAGCCTGCTCCAACAGCTAGGCATTCTGCTACGTTATAGAAGAAGAGTGAACCGCCTAGAGGTACATCATAGAGCCATTGGGGAAAGCCTACATATCTTGCCCAAGGCTTGGGTAGATTTTGCATGAAATAAGCTATACCTCCAAGACCTATCAGCATAAGTGGTACTAACGCTATTAATCCAATTATTGCTAGTCCAAGTGTACGTAAAGCCAAAGCTGTTCTCTCCTTAAGACCTACGTCTTCAACAAAGTATCTAGATAAAGCAGCAACGGCAAGCAGAGGAGCAACAGCTAATGCAGCTCCTCCCTGGAATCCTCCTCCAGGCGTTATTTGTCCATGAAGTGCTATAGCCGCTGCAATAACCATTATAATTGTGAAGGTTAACTTAGTAATTAACTTAACTATTAGGGTCATACCAGGGACTTTAATCTCCTTCCTATGCTCTTCAACCATATGTTCATGTTCTCTAAGTAATCTAAATACAGTTACTGAGCCAATAATAGCCAAGAAAAATACTGCTGTTTCATATAGTGTATCTAAGCCTCTGTAATCCCAAAGGATTGATGTTACTGCCTCCGGGCTGGATACATAGAATGGAGTTGTTTTAGACATCATACCCCTTAAATAAAGTTTAGCTATACCTCTTAGTTCTACAGGAGGTATAGGTCCTAGGGCCCATGTATGAGTTATAAAGTAAGCTATGAGAGCGACAGCTAACACCATTCCAACTGCTATTATATGCTCCATGCGCTTCATTTTTACACCTTTTCGTATCTTTCAGTTTTCCTTATAATAAAGACCAGTAATGCGGAATAAATTCCAACACTCACGGCAACATACGCTAAAACAATATCAGGAGCTAGTAACAGGTAAAATACTAATGCATAAAATATAGATTGTGCAGCAGAAAATACTACTGCCATAAGAAGGTCTTTACTAACTATAGCTAAGTACGCAAATACAAGTGCTAATGTTAAACAGATAGCCGTCATTATTAAATGGAGGATATACATTTACTTTTCACCCTCCCTACCACGATCTTCCTCTAAATGATCACATACCTTAGGCATTACCGGAACAACTTTAGCTCTATGGGCAGCATTCGCTAAAGCATGTGAACCTGTTGGTGCAGCAAGTAATATGAATATAGCCGTCATAACTGAGGCTCCAGCTACATACCATCTAAACGTGCCTAGAAAGTCTGCTGAAAGCGCTAAGAAGGCTACGCCAATTAATGGAACGACGGCTCCGCCTATGGCACCAATAGTTGCAGCATGCAGCCTTACAAAGAAGTTGGGGAAACGTAAAAAGCCTATTGAAGCTACAAGATCACAAAATGCACCAATAACTACGAGGATAGATCCAATAATGAATAAGATAAATTTCGTAATATTTGGATCAAACACTTTAATCACCTAATTCACGCTTTAGATAATATTTAGCGACGAAGATATCTAGAGCATAAACCCATAATGCTAATATTATCGCTCCTCCTATGAGGAATGCCGATTTAAAGTATAATGCTAATAAACACATAAATGCAGCTAGATCAAATCCCAACGCATCAACAGCTAGTACCATATCTGGTATTGTTGGTCCTTTAATGATTCTAATGCAGTAGAGAGCTACAGCTACTAGGAAAACGGGTATTACACTGAATATTAGTATATCGAGATAAGTCTCTAGACTCATTAGCTTCCCTCTACAAACCCTAGATAGGTTGAAGGGTTCTTTTATTTAAATTTTATGCTAATCACAAAATAGGTTAGAACATTCCTTGATAGTTCTCAGGGCTATTATGAATAATTCTAACTAGATGTAAATTTAAGTTTAATATGTAACGATAATAGTATAATATTCAGGCTATACACGTTAATGAGGTAGAGCGTAATGAACTCTGAATTGAGAACATATCTTGAAGGAAGCATTCAAGGAGACGTAATATATGCAACTACTACAACACCCATGAGATTAGGGGGTCTTAAAAATCCGAAATTCCAGAAAGCATACATCGATACTCCTTTACCTGAAGGTAAAGATATTCATAAAGCACTACTTGAAGTAGCTATAACATCACCCCAAAACCCATACGGATTAAGATGGAAATTATGGTTTAATGGATTTACAGTCACGAGAGAATTAAAACCTCACCTTGTAGTTAACACAAAAGAACAATACTTCGCTAAGGTGGTTTTCGACGTTACACCGATAACAAAGTCTCAATCAAAACATACTGTTAGTGTATTCTATGAAGGAGGAGAACCCATAACAATAGATCATGTAGGTTTATTAATATTATATCCTACGGATGAAGTGAAGTCATCACTATCATATCTATCGGGTGCGGGACTATTACAGCCAGGCGAGGAGCTAAAGATTGAAGTTAAATTAGAAAGAATTTATGGAACAGGAACTTTTATATTGACTAGTATAATGCCCTCGCCTATGGCAAAATTGTGTATAAAGGTTAATGAAGAGAATATAGGTAGTCTTAGCGGAATCACTGGCGTTGAAGAATACATAAAAGGTAACATAAACCTCTTAGACGTAAATAACGTAACATTAATGCACGAGAAAACAGGCACTAAATATTATCCTTCCGAAATAAAAATATCAAGCATAATACTTTGTGAAACGATTTGCAAGCTGCCTAAGATAGTAGTTAAGAACATAGAATTACATGAAGATGAGGGATTATTAAAGTTAAAAATAGCTAATGAGGGTTCTTCTAAACCAGATAAGGTGCTGATATTACTAATAGATAGAGGTAATATTTTAGGAAGAGAGATAATCAGAGAAATTAAACCTGGAAGCGTAATTGATGTTGAAGTAAAATTAAGGAAACGCATAGCGTCTCAGACTCCCACGCTAAGAATTGTATGGAATAAGCTAAGTAGAATGAAAGTTATTGACCAGAAATTAAACTTTAGAACTCGGACAAATACTTTTCACAGGACATGAACTACACCTAGGTTTCCTTGAACCACATATTCTCCTTCCAAATTCTATTAACGCTAAATGAGCCCAACCTCTGAGACCTAAGGGTATATGAGATTCTAGTTTTAATCTAATTTCATCATATGAATCTTTTGAATTAGCTATACCTGTTCTTATTGCTATTCTCCTAATATGAGTGTCTATAGGTAAAATGTCAAAACCGAGACAGAAGACTAGAATTATATCTGCAGTCTTAAAACCTATTCCAGGAAGTGATAGTAAAACTTCTCTAGCCTTTACCATGTCATTAATTTCCCTTAGCTTACGCTCTAAATCTTGTTTATGAAAAATAACTGCTAATTCCTTAATTCTCTTGGCCTTAACTCTATATAGACCTGCAGGCTTAAGCGCTTCTTCAATAGCCTTTAGCTCTGCCTCCTTAATCACTTCAGGAGAAATTCCTCCAAGTTGCTTAAGTCTATTGAATACTGTCCTCACATTCCTCCAGTTAGTTATTTGAGAGATAATGGTTAAGACTAGTAATTCAAAAATCGACCTACATTCAATAACTTTAGATCTTGGAACCCATGACTTCTTCTCAACAAACTTAAGAATTTCCATGATAATATTATCACGCGTAGCTTTTTGCTCCACCTATATTACCCCGCATAAAATAAAGGAGTTAGGACGCTATATTTAAGGGTGATGAGCTTCACTAAACCTAAATTCATAGAAATAATTATTGTTATCATACGGTAAACCTTGTAAGTGCGCAATTACATTATTTAACTACTGGTAATCTATGGTAAGAACATATGATTGAAGTATACGAATATAGCTATATAGATAGACCAAGACTAACTAGGACTCACGCACAACTTATATTAGATCATGCAGTAAGGAGGATAAAGGAATTTACTATATCATTAGACCTAGGCTTAACTAAAAGTAAGGCCTACTTTGATGGTAATTTCAAGTATGTTCTACTTAACAATTACTGGATTTCTATCGACTTATTGAAGGAGTTAAAGGGCAACGCTGTTTATGAAGTTGTTGATAACGATAAAATAGTAGCTGTTACGAGAAGAACGCCAACAGGATTCTATAAGTTAATGGCAGTTAATGGTGACACTGCTCCTACACTTGAAATTAACGGTATACATATGCATAGAATTAAGGACATAACGCCTTGGGAGGATTCAAAACTTAAGGTTAAAGCAGCAAGAGTACGTAGGGGATGTAGGGTTCTAGACACATGTATGGGATTAGGCTATACGGCAATATTAAGCCTATTACGTGGCGCGACAGAAGTATATACCGTTGAAATAGATGAAGTTGTTCTTGAGATATCTCAACATAATCCTTGGTCAAGGATCTTAGAAAGAAGAGGCATCATCATTATTAAGGGGGATATATTTAAAGTAATTGATGAATTACCCAATAACTACTTCCATACTATAATTCATGATCCGCCACGATTTACTTCTACTTCAGGAGACCTATATAGTGAAGAATTCTATAGGAAGCTATGCAGGGTGTTGAGACCTAGAGGAACATTATTTCATTATACAGGTGAACCAGGCAAACATAGAATAAGGTTCGTTAAAGGTGTTATGGAAAGACTAAGAAAAGCCGGTTTTTATCACGTTAAATGGATTAATGGAGTAAAAGGCGTTATAGCATATAAGTTGGAATGGTGATTAAGACTAATACGCTACATCTTTATTAAGCTAATAGCACTATACGACATTTATTAGAGGGGAAATGGTGGCTACCTCAATAGACATGTTTACCGACTTACTATTGGAAGAAATATCTCAATTAATAGAATCTCATAAGTACTCCACTATATCTCTAGATAAATTCATTAGCAGTGATTTAATGCCTCTAGGTTTTTGGTCCCCTACATTACCTAAACACGAAGTTGATGATATGCTAGTAATAGCTGTTGATGGAGGTTCAGGTAGGGAGGAGCTTAGTGGTGGAGGGGCACTATATATTACAAGAGCTTTAGCTATTCTCAGTAATGGTAAAAAGCCTTTTAGAGCTTTAAAGGTTGAGTTGACCAGATATAGATCGCCAGGATATCTTGATCTACTAAGAACTTATACTGAAATACGTGTAGCACGTAAATCATTAAATGTCGTTAAGAATGAAAAAGTCCTTCTACTAATAGATGGTAGCTTATTTGTTACATTAATGAAGGTATTAATGAGAATAGTTAAACCATATATTAAGAGGGATAGGTTAAGCTTAGGCGAATTAAAATCCTTTACGTTAGCAGTTAAATTATTTATCGAATTATGTAATTTACTTAAGAAATGTAATGAAGAGAAAATAAATATTGCGTTTGTAAGTAAAAATTCGTCATTAAGGATCCTTAAAGAATATTTACTCTATAATAAACTTATAGAGCTTAATCAAAAGGACATAGCTAAATACTTACTATATTACCCCGCTAGAGGTAGGGAATACATAATAAGGAAATATGTCAACTTGCAGAAAGAGCATAAATTGAAGTACGTTCTAGAATTAATTCTAAATACAACTTATAGGGATCTTCATCTAGTAGACGATGTATCTAAAGGTGAAAGGGGGATCACAAAGCCATTAATTGTTGGATTAGTAAATGATCTTTTAGAGAGAGTTCTAATGAAAAATAAATTATATAGCATAGTCAAAGAATTATCTAAATATGCTGATGATGCTGATAGAAGCTACCTTGAACTATACCTTGATGTACTAGATAGTTTATTAAAAAATTTGCCTGCAGTAAATATAATGTATTTAAAGCTAAATCCCTTAGATTACGCATTAATGGTTGAAACTATAGATTTCAAGTACAAGTTCATTGATGTCAAAAGGAATTTAAGAGACCTAACCTATAATGAGGAACTAATAGTATGTAGGATTGTTAAAGACTATAAGAGCCCAAAGTACTATAATACATGGTTAGTACAAGCTCATCAACTGGCGAAGTTGCCGGCTAAGCAGATGACTCAATACATAATGCTAATAGATAATATGTTTAGGAAATATGGACTGACGATTCCTCTAAGTAGAAGGTATACGTTAGGTGTAAGGTAATGAATAGACCATTAAAGATAGGTAAGGTAACTGGAGACTCTAAGCCCAACTATTTCGTATTTAGCATAAACCCTGATACACCTCCACCTCTCTATGAATATGTGTATGTAGAATTAGAGGAAGTACCTCCTGGACAAACAACCCCCCATAAGGTTAAGGTTCTAGCTCAAGTTCGTGAAATTAAGAGGCTTGGACTAGGAATTTCACCTTCACATCCATGGGATGTGATAAAAGATGTTCCTAGGGCAGCTCTCTCAGATTTAATTGTTGGAATAGCACATGTCTTAGGATATAAGTATAAGGGTAAAATTTACTATCCCAGACATGCTGCAACCATAGGTTCATGGGTTTATCTTGCACCAGATGAATTAATTAAGGAATTTTATAGTATAGAACCTGCCAAAGGACTTCATGTAGGCTACTTAATTACTAGACCAAGCGTTCCAGTAATGTTAAATATGGATGGAATTAGAAGGCATTTAGCAATAATAGCGGCGACGGGCAGTGGTAAGACGTGGACAAGTATTGTATTGATTGAAGAACTATTGAAGAAAGGTGCTACTATACTAGTGCTTGATCCTCATGGAGAATATGTTAAGGTAAAAGAAACCATACATAGATTAAGAAAATACAACGAATCTGTTGATGCATTTATACTAAAGGGTCATAAAAATCAAGAAGGAGACATATTGTATAGGGTAAATGTATTAAACATGTCAGCTGATGAGCTAGCTTCTGTAGCTAGAATACCACCTACAGCTTCAAGGCTTAGAGCAGTTCTCTCAGGTGCTAAGGAGGTAAGTAAGGTATTAGTTGAAGTATTTGGTAATTCAAAACTAGGCGGTTTAAAAGCCTTACAAAGGATAATAGAGGCTTCAATAACAGCTATTGAATCAATGAAAGCCTTGAGAAGAGGTTCAAGCTTTGACAACTTCTACGATACAGTTAAACGAGAACTATATAATAACTTAGAAGTGGATGTCAAAAACCTTGAAAATAACGAAAAACTTGTCACTAAACTTAAGAAAGGCTTGAAGAAAATATGGTTAGCATTAAGAAGAGATACAGAGCCAGGCTATGATACTATAAGATATCTAGAGATGTTAAGGAAAATAGGTGTTTATACTACAGTAACAATTCCTCTAGAAAAAATATTAAAACCTTCACAAGTAACGGTTTTTAACTTAAGTGGATTAAGAAAAGAAGTTCAGGATCACCTAGTTTACAATATTTTAACTAGAGTATTCAATGCAAGGGTAAGACACCGTAGAGGGTTAAAAGGAGAGAAATACCCCTATCCTGTAGTTGTTGTATTAGAAGAAGCTCATAGATTTGCTCCACCAAAACACTTAGAAAGTACTTGGAGCAGAGATATAATTGCAAAAATAGCTAGTGAAGGTAGAAAGTTTGGAGTATTCCTAATAGTTATAACTCAAAGACCAAGTAAGGTTGACTCGGATATATTAAGTCAATGTCAAAGCCAAATAATATTAAGAATAGTTAATCCTAGAGATCAAGAAGCAGTAAGAGATGCTAGTGAAGAAATGAGTCAAGAACTCCTAAGTAATCTGCCAGGATTAAATCCGGGTGAAGCAATAGTATTAGGGCCCATAGCATGTGCTCCAGTAATGATTAGAGTAAGAGATAGAGAGTTAGAATATGCAGGTGCTGATATAGACTTACTTAAAGAATGGAGTAAAGCAATAGGAGAAGCAACTATAAGAAGAAGACTCATCGAGCAATTAAAGGAAATTAGCGAAATTACTGGTGGTGAAATTAATTCAGTAATCGACATAGTTAACAAATCTCCTAAAATAATAAATGATATAGCATCAACGACTTTAGATGAAGTATTAACAGCTATATCAATTATAAGTAACGAGGATGTTAATGTAGAATTCGACGACCAAACTTTAACATTAAGGGGGAAAGTATACAACGAAAATGTTGAAATAAAATTAAGTGAAGGACTTTGGAGCTGTACATGTAGGGTTGAAGATATAGTATGCAGACACACCTTAGCAATATTATTTAAAGCGGTACTTGATGGATTAATAAATAAAGAAATTATTAGGAAGGCACTTAGCCTTAGGCCTCTAAATGTGATTTAAATTATTTTCCACGAATTCTAAGCTCTTTAGCTAGATTATAACATCCATCACCTCTTTCTAATAACCCTTTAGCTATTAGTGAGTTTATTACCTGTTCTGGGTTTTTGATTTTATATATCGCTGATAGCTCTCTTATAGCTATTATTTCTCCAACAGAAACATTCTTCCTGAAATAATCAAATACCACCTTCTCCTCTCTTGATAATGTCCTATATATCTCTCTTAATTTCTCCTTCATATCTCCTGTACCATTGTGATTGCTTACCTTTAAAGCTACTTAGGAATAATGCTAATGCATGTCTAAATACTTCACTTCTACTATTATATAATCCCATATTAACGAGTTTATCTACTTCTTCTATTAATTGGCGTGGTGCCTTAAATGTTACTATGATTGTTTCTTTCATGAATAACCCCTAACTCCTATTACCACTCTTACATATCACTTGTTGTTGAAAATATAAGCATTAGGGCTGATAGTATTTTATAGTAGAAACTAATGTCTTAATTTAACTACCTCTTCGAAGCCCATCCTCAAGGCCCTAATATTTACATCAATCCACTTCTTTGGCATTACTTCACGTATTGCTTTCTCAATGTCTACTAACTCTAATAATCCATTTAGTACCCCAGATGCCATGAGAGCTCCTATCATAACCATGTTTTCTGAAAGTATGTTTCCAGCCTTTGAAGCTAGATCTAATGCGCTTACTTCAATGACTCTTAATCCTAGTTTCTTTATATGACTAATGTACTCTTCTAATGGAAGTAACTTTAATTCAGGAATCGCGGGTCTAATAAGTCTCTTATTGATTATTATCAACGTATTTAAATTCGCATATATGTTTATTGCTCTAAGGGCTTCCAAAACCTCAAGAGCTAAGATTACGTCAGCACCGTTTTCAGGAACTAGTGGTGAATTTGGATTACCTATCCTTATATGGACAATAACGCTACCTCCTCTTTGTGCTAGTCCATGGACTTCTGATATGAAAGCTTTAATACCTTTTAATATTGCAGCTGTTCCAAGTACATTCCCTAATGTTATAAGACCTTGACCTCCGACCCCAGAAACTATTATGTTAATGGTCTTATCCAATGGCATAATTACACCTCCTAGAACCCTAATCTATTCCATTCAGGTGTAGGTTCTTTTTCTATGACTATTGCATTAAATGGACATACTTGTGCGCAAACTCCACATCCGGCACATAATATTGGATCTATTTGAGCTTTACCATCATCCCTAGGAGATATTGCAGGGCATCCAAAAGCTTCATAACATGTCTTACAAGCTTTACACTTACTGACTTCAACTCTATACAATGGCTTCTCAATACCCCTTCTCCTAGCCATAGACGATATTATTAGAGCGCAGGTTCTTCTCATTACAACTAATGCGGGTTTCTTCCTCTCTATAACATATCTTAAGGCATCAGTTAGTGTATTTATGGACTCCTTTACATTATAGGGATCTAGGGTTTTTACATACTCTACACCTATAGACTTAGCTATAGCCTCTACACTAATTATTGGTGCAGTCTCGCCTGTAGCTCTAATACCTGTTCCTGGATGTGGTTGATGGCCTGTCATTGCCGTTATTCTATTATCAAGTACCACGATTAACATTGGAGCATTATTATATATGGCGTTTATTAATGGCGGTATACCTGTATGGTAAAATGTGGAGTCCCCTATAGTAGCTATTACTACCTGATTACTTACATGCGATATACCATTCGCTACACCGATACTGCCTCCCATTTCAATAAGTATGTCCTGCATATTGTAAGGAGGTAAGATAGCTAATGAATAACAGCCTATATCACCTGAATAAACAACATTTGCTTTAATAGTTTTAACAGCTCTCTTAAGCTCGTAGAATGATGCTCTATGAGGACATCCAGGACAGAACGTTGGTGGACGTGGAGGGATATTTATCTTAACTTTTACTTCTTTTGTACTACCTATTGTTCTCTTTAATTCCATGAACTTAACTATAGCTTCTATAACTCTCCTTAAAGTAAGTTCATAATGTTGAGGTACTAAATCCTTGCCATGAACTTTAATGCTTAATCCAAGATCGTGTACAAGGCTTTTGACTTGCATTTCCACTATGGGTTCAAGTTCTTCAATTACAAGTACTTTATCTGATTTTTCAAGTGCTTTTCTGGTAAGTTCTACTGGTATGGGAACAGAGGACGATAACTTTAGTATATTAACTTTTCCATTTAAGTTCAATTGGCTTAGGGCGTCGATAACGAAGCCGTAGCTCATACCTACTGCTACTATAGTATATCTGCTATCATTATCTATGAACTTATTGTAGGGCCAGTTATTAACTTCATGTTTTATCTTTTCCCATCTCTTTAAGAGCTCTATTCTTCTTAGTCGGGCATGAGCTGGTATTAATGTCCATCTTTTTGGGTCTTTTTCAAACATACCTTTAGTACTAGGGCTACGCATTGGGCCATAAATTACAGGGCCTCTACAGTGAGCTAATCTTGTCGTTGACCTAAATATGACTGGTTGTTTAACTTTTTCACTGAAATCAAATAACTCACGAATAATATCCTTTGCTTCACCCGGATTATATGCTTCAAATACTGGGATAAATGCATGAAGACCATAGTACCGGTTATCTTGTTCATTTTGACTACTCCACATTGATGGATCTTCAGCACTTACTATTACAAATCCCCCATTAACTCCTGTATAACCACTACTCATTAATGGATCGGCTGCGACGTTTAGACCCACATGCTTCATTGCAACAAGAGCTCTTACACCGCACATTGCAGCACCATAAGCTACTTCATATGCTACTTTTTCATTAACACTCCATTCAACATATATCCCTATATCCTTAGCAACTTCAGCTAGTGCCTCAAGAACTTCAGTTGAAGGTGTTCCAGGATAAGCAGATGCTACACCAATACCTGCTTCAATAGCACCGCGAGCGATAGCTTCATTTCCCAACAATAGTACTCTTGAACCCTCAGGCAAAAGAAGCTTAGATTTCATGATTAAATAACACCTATTTAGTATAAAGGAAGTGAGGGTTAAAATAGGGTTAATAAAATTATATAAACAATTGTATATTATAAAACATATAAGTGAATGTTAAAGAAGACTATAAAAAGTTAAAGTATTAGATTAATCTAAAAATTTTTGTAAATATTTATAAACCTCCATGCTAAACTTACTAGTTTAGAAGGGTGAGGTGAGAATATGAGTATAAGATCAAATAGGCGTAGGAGTGAGGACATAGACCTAAATCTTGAGGTAGTATATGAAGACAGTGAAGTAATAGTAATGAAAGCTCCTAAGGATAAAGAGCTCGAGGAGCTAATACTAAAGGTAATAAGAGAAAGAGGAAGACCTGTTTCATGGCGAGAACTAAGGGAAGTATTTAGCGGTCTTGCAGGTGAAGACAGGCTAAGAAAAGCCCTAGGAAACCTAATCGATCAAGGTAAATTAGTTGAATTGCCCGACGGAAACTTTGCCTTACCGGGAATGGAACATATGGTTGATTGGGAAAGGGCGAGGAGGAGACGTGGAAGATTAAGATTTGCCTATAAGAAATACTTCAAGAAAGGAGTTCCAGTAATTATAGAAGCTATGTAGCTAATTCTAATACCTTTAATACGCCAATAGATTCAAAGATTCTCAAGACCCTTAGTAGATATTCCATCCATAAACATAATACGGCCTCCTATAACCCATATCCACATATAATATTAATATCCATTACTCGACTTTCACATATAACATATCAAGTACATCAGTCTACAGGAAATACTTGCCTAATATCAAAGGCTTTAGATTCTAATCCTACCGAATATTAAATATTTTTCCCTATAATTTCTAAGATCCTTGTAATTCTAATAGTAATTCTAAATATGATTTTATTATAGGTTTATCTTTAATGCCTAATTCTTTAGCAAATGAGAGTAGTATTTCAATCGCGTTATCTACATCTAATTCACCTTTATACTCTAATTCAATAAATTGTCCAAGTTCTTGTACATCATCCAATGATATACAAATATTATTAGGGCATTCATAATAGACCCTTTCTTTAATGACCTTAGCCACAGGATTAAAACCTAAAAGTCTTAGCACTTTATCCATTTTACTAAATGATTCAACACCTACACTTACCTCTTCTCTGACTTTAGCTCTATTACTCATCCTTGGACCCTTATATGTTAATTCAACTTTATTTCCAGTAACTCTTAACCTAAGAGCTTCATCAGTTTCACGAAAATCTCTAACAGGATGCTGATAGTATACATCAACTTCTCTAGATTTCCTCTCAACCTTACAACCTAGTTGAATAAGCTTTTTCACTAACCTTTGCATCTCTATAGGTTTAATCTTGTACTTTAATTCTACTTCAACCAAGAGAATACTACCCTTAACCTTTAGCTTCCTTTGTAATAAGATTTAAGACCTTATTAATCTCTTTACGAATTTGTATTGGTAAATCGGGTGCGTCAACTGAAAGAAAGCCTCTAATTATCATTGATTTAGCTTCTTCCTCCGTAAATCCCTTTGACATTAAGTATATCAATTCTTCTTCAGCTATTCTACCTATAGATGCTTCATGCGTTAGCTCTGTATCATGAACATATGACTCTAGCTCAGGTACCGCCTTTATATTAGCCTTATCTGAAAGTAATAACCCAAGACATTCGACATGTCCTTTAGTGTTAGGTGCTTTAGCCGTTAGATTTGCTCTAGCAATAATTCTTGACTCTTCTTTTGCGAGATTTCTCGAAATAATTTCACCGCAAGACTCCTTATCCATTAATACTATTTTGGAACCGATATCATACCTCGATTTACCTGAACCAACAATTATTGCTACATTATATGATCTAGACCCTCTCTTTAAGTAAACAATAGGATAAGCCTGTACAGACTTAACAGGGCTATAGATTATATAGTAACTAGTGAATCTTCCACCTTCATCTACAATAACCCCTGTTCTAGGCCTTACATCGATCCCTGAAGACCATGCGTGAACCATAGTAAAAGTTAATTTAGCATTTTTTGCTACATAGAATTCCGATACACCTATATGTATTGCTTCATTAACTATATGTGATACAGAACAACCTGTTAGGAGATGGAGCTCGCTATCCTCATCAACAATTATAATATTGTGTAGTAGTTGTCCTAGCTTATCTTTAGTTATAAGTAGACATGTAAGTATTGGAAATGGAACCTTAGTCTTTGGCGGAACATAAATAAAATAACCATCAGCACTATATTTTTCGGTTGCAGCCATATATTCATCCTGAGCAGGGCTTAGAACTCTCCAATAATACTCCTTAACCCAAGAATATTTTCTCAAAGCTTCACGAGTATTTAGAACTATCACCCCGTACTTTTCAAGCATCTTCCTTACGGCTGTTAATACTTGTGAGTAATCTATTTGTACATAGGCTGCTTTCTTAAATTCATGCTTACTTAATCCAATTCTTTTAGCTGCACTTATGGCATCTGTCGACTCCAAAATACTTTCATCAACAGATTCTACTCTATCAACTATGAACTTGTCAATGCTTACATGCTCCTGTTTTTTAATCATAGTATTTTTCCTACCTTTATGGCTTTATACCCAATTTCTCTAATGTTTTTCTATATCCCAACTTAAATATTAATGGTAAAATCTCATCAGGATAACCTGAATAAACTATGCGACCATTATTCATTATATGAACATAATCTATGTGCTTAAGCTTTGAAAGTATTTGTCCTGAATGTGTTACTAAGAGTATTGAGGCAGGAACATTCTCGACGTATAATTCAATAGCATTAGCTATCTTTGAAATACTATCTATATCAACACCACTATCAGGTTCGTCAAGCATTAATAGCCTTGGTCTCTGAATCAAAGTTATGTATAATTCTGTTCTTCTTCTTTCACCACCACTAAATCCAACAAAGAGATATCTATTCATTAATTGATCCACATCTAGAATTTTAGCTAAAAGTGATGCATGACTACAATGGTATTTAACCAACATTGCCTTAACCAAATCCTTTAATCTAACACCTTTAATTAGTGGAGGAAACTGGAACGCTAATGCAATTCCTAGTTTAGCTCTTTCATAAGGAGGTAACTTAGTTATGTTTTTACTATCAAAATATATGCTACCCTTAACTATGTTATAACCAGGAAGTCCCATAATAGTTGCTAAAAGTGATGTTTTTCCAGCAGCATTAGGACCCATTAATACATGGACTTCACCAGTATTTTTGATGTTGAAGTTAATATCACTAACTACGGTTTTCTCCCTTACTCTTACTGTGAGGTTCTTAATTGCTAGGAGGCTCATTGAATACACCTTTCATTTAATCCTACTTAGTTAACATGGATAGTATAGTTCCCCAGCGCTTCCTCAAAAACTCTAATGGTGGTCCAGACCTTATATGACTCCAAGGTAGTTCCTGATCTATATTTCTACCCTTCTTAATGTAACTTAAATCAATATTACTTTCTTTTATAGCTTTATTCCATGCTCCAAGCCCAGCACCATAGATTGACCAAAGTGCTAATGCCTTACTAATTCGTCTATTACCTAGACCTATTGTTGCCTGGACAAACGCTTCTCTGGGATCAAGAAAACTGAATTTAATCCTATGATGTAAGTTTCTTTTAATAATCACAATTTTCTCTCTAAGCCTATCTACGTCTTCAAAAGGAGCCCATTGTAATGGTGTTTGAGGTTTAGGAACTAAAGGGTTAATGGAAACCTCAATAAGAATTTTCTTCCCTACCTCTCTATATACGTTCATTATTAAATCGGCAATAGCTTTAACTTCTTCAATTCTTTCACCTGGAAAGCCTATCATAAAGTACATTTTAACATTCTTGAACCCGACCTTAGAAGCTAGCTTAACCACCTCTATAATTTTCTCTTTATTGTAAGGTTTTCCTATGATCACTCCTAATCTGAATGAAGCCACTTCAGGTGCGATGGTAAGAGTCTTTTGCCCTATAGATGCTAATAATTCTAAATTCTCTCTATTTAATGTTTCAATTCTAATGCTAGGAGCACTAGCTTCAATATTTAACTCTATTGCTTTTTCCAACAACTTTTTCGATCCAGGATGATTAAAGAATGAAGTAGCTATGAAAACAACCTTATGTGATTTATTCAATTCAATTCCTTTCATCATATATTTGATTATTCTTTCTGTGGATCTAATTCTATATGGCCTATATATGTGAGAACCCATACAGAAAGCACAACTCCAATAGCATCCGCGATCTACTTCGATCATATACGCATGACCAAATGCATGATCTACTTCAGGGCTCTTAAACTGAATAATGGGATGATAAGCTTCATCAAGGTTCTTAACGAATACTTTGTGAACTTCTTCCTTACCACGACTAGGTATGTAGAATCCGGGATTGCCTAGGAAGTCTAATATTTGATTCTTAGATTCAAGCTGTAATGCGTCTAAAAGTCTGGGTATGATTTTCTCAGATTCACCAATAGCTAGTACATCAGCTATATCGGCAAGAGGCTCGGGGTTTGCAGTTACTGTAGGGCCTCCGATAACAATTAATGGATCGTTATGGTCGCGTTTTTCTCTGAATGGGTTTATTTTAGATGCCATAAGCATTCTTACTATGTTAACATAGTCATTCTCGTAGTGAACTGTAAATAATATTACATGGAATTTACTTAGAGGTGTACCTGTTTCAATGCTTCGTGGTAGAGGTTCATCGCCTCTAAGCTTTTGAAGAACGAATCTTTCAGCATAAACGTGTTCATAGGAGTTAAGAAGATAATAAAGAATGTGAAAGCTTAAACTTGCAACAGCAACTCTATATAGACTAGGATAAGCTATAGCAATTCTAAGCATTCCGGGCTTTAGCTTCTTCCTAATTACACCATACTCTACAACCATAGGTTATACTCCTTGTAGTCAGGAATATAATAGGAATACTTATAAGTTTACCAAGAAGATATTATTCAGTAGATGATGAAGGCTAGATAAACTGCTCTATGATGACGGTTTCTGGTACTGATAAGGTATAATAATGTAGGTAGACCGTAAATCTCAAGACTTCAAGACCAATGGAATATGAGTGTTCAACTAACTATTCGTAATCATACCTATAACGTCGTTATTGAAATTAGACTACTAAAAATTATGAATTTACCGAACGTAAGAAAAGGGTTAAAGAGCTTCTGCGCGACCACCTCTAAAACCTTTGCTAATATTATTGAAGTATTTATATTGGGTAGTGATGTAGTATTGGATGAAGTATTTATTTCAGGTACTTCGAGAGGGTAAGAGAAAGACATACCATTCACAAGACAAGAATAGTCATCTCTTATTGATACATCTGACATGGCTAATCTGAGTGAATTAATATTTTGAACTATCTGACTGGATAGATATAATACTAGTAATGAATTTTAGAGGTCAAGAATACTTAGTGTAAATTCTACAAAAACTTACAAGTCTTTCCAATTCATTAACCCAACCATTCTCAAGATGAAAATATTCAAATTTTTCCGAAAATCTTCTCTTTATAATATTAATTAAATTTCTATGAACAGAAGATCTTATTTCATAGAGTGTTACTAGTCCAAGCCTAGTTTTAGGATTAAGCATATGATACATTAAACCCTCTAGTGACAATAGGTGTTGTGTATCTATAGATATCTTAATCTCGAGAATAACTACAGGGTCTGTAGGTGATGGTATGACAGCATCAACTTTAAATTCACCGAAATCAAATACAACTCTCTGATTTTCTTTAACATGTAAGCCATAAGTTCTAAGTTTAGAAACAATCCAGTTCTGAAATGCTTTACCTGTTGCTCCTCCTCGTGCTCTGGATGATGCATATTTATTTCATGCCTCTACATATATTTCTCTGAGCTCGTTCATTAATAGAAGATCCGTTGAGCTCTGAGAAAACTTCTGACTTTGAGAATTTATCATGTTTAGAAAAATGTATAGACCGCAGTTATTTATGTTTTTAGGGCAGTTTGAATATTCTGATACCTTACAGAGCTCCCGATAAGGGCAGCTTAAGTTTCCTGAAAACATCTCTAACTCCACTTTTATTATTATTAACACTTTATTTAACGTTATTGGTTATGCCGTACTTTACATTAACTAAGAAGCTATTAAGGTATTAGTTATTGTAAATGAAATTAGTTTGACAGGAGCTCTCTAAACACTTCGAATACTAATAATTGGAGATAATAGTTTATATAAAGCGGGTCTTAAGATCAAAACCAATACTGAGGTGTTTCAGTTTCTCTAACCTTATCTTCATCCGAAAATCTCCATTTTCCTCTAAGATCGAGTATTACTATACCTAGTTCACCGCCAAGTTTATCACTAATAAGTACCTCATATTCTAGGCTAGATATCATTATATCGCATTTTATAGGTCCAACACTTCTATCACTAGTTTCAACGGTTACTTCTGCAGCATTAGGTACTAAGTAATTTCTTACAGGGCCACCAGCTGTTCCAACTTCAATAAGGTAAGCATCATCTGGTGGAGGCCAAAGACCCAACTTTACAGCAAGTCTACGTGGTATAAGCAGTTGAGGGGTTTCAGCCTCGAACCCGGAGTTTACAAGAGCTGATGTAATTACTTCTTCATTTGACTTTAATGATCTTATTCTTAGCTTTACCCTTACAGCCACTGACATCACCTAATCTTCGCAGAGGATATATGTGCCCAATCCTTCTTCTAATTGGGTATATATGCCCAATTCTACCCTTAAACCTATGCGTTCTCACTTTAAACTATCCTCATAATTTAATAGTGTCATTTAAACTTTAAAATATATTTAATACTATACAGATTGTTTCACTAGTACTAACATTCACTTAAAGGGTTGGTTGATTGATGACACCCTAGATATTTTTATAATAGTCCTCTCAGCTATCTATGGTATATGGCGCTTACCCTTAGATGGAATTATTGTGCAGGTTGTTGGGATAACTTTAACAATACTAGGAATTACCGTTATGTTAGCTGGCATGATCGAATTCTGGTTCATACGTAAAATTATAGGGATGGATGTATCGGAACTCATAACTGCAGGAATTTACGAATGGAGTAGAAATCCTCAGTTCCTGGGATGGTATCTTATAGACATAGGTATTGCACTAGCCGGCCTTTCAGGATACGCTCTCTTGATAACATTATTAACTATAATTTCCGGTCACTATTATATTGTAAAGCTAGAGGAACCTTATTTAGAACGCATATTCGGAAAAAAGTACCTAGAGTATAAACAAAAAACCCCGAGATACATAGGGATGCCTAAAGATTAAGCGGTGACGAGGAGAGCTCTTTAGGATTTCAAATTAGTATTTATTAATGCATGATATATTTATAATCTCAGCTTCATTAATGTTCATTGTTTTATTAGTGACTATATGAGCTAAGAAGCTAAAAGCTAGATTTTATTAACAATGGGGTATTCGCCGGGCATTTATTTTTATAATTTTTAGGATCCTATAGGGAGGATATGATTAAATAGTCAAGGTTTGTGTTAAAAACACATAAGTATTAACCAGATATGCGTAGGACGATAATTGAGTATATGAGAATCTTAAAGGAGTATAAGGACTACATAGGTTATGGTTATATAATTAGAAGAAAACCATTATAAAACAACGACTAATACATTACTATATTGATCTTTAATTAATGATGAATTGAATCCGTATCACAGAATTTAAGTTAGCTACCAAGCACTAATACTTCAGAGGTTTAAACCTGAACTATGTAATAACGGCTCTCTTTTTGGTTTTTCATAGCTTTTACCGTATGGATTGTTTTTGTTGAGATTATTCTTAGGATACTACGTCATTATGTCAACTTCCCTATACCAGCATTTATCAGATGCTTTATCGATAATCCTTTAGAAGGAGAATACAATCCCCTTCAAAAGTCGTCGACTGGATTGGTATAAAAAAGATATGTCTATCTTAGAATTAGGCCCAGGTCCTGGCACATTCACTATCGAAGCTGCTAAGCATACTAGTACAGAGGGTTATGTAGCTGCAATTGATATACAGCCTAGTATGGTTTTAAGACTTCGAAATAGGCTTAGAAAAGAGAGCATTATTAATGTCGAACCTATAGTAGGCTCAGCTCTAAACCTTCCACTAAAAGATAGAGTATTCGATAGAATTTTCATGTTAGCTGTATTCGGGGAACTGCCCGACAAAGAGAAAGCATTGAATGAAGCTAATAGAGTATTGAAAGATAGAGGTCTACTTGCAGTACGTGAGTTTTCACCAGATCCTAATCGTCCAAGAAGGAAGACAGTAATCAATTGGTGTAGTAAGACAGGCTTTAAGTTAGTCAAAGAATATGGAGGTTTCTTACACTACTTACTAATGTTTGAGAAGGCAGAAAACAATTGTAAAGGGATAGTATCTCCTCGGTAATATTGCTAACTTCCTACCAGTAAGCTCTCTACATGAAAGCTAGAAGTTATTAGATTTTTCAATATTTCAGCTTGCTTCCTTAGAACTAAGGGTCTCATGTTCTAATGATGCGGTTCTAATTTTTATTCACTTTGCATAGCATTGATAATGCGCATAGAATAGATTTCATCAATACGTACATTATGAAATAATTACATAATTAATTACCTTTTGATATTATGTCGATTAGTGGTTGTAAACCCATATATTCAGCTGCAGTAGTGATGTTCACGCCCATTCGTTTAGCAGCTTCGAAAACAGGTCTTGTTCTTTCCCTCCACCTCTTCTCTCTTAGTAAATGATGATCATATATTACTATTTTAGGCTTAGCACTTTCAATTATATAAATCATGTTCTCAATAGCTCTATTTAAGTTTATTCTATTGAGCATATAGGGGAATAAATACGTTGGAGGCCCATCAGCGATGATAGCATCTGGGCGTATATCAGCTATTTTATACGCATAATCCTCTATTTGGGGGCCCATAAGATCGCTTGTATAGAATATTTTTCTATTGTTCTTAATTATTAATATTGGCGTTACCCATCCTGTTCTATCATACTCTATTCCATGAAACCAAGGATTAAAGATGTTTATAGTTGTATCTCCAAGTTCGAGCTTTTTACCATCACCCCATATAATCTTTGTTCCATAACTTAAGACTATACCCTCCTTAATCCATGGTTTAGTTCCCCATAATTTTCTAGTGAGATTATTAAACCACCTCTTACCCTTCTCTAAGAGTTCAGCTCTTCTAGAAGAATAGTCACCAAAGTCTCTTTTCAGGGCATAATTAAGCTCTTGAACAGGATCGGTAAAATCCTTCATTTCAGGTTCTTCGATATAATTAGAGATTTTGTCACCAGCTAGACTTATCAGTTTAGATATAAATAGTCTCGATCTGTTCCACTGGCTTTCATTTATGTACATATTAGGATTCTTCAAAATAAGTAGTTTACCTTTTAAATACATAGCTTTGGGATTCCTTAGATCAATATCATTTGGGAGAACATGATGATCATAGTGATAGTGTGTTATTATCATAATTTTAGACTTCCAACAGTACTCCTCAATTTTATTAATGGCCTTTCTTCGAAGATTTCTCTTTTCACCTGATGATAATGGGTAGCTAGGCTGCATAGAGGCAGCTCCTGGATCAATAACTAGACCTCCCATACTAGTTTCTAAGTATATTGATGCAGATTTAGCTCCAAGACTATCAAACCATAATAGAATAATACCTAAATCTTTAAGAATCCTCAATCAAGCCACCTGCTCATCTATAACCAAATTATTATGATTAGTGAAAATATCATAAATTTATACGTATATAATAAGACTTGATAACGGTGGAAAGTTTATGGTTAATTATCGTGTATATATCATTGTTAAAGAGGTTAAAGGATATTGCGCTGCAGGATATAAATCAGGTGATGTGTTTGCAATAATAGAGAGGTTCTATATAAAGAGTGATAAGAGAATAAAGATAAGCTTACATGCACTTAACTCAATGCTAACTCTAATAATGCCCTTTATCAAGGGGGTATCTGCAAGAAGTCTTGGAATAGGGAAAGAGGATAATGAAGGATACATTCAATGTCCTGATCCCGGATCTCCTTATACCCAAGGAGGAACTGTAGTATTTAAACTAATTAGGGAAGAGCTAAAATGATACAGTTCTGTAGAAAAGTCTATATTCTGAATCGAGGAAAGTAATCAATTAGCACCTCCTCGCCGGGGTAACAGCGCCGCTGGTCTCGGCGTCGGATGAGCCTCGGCTGCGCGCCGGAACAATCCATAATTACCATTTCACCGTAGTCGATGTCTTCAAACGATAAAGGCAAAGCTCGTAGGCTACAGCTTAATAGTATATTCTAAAACACATTGTAAATAGGAGATAAAATGAATAAGACATGTATAGCTCTACTATTGATCATAATATTACTAAGTATAACAGGTACTATAACTTTGATATCAGGAATAATACTAGGATATAAAGATATAACAAAGCTCTTCTTCAAAGAATACGAATCTTGGGAAGAAGATAAGAAGGAAAAGGGGAAGGAAGGAAAAATAATATTAGGATTAAAACGTGACGAATGGAAGCAAATACACCTAATATCGGCAATGATAACAACCGTATTAGTGATTATACACTTAATGCAAAACATAAAACCACTAAAAGCATTATTCATAGCCATAAAGAAGTAATCATGCAATTATTATCAACCCCTTATGTATTTAAGTAATCATATTATCATGAATTCCTTACATTCTTTAGGTAAGCCTTCTTACAAGAAGTATTTCGTTTTCATTAACTAGGAAAGACAATAATTTAGGGCTTGCAACGTTCTTGAGATGCATCAATTAAGTTCTTGTCGGGATATGACTTAATACTAGGCCTATTGATATGGGCAGCTTAACTTTTATGCATAATATTCATGAATTTCTTTTCCAAGAAGCTGACGGACCGTTTTTATTACGGCTTCCCTGGAATTCCATCTAGGTCTCCAACCTGTGCTTTTGAGTTTAGAAACATCTAATAACATAAACTTTACATCACCAGGCCAACCTCGCCCATCAGGCGTACCCGGCTTAAATATGTATTTAACATCTCTCAGTCCTAGCTCTTTAGTAATTATATCAGCTATTTCAATCACAGTAATCCAATCATCGCTTCCAATATTATAAACATCATACTTCTTATTACTTCTCATGAATGCTTCGAGTACATGAAGGGTGGCGTCAACACAGTCGAAGACATGTAAGTAACTCTTCCTCTGAGTACCGTCGCCAAGGATTTCAAGTTCTCTAGGATTCCTTTTAAGCTTATTAATAAAATCTATTATAACCCCATGATTACTTCTCGGTCCAATTATATTAGCGTATCTTAATATCAGGCTTTTAATTCCATATAGCTTTGAATAGGTAATCATAATATTTTCACAAGCAAGCTTACATGCACCATAAATTGAAACGGGTTCTAGCGGATGGTAGCTTTCCGGCGTGGGAATGATCTTTGCGTCCCCATAAACAGTACTAGAACTTGCAAAGACAATATATGGAATATCATATTTACGACACGCCTCAAGAACATTAAATGTTACGAGAACGTTTTCTTCAAAGTGAGTACGGGGGTCAGTTACAGATATACGAACCTCGGGATTAGCTGCAAAATGAAAAACAACATCAATATTACTAAATGATTTAACCCAATCAGCATCAAATACCTTTAAGTCGGCTTTAATGAACTCAAAATAAGATTTCCCTAAATGTGTTCTAACATTATCTAAGCTACCTGAACTTAAGTTATCGATAACTATAACTTCATAACCTAAATTGGCTAATTTATCTACTAAGTGACTGCCTATAAAACCGCAGCCACCAGTAACCAAAGTCCTCAATGAGGGACCCTGATATAACTAAAATAAACACTCTATAATTAATGTTACATCTACGATGGCACGTGATTCAATGCTTAGCAACTAATTCTAGTAATAGATCAAATACTTCATTTATATCTATTGTCCCCTTATCTCCTTTGCTTAACGTCCCTTCCGGGTCATAAATTGCTAGTACTCCGTTCCAGTCATGAACAGCATCGTCAGGACCACGATCATTCTCCGGCAAGTATATTGTATTCCATCCTAATGTTCCTGCCGATCTCCAATTAAGATCATCAAAATATACTATAAGATCTGGAGCATCACCCTTTACGTGAGGATATAGTTCATATGGTGTATAGACTTTATTTTGCCATTGCTCATTGTTCGGCCCCCTTATTTTACCTATATCCTTTTTAAGCTGCCTTATTGTCCCTTCATAGTATTTCTTCTTTACTATTCCTTTAGGCTCTCTACCTTCTAAGTTAATGAATATTCTTGCATAATACCCTCCCCAACCCCAAGCAATAGTATGTTGCCAATCAATCATATCTTTATTTAAATCCTGTCCAGGCTTCTTCGGCATTTCCTTTAGCTTTAAGTATCCTTGTTCTTGCAGCCATTGATTTACTACAAATGCTCCCTTCATAGCCTTTGCACCATGATCTGATGTTACTACTATTATAGTGTCCTTAGGTAAGATTTTCCTTATTTCCTTAAACCAGCTATCAATCATCTTATAGTATTCTGGTATAACCTTGCTATATACAGGATGCTCTACATGCCTCGGATGATGTTTATCAAAATACTTCCAGAATGCATGCTGTACCCTATCAACTCCTATTTCAACATATATGAATAAATCCCATTTCTTTTTGAGTAGTAAATGAGTTACAACCTGTAGGTGCTGTTTTGTCATTTGAAATACTTCTTTTGCGACCTTATCCTTCTCATGGCTCCTATAAACTACATCAAATATGAATTGTCCGTATTTTTCCTCTAGCTCCTTCTTAAGCCATGGAGGAAAGGTATATGGTTTATGAGGCCCTGGCGTAGTAAAGTCCGTTACTAGAAATCCATGAATAGGTTTTGGAGGATAAGTTGGAGGAACCCCAATAACTCCCACACGACATCCTTTTCTACCTAAAATATCCCATAACGTTGGAGCCTTAATGTGAGTTGAGTTTACTATATAGCTTTCTCTAACATCACCAGGTCTTCTATGACGAAATCCATAAATCCCAAGTTCTCCTGGAGTTTTACCAGTAAACATAACAATCCATGCAGGTATAGTTATTGGTGGATGACAGCTCCTTAAGATATACCTCACACTTTCTTCACTAACTTCCCTTAAAGCTTCTAGTTCTACACCATAACCTTCATAGACTATCTTTGGAGGAGCACTATCAAGTCCAAGTATAAACAACCTTCTCATTACCTAACACCAGGGTTCGGGTCTGAATGTTACTTTTAATCACTTTTGAATATTTTTGATTACTTTCTTCATCTCCTCATTTCTTGTTCTCCTGCTCTGTCTGGTTTCATCCTTCATTGTGGGAGCACTTAGAGGAGACCCATGCTCCCCCGCATACGCATGTATAAATCTCAGCCAAATATTCATAGCTCCAACAACATCCCTATCAACTATCAAACCACATTTCCTGCATATCGCTAACCTATAGTCGTAGGATAGTTTCGTATAGCACCTAGGACATGAAGATGATGTGTTCCTTGGATTAATGAATGCTATTGGAACATTGTACTCAATAGCCTTATTTACTATTGCCTCTTGCAGTTTCCTATAAGCGAGCATGCTTAGCTTCCAGACAAAAATGTCTTTATTCTTACTCATATTCCCATGTAGGTGTATTAGGTCTTCTAGAACAATAGCGTAGTTGTGTTTCATTGCTTTTAGAACTATTTCTTTTGCGAATTTTCTACACCAGTCAATCACTATGTTCTTCGCTTTCCTATGTAGAGCCCTTATTCTGTTCAGGATTTTTTCATTATATCTCCATTTCTTAGGATACTTCCTTTGAAGCTCTTCAGCTCTAGCTTTCTTACTCAATGCATTAATAAATCTCGTCCTATACCTCCTAACGCTAGAGCCATCGTAGGTTACAATATGCCTTAAATTAACATCAAGTGCTAGAACACCTCTGAGAGTGTAGGGAGTATACTTCACTTCAAAGACTATGCTCACGTAGAGTCCCCCATTATAGTACTTTACATGAACTTCCTTCCACCTAAGACCCTTAAACCTCTCTATATACTCTCTCCTATGCATGAGCTTTAGAGAGTACCATTTGTTTTTGAGAATTACTTTGACTACTTCATTACCTAAATCTACTTTAGCATCTTGATAGTCAAGTCTAGAACTTATCCTTTTGATTGTAGGTTTATGTCCTCCATTTTCTCTAGCTGATTTTACTAGTGCAAGTGCTGTTTTGTAAATATTTCTAGCTACATGTGCTCTAAAACCATAGCTTCTCAGCATCGGGTAGAGTAGTTGGTGAACTTGACTCTTCTTAGGAAGTCCCTCTAGCTCCCATAGAGCATCTACAGATCTCTGAAGAGCATACTTGTAGACAGCCCTCTGCATCTCAGTGGTGAACTATTACTATTCTATCTGATTTAGCTAATTCTCTTATTACTTGCTTACAGTTATTGGACGAAGGGGTTTTCAAAACTCAATACAACCTCTGCAACTTCAGGTCTCATCATATATTCTGGTGGTTTCTGTTTCCTTTGAATCATTTCACGAAGTTTAGTACCACTAATCTTAACTCTATATTCTTCTCTATGAGGGCATACCTTTTCATTAACCATGCCGCCGCACTTCCTACAATAAAATGATTCTCTTATAAACAATGGAGTTACACCAAGATCTGGAAATTCTCTAAAGATATCCCATGCTTCATATGGTTTATAGAAACTACCTACACCTGCATGATCTCTACCAACAATGAAGTGTGTACAGCCAAAATTCTTCCTAACTATTGCATGATGTATTGCTTCTCTTGGACCAGCATACCTCATTTCCATCCTGAGGATAGAGAACACGATACTATTCTTTGGGAAATAATTATTTATGAGTGCTTCATATGCTTTAACTATAACCTCATCCTTATAGTCGCCTGGCTTTTTCCAGCCTACAAGAGGATTTATAAATAATCCATCAACAAATGTAAGAGCCGCCTTCTGTACATACTCATGTCCTAGGTGAGGTACATTTCTTGTCTGAAAGCCTGCTATAGTTCTCCAACCCTTAGCTCCAAACAGTACCCTTGTTTCAGCAGGCCATAGTCTATACTTCTCGAAAGGTTCAGGGACTTCATTTAGTAAATCTATGGGTCCTCCTATAAGCAGCTCTTTTCTCTTCATAGTCTTAGCTACTCCTGGATGACTTAGATCTACGGTCTTATAGACTTGTTGACAATATTCTTTCTTATCCCATCCATAAATTTCCTCAACTTTCATAATAGCTAGGATCGTGCCTTTATACGTTAATGTAATATCGTCTCCTTCTTTAATTCCAGGTATATCTTCAGGGTTAACATCTAGTATTATGGGTATTGTCCATGGAATATCATTTGATAACCTCATATCATAGAGTACATGTATATAGTCTTCTTGAACTATAAATCCTTCTAATGGACTGTAAACGCCATGAGCAATATTCATTACATCAGCTGCTAGACTTTCACTTAACTCTATTTTCGGTAACTCCCTTGCCTCTTCCAGTAAATGCTCACGTCTATGACCAACAACAAGGCGTCTAACGAGTCTTCTGCCATGGGGTTTAGAAACCATAACATTCACCTTCAACTACTAGAGGTAACCTAGCTTCTTCAACTTCTCAATAATCCTCTTTTTATCCTCCTCTGATACAACTTCGCTTTCAAGCTTCTCCTTCTCCATAGACGCTATAACCTCCCTAAGAATATAGGTTACAAACTGTGAAACCGATGTAAAACCTGTATCTTTAATGAGCTCTTTAATCCTATTATACAATGTTATAGGTATTGATACAGTAGTATATCTTCCCCTACGCTCTTCCCTTTCATCATTAACGTTATCTAAGCACATTTACAGTCCCTTAAATATAACCTAAAGCCTTAAGCCTTTCCTTAATCTTCTCCTCATCCTCCTTAGATAAAGTAGTACTTGGAGTTTCCTCGGTCAACACTTCATTTAACACAAATTCTACGAATTCTTCAATACTTGAAAAACCGCCCTGTGCTTCTATAAACTTCTTGATCTTCTCATACAGTTCCCTTGAGATATATACAGGGACTCTTTCACACATATCTTACACCCCTAAACCCCTATGAATATAAACCTCATACTTTATACACTACAAGTTATAATTTAAGTACCTCCATGCACTTCACCTAAAAACCAAACCACAATGAATAAGATAACTAATATTGAAAGGGATAGGTAAAACGGGAGTTTATTCTTGGGGTCTGTCCCCTTACCCCAACTAATCTTCTCCCAAACTCTTTCATGAACATAATATAAGATAACACGTATTAAATGAAATAAAAGCGTTATAAGTGATGCTTTTGCAATAGAACCGGTTACTGCATAACTTAACAGTAACAATATTATAATTCCTATAATCCTCCATGTAAATGATTTGGTCCAGGACCTAATTCTGGAATCCATAATGGCTAACACCTAACCCTATATGAACTCCTCCAATGTTTTTCTAATGCCTATTAATTAAATATAATTAATGGTATATAAGCTTCTCGGCGTTAGAAAGATAGAATTATCAATGCCATAGTCATTCCTATTTTTATGGAGCTAGCCATGTTTTATGGCATATTCTATAACAGGATCTATAATTCTATACTCTCTTTTCAATTATACCCATTTTCTGCAGTGTTAGTAATATTTCATGTAATGTTGAATCATAGATAGGCTTTAATTCTTTAGCAACAATGTACCTTTTGATTTCACTCCATTTCCTATACCCATAAGCTATTGCTTCTAATACATGTCGATATCTAGGACTCCTATTGTATAGTTCCTCTAATTCTTCTAAAACTAGCCTCATACCTTTAGTGAAAGTCTCTCTTATAGCATCTCTTGATATTCCTCTATCAATGCATATTCTATCAAAAAATACAAGCCATCCAACAATACCGTTAAATGTATTTACGGCCTCTTCAATAATATCCATTGGCGGAACAACGCCATACTCCCTAAATCCTTTGATTAAGAAATCCATGCTTTGCTCTTTAGTAAACCGCTTCAATGTAATTTCATATAAGTACCTACCATAAAGTTCTGACCTAGGATCATCAATTTTTAATAGATCGTGTAATAACCCTACTTCACTACCTGTAAGAATTATTGTTATATTAGACAAATTATCACAGATATATGCTAGAAGCGACCTAAAATTAATTCTCGAATACCTTAAATACCGTGCTTCATCAAGAACTACTATAGCCCTACGGTTTACGTTCTTAGCCCAATCATTAAGAGCATTAAATAATCGAGGTAAGAATAAATTTATCTTCCTTAAGCTCTTACTAAACTTAATTTCCAAACCTGCAATGGATATTCCTTTTACATGTCTAAGATATTCTATAAGTTTACTCCAGAGACTAGACTTAACAAAGTTGTTGAGTATGCTCTCAAAGGTGTAGTATAATGCATAGTTAGAAATATAACCATAGCTTCTATACATACTCCTAACGTCAACATACATGTAAGGTACGTTCATGGAATTTAATGTAACCTTTACAAGACTAGTTTTGCCGTAGCAAAGTTTAAATGCTTGTATATGTTTCTACATATTTTGAGCTCCGATGAGAGGGGTTGACCACCTTAATTGAGGTGGTTCCCCGAGGAAAGAGTAGAGGGCACATAAAATCATAGCCCCACGCCCTGGGTCGTGGCGCACCTGCTCAATGACGGATGAAACCCAACCGAAGAGCAGGCACAAAAAAGATGAACCAATGTTCACACATATAAAGAGGCGATCCCAATTCTCCTAATACCTAAAACGACAATAAGTCTCCTACCCTCATTAATACCCCACTTCAATTTCTCAATATCCTCCTCTCTATCATAAAAGTCCTTAAGATCCTCCTTTACACTTTCATCAAAAAGCATTAACTTCTCCCCCTAGTAGTACTTTAGAATTACGACGATAACCAACCTAGGCTTTATCCCTAGCTTTGAGGATTTTTTTAACATAACTGTATAGTTTCTCAATATTTACTTCAGGAGGATAATGTTCTGTGTTTAGTGTTATTTCAGGTTTTTCTGGAGGTTCATAGGGATCACTTATTCCTGTAAAGTTCTTTATTTCACCTCGTAGAGCCTTCTTGAACAATCCCTTTGGATCCCTCCTTATACACTCCTTTAAACTACACTCAACATACACTTCAATAAATGGTATACCTTCCTCTTCAATAATCTTCCTAACTTCAGACCTAATACTTCTATATGGTGAAACAAAACTACATAACACGATGACTCCATTTCTTGCAAGTAGTCTTGCTATCCATGCAACTCTTAAAAGATGCCTTCTACGCTCCTCACGTGTGAAACCAGCATCAGGATTTATTGTCCTTCTAACCCAATCGCCATCAAGTAGTTCAACTCGATAACCTTCATCCTTAAGCTTACCAGCTACACCTTCAGCAATGGTGGTTTTACCGCTAGCAGGTAACCCAGTAAGCCAAATAACGATACCTTTTTCAAGACACTTCAACAGCTCTAGTCACCGGAATTAAAACATTAATTATATGTAATTAATAAATCTTGCTCCTTAAACGTATTACTATGGGCAAAACAGTCTCAGTTTAAATTAAGGCTAGGCAGAATATGTCTTATGGAAGCCTGTGTAAAGTCCTTTAAA
>Ga0190367_1000261_pt1 | contig 40125 bp, 44 predicted proteins | sample 4872181011_MG_FD_171838 | JGI IMG/M metagenome (GOLD analysis project Ga0190367, IMG submission 171838) | Hydrothermal vent microbial mat bacterial communities from Southern Trench, Guaymas Basin, Mexico - 4872-18-10-11_MG | ecosystem: Environmental > Aquatic > Marine > Hydrothermal vents >... | reverse complement strand
AGCCTCGTCTTTCCAGCGGTTTTCAGGGGGGTTTTAGATGTTAGAGCTAAGAAAATAACTGACGAGATGACAATAGCCGCTGCCAGAGAACTAGCCAGCTATGCCGAGGAGAAGGGGTTAAAGGAGGATTACGTGGTGCCCACCATGGAGGATTGGGAGGTCTACCCTAGGGTTGCCGCCGTGGTAGCTGAGAAAGCTATAGAGCAGAGATTAGCCCGGAAAAAAATAAGCAGAGAGGAGGAAGAGGAAAATGCCAGAAGAATCGTCGAGAGAACGAGGCTTATTGTTAGACTTTTAATGGATTCGGGATTTATAGAGCCTTTAGATTGAGGTTTTCTACGGCCTGATTAAAAGTACGATAAACTGCTATAGCAGCCATTTTTATCTTTTCGTTCTCCTCTTCAGTTATTCTATCCAATAGGATTGGTTGTATGGATTTTCCCACTATAGAGGGGAGGCTTATGTGGACTTCCTCTTCTCCAATCCTATAAGGCGTGGCTACGCTCATAACTTTCCCCTCGTTTAGGAGTATAGATCTTACTATATCCCTAAAAGCGTGCACAGGTCCACAAATTGTAGCCCCTGTATGTTTTATTATCCAAGCAGCTACTTCCTTCACTGACCTCTCCACTCCATTTTTAAACTCCTCTAAATCCTCTTTTTTTAATACTTCATCTAAGTTAGCACCGTCGACCTTGACTGTAGACCAGAGAGGTACGGCGGCTTCTCCATGCTCACCCGCCACAAAACCCTCGACTTGGTTTACGCCTACTTCTAATCTCTTAGCTATTTCGCTCCTAAATCTTAGAGTATCCAAGTGGGTGCCGCTACCGACTACTCTTTCACTTTTCGTAATTCTATAGAAGAGTGTAGCCATAGCGTCTACTGGATTTGTAATTATTAAATACCAAGATTCCCTATTGTTATCGAAAATTTTCTCGGCTATACCTTTTATTATTCCCGCATTTTTTACAGCTAGATCGCGTCGGCTCTGATCTGCACTTCTGGGAGACCCTGCTGCTACCACTATTATGTCCGCGTTCTCTACCTCCTCGACTTTCTCGAGACCTCTTATTTTAATATCTCTTTTTAGAGCCGCAGCAGCATGTTTGTAATCCTCAGCGAGAGCTTTAGCTAAATTAGGAACTATATCGACTAGCGTTAGCTCTGTCACATACCACTCGTTGATTAGTAACATAGCTAGGCTTTGCCCGATTTTTCCGCAGCCTACAACTGTGACATGCATGACTATCGTCTACCTATAATTCGTCATTCTGTAGCGGCTTCATCATCTTTCAGAGCTTTGCACCTATATCATCCGCGTTTATTGTAGAATTAGTTTTAGTTGATAAACTTTGCTAGCTTATCGGTGTAATAGATAAAACTTCTATCTCCTCTCCGGGGATGAGTTTAAGCTCTTCTCTCACGTGCTTAGGAACCGTAAACTGTCTAGAGTCTGTATACCTAGTCTTAAGGAGCTTAGCCTCTATCTCGACTTCCCTGTCCTTATACTTTATGACTATTTTGGCTTTCTCGGCGTCCCCTATTCCCAGCGCCCTTACAAGCCTAGCTGGTATTAGTATTTGATTGTTCATATACATCTTAATCTTGTATGGGAGGCTTGTTATGTCAAACCCTTTAACCCCCCTCCTCTTTCTCTCCTTTTCCATTTTTCACCCCCTATTCTCTTTTATCCATCCGACTTATATAAATCTTTTTTATTTCTATCAAATATCCCCTTTTTGCTAAATAAACAGTAAAAAATTCACGTATATACGTTTAGACCATGGCACAGTTAACATTATAAAGATATTGAGTTGACATTCTGTGCATTGGCGAATCCCGCTCTGTCAGAATATAGAAAACGCTGCGTTAACCTATAATATCTAACTTTTAATTATCTTACCGAGCATTGAGTGGTCGCTATGGATAAAGGACACGATAGATCCTATATCTTGCTCGCCATAGCATCGGCGGCATTGCTATTGTTATTTTTGGCTAGCGTAGACGCTCAAGTAACAGAGTACGCAAACGTTACCGTAAACTTATTCGATTATAGCGGAAACCCCCTCTACGAGAACAACTTATACCCGAAACTAGAGATTTATGACGCTAATGGAACCCTGCTTAAGAGCTTAACTTGCGAAGCAGCCACTTGTAGAGTACTTAATTTAACCGTCGACTCCTACTCTTTTAAGGTCTACTGGCGCCGCGTAGAAGTCGCGTATATAAACAAAACTTTAACAACCGGAGAAAACGTGGTAAACATTACGTGTAACGTTAGAAGAGTGCGTATACGAGCTGTAGACGATGAGGATAGGATGATAGAAAATGTGGACATTTCACTCTTCGGACCTTTGCCTGGGTATCAAAACTCTTACCCTTTCAACACGGGGGAAGGCGAAATAGTTAAACTATTACCGTTTGGAACCTATAAGTTAAGCTCGGTGGTATGGCAATGGAAAGTAGATGATAAGACGTTCTCGGTAGACGTTTCCCCCGAGGATGAGGTGAAATATGTAGTCGGGGCTCAGGGGGATTTTATCAAAATTCCGGTTAAGGTTGCGCATTCTTTAACGGTAGCTTTCTACACTCTAGATGGAAGGGAGTTGACAGGTGACGAAGCGGAAGTACTAGTAGAGTTCAAATATAGGGGAGATTGGATGAGTATACTGAGAAACGATCTATCGTCCTCTAATAAAGTTACTTTGGGCCCGATACCCTATGGGGAATATAAGTTTTCTCTATTTTGGGAGGAGAGACTTCTTTTCTCGGAGAAAATTCTCGTAAACGAGTCGATATACGAGAGATTGGAAGACGGCTTATTAAAGTTAAAAGTTTCAATGTATAGGAGTTTAATTGTAAGATTTATAGGTGCTCAAGGACAACCTTTAAAAAAAATGTACGTTGTCCTCGTAGCTCCATACGGTGAAAATTTCACTTACACAACTGACGAGGGGGGCAAAATAAGGCTAGCTAACTTAACAGCTGGCAAGTACGTCGCCATGCTTAGGTGGATTGCGGGCTACGCTGAAGTAGAGCTGGATTTAACCCCGGGGAAAGTTCAGGGGCATGTAGTGGAAGTAGTTGTGGACTTCTATGAGATTAAGCTTAAAATATACCCTAAGGGTTCAGAAACCTTACCGGAGAACTTGCATATACTCTTTAGATGTAATGAAGTACTGTTGTTAAATGAGAGTTTAAAAGAGGAGAGAGGGGTTTTTGAGAAAACATTTAGTGATCTCTACTCTAAAGCAGCGTATACGCTGAGGATTAGATACATGGGCTACACCCTATACGAGAAGAGGGTGAGCGTCGAAGCCGGCTCTATCGAGGTTGAGGTGGAGCTATACGATTTAACAGTTAGAGTGCTAAGCCGTAGCAACTCCACGCTTTCTAAAGCGCGCGTAGTGCTAAAATACCCGAGAGGGGAGATCGTAGAACGCGAGACTAGCGAAGGAGGAGAATGTATTTTCAAGCATTTAATCGCGGGTTACGGCACGTATAGGCTAAACGTATACTGGAAAAACTATTTAGTGGGTAGTTTTACCCTTAAAGATGAAGACATCTCGAAGGGGAAATTGGACGTTAAAGTAAACGTCTACGATTTATCGTTTAAGGTTTACAACAGCCTACACAACGGTCTCCCGAACGTCGAGATTAAAGTCTATTTGAGAAATTCCACTTCTACAGTCTTATTGGCAAATGTTACCACGGATCCGACGGGATTTGCTAAACTATCTAATGTCCCAGTACCCTCTGGCTATGACGTCATAGCTGACGTGGACTACAAAAATAAGTTCACAGTTAAGGGCGTGGTATTGGAGAAGCCAGGAAAAACTAAGGAGATAACTCTAGACGTTCTAGTAGAGATTTTCGGCATACCGCTTTCTACCTTAGAAACTTTAGCACTAGTATCAGGCACGATTGTATGCTCTGTAGGAGCTTACTTTTTCATACGTTGGTATATGTTTAGAAAATCTGTAACGCATATTTTCTCAGAAGGTAGAGCTCTATCCGAAACATATGAGCGCGAGTATCCTTTAGGCTATGAGACCATAGAGGAGTATGAAGAAGAAAAGAGGAATCCACTATCTAGAATTTGGAAAAAAATGAGAGATAGACTGCGGGAGTTACTTGAAGGTGGAGAAGAAGAAGAGTATGAAGAAGAGTACGATATATTCGGCTAGGCGGATCTTTAGGATAAGTCAGGATATTCCTCTAATAGGGCATGTGGCTTTTGGATTAATTGACCGAGGAACCAATCTCGTGCAGGTAAGGCCTACATCTCTCTGTCCTTTATCCTGCATATTCTGCTCGGTCGACGCTGGCCCCAAATCTAGGTATAGAGCTACCGAGTACCTAGTCGATTTAGATTATCTCGTAGATGCTTTGAAAGAACTAGTAAGATACAAGGGCATAAGAGATGCTCAGGCACACATAGATGCCGTAGGGGACCCGCTCACCTACCCGAAGATAGTGGAGCTTATCCAGCATATAAGAGAGATAGAGGGTATAGGAGTCATCTCGTTGGAGACCCATGGCGCATTGCTCAGCGAGGAAATTCTAGACGAGATGGATGCCGCCGGACTTTCCAGGCTCAATTTATCGATAGATACTATGAACCCTGACTTAGCTAAATTTCTAGCTGGTGCCGACTGGTATGACTTGACCAAAGTGCTAGAGCTAGCCGCCTACGTGGCGGAGAATTTGAAAATGGACTTACTGATCGCACCCGTCTGGATCCCCGGGTTAAATGACAAAGATATGTTGAAAATAATCGAATTCGCTAAAAAAATCGGAGCTGGGAAGCGATGGCCTCCTCTAGGCATACAGAAATATGAGGTCCATAAATACGGTCGCAAGCCTAAAGGAGTTAAGCCAATATCATGGTATGAATTCTACAGGACCCTGAGAGTATGGGAGAAAAAGTACGGTGTGAAACTCGTACTAAACCCTAAAGACTTCGGGATATACAAAGTTAAAAGCCTGCCCTTAGTTTTTAAGAAAGGGCAGAAAGTCTCCGCGAAAATTGTAGGTCCGGGTTGGCATAAGGGGGAGTGGTTAGCAGTCGCTAAGGGGAGAGTTATAGCTGTTCTAGGAACCGCCGGAGATCCTCCGATCGGTTCTCAGGTTAAAGTAGAGATATTGAGGAATAAACATAACATTTATGTTGGAGTTTTAGGCTAGGAGCCCGCTCGGCAGGGAGATTATAGTAGGTTTTATGCCTAGCATTTCTAGAATTTTCTTACTCAAAGCTCTTCTATCCAGTATGAAAAATGATGCTTTGTCTTGGGGACCTCTAATAGCTCTGCCGAACGCTTGCTTCACTTTAATAATAGTGGGTATTAGCACTACGTACTCCCACCCTTTCTCCTTGCCGTATAACTCGCTCATTCTAGCCAAATACGCTTCTAGGTAGTCGTTTGGCTCCGGAAAGGGTAGCCCGGCGACCACGACAGCTCCAATTAAGCTACCCCCCTCCCTAGTGAGTTCTATGCCCTCAGTGAGCTTACCACCTGCTACAGCGTGTATCACTACTCCTTCTCTTATACGCTCAACTTCTTCTGTAACGTCGTCTATTCTCGTATCCTCTTTCTCCACTATATCCGTGATCTTCTCCTCTATTCTCTCTTTAACTTCCTCGTAGAATGGTAGAACTTTCCTCATAACTTCGTACGACGGATACACGGCTAAAACTACGTATTCGCACGGAATTCTCGACCTTATGTACAGGATGTAATACGCCAGCTTCCTGTATATCTCCGAGCTCCTAGCCTTATACTTAGTAGTTACGTTGGCCGCGCAGAAGTAACGCCTGTTTTCGGAAGGAAAGATATCGCCAACCTCTATGTACTCTATCTCTCCCCTTAAACCGTAAACGTTTTTAAGATAGTCCAGGGGCGGCAGAGTTCCCGACATCAATATCGCCGAGTAAGCTTCGTTTAGTAAAGCAGTAGCTATAGCGGGGTTTAACACCTTAACCTCTATTTTATCTCCTAGGGCGAAAAGCCCTACATCTTCATAGTGTAGGGCATACGTTATCTCAAAATAGTGGAGAAACCTCCACACGCTTCTCAAATAGCTCCTAGCTCTTAAACCCTGCATCTCCACCTTCACGCGTCTAATAGCTTCGGAGGCTTCGCCTAGCACGTCTAGGTTTACAATCTCCACTACCTCTCTGTAGAAATAGTCCAGGTTTAAGCGTAAATACCTCCTAGCTCCCCTATACTTTTCCATAAAGTTAAGCACGGCGCGGACGTACTCTCTACAAGCCTCTCGAAACTGTTCCGAAATCGCGTAACCGTATTTATCGAGCTCGCTGAGAGCACGTTCTACAGTTCTCGCTGATATGCCTCTATCCGAGCTCTGAGTTACGCTCTCTAAGTTGTGAGCTTCGTCCACTACCACGATCGCGTCTTTTAGGCGTAGAACGCCGCCGTCATAGGAGAACACGCTCTGCCTTATATATGGATTGAAGAGGTAAGGGTAGGTAGCTACGATAAAGTGGGCTTCGTCGAACATGTACTTGCAGGCGTACCATGGACAAGCTTTTTCTTGAAGAGCGATTTCCAAGAACTCGGAGATAGTCGAATAAGGCCCCGGCCTGAGCTTTTTAAGAGGACAAAGATTTCTAGACCTAAAATCTCTACACGTTTCTATGAACTCCTCGCTAGGCATCTTAAGCTCTTGGCCAGTTCTAAGCCTGTGAAAGCACATATCCCTTTTAGCTATTAAAAAAGTGTAGTTAATCCAGTCGGCCTTAGACTTTAGCATGTAAAGCTCTTTTAAAACCGGCCTAACTTCGTTTTTTGTACGAACTACGTAAAGGCACTTTTTGTCCCCGTGTTTTTCGATGAACTCGGCGATAGAGTATAGAACCACTATGGTCTTTCCGAAACCAGTAGGCGCATTTAACCCTACGATCCTGCTAGCTTCTAGGCTTTCTTCTATGGCTTTTATAACTTCTCTCTGTTTCTCCCTAAACTTAGGGTAAGGCCACATTATGGCTAAACCTTACATATAAATTATCCCTCTGTTATATAATATCATAACGCTTAACTCTTTAACTTTTTTGAATTTAATTTTAAAACTAGAATTAACATTTTGCTTTAAACCTCTCCTAACTCACACTTCTCAGCGTTATAGTTTAATAAATACTTCTACCTTAGATAGCTGATGAAACAGCGTGAAATTCCGATAGCTTTAAACGTCGTTGGTGGCTACCTAGCAGAGGAGGGGTGTCCTCTAATATTTCTCCCTTTAAAACCAGGTTTAAAGGTAAAATTTCTGAAAGGAAGGAACGGGCTATTCTTAGAAAACGTGGAAAAATTCGTAAATTCTGAAAGGTTAGAAAGTATAACGAACACTCTGTTTCAACACGTGGAAGAGAGAGTTGGACTAGAAGTTGTAAATGTTCCTTACTCTATACCAACCCTAGGCTATGAATCCGCTATATTAGCCGCTTTAGCCGAATACTCAGGAGTCAATAGCTCTCTTTTACAGTTTATAATAGAGGAGAAGGTGAAAAGCGCTGAAAGGGGGGTTATAGCTGGAGGCGCCATATGTTCTTATGCGCGTAAACCAGTCGCCTATAGAGTAAGTGAGGGTTACGTTGAATTAGAGAAAGGTGTTCAGAACATGTATCTGTATATCATAGGCTTTGATAGCGTTGTGTCATTAAACGAGATTATGACTCGAGTAAAGAAGTTAAAAAATGAGCATAGCGGAGTTTTTGAGCCTCTCTTCCATGCCTTATGTAGACTTTCGATAGAGGTAGCTAATTCCCTAAGAAATGGAGAAATCGAAAAGCTATCCTTTATGTTAAGCGTGGGCCATAGGATTTTATCCGCTGGCGGTTTGACTTCTAGACAAGTAGACAGGATAGTTTGGGAGTTGGAGGAGAAGGGGGTTCGAGGCAAGCTTTTAGAAGACGTCGGGCAATACATTTTTACCTTAACTATAGAGGATTTAAACAGCGATTTAAAAAGTTGGTTTGAAAACCTAGAGGTGTACGCGTTCCATGTCGTGTAGGAAAATAGGCTTAGCGTTGGCGTTTATCCTGATGGTTTTTTATGCTGTAAATACTCAAGCTCAGGAAGAAGCTGTGTTCACGTTGACAGATCAGCTTACCGTGGAAAATGGGGTTTTCAGGGTAGGCGCGCCCCATAGAGTTTTTTCTATAGGTTGTGAAGGAGTCTACCTTTATATAGAGTTAAAAGACGTGAGACAGGCTATACTTCTCGATATAAAAATGTTAAATCCCCTGGGTGAAGAGGTTTTAAGTTATAGAATAAATATCTCAAGCCCCCGAGAAAAGAACATACTTCGCTACCCGTGGGTGAAAGGTTACTTATACATACCAGTCAGAGATGAAAAACAGGGGTTTGCTTTCTTCCGCGTATACTATTATGAGAAAGTGGCTGAAAATCTTCCAGAAAACGTTAGGATTAACATGGGCGGGGAGTGGACTTTCCGTATCTACCGGAACGGAGAATTAATTAAAACTCTAAAGTTTACGATTAGGCTATTGAAGCTGAAAGTCTACGTACTTGATTCGCAGAACAGAACAGTGGATAAAGCTAAAGCTAGAATACTAGGACCGCATAAAACCTTCATAGTAGACATAAACAATGGTCTTTTCGAGTTAGAGCTATACCCGGGCTCCTACCTTGTAGAAATATACAAGGCTAACGTTCTCGTCTACAAATCAACGCTCAACCTAACCACTAAAGACATCGAAGTTCGGGCTTTATGCAATATAACTGATTTAACATTTAGAATTTTAGACCGCTCAGGAAAGCCCCTGAGAGAGGCTAAAGTCGTACTTAAAGGTTTAGATAATATACTACAGACCTCTACTGACAGCGATGGCTTTGCGGTTTTCAGAAACTTACCCTACCGTCAATATAGAATTTCGGTGGTGAAGTACGGAGTTAGCCTAGGCGAGTATAACATCGAGGTATCAGCTCCGCTTACTATTCATGATTTAGTGGTGAATGTAACGGATTTTTGCGTAAAAGTTGTGGGAGAAAACGGCAAGGGGCTTGCGAAGAGCGAGGTTACCTTATTCTTTCCAAGCGCCATACTCACGGCTTTGACAGATGAGGAAGGATACGCTAAGTTCGACCAAGTACCGGTTGGAGTTTGGGATATAGCCGTAAGCTACAAAAACTTAAGAGAGAAAGGAAAAGTTACTATAGGAGATGGAGGTTGTGCGGAGGTTAAACTTAGAGTTTTTCTTGAAGTTTTCGGGATGGCGCTGTCGTATGATATAACGTTAACTGTAGCCTGGGGATTAATCACAGTCGCGGTTTTAGCCGTTGCTGCTCTAGCCCTAAGGGGGAGAATCGCGGAGTAGCAAAAGTTAAATACATTCGCGGGCAGAGATGTCATGTGATGAATGAGTCCCGCACTGAGCTGTGATGTCTATTAACCTATCTGACGGTGGAATCTTGACATCCCCCCTATCTTTCTATGCTAAACGTTTAGAGCTCCTGTGGAAATTGAGAGAATACGGCTTCTATGTAAGGATGCACGCCTACGAGTATTTAGTAGGGGACGGGGATAGATTCCATGCTTTAATACTCTTAGAACCAGGCTTAAAGCGCGCCTTAGTTAAAACGTTGGGCGAGGAAGAAATTGTAAAGGTTATAGAAAAGATAATAGCCGGGATCGACCCGAATATTAGATTCGAGACGCTATGATCATCGTGAAGTTCTACGGCTATTATCGAGAGAAACTCGGTCTCGAAAGGGTAGAGGTAGAAGAAGCTAGAACGCTTAGTGAAGTTCTGGAGAAGTTAAGAGTTTTTCTTGGCGAGAAAAGCGGGATACTTTTTGAAGGGAACGAATTGAAGAAGAATATCTTGCTCGCTGTAAACAATACCTTAGTTAAGCTAGAAGATATACATAGCGAAAAAATACTAGATGGGGACGTGGTGTCAATCATGCCCCTTCCCAGCGGGGGTTAACTGTTAGGCTTTAATCGTAATTCTCTAGCTCTTTCAGTCATTAACGTTCTAAGCCTAGCTATATCCTTATAGATTATCGCCGCTAGCACTGTAAAGAATATCCCGCAGAGTATTCAGGTGGATGAAGATATGAGCACTATAGAACTACCTAGGCTAAATTCCTCTGCTAAAACCCCGACTATTAGGGGAAAGCGCTAATCCCAAGTTTTCAAACATCCTCAAAGCAGAAGTTCAACCTTATTAATACGGCAAGCACCATCCCTATTATAGAACCTAAAGGCGCAGCCGCGTTTATCAAACCCATAGCCTTCCCTCTCTTTTCCAGCTCGAAATAATCGGCTACCAGGCTGTATACTCCGGGCGGAGCCGCATCGTCTACACCGGTAGCTATTCTAGTCACGAAGAAAACGCTGAATGTACGGGCTAGGGCCTTCAGCCAAGTGGTGATCCCCCATATGGCGGCCGCTAGAGATACCATTGATAGATTTTCCCAATTTTCACGCTAAATAATTTCATATGACTGTTTCTAGTTTGCCATTAGGCACTTTTCTAAGCAGTCCTTTTCGAGTGTTTTGCTCTTAGCCAACCTCCCGTAAAAATGAGCGCTTTCCTTAGGCTTCCTCTCGAACGTCCTATAATCTACTTCTACTAGCCCAAACCTCGGTCCGAAGCCATGGTTCCATTCATAATTGTCTATGAAACTCCAGTACATGTAGCCCCGCACGTCTACGCCTTCTCTTAAAGCTCTCCATACATGATATAAGTGACGAACTATAAAACATATCCTCTGCCCATCGTTTTGCGTCGCTATTCCATTCTCCGTGATTATTACAGGCTTACCGTATTGTTTTAGGAATATGAGAACCTGGTATAAACCTTCAGGATAAACGTCCCAACCCATATCTGTAACTTCGTCCCCTACGCCGTCGAGAGCCTCGGCGAACAGCGAAGTTATCTTAAGCGGGTTAAACCTGATGATATGCCTAGTATAGTAGTTGACACCCCAGAAATCGTAAGCCCCCCTCAAATTCTTATATTTCCTTTTGATAAAAACTCCGGGAAGTACGCCTTTCTCCAGAGCTTCGACCACGATTAGATTGAAGCTTCCATGAGCAGTGTCGGCGGCTAGCCTATCTAGAAAGAAGTTTCTAGCCGGTTGGAAAAGGGTAAAGTGTTTAGCTAAGCCTATCCAAGAGCTAGCGTCTGCGTTTTTAATAACTTTATAAGCTTCGGCGTGTGCTATCAATAAGCTCCTCAACACTTTAAAGTATAGGAAGGCGTCGCGTTTGAAGGGGGGATACTCGCCGCTACCCCATCCCATATAGGCTAAAACCGCCGGCTCATTTACGGTAACCCATATCCTCACGTACTCCTTGAATACCTCCACTATCTTCTCTACAAAATTTACGAAATAATTCACATTTTCCTCCTTCTCCCATCCTCCTTTCTTCACGAACCACATTGGATTAGTGAAGTGATGTAGAGTGACTATAGGCTCTATAGAATACTCCCTGAGAAGTTTTAATACATCTAGATATCTCTCTACAGCATCTCCTCTCCACTCTCCAACTTCAGGCTGTATCCTACTCCACTCAACCGAAAAGCGATAAGCATTATATCCTAGCTCCGCCATTAGCCTAACATCCTTCTCGTAGAGTTCCCAACTGTTGCAGGCTAAGCCAGCCTTAGGAAGCTTGTTTTTCAACTCCCAGTAGTACCAATCGTTGTGTACGTTTCCTCCCTCGATCTGGTGGCTTGACGTGGCCGTACCGAATAGAAAGTTTGGGGGGAACTCTAGCCCTTCGACCATTACCTACAAATATCCTATCGCTACAAATATTTTTGTCGAGTAGGCGGTGTTAACATGATATTCAAGCTCTGCGAGAAACTGCCACCGATTGAAGAGATAGAATCTAATCTCAATTTGAGAATAGACTCTGGCTGCTTCATCGTGTTCACGGGAGTTGTCAGGGGGGTTTCCGAGAAAGGGGAGAAAGTACGCTACTTATATTATGAAGCTAACAAAGAATTAGCGGCTAAAGTTTTCGAGGAGATAGTGGAGAGCTTGAAAAGAAAGTACGGAGTTCACGACGCCTTCCTATACCATAAAGTCGGAAAGGCTGAGGTCGGGGAGAAAGTGATTTATGTTGGAGTTGCATCAAAGAGGAGGAAGGAAGCTTTTGAAGCTCTACAAGAGTTGGTCGAGAGAGTTAAAAAAGAAATTCCTATATGGAAAAAAGAAGTAACAGAGTCTAGAGAATACTGGGTCGGAATTGAAGATTCATAGCTCCTCTTCAGCGGTATATGAGTTCTATTCTCTCTCTACGTGAAAGTCTGTCCATGATTTCTCTAACAACGCTTCTAAACATCTCCTTCCTCTGCATTAATGCATTGACGTTAAATTTAACTCCTGTAATCTTCGATATAGCCTCTAGTAGCCTTATAGCGGCCGGAGCGTCTATATCCACCTTCTTCGCCATTTCGGCTAATGTCCTTTCGTCTATCTTTCTAATAGCTATTGCCTCGTAGATTTCCACGAAAAGCTTCAAGAAATCCGATTCCGCCACTAAGAGTATGCCGTCTATATTCCTTCTCATGCACTCGTCTAGCAGGTAGGCCCCGCTACTCTTTAAAATCCCTGAAAACGGCTTAAAACCTAGCTTAGCCATCTCCGCTACGAGGTGCTCCTCGGTCACGAAGTAAACTTCTTTGGCTTCCTCGCCTAGAGGCACGGTGCAGTCTATGGCTATAGCTCTCTTAACTTCGTTTCTCTCGGCCCAGTCCATTAAAGCATCCGTTATCTTAGGGAATATCTGGTTCGCCCTTTCCATAGAGAGAATGAATGGTATCTTAAGGACCATTACTGGGTACTTCGGGTTAAAGTATATAGTGTAGGGGTGGGTCATCATGCCGCTGTAAACATACATAAGAGGTTGAACTTCTTTAACATTAATGTAGGCCACAGGTTGGAGTTTTAAATTCTCGATTATGAAGTCCGCTACTAAGCCTGTTACTTGGCTTATGTTGAAAATGGGTATTATCAGGCTTTTACTCTTGAATATTCGAAGATAAGTTTCATAAACTCTAACCTCGCTCAAAAGGAACACCGATTATACTAATCCTCTCCAGTAAATAATATTACCGCTTTAAATTGAAGTGAAAACATGAGCAGGGAAAAATATCCAATGACAGATATTCGCGACGTACGGCGTAATGGATATAAGCGTAGAGGATGATAAAGAGTCTGAGGTGTCTTCTATGGATGTTCTAGATAAGTTTTACCTCTTACTACATCCTAGACCGACGTACGCTATAGGAGCCGGAAAGTACGGGGAGAAAGTGAATTTTATGGCGGCCAGTTGGGTTGTACCGGTCGCTGAGGAACCTCCTAGGGTTGCTGTAGCCATAGATGTCGAGAGTTATAGCCATGAATTGATAAAACGGTACGGGGAGTATACAGTAAATATCTTGCCTCTGGATAAGCTGAGGGAGCTCTATTTCTTCGGCTCTACTAGCGGCCGCGAGGTGGATAAAATTGGGGAACTTGGCTTAAAGGTGTTGAAAGGTAGGAAAGTTGAGGCTCCCGTTCTAGAGATAGCTGTTGGAGTTCTTGAATGCAAGGTGGCAGGGGAGTTTGAAAGCGAGGATACGACGTTGTTTATAGGTGACGTCTTACACGCTGAAGCTAGAGAGGAATATTTCAGTTTGAAGAGAGGTTGGAACTTTAAGAAAACAAACATACCGTTACATAACTGGGGAAGGGGCTTCTATGCTGTCGGTAAATTCCTCTACGCTGGAAAGTAAATAATTTATATGCTGACTTATCGTCCTAGAGTTGTATGCCTAAGACCGTTATAGTGAACGTAGTGTTCTGGAACAGCGAATCGAAAAAATTGAGAATAAAGGCGGGTACTCGGGTAGAGGACGTGCTCAAGATTCTGAGAGTCAATAGGGAGGCTGTTTTGTGTCTGCTAAATAACGAGCTTGTAACCGAAGATGAGAAGATAATAGAAGATTCCGAGCTGAAACTTTTATCCGTGGTTTCCGGAGGCTAAGTCTACCTGAGAATTTTATATAGACTCTGTTTAAACATTCGTGGGGTATTTTTAGATCAGTTTTAGATCAGCGTCTAGAGCATATCGTTCTAGCGTTTGAGAGTTTCGATGATTTTTAGAAACTAGTAGAGTGACTTTAGAATTGAAAATCTACGGCCGGAAATTTAAAATTAAACTCGCCGTCTCTGGCTAGCTAGAATGCTTCTGGCTATGTGAGGATAATCGGTTATTAATCCATCTACTCTCATGTTCAAAACTTTCTTTATATCGGATGGATTATCTACTATCCACGTAGTTACTTTCATCCCTAGTCTATGAGCTTGGTTTACGATTTCTCTTTTTAAGTTTAAATAGCAAGGGTTATAGATATCAAAACCTAAGAGATAAGCATCTTCAACAGTTTCTAAAGAAGCCGTAGAGTAGGAAGATGCTATTCTAATACTACCGTTTAGTTTTTTAATCTTTAAGAGCGCGCCGTGTATAGTTCCGCAGGCTATTACTCTCTTATCCATTTTAAAATCTTCTATTATCTCGACTAGTCGTTCTTCGAAACCTCTCTCTTTGATATCAAGCATTAGAATAGCGTTATTGCTGAAAATTTCGCAGACTTCCTCGAGCGTCAGCACAGCTTTGTAGCCTAAAAATTTTCTGATTTCCTGAAGAGTCATTTCTCTTACTGGCTTTAAGCCTCTTTTAACTCGTTCATCATGGAGAACTACTATGTGCCCGTCTCTAGTCATCCTCAGGTCTATTTCGACACCGTCAACGCCTATCTCAAAAGCTCTCTCCATAGCAGAGATAGCGTCGACTGGGTTGTAGACTGATGCTCCTCTATGGGCTATCACTATCACGGGATCACGCCAGCTCCTACCTTTATTTCTCCTTATTTTAAATTTAACCATTGCAGAAATAGTGTCTTATTGGACAGATAAGTTAAAATATTTAATTAAAATAGAGGAAATAAAAAACATTTTTAAGTAAAGAGGTTTTAATTATTCTTAACTTTAACATTGTAAGCCATTTTGCTTCCCTTTCAAATTAACTCGTTAATGCTCGTTGAATAAACGAATATATAGTTAAGATGGTTTAGGGAATAAAATGGTGGGGCTTCGGAATAATGGAATGCTCTATCTGTGGCAATAAGCCAGTGTATCATTATAGGGATTTAGGAATTAGCTTATGTAAGAGGCATTTCGTAGAATATTTTGAAAAGCGCGTTTTCGAAACTCTAAAGCGATTTAAACTGGTAAAGGCCGGGGAATTGGTTGCAGTAGCTGTCTCAGGGGGTAAAGATAGCCTTACCACGCTCTACCTGTTGAACAAGTTTTCTAAAATCCTAGATTTTGAGGTTATTGGCTTAGCCGTGGATGAGGGTATTAAAGGCTATAGAGAATATAAACTCGAGGCTTTAAGAAAGTTTGCAGAAAAGATAAGCGTAGATTTCATAGTGGCTAGTTTTAAGGAATACTTTGGGGCTACACTTGACGATATGGTCTTAGTTTTAGAGAAGAAGAGATTCGAGTATAAGCCATGTACTGTATGTGGTGTTTTCAGGAGATACATAATCAATTTGAAGGCTAGGGAGCTTGGAGCTTCTAAAGTAGCGACGGGACACAACCTGGACGATGAAATACAAGTCTTTTTAATGAACATGTTGAGAGCTGGGCTTAAGAACATGGCGCGGGAGGGTATAGTCACAGGCTTGCACGAACACCCTAAACTAGTCCCTCGCATTAAGCCGCTTTACTTCTGTAGGGAGAGAGAAGTTTTAGCCTACTCCATACTTAGGAATATTGAAACACCATTTGTTGAATGCAGGTATGTAGTCTACGCATTCAGAGATAAAATTAGAAGGTGGATTAACAAGGTAGAATCTCTAGATCCCGGAGTAAAGCTTAACTTGCTCGCTTCAAAGGAGATTATCTCTAACTTATTACAGAATTCCAAATACGGTAAAGGAATTATAGGAACTTGTAGAGTCTGCGGAGAGCCCTCGAGCGGAGATATCTGTAAAGCTTGCTTCTTTAGAGACTACCTAGGTTTAGGAATTTCTAGGACCTTACGTAATGAGATATAGAATTCGTAGAGCTTCACTACCACTGGATCGTCTAGGTTCAACCTATAAGCATACCTCTTAGGGCTTACTTGAAGCTCTTCTACTATATTCCTCTTCTTAAGCTCCGGTATTATACGAAAGACGCTTCCAACGTTCTTGTTCAATTTTCTAGATATTTCACTTATGCTCATAACGGTGTTTGGATTTTCTAGAAAAGTTTCTAGAACTTCCATATAAAGCGTTTTTACGAATACCCTATCTAACATCATAATTTTCAACTTTAGGAGACAGTAGACTTTCTTAATAATAAGCTTTTCTATATCGAAATTTGATATGTGAAAAAGCATAGTGGATTATTGGATATTTTATTAAGGTAAAGAGTATTTAAGTGGTTTAATCGTCATTTGTTAGAGGTGGATCTAATTGAATCTCTATGAATATGAGGGAGTAGCTCTTTTCCAGAAGTACGGTATACCTGTTCCAAGGGGGGGATTGGCGTCGTCGCCGGATGAGGCGAGGAAAATAGCTGAAAGGCTAAATCCACCTTATGTCGTGAAGGCTCAGGTTCTGATAGGAGGACGAGGTAAGGCTGGTGGTGTGCGTTTTGCTGAAACACCTGAAGAAGTGGAGAACGTTGCCGAGGAAGTTCTAGGAATTGTTATCAGGGGCGTCAGAGTCGATAAAATCCTAGTGGTTGAAAAAATCAAAATTATGAGAGAGCTTTACCTCAGCTTTGTCCTAAACAGAAGTGAAAAAACTGTAGATTTCCTAGCTTCGCCTTTAGGAGGCGTCGATATAGAGGATATAGCAAGGGAATACCCAATGTCTCTGGTTAGGCAACATATAGATCCTCTACTTGGAATACAGGAGTTTATGGTTAGGAGAGCGTTTAAACGCCTGAATTTAAGCGGAGAGCTGTATAGGAATTTTAGGGAGCTGGTTTTTTCTCTTTATCGGCTCTTCGTAGAGTATGACTGCGAACTGGCTGAAATAAACCCGTTAGCCCTTACGAGAGAAGGCAGGCTAGTAGCAGTTGACAGCAAGATCATCGTGGATGATAACTCGCTCTTTAGACATCCGGACCTACTTGAAATTAAAAAGAGAAGAATTGAGAATATGGATGAAGTTGAGAGGAAAGCTGAAGAGTTTGGGCTAAGCTATGTTAAACTTGACGGCAACATAGGAATTATGGGTAATGGGGCAGGATTAACGATGGCAACTATGGATCTAGTCAGCTTTTACGGTGGAAAACCGGCTAACTTCTTAGATATAGGGGGAGGAGCTACTAGGGAAAGGGTGGAAAAAGCTCTTTCTTTGCTTTTGATGGATCCGCGTGTGAAGGTTGTACTTGTAAACATACTCGGTGGAATAACTAGGTGCGACGAAGTCGCCCTAGGCGTGGTCTCAGCGATGGAAAAGTATGGGACTAAGCCTATAGTTGTGAGAATTATGGGAACAAGGGAAGAGGAGGGCAGGAGGATACTGGAGGCTAGCGGCGTGCACGCATTGGATTCTATGGAGGAAGCCGCTAAGATAGCGGTTGAAATTTCTAGGAGGTGAAACTCATGCCCATATTAGTCGACGAAAATACGCGACTACTAGTTCAAGGGATTACAGGGCGAGAAGGCAGATTCCACACTAAGCTTATGCTCCAGTACGGGACGAAAATAGTAGCTGGTGTTACGCCGGGTAAAGGCGGCCAAGAGGTGTATGGGATCCCTGTTTACGATAGCGTTTATGAGGCTTTGGAGGAACATCCGAGGGTGAATACGAGTATAGTTTTTGTCCCTGCTCGCTTTGCCCCAGACGCCGTCTTAGAGGCTATCGATGCCGGACTGGAGCTAGTAGTGATAATTACAGAGCATATACCAGTACATGAAACCTTGAGGTTTGTTAAGTATGCTAAATGTAAGGGAGTTACTGTGGTGGGTCCTAATACTCCAGGCGTTATATCTCCGGGCTTAGCCAAAGTGGGTATAATGCCGGGGAAAGTTTTCAAGAAGGGGAGGATTGGTATAATCTCGCGCAGCGGGACGCTGACTTACGAAATCGCTTACGCTATCTCCAAAGCCGGACTAGGAGTATCCACTAGCGTTGGAATAGGAGGAGACCCTATCGTGGGCCTGGACTTCGTCGATGCCGCTAAATTATTCCTTGAAGACGAAGAAACAGACGCCCTAGTCATTATAGGCGAGATAGGCGGCGACGCCGAAGAAAGGTTTGCCTCCTTCCTAGACGAGAAGGGATTCGACAAGCTCGTGGTCGCCTTTATAGCTGGCAGAACTGCACCTCCGGGAAAGCGTATGGGCCATGCAGGGGCTATAATTTCGGTCAGTGGAGGAAGCGCCAGGGAGAAAATTAAAGCTTTAGAAAGCGTCGGTGTTAAGGTAGCGGAGACTCCCTCCGAAATTCCAAAGATATTATCTAGAGTATTAGGGTAAGCAGTTTGAGAATTCAGTTTATAAAACTTAGATACTCTACATAGTATGGTGGTCGGTATGGGGTATATAAGGTGGCTCGGCCATGCTTCTTTCAAAGTAATGCTAGACGATAAAATTCTAATATTCGATCCTTGGTTTACGGGCAATCCCTCGACTTGCTGTAAGCTAGAAGAGATAGAAAAGGCCGATCTTGTCCTAGTGACCCATGATCACGGCGACCACTTCAGCGACGCCGTCGACCTCTGCAAGCGCACCGGGGCAACCCTAGTAGGAATTTACGAAGTATCCGTAAAAGCTCAGGAATTGGGGGTTAGAAACGTTGTGGGAATGAACATAGGGGGTCCCGCCGTAATCAAGGACCTTAAAGTAGTTATGACACCGGCTCTTCATTCTTCCCAATCGGGTCATCCAGCAGGTTTTATAGTTATAGGGAAGGAAGCTACTATATATCACGCCGGAGATACAGGCTTATTTGGCGATATAGCCCTATACGCCGAGCTTTACCCGATAGACTATGCTTTAATTCCTATAGGGGGACACTACACGATGGATCCCTTACAAGCGGCGAAGTTTGTATCCCTCTTTAAGCCTAAATACGCCATACCTATGCACTACGCCACGTTTCCGGCTATACGTGTAGACCCGAGAAAATTCGCAGAGTTTGTTAACAAGTATGCGCCGGAAGTTAACGTAGTAATTCTGAGAGTAGGTGAAAAGTTAAAGTTCTAATAGGCTATAACTCCCGAGCCAAATTTTTTAACTATTCTAAGGCTAAAGCATAATTCGAACATAGGCTAGCACATGTCAATTTATATTTCATTAATAATGTTTAAATATGAGAGTAAATACTTTCAATATTGAGTTAGATGACAGAGAATATGGTGAATGTATGAAGCCTGTCGAGCTAGATGAAATTGATAAAAAATTGTTAATGATTTTACAGGAAAATGCGAAAACACCTTATTCTAAAATCTCTGGTGTCCTTGGCGTAAGCGAGGCCACTGTCCATTTAAGAATTAAAAAGTTATTGAAACTAGGCGTCATAAAGAATTTCCAAGCTATAGTAGACGCTGAGAAAGTAGGTAAGAATGTCTTAGCCATAGTCGCCATAACAGCTACGCCCCAGAAATACGAAAAAGTTTTAGAAGAACTAAGCAAAATCGACGATATATACGAAATATATGACGTTACCGGAGAATACTACACTATAACTAAGGTGAGAGTAAAGAATAGAGATGAGCTCGCTAAGGTGCTCGACCAGATAGGCAGCATAGACGGCGTACAGTCGACTAGGACGATGTACGTTTTAAGAGTTATAAAAGAAGAGACGAAGATAAAAATCGACTAGAAGATTAAACCCTCTTCGGTAAACGTCCCTTCTTTAACGTACTTTACTCCACCATCTTCTATTTCGAAAACCAGAATCCGTAAATTCTCGTAGAAGGAAGGCTTAAACTGATGCCTATCGATAAAAAGTACTCTCATCCCGTCGTATACTACAAGCCCATAGGCGTTTTTTGCTAAGTATAGTAGATTGGCGAATGGCAAGTCGAAATTCAATAGTTTAATATCTCTTTTGGTTTTAAGTTTTCGTATTCTTTTTATCTCGCTCACTAAGATTAAACTCTTGCTTTTGTTATAGATTACGCCGGCCGCGTCAGTTAAGACGTCGTAAACTTCTAACAATCTCTGATGATATTTCTCTTCGAGTTCTTCTCGGCTCTTGGCGTGTAAATCTTTAAGGAAGGGTCTACTAAAGCTATCTATGATCACAATATCGTATCTATCTAGGGAGCTAGCCGCTGTTTTCAGGACCTCGTTCAGGGTATATATTTTTAATAACTTAAAGTTATCCAAATTTGGAAAATTCCTACTTTCAGCCATTCTAAGCACTCTAGCGGGGAAAACTCCATTTTCGGTATCGATGTATAGCACCTTTTTGCCTTTTACCGCCTCGCTTAAAGCTATCGATAAGCAAAAGGCAGTTTTGCCAGAGAAAGGAGGACCAAAAAACATGGAGGTGGAGCCATAAGGAATTTCGAGGAAACCGTCAATCTCGGGTACGCCGGTAGACAGGAATTCCGCCTCTTTCTCTAAATCGACTTCACCCTTTAAATAAACTTTAAGTTCTTCGCCCATGATATTCACATTATTTTATATGGTATTTAGCGTTTTTATCTATTATCGTTTTAGCTACAAACAAGCGATCTAGGCTCCGATAGGCTAATAAAACTACAACCGTTATTGACTATGGTTTTTAAAGCCATGGATAGGTTATTGCCGTATAACAGATGGAGGAAGGGGCAGAGGGAGATAGCGGAGGCAGTCTACGATGCAGTTAAAGAAGGTAGGATACTGCTCTTAGGATACCCTACCGGTGCCGGCAAAACGATAGCGGCTTTAATAGGCACCTACATGGCTAAAAGCAATAAGCATAAGATATTCTTTCTAGCTAGGACCAAGAATCAGGTTCAAGCTCCTTTAAGAGAGGTAACGATGCTTAAGAAGAAGGGAGTACACGTTCCGACGGTCGTCCTCCAAAATAAAAGGGATATGTGCCCTCTGGCTATAGCAGAAAGGCTAAGCTACGAGGAATTCCTCAAGTACTGCGACTCTCTAGTAAAGCTAGGGATGTGCGAGTATTTTTTAAACCTAAAAAGGAGGGAGGGTGCTCTAGAAATCGAGTATGATCCGGAGCCCTCGAAGTTCGTTAAGAGATTCTCGAAGATGGGGCTGTGTCCCTATGAAGTAGCTAAAATACTTGCGTCTAAAGCCGAGCTAGTAATAGGCTCCTATATCTACATATTCTCCAGCGAGATTAGATATAGGCTACAATCCTCCACAGGGCTTAAGCTTGAGGATTTAGTACTTATAATAGATGAGGCTCACAACTTGCCCGAGATAGTAGCTGATATGCAGAGCATAAAATTGTACAAGCACCAGGTTAAACTGGCTCAACGAGAGGTCCGGAAGTATCTTTCTGGAGAGTTAGCGGAGAATATGTTAACCTCGCTTTCTAACCTTTACTCATACATCTCTCTGCTAGAAAAGAGGAGTGGGGGTGAAGACTACCCGATTGATACGAGCGAGCTTTTATCGATAATGCCCGGTATATCCCAGCTTAAAAAAGCAGTTTCCATAATTGAAAAAAACATGCTAGAGAGCGGAGTATTAACCCCCAGTAATGTCTCCAGAATTTTAGAGTTCACGAAGGCTTTACAATCCACCGCCTACGGCTTTATCGTATACTCAACAGCTACGCCAGAGGGCTTCGTGATGAAATATCAATGCATAGATCCCTCAATAGCCTCCCGAGAAGTCTTTTCTAGAGTACGCGCAGCCATCCTTATGAGTGGGACTCTGCAGCCCAAGGATTACCTCGTTTCCATGCTCGGCCTAGAGGAGAAAAGAGTTGTGGAGCACAGAATAAGCGCCGATTTTTCAGAAAAGGTTAGACTGGTAGTCCACACTGGTATGTCATCGCGGTACGTTGAGAGAAGCGAGGAGAACTATAGGAGAATAGCTAAAGTTATAGCTATACTTTTTGAGAAATTCGAGAACGGTGTTATGCTCGCTGTTTTCCCCTCCTATGAATTTATGAAAAAGGCAAACGCATTTTTGCCCTCCAAGACGAGAAGACATGCCTTTATGGAGAGGGAATATACACGCCTCTCCGAAGTCCAAGAGTTCGTAAGTGAGCGAGCTAAAAGCCTAGTGTTAGCCGCGGCATGGGGCAAACTTATAGAGGGGATAGAGCTTAGAGATAGATTAAGCCTAATAAAGTCAGTTATAATAGCCGGTCTTCCGGTGCCAGAGCCCAGTTTAGTGAATGTGAAGCGGGAGGAATTGCTAGCTGCCAGGTTTCTGAATGAAGAAAAGGCTTGGAAGTTCACTTATATTGTCCCAGCGGTTATAAGGGTCTTACAGGCTATGGGTAGAGCTATTAGGACTGAGGAGGATAGGGCTTTCGTCGTTGTACTCGATAGGAGAATGCTCGCAGAGGAGGCTAGAACTCTGCTAGAGGTTCACGGTTACACCGTTAAAACTGTAAGTGATTTAAGGCAGATCCTGGAGGAAATGGCTTCATTCGGTCTTGCTACTAGGTGATCCTGTGAAATTTTACTATGTCGAGTACGTCCTTGCCGATGTCTTATCACGGGTGGAGCAGGAGCGTATATCCTTGAGGGCTGCTATGAGCGAGTATTTTGAGAAGTATAGGGAGTTAGAGCCTATTAAAGGGCTTGCTCGGGCATATGCTCTCGGCTTGCTGAGGAAGTACAGGTTAGTTGACTTTATAGCTGAAAGAGTGCTAGGCGTTGACGTAAATGAGCTAGATTTCTGGGAGAGAAACCTCTTGAGAGCGCTGTTATACGAGATTAAATTTAGGAATATTGATTTAGATCGTGCAGTTAAAGTTTCCAGGAAACTAACTTGTGTAAAGCTTGGAATGGAGAATTTTAGAGCGGTAAGGAGAGTTTCCATTAAGTCCCTACTTAGGAGGTTGAAGGAAAGAGAAAGGTTGTCAGTGAAATATTCTCAACCCGAATGGGTTGTAGAATATTTAATAAAAATTCTAGGAGAAAAAGAGACCATAAGGTTATTGGAGAAGTTCAACAAAAAACCTGCTATCTGGATTAGGGTTAACACTTTGAAAATTACGAGGAGAAAATTGACATATATTTTAAGGCGTAGAGGGTTAAAAGTTGTTGAAGATGTAGATTTACCCGATATCCTGAGAGTAGAGTCGAGTATGAACTTGTCTAAGATGCCTGAATACGAGAAGGGTCTTTTCTATATACAGGATAAGGCATCGGCTCTAGCCAGTCATGTGCTTTCGCCCAAATTCGGAGAACGCATCTTAGATATGTGCTCGGCGCCTGGCAGCAAGGCTTTACACACAGCTACTCTGTCTAGGAATAGAGCTTTTATAATTGGTTTAGATTGGAAACCCACCAGGCTAAAGCCTCTGCTGAATAATATGAAGAAATATGGGGTTTACTCTATAGATCTCATCTCGGTAGACTCCCGTATCTTCGCCTCGCCGAAGAAATTTGATAAAGTTCTACTAGACCCGGATTGTACAAGCTTAGGCAGGCTTGGGCATAGCCCTGAGATTAGGCTATGGATAGAGAAAGGCATGATATACAGGTTGAGAGATCTGCAATACCAGTTAATCAACCGGGGAATCGATTTATTGAAGAAAGGAGGAGTGCTTGCGTACTCTACTTGTACCTTAACTTTAGAGGAAAATGAGCTTCTCATTAAGCGAGTACTTGAGGAAAGAAGCGATGTGCAAATTGAGGAAGCAACACCTAGAATAGGACTGGAAGGGCTGGAGGGCCTCGAGAAAGCACAGAGATTATATCCCCATGTGCATAACACTCAGGGTTTCTTTATCTGTAAATTGAGAAAAATTAGGTAGAAAGAAATTTAATGATTGTATAGCACAACGTAGCGGGCATTCCTACGTTTCTCAAATTTCACCCGAAAATGTCTGCGTAAATACTCCTCCATATCACGATAAAAATACTGGTTGGTAAAGCGAGAAGGAGGTTTAATCCTCGGTACTAAGCCTCTTATAGTATTCAAATTTGTCGTTTTAACTATATAAGATACATAAGCATATTTTAGCAGAGTTCTAAGCTTAATAGATACTGTTCTCGACCTAGTACCTTTGAGTATTTCCGAAGCAACAAGACGCACATGCTCCAAAATTCTATTTTTATGAACTCCTTCGGACATAATCCTCATCTACTAATATGCATTAAAATTTATAAATCTTCTCATATCACACAGTTATACTGCACATATTAAGCTATTTAATAGAATACATGATAGCTTAATAAACTCCCTTTACGCTACTCTTCGCGAAAGTATGGCACTTTTCGAGTGGAAGAGAAGCTACTGCCTCAAGTGCGGTAAATGTTGCATCGAGACAGAGATGATACTTCTTAAAAGCGACATTGAGAGGATAAAAATGTTAGGCTATGACGAAGAATTCTTCGTTAGGAAAGTTCGCGGGTATAAAGTTTTAAAAAACATGAATGGACATTGTGTTTTCTACGAGCCTTCCATGAAGAGGTGCAAAATATATCGGGCTAGACCGTTAGGTTGCAGACTCTATCCTATAGTCTACGATGAGGAAAAAGGCGTTACAGTAGACCCTTATTGTCCTCTCGCTGACACTGTGACTGAAGATGAGCTTCGAGAAGCTAGTAAGGTTATGGTCAAAATTATCCGAGAACTATTTAGAACATAGCTTTCCGATAACCTCTTTATAGATCTCGAACGGGACTCTGTTTCTATTAGCAAAAGTTAAATCTATAACTTTGACATCTCTCCTTGAGAGAACGCTTTTACCGAAGCTATACCGACTTGCCTTCCAGTGTATAGTCGCTATAACTGGCTTCGGAGATTCAAGAGCTCTCCAAACTATGTTTTTAAATTCGTTGGAGAAGAGCTCCATAGGGCCGATTTCATCTACGACTATGACGTCATCTTCAATTAGCGATCTCTCTAATGCTTTTACTCCTATAGTCTCGAAGCTTTCTAAGTCGACAGTATACTTGCCTACCCTAGGGCCTCCTCTCCCTTCAACTCTAGCTAGCCATCCCTTCTCTCCAGTTTTCAAATTTACGACTTCGAAACCTATTCGGGTTCCTCCCTTCCTCACCTCTCTCGATATAAAGCCGCCGACTTTATAGCCGTCTCTGCTAAGCAATTCCACAACCTTAGCTACTGCCGTAGTCTTGCCTATACCAGGTCTACCGGTTACTAAGATGTTCTTAGCCATTATATCACAGTTTATAAATTCAATTTTCTTATCTGCTCTAAAACGTACCTTCTCACTTCAGAAGGTGGCTTAGGCTTCTCGACTATTCTCCCTCTTTCAAGCATCTTTACGAGTAAAGGCTTCATTTCCTCTCCGCACTTTGGACACTGAGGCTGGGGCTCGTCTTTAAGCCTAATCACGTCGACCATACATTTCCAGCACCTGTAGACTTGTTTTATACCCGAGAACTTACCTCTTTTCGATATTGGAATCCAGGTTCCATTCTTTTTAACAGCTACTATGTCCATTGCTATGTCTATTATTCTAGCGTTCGCTATAGCTGCCCCAACTCCAAAAGCGTCAGCGCCTGCCTTAGCTAATTCTGGTATGCTGTCCTCGTCTATGCCCCCTGATACAACTATCTTGACTCCGTCGTATCCTAGAGCTTTAAGTTTCCACTTCACCTCTCTGATTATCGCCGCGAAGTTTCCTCTCCTACTCCCCGGAGTATCGAAACGTAGACCCCATATCCTGCCGTTAAGCTTTTTAAGAGCTTCTACGGACTCCTCGACTTCGTCGTCAAAGGTATCCGCTAGGATAACTCTGGGGACTTCTGGCTCTACGTGCTTGTCGAAGGCTATCCAGGCTTCGCTATGATCACCTCTTATAGCCTTGTATATTATCATCAAACTGTGAGGCATAGTGCCCGTTGGCTTTATTCCGAGGAACTCGGCTCCTTTAACGCAGGATACTGCGTCACAACCGCCAATGTAAGCGTAAAAGGCGTTAAAGGGGGCTACGGCCGGGTGTGTACGGCGGGCTCCAAAGGAGAGCACCAGCTTATTTCCTGCCGCTTTTCTAACCCTGGCGGCTTTTGTAGCTATGCCCGAGCCTGTGGATAAAAAGCCTAGTATCGGTGTCTCGTATTCTGCAAATTTTCCATATGGGCCACAAATGTACATTATAGGCTCCTTTACCCCGTAATAATCGTATTTGTAATAGATCGTCCCTTCGGGCATGGCGTAGACATCTACGGGTAATCCTTCTAGCAAATTTAAAACATCTCTTAACCCGCCTAAGACCGCCCAAGTGTAACCGCTCGGGAAGGCGCTCGCCGTAAGCTCAAGACAGACTTCAACGTCACCTAATTTCTCCATTTCTAATATTTTCTTTGTTCTGAAAAAGTATATATCGGACGTTAAGCCCTTGACTATTTCCTCTTCGGTGGGTATTATAAACTTCCTACTCTCTCTCATCTGCCTCCACCGTTTATCAGAACACTATCATTAGCATAAAGCCTTACTCTAGTGCCGTCCTTTTTCTCTAAAATGAGCCCTACCCTTTCCAGAATGAGAATATGACTAGCTAAGTTGCCCATCCCTATCTCTAGCTCGCGCGCTAACCTACGGAGAGAAATACCAGGTTGTTCAAGTACTTTTAGAAAAATTTTCCTCCTTAAAGGGTTTCCTAAAGCGTCGCTTATAGTAAGTATTTTGCTCGGCATTTGCTCATCCTCTGACGGTCGCTCATAGTATAGACGAGGCTAAGCATTTAAGTGTTACGAGCATAAATTCTAACCGCGTCTTTGAGCAGAGGATAATGGACTTAAGAGTAAGCCCGGTGAGTATGAGTATCATGTAAGTAGATGCTAAAGAGTTACCTCTACTCTCACTAAGTCACCGTCTTTAAGCCTCAACCTCTCTCGGAGATTTACGGGAGCTATAATTTCGACGACATCGGGGCCGTAATGGGTCCTCTCTATAAGTAGAACCCCGCCCTCTACGGATCCATTTATCAGCGCTTTAAAGCACTTGACGCTCCCATAGCTTCTATCCTTATTCACAAAGCCCTCTATCTGTATACCTTTCATAGATTCGAGCTTCTTACGATTTTTCATACTCTCCGGGGTTAACCTTATATTTAGGGTACCGGGGTATGGTTTAAAGCCTAGCTTTTTAGCAAATTGTTCCTCATAAAGCGGATGAGATACATAATATGCTCCCTCTCCTATGCCGGTGAAAACCCTACCTTCAAGGCTCAATACGCTAACTTCTCCCAGCAATACGTCGAGCTCATGCCGTAGAGATCTTAAACGTTCCTCTCCTCTATAAGTTATCTTGATATATTGCCCTCTGGCGGTCAACCTTCTTATTATGAGCCTCCTCTCCTCCAACTCTTTAATTTTTCTGTGAGCACTCTGCCTCGAAATACCAAGCGCTTCCGCTAGCTTCCTGGTTGAAATAAAAACCTCTCTTCTAAGGGCTCCAAGTTTAGCCAAGTTAAGCAGTAGTGCTATTTCCTCATACTCTTTCATTTGTTCACCGTCGTAACTGCTAAGCTATCCGTTAGTCTAAGATAGTAACTACCGGTTTAAATTTTGTACTCGCGGCAGACATTAATCCGTTAATTACTTATCGCGGCAAGGCGTTCTTTAGCTGATGGCTCGAGCTAAGATATACTTGCTCTATCAAGCTAAGATACCCGACTGGTTTGTAAAGGAAGTCGTAGACAAAGTTTCTAGAGTCTTCGATTTAGAAATAACCTTTGAAACGCTTAAGCTAGATCCTCTTCCTGAAGCCTACAATGAGTTAAGGGGACAGTTTAACTCCGATATCCTCTTAAGCTACTATGCCTCGTCGTTTAGAGTAGAAGAAGATAATAGAGTAGCTATCCTTCTCGACGAAGATGCCTACGTCGCATGTTTAAACTTCGTATTTGGGGAAGCTCTTCCTGGGTGGGGAGGAATAGTATACTTAGCTAGGCTTAAAATCGGCGTTCAGACGCCAGCGCCTACGGAGTTGATTGCTGAGAGAACTGCTAAGGAAATTGTTCACGAGTTGGGGCATAGCTACTGGCTCGGTCACTGTCCTAATCCCCGCTGTGTAATGCACTTTAGCAATTCGATCTTTGACACTGATTACAAAACAATGTTCTACTGTAAGAGGTGTAGGGGGCTGTTAGCCCGTAGAAACCTAGAGCACATTTTAAAGAATTACTAAAAGCCGGATAGCTGTTTTAGAATCGGGAACTCGTTAATTATATCAATTGTTACCAGATCCCATATAATTCCAGGCGGTTTTTTGAACGTGTTTTTGGTTTCTATGAGCCTGGAGGGTGTAGCTATTATATCTACCGGGACATCATGAATTTCCATAGGTATATCCTCTACTATCTGACACTCGTGAACTATAGTAGCTATAGGCGTGTCCTTTCTGACAATTTTCATCTCCCTTAGAATTCCATATTCTAGATCTGAAAAACCTCCTCCCCTCCCCAGCCTGGCCCCGTTTAAGGTCACGGCCACACTTCCTATTACATAGAGGTCGACTTTGTGATTAGTACTCATAGAAACGGCCTCCCCGTAGCGCGAGACTCCTCTCAGCGAAACAGCCGCTCTGATAGCCTTCGGGTGTATCTTGCCTGGATCTAGAAGGAAAAAGCCTTTCCTAAGCCTATAGGAAGAAGTTATAAGAAGCTTCCCGCTCCTTAAAACTTCCTCACGAACATGTATCAGCGGAGGGTCTTGAGCTACATATATTACCTCGGCATTTCTGAAATAGGAGGACCTAGAAAGTCTAGCGGCTGCGTATCTACTCCCTATGAAATTTGGAACTTTATAATAACAGGGTCTTGGAGGCAGAGCGATTTCATTACTCTCCATGTACTTCCACACGTTCATCCGAATTTCTTCTTTCGTAGGCATCTCGTTAATTATAGATTGTACACGATAAATAATTTACTCGAGATAATACTTTCACTCGTTAAACTTTTAAATTCGCATAATGAAAATAAGCACGCGCTGGTCTGTGAAACTTTATTTTCAATATGTCTTACGCTAAAATGAATGTACATACACATTCAACTATTTAAATGACTTAGACTTAGATAATATTCGCCCTCCAGGGGTGACCCCGAGATGGCGACGAGTCAAATCTATGTGAAAAGGATGAAGCCTAAGAGTAGGATGAAACTAATATCGTTGTGGATACCAGAGCCTATGCTAAAAGCTATTGACGAGCTGGTAGAGAAGGGATTTTTCCCAAGCAAGAGTGAGTTAATAAGGTATGCTATTGCAGAGTATTTAAGATCTACGCGGGGATATGGCTTCGGCGCAAATCCCCGCATGTTCTTCGGACCATAAAACCCAACATTTTTATTTTTTAACTCTTTTTCTATAGCGTGCAGACCATTTCATCCCTAGAAATGAGAATTCTCGAGGAAAACTCCGAGTACTTAGGCGTTTCTAAGCATATTTTAATGGAAAATGCCGGCAGGGGAGTTGCTGAATTCTGTAGGAAAATTCTGGGAGATCGAAACGTTAAAGTGGTAGTCGTCGCAGGTCCAGGCAATAACGGAGGAGATGGATTCGTAGCTGCCAGGTACTTGGCGCGATTCTATAAGGTGACTGTTTTTCTCCTCGCGAAGCCGAATGAAATTAGAACTTTTGAAGCAAAGGAAAATTGGGGGATTCTAGAAAAAATGAAGCTTTCAGTTAAGCTTTACTACGGGTATGATCTAGAAAAGCTTAAGAGCTTATTGAAAAAGGCGGATTTAATCATAGACGCTATATTTGGGACGGGGCTAAAAGGTGAAGTGAGAGAACCCTACAGAACTGCTATTGAATACATAAACGAAGCTGGCAAAAAAATTGTAGCCGTGGACGTGCCCTCCGGCTTAAACCCGGATACTGGCGAAATTCACGGGGTAGCTGTAAAAGCATCCTATACTGTAACTTTTCACCGTGTAAAACGGGGCTTAGAGAAACGGAGAGAATATACTGGAGAAGTTAATGTAGTAGATATAGGGATTCCGCCCGAGGCTGAGCTAATCGTTGGACCCGGAGACGTCGTGGCGGTCATAAAGCCTCGAGATGCCTACGCTAAGAAGGGAGACTTCGGCAGAATTCTCGTTATTGGCGGCTCCGAGGAGTATAGCGGAGCTCCCGCTCTAGCTGCGCTCTCCGCCATGCGTACCGGCGCTGATATCGTGGTGGTGGCCGCTCCCTCTAGTGTAGCAGATGTAATAAGGGGCTTCTCCCCTGCTCTCATTGTTAGAAAGCTATGCGGGAGAAACCTAAGCGTCGAAGACGTAGAGAAGCTTCTAGCCTTATCGAATAGAATGGATTCCATAGTTTTAGGACCAGGCCTGGGTACTGGCGAAGAAACACGGGAAGCCGTGATTTCCTACGTTTCTCAGTTAAAGGAGAAACCCTTGGTTATAGACGCTGATGCTTTGAAGATACTTGCAGAACGGCTAGATCTCATTAGCAATCGACTCGTAGTTTTAACTCCTCATGCAGGAGAGTTTAAAATACTATTTGGGGTAAACGTGCCGCGTGATGTGGAAGCTAGGGCGGAGCTCGTCAAGAGTAAAGCCAGCGAGCATAAAGTCACGATTTTGCTCAAAGGACATGAAGACATTATCTCGGATGGAGAAAGAGTGAAGATAAACTACACGGGTAATCCGGGCATGACTGTCGGCGGAACAGGCGACGTTTTAACAGGTGTATTAGCTACGTTCTTAGCGTGGAGCAAAAAGCCGTTTCTCTCGGCGTCAGCGGCGGCTTTCATTAACGGCTTAGCTGGAGATTTAGCTGTTAGAGATTTGGGATTCCACATTACGGCTCTTGATTTAATCGGTAGGATTCCTATAGCTCTCAAAGATTTTGACCTTGGATTTAAGCCTTAGCTTGGCAACATACTTAAAGCTTTAGCGTATTTCTCCTCTCTATACTCCCATCCTTTATCTTTGCCGAAAAGTCTTACGGCTATAGGCTTCCAGTAGTAGGTCGATGCTCTAAGTATAGAGAGGAAATAGCCGGCTAGTCCACATTCCTTTGCTAGTTTTTCGATGAGAAAGGGTATTACTGTGTCGGTATCCTCTATTGGAGCTTCTATCTCCATAAACACCTTATGTCTTCTCAATTCTTTAGAGCCTAGAAGCGCGTAGTGAGTATTAGCCAAGGAGTACGAGAACTTCTCTAGGCCGGGTAAGTCTTCAAACTCCAGTTCTAGGAGGAAGAAGCTGGAAGTATGAGGGATAAAACGCGGTGTATAGACTAAGTATTGGTCTACTAATTTATCGACTACGTGGGCATCGTAGTGGTACTTGACTAATGAACGGCTTACGCCCTTCATCCTGGCAATTGAAGCAAGGCGCGTCATAGCGTCTTTCTGTAGCCAATGGATTATGGCTATGTCCATTTTATCTGCTTCGATTTTATAGGTATCCGGCTCCTTAAAGCGTAGACGGTCGAATTTCCCACTCTGGATATCAGCTATGTAGGCTTCTACGTCGAAGATCCATATTTTGTTTTTCACGTCGAAGAAATTAAAATTCGGGAGGAACGATGAGAAATCTCCTACATAACTTATGCTTACATCTGCCACCGCTCTACTCCTCCTTATATCCTCAAGGTATCTCTCAAAATTCTTCACTTTTTCGACCGGTATAGTGAAATGTGCGTATATACCATTTCTGTAGCCGAGCGTGAAGTATAATCTGAATAAATAATCATGAGATTTGAGAATTTCGGCGATTAAGGAATAAAAGCCGGGCTTTACTTCGATAAAAACTAGAGTGTTTATTAAGCCTAGTTTATGGAAGCGTGGAAGAGCGTGAATCGACAGCAAACCATCCTTTTTCAGTTTTATAAATCTGGCGTGTACCGTTCTTTTAGGAGCGTTTAAGTTTCTAGCTATAAGTGAAAGATTACGGGGCCCCCTTAAGTATACCTCCTTAATCAGCTTTATGTTCAACTCGTCTAAGTGGCCGAGGGTTCGCGCGAAGTAGGACATATCCCTAACCAGCGTTTTCCTCTTACGCATATTTACACCTAGTTCATCTTAAAAGAGCTTAAGATGTACAAAGATTCTAAATTAAAAGCGCATATATCCTATAAAAACTTAAAGCTTGCTGAAAACACGAGGCTAAAATACCTATTTGATGTGGTTGCTATTTTCTAAAGGAAAATTTAATATTTCTACCCACCAAACTTTATTTAGAAGAAAATTTTTATTTAAGAGGAGTGTAAATGAGCAGAAGAACGTCAGCAGTGAGTGTGTCAAGCGCGACACTAGATGATTTTGTATTATTCATCCTTCAGAACGGGGTAAGCAGGATAGAGCCAGTTATATCCCCGGCTACTGGACCTATATATCCTGAAATTCAACCATTTGTAAGCAAATATAGGATAGACGCCGTAGAGCTACTGGAGAAAGCAACGAATATGGGCTTACTAAGGAAAGAGATCTACGACAGAGTTATAACTTGTCCTAAATGCGGCTCTTTAAAACTTATAGCTAGACTCCACTGCCCAAGGTGTGGATCTAAGAATATAGAATCAGCCCGTATACTAGTACATGAACTCTGCGGTTATGCAGGAATAGAGCTAGATTTCAGAAAAGAAGATGATAATTTGATATGCCCCAACTGTAACAGGCCTGTAAACCAAGACTATCAAGTTATAGGAGAGCTCTTCTCCTGCCTCGATTGTGGACATAGATTCCCTATGCCAGATGTGAAGTTTGAATGCGTTGAGTGCGGAGAGAAATTCGAGGCTCAGAAGGCTAAGTATACGCCCGTATATGTTTATGAGGTAATACCGGAGAAACTGGGAGTGTTCGCTAAACGCGTAGCTCTGAGAAACGTTAGGGACGTTTTGGTAGAGTACGGTTATAAGCTAGAAGAGCCACCTATCATAGCTGGCATTAGCGGTATTACCCACCGTTTTGACTTAGTGGGTCATAAGGGGGATAATAAAGTCGCTATCTCACATTATGATTCTTCTTCCGGCGAAAGTTTACAGTCTCATATACTAAACCTTTTAGGAAAATCCACGGATATTAAGGACGCGAAAATTATAGATCTCCTAAGCGCTGACGTTAAAGCTTCTCTCAACGGTCTACGCGTATTTTCAAGCAGCGGCAATCAGTCGATAATAGTATATAAGGATTTAGATGAGTTAAAAGAGAAGTTTAGACAGGAAATTAGAAAATTGGAAGAATTAAGTTCTGGAAATAGCGGTGGGGAATAAACCTATTTTCTCCACGTTGGGTAGCACGAAGGCGAAAAACGCTATAACTATGAGCAACTGGACCGCTATGTGTAAAGCTCCAGATCTTATAGATCCACGAGACATCTTGCCTGCTATTAAGCCGCCGAACAAGGCCTCTATAAAAGCTGTGTATAAGAGAACAGCTTTGTAGATCAATATTTCCATTAACCCCCTAAATATGGGAATCGATTGCGTTTTTTGGAGCATAGCTAGAGGCTTGAAAAAAGCCTCTATTAAAACCATCCCTATCATGAGGAAGACTAGAAGCGAGACATATATAGTCATCACGTACTGCCTGATACTGGTCCTTCTCTCATAAGTGTAAGACCAGAGTAGCCCATAGACTTTAGCCGCGGTATCTAAAACTTCAAAAGTTCTCCCCCCGCTTTCATAAGCTATCTTCAATATTCTAGCTGCTCTCTTCAGTGAAGGTATCTCGTACTTGGCCAGCGTCGCGTCTACAGCGTTCTCAAAGCTAAGCCCCAAAGCCATCCTTGCCGCTACCATATTCAGCAACCTACCCATGACGCCGTAGCCTCGCCTACCCACGTCCCTAATGGCGTAGGGGAGAGTAAGTCCTGCTTGAACCCCCTCAGCTAAGGCTTTAAAAACGTCAGGTAGCGTCCTCTCTATGTCGTCCACGTACCTGTCGTTAAAGAAGCTTACTACAGCGTAGGGTATTAGCGCTGTAAAAGTGGCTAGGAGTACGCCTATGTTAAAATTCTCGGAGATTGGGAAGTATATGCCAGCTCTAGGCACATAATAAAAAATCTCCTTTGGAGACGTCTTGGTAGCCATTAAGTAGACTACCAGCGATATAAACCATAGGCTAACTGAACTACCGGCTAGCAGTATTTTCCTAGTCTTGGTCATGTATATGTAGGGCATGTCTACACCCTTGATAGTATCGAGTCTAGGACTATTAAGAGGGAAGAGCCCATAGCTGGTAGTATAACAATTAGAAAAACAAATATCAGCAACATGGGGTCTAGACCGGCTATAGCCCCTCCTAGGAGCGTCATCACGCTCAACATTATCACAAATATTATTGGGAAAGCCACCATCATGGTTATGTATACCTCGGCTATTACGGCTATTGAGCTTACCACGTGTTTCAAATACGCTATTCTCTCAGATATAGAGCGCTCAAAGAAGAACATCAAGTATTCCCAAACGGCGCCTCTAGTGGCTATAGTCGATTTTAGTCCATCCATTAACATGCTAAAAGTCTTGCTCGGAGTCCTCCTAGAGGCCATGGTTAGAGCCGTTATGGTATCGTAGCCTAACAACTCTATGTCTGCTAGTATCCTCTTCAACTCAAAGGATACTTCTTTATTATCCTCCATTTCAGCCGCTATCTCGAGAACAGTCTCCGGCGGCGCCCCAGCAGCCGCTATAGAAGCCATATAACTCATTGTGTGCAACAGCGCTAGGTCTATTATGGCGCCCCTTTGCCTCGCCTTATAGACTGGATAGTATAGGATAAAAGCTATCGATAAAAGGAAGGCTATGAGAGCTAGAATTAGAGAAGCGACGATAGCGATTAACACGTCTAGGTTTAGCAGAATCGTGTGGATGTATAGCGTTGCTGAGAAAACTCCTAGAAAGGAGAGAACTGAGTAGAGTAGACCAGTACTCATGTAGACTATGAAAGGGGTTTTAACTACGCATTTCTCGTAAAACTCCCTGAAGGAGTAGAGCTTGTACATGTACTTCTCGACTAATCCCTTGAAGAGAGCGTAGCCTAGACCCTCTAATATCATATAGCCCCGGCCTCTACTAGCCTATACGTAGTCTCGGGGTTGAAGTAGTAGTTTCTCACAACCTTAGATACTTGCTGAAAAGATCTCTGATTTCGATGTACCATAAGCGATATGAGCCTTTCCCTCTTCTTTAACTCCGAGTTTAGGAAGCTTATAGGTACGAATTTATCTTCAGATATTTTCTCGAGAATTCTACTAGTCCCCGCGTATATGTAAGCATCTCTTACCGGATCCCATTCGAACACCTTATTCATTATAATCTCATCTCTATCTGCGTCGTATCCCTCTAACTCGTAAACGTTCACTATTCTTCTCTCTATTCTCCCGCCGATCTTCACTCTGGCTATATGCGCGAAGACATTCATAACAGGCACTAAGGGTTTAGGGATGTTCATCGGGTGTATTGTCAACCTCTTGATGGCATAATCTACGTTCTCCGCGTGCATAGTCGATAACCCGGCGTGGCCAGTGGCTATCGCCTGGAATAGCGTGTAGGCTTCCTCGCCTCTAATCTCGCCCACTATTATGTAGTCGGGGCGCATTCTCAGAGAAGCCTTAAGCAGGTCAAAGAGTGTGACGTTTTCCGCTACTGCGCTACGGGATGGTCTGGTAACTAGGGGGACCCAGTTCTCATGGGGTAGCCTCAGCTCTGGGGTCTCCTCTATAGTTATAATCTTAGCCTCAGGCCTTATCAGCATAGCTATAGCGTTTAGAGTCGTAGTTTTCCCGGCGGCCGTAGAGCCGAGAATCATTATGCTCTTCCCATACTCTAAGAGTATCCAAAAGTAGGCCGCCATTAACGGGCTCATAGATTTTAAAATAACTAGGTCTACGACCGTGAAGGGTTCTTCTCTAAATTTTCTTATGGTGAAGGTTCCTCCCCTTCTGGAGACTTCACCTAGGGTTAAGTGTACTCTGTAGCCTTCGGGAAGTATACCGTCCACCATGGGGTTGGCTATGGATATCTGTCTTCTAGCTTTATAGGCTAGCTTTGTTATGAAGGCTCTAAGTTCTTCCTCGTCTTCGAAGACTATATTGGTTGGTATGGACTCATAGAATCGGTGCCAGACGTAGACCGGGACGCCGACGCCATCGCATGATATATCCTCTATATTCTTATCCTTCATGGGTATGTCTATTTTCCCATAGCCTAGTATGTCCCTTACAATGTAGTACTTGAGCTTGTCTATGGCTTCTTTAGCTACTTTTATTTTATACTTTTTAATTATGCGCTCTACCTTCTTCTCCAAATATTCTCTAATTTTCTCCCTCTCCATTTCAACTAGCTCAACATCGATGGTTTCAATAAGCAGATTTTTTATTTCTTCTAATCTCTTCTTTTCTCCTTCGCTTAGAGGAGGTTCTATAGTTAGATATAGCAACCTGCCAGTTTGCCTATCCTCAACTATAGTAACGGCTCCAAACTTCACGTCTACTGGGTAAAAGTCCTTTACGATTTTATCTCTACCTAGCATTGCCATGGCTGTTCAACTTTCCCTATAAATATCCTATACGAGGAGGTTTAAAAATTATCATATAAAATAACTTCTCTTCTCCAATTCTAAAATATGTTCACGGTATATTTAAACTGTAAAAATAAGGAAAGATAAAGTGTTCTATGTAAAGTAGAGAAAAATTAATTTCTGCTTTATTCAAAAGTAAGATTAATATCCATGTACAAGGTAAAAAGACATGGTGGGAGTATGAAATTTAACAAAAGAGGAGTATCTCCCGTAATCGCCGTCCTACTACTAATAGTGATAGCCGTCGCCGCCGCTGTACTGACATATCTATGGGTTCTAGGCTATATTGGTACAGTACAGTCAACAGGAGGCACTGAACAGCTCCAAGAAAAAATAAAAATAGAAGGAACCGATATAAGTGGCGGCTATCTTCGAGGAATATATGTGAGAAATATAGGCGACGCAACAGTAAGAGTAAACGCTGTATACTTTATTAGAGAAAATGGAGATAGCGATCAAATATACTCTGGTACTGCTACAATTTCTCCTGGAAGAGTAGTATATATAGATACTTATGACAGATACCTAACATCTGGAGATACGTATACTATTAAAGCTACAACAGAAACCGGTGTTGAGGCAACATACGTTTTCACGTATAGAACATAAAATTCGAAAAATACCCATAAACTCACATTTTTATTTTGCTTACCATTTTATTTTATTAGGGGTAGCATATGGGTAGTAAGGGGCAGTCACAGGTCGTTGAATCAGTTTTGTTGGTTATGATTACTGTTGCTTTATGGACTATAGTTTGGGTGTGGTTTTATCCTTCTTATACAGGCATGGTGCAGGGGTTATCTCGTCAATTAAGCTACTATGAATTCTCTTTAAAGGAGAACCTCGTAATTGAGTACGTTAACTACTCTGGGTCTGTTCTTAATGTGTATATTACTAACACTGGTGATGTTGAATTCTATATAGGCTCTATCTACGTTAACGATACGCTTGTATGGTCTGGTTCAGAGAAAATAAAGGTTGACGAATTTAAACGTATGAATATAAGCCCATATACTTTGGACGGCAAGGTGCTTAGAATAAAGATCTGTAGTTTGAGGGGTAATTGCTGGGAGGTGATTGAACGTGTTCAACCGTAAGGGACAAGCTACAGCTGTAGGTGGAGTTTTTTTCGTATTGTTGATGGTTACGCTCATAGGGCTTTTCTTATACCAGTTAGATTATGAACATAGGTATGTAGTCCAGTCACTGGAGGCTATAGAGAAACGTAAGAAAATTTATAACGAGGACCTTGCGATTAGTGAAAAATACACAATTACTAGAAGCTATTCAGCTTCTGATGTTTCCGCCGAGGTGATAGTAATAAATGGAACATTGGTTTCTGGTAGTAATTCAAGTCTCATCGACAAGGGAAATAACTTCATTATAATAGATTCTGTAGCAGTCGTAAATTTAACAGTACCTGGTGGGAGTACAGTAGTGACAGATGAGTTTGTACGCAATGGAGAGTTTAATGAGGGATTTAAATACTGGAATTTAAAGAATGGAGTGCTAGGCCGGTGGATAATTGACGTTTATCCATCAAATAACAACGCTTCGGTTTATTACATTCGATCTCTGCCGTCCAAAATGGAGGATAAAGCTAGGCTTTCTCAAGACATATCCGTTGATGTGAGTCCTCTGTATGCTGAATTAAGTTTTAAATACAGAATAACTTGGGATTGGCCATGGTGGTTCAGTCCTAAAGGATTCATTGAAGTTTGGCTATTAAATCAGACTTCAAGTACTAGGATTTTTGGTCCTCGAGAACTCAGCTCTTCCTGGACTTCTCCAACAATATCCGATTTAAAGATTTCACGTGGCAAATATACGTTGGAGTTTCGAGTTTACGTTCGTAACCCTAGTCGTTGGTTTTTAATTCGGAATTGTAAGATATGGATCGATAAAGTATCTTTAGTTATTAGGTATCAGGAAGATTTAGAGGGGTATAGTAGCGTGATATATGGCATAAAAACAGAGCTTAACCTTAATTTACCAGAATGTTATAATTTTTCATATAAATTACTTACCAAAACTTCGAGATCTCTTATCTTTGAAGTATATACTTTTGATTTTAAGAACAATATCTGGAAATTAGAAAGCAAGTTCATTACCCCCTCAGATGATTGGTTTAATTTGACTCTCAGCTCTCCTAGGATAATTATATACTCTGAGTCGCAATATTCTTTTGAAATATCCTTTGATTACCTATATGTAGAAACGGTAGAGTTGAATCCCAGCGAATTTATACTGTATATAAAAAACACCGGGAATGTAGAGGCAGATATAGTCGCTTGCTGGGTAAAAAACGAGACTATGAAAGCGATTCGCTACGAAATTAAACAGACTTTATTACCTGGAGATATACTGGAAGTGGATATTCCGATTACGCTTACTAGAGGATCTACATATAAAATTAGGGTAATCACTAGAAACCAGGTTTTTAGGTTTAATTTTACACCATAATATTAGCATTTAAGTTAACTTCTTTTAATGAGGAAGAGAGATTTAATCTATTGATATAGAGTCCTTTGGTATTGCACTTGATAGAAGTCTTTTAGCTATGTATATCGGCGCATTGGCTCTTAAGGCTATGGCTATCGAGTCTGAGGGGCGGGCATCTACATAGACGTATCTATCCGATTCCTTTAAGACTATAGTTGCCGTGAATATATTGTTTATTAAAGCATCTATAGTTATCCTTTCGATTACGACTCCGAGGGCGCCGAGTATTGAGACTATCAGATCGTGAGTCATGGGTCTTTCTGGCACGTAGCCCTCGAGCGCTGCTTGAATAGCCGACGCTTCGGCAACTCCGATCATTATGGGGAGAATATAGCCGTTCCAATCTTCACCTTCTAGAAGAACTACATAGCTTTTTCTAGGCGCTGGCACTTCGTACACGCCTAATACGTCGGCTCTGGAATACTCCTTCTTGTTAATTTCCATGAGTATCGTAATGATAATATAGTGCTCCTTAGTAAATCTTCCGTCGAGGGGGCTGTTTTGAAGATAGATACCAAGTGTATAATATGCCTATTAGGGGTCAGAGAGTCGGAGCTAGAGAGGATTTCCGGAGATTCAGAGCTCAGGTTAAAGTATATGGTTGAAATAATGGATTGCTATTCCGAGCTTTTGAAAAGAGGAGTTAAAACCCCCGCCGAGGCGAGCACCGAACTATTCAGGTGCTTAAAAGGAATAACCGGTGTGGAGGATCCGCGTAGGCATGAGAAGAAAGTCGCCAATACCGTCGCCTTGAAAGTATATAGGGATTTAAAGAAGAAGCTTGCAGAGCTAAATGAGAAATCCAGGCTTAAACTGGCGGTTAGAGCTTCTTTAGTCGGAAATGCTATAGACTTGGGGGTTGCGGGCTATAGTTTCAACCTTGAATCAATCTACAGCGAGATACTCTCTCTTAAACTGGCAGTAGACGACAGCTGGATTTTTGAGCAAATAGAAGGACTCGAGGTAGTCTTCCTGCTAGATAAC
>Ga0190367_1000260_pt1 | contig 40139 bp, 43 predicted proteins | sample 4872181011_MG_FD_171838 | JGI IMG/M metagenome (GOLD analysis project Ga0190367, IMG submission 171838) | Hydrothermal vent microbial mat bacterial communities from Southern Trench, Guaymas Basin, Mexico - 4872-18-10-11_MG | ecosystem: Environmental > Aquatic > Marine > Hydrothermal vents >... | reverse complement strand
CGACAATTGTGCGAGGGGGCACATCTTTCGTCACGACCGCTCCTGCAGCAACAATAGAATACTCACCAATGGTAACTCCGGGAAGAATTATTGCGCCTGCTCCTATGTATGCGTTCCTTTTAATCACCACACGCTTCTTAAGCATCGGAATATCAGGTTGAACGCAATGGTAGCTCGTGTCATGAGCAACGATTATCACATTCGGTCCTATATCTACATTCTCCTCAATCTCAACAAGCTCAGGATATGATTCTTCTATGAAAACTCCCATCGCTATATCAACATTCTTTCCTATTTTTGTGCCTCTGAGCCTATACAATGCTCTTTTTATGCGACTAGAGGGAATATTCATCGCTAAAATGTGTAAAAGGTATAAATATACATCTAATATTTTATTGTCCATATTCAAATCCTGAGTAAGCGCCTCAGTTTTTTTTCATAACTTAATTCAATCAATTTTATCAGAAGAGAAGAGTATTTCTTCGCAGAGAAGCAAACAGATAGGGTAGGGTTATATTTTGCCTTAAATTGAACTAACCGCTCCGTCCCTGCTCCTATTTCCTCACAATATTTAAACCCCTGTTCACATGCCCATTTTATCGCCTCCCAATGTGCCAAATCATTTGGAGAGACTCCTTCAACATTTGATTTTGCAGAACCTATCCAAAACGAGATTTTATTTTTGTAGCAAAGGGCAACTAGCCCCCCCACAGGCTCATTTTCATATTTTGCAACGAAAATACGGAGATTGTTTGGATAAAATTTATCATACAAATCGGAAAGATAACTTTTGGGTATATAAACAGCTCTATTCTGTCTTTTATATCTCTCCACAATGGCATTGTAAATGAAAGAGAGCTCATCTTTACCTCCTTCTTCTACATATATTCCTTTTCTTTTTGCTCTCTCTATATCTTGTCTGAGTCTTTTTTTAAATTGTGCCCAAATATGCTCCGGACCTTTGCTTAAATCAAAGATGTAATTAAAAAAAGGATTTATTTGATAACCTGTCCAAATAAATGGACGGCAGTCCAACATGCCAGGGGGGAGAGAGATGGAGACATAATTCGCTTTCAGTTCCGAAAATATGAAATTGTCTATTTCTCTCTGAAAGTCAGATAAAAATGACAATCTTTTATCCTCTTTTAATTTATCATAATCTTTCAGCACAGGTCCTAAATATGGAATCGCTGCGTATGGTGGGGGGGAAAATACCATTTTAATAAATTTTTTTTTATAAAATAAAGGGATAATACCAATAGGTTCAGTGCCCTTATAACTAATGATGGGATATAATTTTAGATTTGTGTGGTTTTTAGCAATTTTAAGCCATTTCCAAGTATGGAATATCGTGCCGTAAGGTGAGCTATCCACTAGTTTGTCCCATTTCTCTGCATCTTTCTCACTCGCTATATTCAATTCTACGCTCATTCTTCTTCCACCATTTTGCTATTTCTCCAGCAGTTGTGATCCAAGCGCCCTTTTCCTTGCATACTCTTATCAGTTTCTCGTAAATTTTCGCCCATCCCGGGAATTCAAGCTCATTGAACACAGAGTGATGCCATAAAACTGTCAATACGCCTCCCTTCCGCTCAACTTCCTCTATCATTTTCATGCATACCTCCCATGGATTATCATATCTGAATAATGCAATATCCTCTATCGCAAGTGGAATTTCAAGTAATTTCAGCGGTCTGCCTTCTCCATCAACGGGATGGAAAGGGTAGCAGATATCCCACCTGAATCCCACACGGTCGTTGAATCCCAGTGTGCTGTCATACTCAAAACCCAGTTTCTCATGAATTTGCCATGTTTGCGGAATTTCAAGGTTAAGATTATGCTGTCTTATTCCTACCACCTTCGCACCCAGTATGCTCTCAAGCATCTCTTTCTCTTCTCTTAATTTGTTCGGATCCTTATAGGAATAAAAAGAGCCGTGAAGACCTATTTCCCATCCTTCAGAATGCAATGTTCTTATCATCTCCGCCACATTCTTATCTGTTATGTCATATCTTCTGCCATAATGTCTCCATGTGCTTCTGTCAAGTAATCTCACTTTCCCCCGCTCATTGAGGAAGAAGAATGTGGATTTCACACCCAACTTCTGCTCTAATTTCATAATATTTTCAAATGTCCAGTAGGGTTCTTCCCCTCTTATTTTGCGTAGAAAAGATAGGAACTCCCTTTTCAATCCTATTATGTCTCCTTTTTTAATATTTCTTATCGAATTCGTCACATATTGATAAGTTTTATGCAGCTCATCAACATCATGAGTAAGGCATATAGCAAATCTTTTTCCCTCAGGCCATAATACCCTTCGTGAAATCAATATCCTTTTCTCCAATTCCATGCTAAAATTCATTTCCAAATATTTACCTTTGATATGACAAATCTCTCCTTTCCCGACCTCGTTGGAGGTATAGAATCAACAAATTCTATGTTCACCTCGACATCCTCTCCCGCCATGCCTTTTATCTTTTTCAATATATAATCCGCATCTTCTTTTGTAAATTTTTCATTTTTCACAAGTTTTATGTCTATTCTATGTGGATTTTCCTGCAATATTCGGAATTTATTCACCCCTTCTATGTCCTTGAATAGGTTTGTGAAGAAGTTAGGGAGCAGAAAATTTCCACTTGGCGTCACAACCAAATCTCCAACTCTTCCCTCAATTGATTCCATACATGATAAACCCCTACCGCATTCACACATTTCATCCGAAGGTATGCCCACATCTCCAACTTTATATCTTATGAATGGCATTACATAGTTATCAAGATTCGTGAATACTATTTCGCCTATCTCTCCAGGGGAGACTTGCTCATTTCCCCTTAATATTTCAACAATCGCAGTCTCATCACATAAGTGATATTTATCATGCATTTCACACTCAAAAGCCAGGGGAGTTGCTTCTCCGCCGTAACAATCAAAAACTTCGCAGTCAAATTGCTCTTCAATCGTCTCTCTATAATGAGGGAACAACTTCTCCCCCGTCGTCATTACCGCATTAGGTTGTATTTTTATATCAAATTCTCTCGCATACCTCGCCAATAAGAATGCTGGAGATGCGTAACTCCTTATAATTTTCGGATTGAATCTCTTTATTCTCTTTAAATGTTCTTCCGCACTATTCTCATTTATTGTTGATGCACCGATATGCAAACATCTCATCAAACGGTCTTGAATTCTTTTAAGTGATTTTTTTCTCTCTTCCATATCCACTTTAACATAGGGTTCTCCAAGTTTATAGCCTGCCCAGCCCCAGCAACGAAGCGTTTGAGCCCAACTATAACTATATACATCTTTACTGATATAAAATTTCAAAGGTTCTCCTGTTGTTCCACTGCTATGAACCTCCAAAAACTGCGACCCCTTTATGTTCCTCGCCTTCATATCTTTAAAATTCTTCCTTATAATGTCTTTTGTCAAAAAAGGAAGCTTTCTCAAATCTTCCCTCGTTTTTATGTCGTCTGGATGCAAATTCAATTCTCTGAACAAACGGTGGTAATAAGGAACATGCTCATAAGCGTGCTTTATTAATGCTCTCAACTTCCTGTCCTGCATCTTCTTTATATCTTCAGGTTTCCACCACTGTGTCTTCTCCAACAGTTTTAAATATTTTTGTATCTTCGTCCCCTCTGAAATCTCTATTAACGGGAATATGATGCGTCTGAAAAGCTTGGAATACATCTTTCCCTCCTTTACTTCCTCTCTCTGCAATTTTCTTTCTCGCACATCTTAACAAATTTAAGGATAAAGAAGTCCGAAAAGAATTTTAATATGGGAACATTTCCCCATTTCTTATAGCCTAATATATCTATAAGTGAAAATATTTTTGAGGGTAAAAAAGTATGAAAGGAAAAGATTCCACACCAATAGACTAAATTAAGATTCGTTTCATATCCAAGATTTCTGAAATCAAAGTAACTCAATGCCTGTTTCGTGACAATTTTATGATGAATGTATTTTGGATTATTTTTATTGAAGGAGAATATGTATTGTAGATATCGCATTAAAGTCCTTATACTGATTCTATTTGGGTCATAAATGACAAGTTCTCCTTTCTCTCTCAAAACCCTTGATATTTCTTTCATAATTGTCCGCTTATGTGGAGAATAAACAATAGAGTAAACTGCCACAACCTTATCCATAACTCCATCTCTAAACGGGAGATGTTCCATGCTTGCCATCACAATTTCACCTCTTGATATATTCTTCTTCGCTTCTTTGCACATTTTTCTTGAAATGTCTATACCTATGACGGAACATCTATTCTCGTATCTTTTTATTGTGTCTCCCCCACCACAACCTATATCTAAAACATAATCTCCATCTTTAACTCTTAATAAGGCATCAACTAAAACAACCCTTCCGTAATAAAACAGTTCATCACTTCTTTCCTTCTTCCTCCTTCTCAGCATGTCATCCAATTGTTCGACAAAAGCATCATCTGCCCATATATTTCTCCTCATATTCCTTCTCAAATCCCTCAATTTTTGTTTTCATAGAAGCTATCAGGGTATCTTTCAATGAAATCGGTCATCCATGCGGTCACATCTATCTTCTCGCTCAAAAGCCTCTCCCTCTTCCTCTGCCATTCCTTCTTTGAGTTCCCATTTTCCAATATTTCTATCGCCTTCTCCAACGCTTTATTCTGATCGGGGTAGAAATATAGCAGTCCATAGTTATCACGCAATTCAATGAAATTACCGCTTAACTCGCCAGTTGCAATCCCTTTAGAAGTTGATTCTATGTGTATAGAAGGCGTTCCAAGTATAGCCGCTTCAACCGCCATCGTTCCTCCCTCCCCTATATATAAATCCGCATAATAAAGTAATGAATGTATCTTCTCAGGTGGAATTATTATCCTATACTTTTCGAGATTTCTATCAAGTTTTCGCTCCGAAGATATGAAAACTCTTCCATAATGCTCAAGCGATTTTATAATATCCATTTCTGTTCCTCTCCTTATCCCTCTCAACCCGATATCATGCGATGCTGTTCCAGAGATGAAACGCAAAATAATATACCTATCATCCCCACTCAATTCCATTTCTTCCAAAACCCTTGGGTCTGGCTTAAAGTAATTTGGATGCAAATAAGCGAGCTCTTTGTATCCATTATACCTTATTTCTTTATCACCATGAACTTCTTCCTTATAGCAAGTCGGTCTTATAAGAACATCTGAAAAAGGCAACAATAACCAATCAAATTTAGATATCTCAGTATCTCCAAAATTTATATAATGCCTTCTCGTCAATATCCCCGCATGTGCCATATAAATGGAACCTACTCCTACCAACAAATCAACTTCATATTTCTTTATTAATTTCAACAGTTTTATCTCCATCTTTATCGCATTTAAAGCTTTATTCCGCATACCTATCACATTTTTACCCACTACATCATATTTGAATTCATAAGCATTTAACAATTGCAGCGTAACTTCTTTATCTGTCGCTGCAATATAAATATTATATCCCCTTTCTTGCAAATTCCATAATGTATTTTTCAGAAAATGAACATGAGCGGGATGCCCAACATGAAAAAGTATATTCCTTATTTCTTCCGGCACCCTCTTAAAGAACATCTTTTCATCTCCCCCCCCTCTATGTTCCCTTCCTTTCTCCTTCCCTTTTTTCTCATAATACCTTCCAAATCTGAGAGAATTTTCCCAATTGTAGCGAGGGGGTCATCCAACGCCAATATAGCATAGGTTTTCTCACCCTTGTAAGAGCGCAATACATGGATAGCCCTACCAGAACGCATTATTCCTATTACTGATAAAACATCCTTCAACGGGTGAATATATTTCACTCCCACTTTATACTTCTCAACCCTTCTCACACGCTCGTTCAAAGAAACTTTGTATAAAAGATATGGGAAGTCTACACCACAGTATATTGGCAATTGAAGATACGACCAGAAGCGAGGATTAACTTCTATTAATTTTGGAACACCATCACGAGGGTCTACTTTGAATTCTATCTCTGCTACTCCATACCATTTCCAAGCATCAAAAAGTTTTTGCCCCATCTCTGCAATTTCAGGTTCCCAAGTGCTCTCTCCGAAAGTTGTTATGCCTCCCGTTATGGGATATTCTCTTATCTTTCTCGCAGTGAAAATGGCAACAGGTTCAGAATTCCTGTCATATAGAACATTTACCATCCGCATCTGCTCGCTTCCTCCCGGTATATATTCTTGAACGACAACATCTCCATATATCATACTTAATTTTTTATACACATCTCTCATTTCTTCAGGCGTGTTTATTCTCATAACGCCTTCCGCAGAACCCTCACTTTCCCTCGGTTTTATTATAGCGGGATACTCAATACGCTGGGAAATACGCTCCATTTCTTTTTCATTCCGAACAAGATATGTTTCAGGAACAGGAATCCCTATATTTGATGCGGAATGAACACTTTCATATTTATCATAGGCGGTCTTCACTTTATCGAAATCAGGAATAGGGACTGATGTTAGCTCTTCAAATAATTTCTTATTCATTGAAATAGGTATTATTGTGGCGTTTCCCATCGGAATTAATACATCACTACGCATCTCGTTGATAATATTATAGAGTGCATTCACGAAATTTTCACTCCTTGGATCTGGATAACAAGTATATCGTTGGCAATATCTCGATTTTAACTTGCATATTGCTGTATCTCCTGCTATCACCTTCACCCCTCTTCTTCCCAGAGACCTCATCACGGTCAGCGTCAGATGCCATGCGGCATTCGTAAGAAATACTGTTCTCATTTCCCCCACCTTATCTTCCTATATATTTTGAATCCTCTTTCCGCAAGCCAGAATTTCAGCGGAGCATGTATCTTCCTGTAACGACCGAAATTGACCATTGTTCCTCCAAATCGTCTTTTAAATTCCCTTACTCCATATTCCCTCTTCGGGTTACCAGCACCCCCAAAGTCAAAAATGTGAAAACCTTTTTCTGAACCCCACTTAAGCACACACCATACTAGAAATTCGTTTGGATGGTATGAAAGATACCTTCTTTTTGCACCCGCATACCAATCATAAATCTTATTTTTGTAGCATAAAACAAATCTCCCCGCAATAACTTCTTCTCTCACATATGCGAGAAAAACTCTTGCCTTCCCAGTACCACATAACACATTAAAAGCTGAGAGGAACAAAGTTTTATCTGCAAGAGGTAGCCCTGCCTTTCTATATGTTTCTAATAAAATCTCATAAAAGGATTCTATCTCCTCCAAATTATTGGCTATCTTAAGATTTATTCCACACTTTATTGCTTTTTTTATGTTTCTTCTTCTATCTCTAGAAAAATCTGAAAATATTTCTTTTGGTGTTCTGTTTATATTTATCATAAAGTTAGAATGTTCATAATATTTATATCTCATTCCTTTGAGAGTATCTAAGATCTCTGAAGTGTCCCACATATTTCTGATCTCGGTATAAATAGCTTTTTTTCGTATAATTCTGTCGTAGTATTCTATTAACATCTTTAATGCTTTAATGCCTTCTTCCCCCTCAACAAACAGCGGACCTCCTTGGATTATAGAACGAGATGAGAGGGGACCAAGTATACCTTTCTCCCTTATCACAACCGCTTGCAAAAGAGCAATAATATTGTCAGTATCATCAATAACTGCTAACGATATTGGCTCATAATTCTTTGTTCGCTTGTAAACCTCAGCCATCTCAGGTGTTTGGAAAATGTTTCCGTGTGGATGATTATACACAAAATCACTCCACTTCTTTGTGTCAAGCGAGCTTGTTATTTTAACGGAAACTTCTGTCATATAATCTTATCCCAATCTTTCCCACGTTTTTTATATTCTGCCACATAAATTCTTTCAGCCATTCACCGAAGTTTCTGCTCCATCTGTTTGGATGCACGGATATACATATTTGGTCAATTCTTCCATCATTTAATATTTGTATTACATCATCTGTGCTTTTTATATTCTCATACAAAACACTCCTTACATTCACAAGATCCTTCACACTGAATTTTGTGCTCCAATTCCTTCCCGTATCTGTCAAATATAGCACCTTCTTATAATTTATTGAGATGTAAGGTTCACCGATAATATCAAAATTCCTGAAATCATATACGCTCCACAAATCCCTGTTTATCCATTTGCTCAGAGGATTGCCATGCATGCATATTGTTTTAACATCATAAATCTTCCTGAACGCTTTCAATTCCTCTTCAAATATCCCTATCGCCTTCTCAAAATTCCCTTTCGCCTTATCCAGCACCTCGTAATGGTACCCTATTTCATGCCCCATACTCGCTATTTTTTTTATTATATCCTTTCTGAAGACTCCCTTCTTCATCCTGAAGTAATAAGTTGATTTTATACCCATCTCCTTCTCTAATTCCGCCATTCTTAACGCACTTTCCGGTTTCCTATCCACATCATGTCTCATTATAACCACACTTCCCGATGGATTCTGCATCAAATATGATTTCACAGTCATAGGCTCGTATCCTTTCAAAATAGCTTCGCATAATTCTCTATATTTCGCCAGTGTAAAATCGCGCATCTTTACAACCCTTTACTCCTATCTCTTCATCTTCACATATATTCTTCTTATCCGCTGTTCACTGCGATGCCACTGAGCTATCCGTCTTAAAACCTGTCTCTTCTAATGCCCTCACAGTATCCTCATTTATCCTCAACATCGGCGCCCTGAAAGATTCTGTTCTTCCCGCAACATCTTCTATGACCTTCTTCGCTCGCTTCAGCTCTTCCCCCTGCTCCTCATATCTTAAGGAATCAAACGCCCTTTGCGGTGAATGGTCATAGCAGTGGCATCCTATCTCGTGACCCGCATCTCTCACCATTTCCACCGCTTCGGGAAACATCTCCGCCATTTCGCCTGTGAAGTAGAACGTGCATTCGCAATCATGCTTCGCAAACAAATCAAGTAAAGATGGAAGTCCCTGCTCATAAACACGCTTTCCTGTCTCATAATCGCACTTGTTCAACGGAATCGAAAAGCTTTCAACATCTACAGTCATCAGAAAATACATTTCAGCTCACAATCACATCGGCACTTGAAAAAGACCCTTCACACTGCTGTGCGGTCTGAAAGATGATTTGCCATCACACTTCTCTAATCTCCTCAATTGTTATTTTCATAATTAATTCATTTAAGTCCCGCCGCCCGCGATTTGGGACAACGAGCATATCTGAAGTCCTGCGAAGCAGGATTTGGGCGGAGTGCCAAAGGTGGAGCCAGATACCTGCTTGTTGTCCGAGTGCGATAGCACTGAGCATTCCGAAAACGAGAATTCCAAACCCGCTCATTTCTTCCCCTCTTTTATGATTTTCTGGAGTTTTTCTTTTAGTGATGGTATATCTTTCATCACTGTATCCCATACAGCGTCTATATCTACCCCGAAATATCCGTGTATTAATTTATCCCTCATCCCAGCTATTTGTCTCCATGGTATATTCGGATGTTTGTTTCTAAACTCCATTGAAAGATTTTTAGTAGCTTCTCCGATTATTTCTATTTCCCTTATCACCGCATCTTGAAGCATACGATTGTTTTTAAACTCATCGTAGTCCCTATCTCTCAAATATTCTTCTATTAGATTAATGGCGTCCAACATGTGCTTAAGAAATATTGAGTCATCTTTCTTCATCCAAACACTACCTTTGATTCTTTTTCAATTCTTCCTATCAAATACGGACTAATAGACGCCCTTGTGAGTAAATCTACTTTTATGCCCAACGCATCTTCTAATTCTTGTTCTATTCCCACAAGTTCAAGCAAACTTTTCCTTTTTTCAAATTCCACAATGACATCTAAATCACTTGTCTCTTTCTGCTCACCCCTGGCATAAGAGCCAAATATCTCAATTTTCTTTGCACCATGTTTCTTTAAGATTGATACTAATTTATCCATTATTTTATCCATATTTTTCATCTCTTATCAGAGAACGGTTTGCGTGTATATGATTCACCCGATATTGTGAATTTGGGTCGAAGCGTAGCAACGCCACTCTTGTCCGGGTGCGATAGGTATCATCTATTTCACTTAAAATCAAAGCGCATCTGAATCACTGCTTATTATCTTCGCTCTCCGCTCCCGCAATTTATCCTCAAACCCCATGCAAGCAAGTCCATCGTCCGATTCTTTCACTTTGCACCCTCCCATATCTTCGCATCTGCTCTCATCCCAGACATATTCTATCACCTGTTACATCATCCCCTCATTTTCACATTTGCTCGCAATTTCATTGCATGGAAAGATGAAATCGTGAAACGAGCATCTTTGAAATTTTCAAATCTTGCAGCTCTGAAAAAGCCTGTGATATCAGTGCATAGTGCATATCATTTTTCATTTTCAGAGGAATACCACCTCTTAATACCTTCAATCTGAATGCAGGGTCTATGTCTTGGAGCTGAATGACATCCGCAGATATGCGCAGCATCTGCTCTACATTCACATTCAATTTTACGAGCTCGCTGAATGAAAATGCAGGAACCGCATACACAGCCACATCTATGTCTCTCACTACATTCCGCCTTGTGAAACCGCCAAATATATATGCGAGCTTTATCCTCTCTTCTCGCTCAAAGAATTCTTTCAATCTACGCAAAATTTCCTTTTTCTCTTCCTTTTTAAACCTGTAATATTTTATTTTATCAAATTCCATATCTTCTTCCCACCGATTCTGAGAACCTCTCAGCACATCTGAAGTTCTTCTCAATCTATTCAATTTTTTGGAGCGAATAAATCCAAGATTTCATCTTTACTCAATGTTTGCCTCCCTTTCTGGTCATCCCAGAGCTTTCTAAACATATAAAAATACTCGTAAAGCTCATAAATATCCCTCGCATATACCACTCTCCCATGCTCAATCACTTCAATTTTAAGGTAAAGAGGCATGAGTTCGAACACACGCACATCATACCGCTCATCCCTCACATTCGCCAGAATTGTCCTTAAAAATCTTATTTTGTCTTCCACTGATGGTGCAACGATGCATATATCTATGTCACTCCGCTCATTACCCTCACCTTTAGCCACAGAACCATATATCAATATGCCTAAAACTGAAGAATTATTTATCAGGAAACTGAAGTCTTCCCTCACTTTTCTCTCAATCTCTCCCATATCCATCGCTCAATCACATCCACAAATTCTTCTATCTTCGGCAACTTTTATGCTGACAAACGCAATGAGGTCATCCGTCTGATTATAACGATGCACCAATCTGTTTCTCAATCCATTCGCCTCCATCAGCGCTTTTTTCATATTCTCATCTATGAACTCCAGACGCTCTATGTTCATGTAATCGTCCCTCGGAACAATCTCTTCATCCTTACATGCCATCGCAATTATGTCCATGCATGATTCCACAATCTCTTGAAATGCTTTATATGTTGCCAATTTCGTCTTCTCATCCCGTAAGAAGTCCTCTTCCCCATATTCCCTTATCCATTCACTTATATTCTCACTTCTTCTCATGATTACATTTATTTTATCCTTATATCGTTTTATGCGTTCTACTTTCATAGGCTTCATCTTTGAGCAGAGGATAAATGCCGACGCTCTCACCTTCCTTAACTCACATGACATACCGTTCCAAGCCAGAATATATAATTGGGGTCTTTCAGCCATTCCTTTAACGAAGGCGCCCAGGAGAAGAGCCCTTTTCTCTCGCCATACATGAGCAGCTCGCATGCTTTTTCAAGTCCTCGCCTGAACACCCTCATCGCAGGTGTCTCTTTCAATTTCTCCAAAATTTCGGCGAGTCGCATGGAGAGATGCCCGTTCACTATTCTTCTTCGTATCTTCGCATATGAAAGCGAGGCGAGAAGTAAAGCACGCTCAAACACGCTCAGCCTCTTCCAATTTCCGTTCCTTATTCCCCTCCGAAAGCCGGCGAGGAGGCTCTCGTATGTGAGCATCCCTTTTTTTATCTTCACCGTAAGTATATATAATTTTCCCTGTTTTCCTATAAATAAAAATCACCTGTTCCTCTCAGCGGGCGGAAAAACTACTGAACGCCTGAAAAGCGAAATCAGATTATCCATCTTATCACCTCAAAAGCCTCTGCATATTTCGCATTTATTTGAATACCTCTCGTCCTCGCAAGGCTTCTCACGAAATCTTCGCTGAAATAAGCCCTGTCCTTCTGCGATTCATAACTTTTCAGCGCCCTTATTTTCTTTTCAACATGCCTCTCATCAAGAATGACGAATGCAATTGTGTCAAAAGTGATATTGTTCCAAGGCTGTTCATATCCGAGGATTGTGCATCCTTTGAATGCTCTCAGTGTTTCTTCCCTTGTAACTTTATGGTCCTGATGCGTGTCGTATGAGGAAGGCGTCAAGATCATGTCCGGTTCAACCATTCTTCTCACATCTATTAGGGCGTCCAATATTTCCTGCCTGCTCCTCGGAAATTCCCTCACCTCAAAATTCAAAATCATCAGATTCTCTCTTTTTATCCCCAATATCTCTGTTGCCTTCTTCACCTCTTCTCTCAATATATCCTTAGGACAACCCAAAGGAACGGATTTCTCACAGCTTGATAGCGCAACATAAAACACTTCTTTTCCCTCCTCAACAAATCTCGCTATGCTTCCCCCGCATCCAAGCTCGCCGTCATCCGTGTGCGGACTCAATACCAAAATCCTCTCAAACATACCACATCTCACATCTATCCCTTTGACTTATTATGCTTATTGAACATTCCTAAGGGGTCTATTTCCTCACTCCTCTCTCCTATTCCTTTTATAGTTTCGTAAATATGCACGATATTATCATCATAAACAACATCCTTTTCTATCCTGTAAAACTCACCCTCTCTTATCTCAGAATCCTCAAGTGTTTTGTGCCACATATTCAAAATTCTTCTCGGTCCGACAGCGACGAACAAGTCAAAAGCGGAAGGAATTATAGAAAAAACATCTTTGGCTATTTTCAGCAATGTGTCAGAGAACAGATACAATCTGCTATATCTACGAATGACATCCTCTTCACCATTTTTTATCTCATCTGCAAATGCATTCCTCCGCTCTCGCACCTTCAAAACCGCTCTTTCCTCGCTCAAAATATCTTCGTAATCCATGAGGAAAAATGAGCATAACTGCTTCAGAACCGCTCTATGTGCCGCTCCCAAATAGTAATCTTTACCAGACCACACAAGCGTTATCGGAAGATTTAAACCCATCGCCCTGGAAATCTCATTTGATATGATTCCGTATCTCAGACCTCCGCCTGCGCCTGAAATGAAAAGCGATGTCCCCAAACCCTCGGAAAAGACGAGATTTCTCAGCACCGCCCTCGGACTCACTCTGCTGAAAATTTCATGCAAATTCCTATCTATCTCTTCTTTCTTATGGCAAACCGGACATTCACCCACCCATTTATCACCGCTCAAATAAAGAGGAACTTTTCCACCGCAATCACAATGATACCAAAAAGGGATAGAATTCACATCGCAATATCCTATATCTTCCAAACACCTTCGCCTCACAATCTCATTATGCATCCTGTTATATCTTTCAATATCAGAAATCACACGCTCCCATTCATCAATAAATATTTTTGCGCTCTGAACATCCGAATATCTGAAAAAAATAACTTTTAATCCCATTATACGATTGCAAATTCTTGAGAAAATGAACGCATTCACATCCGAAAATTTATCAGCAAGCTCGTAACTTTTCCACATCTCTTCCTCTAACATGTTCAGATGCTCCATTTCATCTTCTACCGCAATCCCTTTCGCTTCCTCCATCGCCTTCCTGTAAATCCCTTTTATTCGCTCTATCTCTTTACTCCATTCCTCTTCAGGTGGTTTATCTATGGCATTGAACCTCTTCCATTGCTCTTCCCTTGAAATTTTGAATCCTATCGCCTCGTATCCTCCCTTCTTCGCAAAAGGTATTCTGTTCTTATATAAAAATCTCGCAGTGCACAGGTTATAGTCGAAGAAACCGAAAAGAGGAATGCTTTCTTTCCCATATTCAGCGAGCATATTATCAAAAAAAGCGAGCAAGAATGCCTTCTTCCATACGCCAGCATAGGGAAAGAAATTCGGCTGATGTCCGGATTCAAGGACAATTGTATCTTCTGTGATTTCACGCTCAAAAACTTCCTTCACTTCATCGTATGTCCCCGCCTCCCTGTGAAATTTCTCTGAAATAATTTTCATCTTACTCAAATTCGCTATCTGTCTCGCTTTCAGCTTACGAGAGGAAATCGATCGTGTGAATTCCTTTATATCCATCTCTTATCCCTCACTCTCCGTTCTCTTTTCCGTTTCCTTCCTACTTTTCCCCTCCTTTTTCTTCCTCTGCTCTCCCTCCCATTTTCCTCTCTGTGCCTCTCCTACCTTCCTCCTCTCGTGTCTCTCTTCTTCCTCCTCCCCTCTCTTTCTCATTCAATTTTAAGAAAATTAATTCCAATCGCCAAATAATGAGTGCAAAAGCAGTGAGCGTGAGCAATGACAAAACAATATTCAACGCTGTTGTCGGAATATGAAGCACTAAATCTATGAATAGGACAGTAAGCATGTCAGCAACGATGCTTAATGCTCCAGAAAAACCTATCCTCTCCGCAATACTCAATTCCTTCTTCGGAAATAAAGCAAGCAATAATGCGAAACCGGGAACAAAAAAAAGGAATAGAAGTCCGAAGATTACCCTTAATATGCCTAAGATGTCTATCATATCCCTATCTCCCCTGCTCGCATCTACACTTCCAAAGCCTTCTCTTCTTCCTCCTCTTCCCTTTCCGTTCCTTCTCTTATTTTTCTCTTTATCCTTTTGATGCCGAAATATGAGAATATGAGGATTTGAGAGAAGAGCAGCCCGAAGAAATCTGCAAGGAAATCAAGCATGCTTGCATTTCTATAAGGCACGAATGACTGATGAAATTCATCTGAAAGCCCGTATATGGAGCCTATGAATATAGATAAGGGCGCAGCATATTTGCTGAGCACGCTGTTCCCTGAAATGCTGATTGTTGGATAGAGAAAGAAGCCGAAAATCATGTAAAGGAAGAAATGAGCGACCTTATCGGGATTTCTGTAAGCGATATAAAATGGAATGACAAGAAACTTCAGACCTAAATCCTCAAGAACACTCACAATACCGAAAAAGAGGCGGATGTCCGGAGGCTCCGGCGGATTTGATAGCGAAGATAAATAGAAGAGAAAACATGCATATCCGAGTGTCATGCACAGAAATATATAAAATCTTTTCCTCCCCTTCATGTGTTTTCATGAACTCTTCTAATATTTATATCATTCAGAAGGCGCTCATTCAACGCTTCTTCCTACGCAGCAGGAGACACAACACTGAAAAGTCTGATGTCCACATCATTTATCATGAGAAAAAAGGAAAGGATTTACCGCATACGCATACAACCCACAGCTTCTCATCTGGAGACTCATCCTTTTCTCCTGAAGAGAAACAATACTGCGAGCAAGAATACAGGAATTAAAAAGGTCGGCGTTGAAAATTCTGGAACAGAACATGTTCTTGTGAAATATGCGAGAATGTTGTCCAGAAGCTCTTTGTTGTCGTCTTGGTCAAAGCGGTAGAGGGGCCTTGTATAGCTCCACATCCACTCGTCGCCTATCGCCACTACCACACCTTCTCCAGCGGAGTCGTTGACCGCTAACAGACAGTATTTACCCTTATACCAACCTATCTCCTTTGAAGAGCCGGAAACTTTTATTTTACGGGCGGTTGCCCCGTCCACTTTATTCAATTGGTAAGGCGTCGTCGTCACAGGATGGCTTGTAAAGTTGTTGATTTCCATAGGTTTCCTACCGTCGAACTCTATTCCAAACTCTGCGGTTATCTCATTGGCATATGTCCCGGTGCCGTTCTGCGTAATAACGAGTTGCCCGCCGCTCTTCACCCAGTCTATGATGGCTTGCGCCTCCTCATCAGGAATATCCTCGACAGGTGTCAGCACGAAAAGCGCATCGTAATTACTCAGCAACGATGCATTCACATGTTTCGCAAATTCGACAGTCCAGCCTTGTTCTGCAAATTCGTTTCTGAATTTTTCCCAAGTGTCGCTTTCCTTGTAATTATGTTGCACCCAGCCATCGCTTGGCGGCCAATACGAACGCTCACTATACAGAACCAGCGCCTTCCCACCATGCCAATCTGCGACCACGGAACCTGCGGACAAGAAAAAAGAGAGCAGAAACAGAATTGCTATCCCCCCGACATAACTTACCCGCATCATCTAACACCTCACATCATTCTACTTAGACCTGCATAAAAAGCTTTAAGTGGAAGGGACACATGTTAAAAGCATATGCTAACACATCCTCATGGGGATGTATGTTCCTTTCTCATGAAAATATACATCAGCGGAAGTAAAATTATTGCGAAAAGGATCCAACCTATATGCGAGTGAAAAATCATCATCGTCTCAACACCATAAAAATATGTGAGCAAAACCAATATAGAGACCCTTAGAAAGTTTGCAAAATACGAGGCTGCGACCATTACAAAAATCATCTTTAGCAGTTTTTTCCCTTGAAAGCGTTCGATTGTTATGTTATAAGATAAAAGGGCGCTCACAATCAGTATCATTGAATACCAGCCGAAGCATGCGAGGTCCATCTTTAACCATGCACGCTCAAATCCGTTCACCATTATCGTCCCCGTTTCAGGCAGCGATAAATCAAAACCGAAAATGTTTAAAAGGCTACATATAGGGAGCGCAATAAAGTAATGACCATAATAATGTGATATATTCATGCTCAATTTTGATGGTATTATATAAAGTAGGGCGAAGAAAATGAGGAAGAATATGCACATATATGTGCCGAAAGCACCTATATCACCGAATTTTCCGCTCGTATTCGCAATTATAAGCGATAAACCGAGCAATAAAATCATTGAATCAAGTGTTTGAATATCTGATTGCGATATAAAATTGTATGCGATGTCCGATATTATCAGAATTGCACCAATAAAAAGCAAAAATAGCGACCTACCCCTGCTCTCCTTCTTCTCGGAGCTCTTCTTTGTGAAGAAAAGGAGGCATAGACAGAGAAAAAAGAAGGCAATACCGACATAAACAGAACCGTAAGATAACTCAATGAATGCAGCTATCAATGAAATCACAATAAATGCCAATAAAAATTCCCTCTGACGAACACTTGCAATCATTTTTGTAAAGAAAAAAATAAAAGGGAAGAGGGTCTTCACTTGCCCCCGCCCCATCGCCTCCGGTGAATGAAGAACACGAAGCAGATGAGCGCAGCCGCAGGTATCACCACCGTCATGAACTCTGGAATTGGATTTTCTATCTTATCATTTCCGCATGTGTCGCATGTCCACAGCGCCTTCGGGAATGGCGGCTCGGTCAGGTTCTTTCCTGTCATATTCACCGCACTCTTTGGTATTGCCATCTCCACCACATAGTTTGGCACGCCATGGTCGCATCCTGTAGAGTTTGGATCTACGAAAGAATACGGAGTTCCTCTGCAGGATTTGCCGAGGTTGCATGAAGTGCACTGAACATATGCACCGATTGCTGTTCCGGTTTTACCGCCGCCTGGGAGAGCACCGACCATCTTTCCAGGTCTGTTCTCAGGACAGTAAAAAGGCTCCGCCCAATCTGGAAGGTAGTATATGTCCCACTGAGGTATTCCATCGCTTGTATGCAGCTTCACGCCGTATTCATACCCGTATTCGCCTGTTGAATCGTTTCCATCCAAATTCATTGCGAAGTCTATCGGCTCAAGATTTCCGCTGCTAACGTTGGGATTCATAGAAGTCACTATTGCCACATATATGTAATTCTCATCTTCGTCGAGATATTTCGCCTCCACATCATAAGGCTCATTTCCGATAGGCTCCACCTTCCATTCACCGCGGCAATATACCTTCGGCTCGTAGTAGTATTCATAGTTGCTACCCACGCCTTTTATGTGAACGCCTGTGGCATATCCGGCATGATGCGGATCGTTGTTATCTTCCACGACGAACTCTATACCTTTGTTTGGCACCCACGTCTTATTCAGACTCCAGTCACCAGTTAGGTTAACACCCCAATCGCTCAAATTCCCGTCTATGGTATATTTCAGAAACAGAGTGCTGGCTGAGGACACTGCTATCAGTGCAATCGCAATCACCGTCAGCGACAGGGGCAAGGCTATTACTTTCACTCCCTTCCTCATCTCCTCACTTCCACCTCCACCTCCCAATTATGCCCTCATTATATAAATATTAATGAGAGGAATAAAGGTGAAATGGGAACTTCTATTCTATATCCCTTTTTATTTTCTGTCAATTGATTTTTCAAATTTTTGATAGGAGATCTTCAGAATTTGAAAATAATAATTAAATTATTAGAAACTTTTAGAATGAGATACTTGGAATGAGAAGAATTTCGTCTCTTTGGGATGTGGTCTTGGAAAATGCCGAAGCGAGGGGAGGGGAGAGGAGGAAAGAGAACAGAAAATTTAAGATTTTAGAAAAATTTAAAAGCAGTTTCCGCACTTTGAATAAACATGAAAATTTACGGGAGGGATAAGGAAGAGATAATCAGGGGAGTAAAATCAGGGAGGGTTTCTATTGCCGTTTTCGGACTTGGTAAGATAGGTCTGCCCCTCTCCACGATATTTGCGAACAAAGGTGCAAGCGTTATCGGCGTTGATATAAATGAAGAGATTGTGCATGAAATAAACAAGGGAAGGAATCCAATAGAGGGAGAGCCAGGTCTGAATGAATTAGTCGAGAGGGCTGTTTCTGCACGCAGGCTGAAAGCGACGACTGACGGAAGATATGCTGCGAGGAAGGCGGATGTCATGATTATTGTTGTTCCCACGCTGATAGATGACAAGAAGAACATAGATATTTCAGCGATAGAAGATGTGTGTGGAAGCATCGCTGCGGGTCTCGAAAGGGGAGATTTTGTGATCACAGAAAGCACATTACCTCCAGGAACGACAAAGAAAGTAATAATACCGATTCTTGAGCGTTCTGGGCTGAAGCTCGGCGAATTCGGCGTCGCTCACTGCCCCGAGCGTGTTTCTTCGGGTAGGGCGATTGAGGATATCACGAGAGCATATCCGAAGATTGTGGGAGGTGCTGATGAGAAAAGCACGGAGACTGCGAAGGCGTTATACAGCGTCATAAATGAAAGGGGCGTGATCGCCGTCAGCGATGCAACAACCGCTGAAGCGGTGAAAGTTTTTGAAGGCGTATATCGTGATGTGAATATTGCTCTCGCAAATCAACTCGCTATCGTATGCGAAGAGCTCGGAATAGATGCTTTAGAAGTATTTAAAGCGGCAAACACTCAACCCTTTTGCCAAATTCACGCTCCAGGGTGCGGAGTAGGAGGGCATTGCATTCCCGTTTATCCTTATTTTATCATTAAAACAGTGAATTGTGACACGAGTATGCTCGAAATTGCTCGTATGATAAATGAGGATATGCCAAGAAGAACGGTTGAGAAGCTCTTAAAGATACTTGATGCGCATAGAATGTTGGAGAAGGGAGAGGAGGGAGAAGAAGCGGGTGAAGGAATGAATGTTGGGACTGTGAGGAAGAAAGAAAAGGAGAAAGAAGGAAAATTGCGTGTGCTTGTCTTGGGTTTGACATTCAGGGGGGATGTGAAAGAGACGAGATTCAGTCCATCTTTGGAAATAATAAGGATACTCAGGGATGAGTTGAATGCCGAAGTTTTCGCTTACGACCCGCTTTTGAGCAGGGAAGAGGTGGAAGAATTCGCAACATACATGCATCCTGAAAAAGCGCATGATTTGGATGCAGTCGTGATTGCGACTGACCATAAATCCTTCAAAGAGATAGATTGGGATGCTTTTGGCGAAAGAATGAGACATAAAATCGTGATTGATGGGAGGAATTTAATAGAAAAAGCGGAAGAATTGCGGAAAAAAGGTTTCAAATACGCAGGTATAGGAAGAATATAAATGAGAGGATAAAGGAGAGGACGAAGAAAGAATTGAGTTGAGTGTTCGTGACGGGAAATGAGCAGTTCAGAGATGGAAAAACTGATGAGAAATGCGATAATTATATCATGCTTTCTCGGCGTCCTCGTCGCATCTTATCTGATATGGTATCATTTTCAAGAATCATACTCCGCTTTATATCTAATCCCTGAATCATATACGAATTATGTTGAAGGTGATACGATATCTTTTGTTTATGGCGTGAAATCTTATGAGACGAAGAGGACAAAATATAACTTGAAGATATATTTGGGTGGGAGATTGGAAGAAGAGAAGGAGTTTTGGCTTGAAAGCGGTGAGAAGCGTGAGGAAGAAGTTTCGCTACGCATACCTGAACAGATGGAATTTCCGACGAAGGTCAGGCTCGTGCTTGAGGCGAATGGGCGTGAATATGATGTGCATTTCTGGTTGAAAGGCAGAAGACAGTAAAGAGGTTGAGCAAAATGAAACACATTATTGCTCTTTCAGTATCCCTTTCTTTTGTGTTTGCGATGCTTTTGACGCCTATTACTATAAAAATACTCAGGAGAAGAGGAATTTTAGCGGTTGATTATTACAAGAGGGAGCGAAGAGAAGTGCCAAAAAGCGGGGGTATCGCTGTCATATCAGCATCTCTCCTCTCCTTTTCCGTTTTAATTCTGTTTAACACACATTTGCATAATCACTGCAATATCGATTTTGTTGCCATTTTATTGATGCTATTTTACGGAATATTTGGAGCAATTGACGACTTCACAGACATAGGAAGACCGATAAAAATATTTTTTCCCTTGATTCTTTCGCTTCCAGCGCTCATTACTGCACATTCAACAGAGATATTTCTGCCTTTCATCGGCTTTTTTGATTTCAGTTACCTTTTTTATGTGATTATTATCGTTTATATAATGGTTGTTTCAAATCTTGTGAACATGCATTCGGGCTTCAACGGTCTCGCATCAGGTCTTTCAGCGATATTAATTGCAACTTTGCTCGTTAAGATTGCGATGAAGGGCGGAGATTTCATTTTTTTAGGGTGCGTTTTAGGCGCAACACTCGGATTTTTATGGTATAACTGGTATCCCGCCCGTGTATTTTTGGGAAACGTAGGCTCTTTATCTGTTGGTGCTGTCATTGGATATGCGATTGTTGCATTCGGATTCTTCATTTCAGGTTTCATAATGCTTATTCCTCACACTGCAAACTTCATTCTGTATGTCTATTGGAGGTTAATGCACAAGATGCGACCTGAGGATGAGCGATTTAAAATCGTGAAATTTGGAAGAGTGCGGGAAGATGGAACGATTGAAGTGCCTAATCGCCTCACGCTGAAATGGATTCTCCCATATTATTTTAAAATGACGGAGAAGGAAACTGTTTTAGCGATGTATGCACTTACAGCCTCTTTTTGTCTCATATCATTATGCATACCTTTTTGATTTTATTTGTGTCTTCGTCTTATCGTGAATTGATTAAAGATAAAAAGTAACAACATAAGAGCGTGGAATTGAATCTGATCAAGAGCGATTATTGTTGGTTGGAATGAAAAAAACATTTCTTTGCTCATTCATTCCAAAGTAATGATATAAATCAGCGTGAGTATAATAATTAATATGCCTATCCCTATGATGATATAGGTGAGGAACTTTGATATGAGCCATATTATGACGAGAAATACGAATATTAGAAACAATAATGCTATCAATGCGGGAATCCCTTCAATAAATATGGAAAACTTCATTTTTATCACTTCCATCATCGCTCCCAAACACGCTCATATTCCTCCTGAATGTCGTCAAAAGTCAAATTCAAATAAACTTCGGTGGATTTTATTGAAGAATGTCCCAATATTTTCTGCAAAGCCCTCAGATTCTTCGTCTTCTTCAGGAAATAAACGGCGAATGAATGGCGGAATGTGTGACATGTCACCCTCTTCTTTATTTTCGCCTCCTCCGCATATCTCTTCACTATTTGTTGAATTCTTCTCGTCGTTATCTTCCTTTTCTTCCTTGAAATGAAAAGGTATCCCGTCTCTATCTTTTTCGCTTCCATATAAAACCTTATTTCCCTTAAAAGCTCAGAAGTTACGGGCACATACCTATCTTTTGACCTCTTCGACTGAACAATCTTTATCTTCTTTTCCAAAAAATCAATATCACGAGCCATAAGATTTGAAACTTCGCTCACCCTTAAACCGCACATCCACATCATCTTTATCATCAGATAATCACGGAAAGAACGGCGAGATGCAATTTCCAATATTTGCTCCACTTCCTCCCTGTTCAGATAATCGGGCAGCTTCTCCACCATTTCACCTCACGCTCTTTATTTCCACCTCTTTATTTCCACACACCATGTCCACTCCTCATTAATATTTCGCATTTCTTCACTCAGATGAAATAAAAATTGGAAGTGTTCATTTCATCGCCCCTTCTCCGCATATATCTCGCATATTTTAACGCTGTCATCGCATATGATTCGTGAAATTGAGAAAATGCGAAATTATATCTCATACCCCTTCCATTCTCCCAAATAATTTAATTTCTTCCAACAATTCTATCTGCTCGAAGCCATCGCTGAGCAGATGCACTGGTAAGCTTGTGTGTATGAAAGAAAATCCTCCGTCCGGAGGAGGTCACATAAGCGGCATTCCTCATTAAAAATCTAATCTATCTGACTCACTTAAAAGAAAAGGGAGAAAAAACATCATGCTTTTATTTCAATCTCCGCTCCACTTCTTCCCATATTTTCCCGTATTTCCTTTTTATAGCATCTTCAAGCAGAGAACGAGCCTCCTCGGATATGCTGAACTCAGGAACTGTCTTCCTCAAATATCTAAGGACTGCAGCGGACTTCGGCGACCAGAGTGATATGCGGGGATTACGCGTTGCTTCCATCACCGCATCCTCTAACTTATTACTAATAAGTTCTTCACTTCTTACTTCTCCTATTCTCACTTCTTCCTTGTTACTTCCTACTTCTCTACTTATAACTTCATTACTTCTTATTCTCTCACTTCTCACTGCTTCATTCATAACTTCATCACTTCTTATTTCATCACTTATACCTTTATCACTTCCCACTTCTTCACTTATAACTTCATCAGTTTGTGAAATGATTGCTGCGAGACCCTTTCCGAGTCTCCTCTCCTTCTCCACCCTCTCCCGCCTATTCTCTTTTTCTTCCCCACCCCTTTCCTTCTCTTCTCTTTCTCTTCCTCCCCCTCCTCCTCTTCCATTATTCTCGCTCATTTTCCCCTTCCTCCTTCTCCTTCAATATTTCATCTGCGAGGCTGAAGTAAGCTGAGGCGCCTTTGCATGCTCTATCATACAAAACAACGGGTTTTCCATGCGAAGGTGCCTCAGCAACCCTCACATTACGAGGTATTATTGTCTTAAAAACCCTTCCCTTGAAGAATTTCTCAACCTCTTCTTTCACTTCTCTGCTCAATTTAAGCCTTCCATCGAACATTGTGAGCAGAACTCTGAAATCTAAAAATATTTTAAGCCGCTTTCTTATCATTTCTATGACCCTCAGGAGATGATTTATGCCTTCCAATGCATAATATTCCGTCTGAATCGGTATTATCACATATTTTGAAGCAACTAATGCATTTAAAGTGAGCAAACCGAGCGAGGGAGGCGTGTCCATAATCACATATTCATAACCTTCAAGCTCTTGAACGATATTTTTGAGTATATATTCACGACCTACTTCGTTTATAAGTTCAACTTCCGCCCCGCTCAAATTAATATTGCTCGGAACTACACTTAAACTTATCTCAGTCTCAATTAAAACTTCCTCAATGCTCCTTTCTCCTATCAAAACATCATATATTGTCCTCCTTTTTTTCTTATCTATGCCGAAAGAGGATGTTGCTGCGCCCTGCGGGTCCATATCTATGAGCATCGTGCGCTTCCCTTTGAGCGCAAGGCATGCTGCAAGATTAACAGCCGTCGTTGTCTTTCCTGTTCCTCCCTTCTGGTTCGCAACGCTTATAACTTCCATCTTCTCACTTATAACTCATCACTTCTCACTTATAACTTATGTGAAAAGCGAAGCGCAGAAAGAAGCGTTTGCACACGCTGTTGCGCTGGAACAATGAACAACAGCAGCGGCATCTCCCCTCTTGTATCAGTTTCTCTTCTCACTCTCTTACTTTAGACGCAATAACCTGCTGAAATATTTTATTGTTTCATTCAACCCTGCTTCAATGTCGTATTCTGGTCGGTATCCGAGTTCCCTTTTTGCCTTCGTAATGTCCGCTGATGAATGCTTAATGTCTCCTTTTCTTGGCTTTTCGTATATCGGCTCCGCCACCGTATCATTTCCAATCATATCCATGATTTTATATGCGAGTTCATTCACACTTATACTTCTACCGCTTCCGATATTGAATATTCCAGTGGCATTGCTCTCCGCTGCGCTTATATTCGCATTGACGACATCCTTAACGAATACAAAGTCTCTTGTTTGAGTGCCATCTCCGTATATAATTGGAGGTTTTCCACGCAAAACACGCATTATAAAGCGAGGAATGACCGCTGAATATTCTGAAAACGGGTCTTGTCTCGGACCGTAAACATTAAAATATCTCAAAGAGACTGTTTTTAGTTCGTAAACTTCATAAAAAACATTGCAGTAATATTCCGCTGCGAGCTTTGAGACGGCATAAGGCGATTTGGGATGCGGATTCATGCTCTCTTTCTTCGGGATATTTGGAGAATCGCCGTAAACTGCGGATGAAGATGCATATATAACCTTCTCAACACTGCATTCTTTTGCAGCGAGCAGCACATTCAGCGTCCCAAGCACATTCACCTCATTCGTCTGCGCAGGTTCTTCAATTGAAGCGGAGACGGATGGAATCGCAGCATGATGAAAAACATAATCAGCATCTTTGAATATGCTTTTTAGCATTTCAAAGTCTGTCACACTGCCTTTTACGAATTTCACATGCCTTTTTTTGAGTAAATTGCTCAAGTTATTTATGTTTCCTGTTGACAAATTGTCCAATATCACCACTTCATAGCCCATATTTGAGAGTTCTTCAGCCAAGTTTGAGCCTATGAAACCCGCTCCGCCTGTCACAACCGCTTTTTTCATACGTCTCGCCTGACGAGGCTTCCCCCTTCTATCCACATTCCGCTGCTTATTTTCACGCCCGGATATATTGAGACATTTATTCCTGTTTTCACATTGTATCCGATTATCGCTCCAAGCTTCCTCCTGCCTGAGCTCACACGCTCTCCCTTTATCGTGACCTTCACATCTGCGTTGTCAAACCTCAAATTCGCTATCTTCGTTCCTGCTCCGAGATTGCATCCCTCCGCAATTACGGAATCTGCAACATAATTCAAATGCGGAACATTGGATTTTGACATCAATATGCTCCTCTTCAGCACAGAAAACTCGCCAACAGTGCATTCATTACCAACTACTGAACGCTCTATGACGCAATTCTTTATCTTGCAATCGCTACCAATGACAACAGGCTTCCTTATTATTGCTGAATTCCATATTTCAGTGTTATCACCAACGGAAAATCCTATCTTTTCAAGCATATACATGTTCGCATCTATGTAGTCCCATGGGTATCCTATATCCTTCCAGTATCCCTCAAGGGGAACAACCTTCACCTTTTCTCGCTCGTTTAGCATTTGAATCGCATCTGTCAGCTCATATTCGCCTCTCTCGCTCTCCTTTTTATCCAAGAATTCAAATATTGAGGGGCTGAAATGGTATATCCCTGCATTTGCGAATCCCCTTCCATGCCCACTCTTCTCCCTTATCTCCTTCAAAACTCCGCATTCAAATATCACAGAGCCATATTTGGAGACATCTTCAACCTCAACAACGCCTATCGCATTCTTCTCCTCAATTATTTTTTCAAAGTTTGAAATATCGGCGAATATATCCCCATATATTAAAATGAAGTCATCATCCACGAAAGAACGAGCTGCATATAGTGCTGTTGCTGTTCCTTTTATCACTTTATCCTCGTAAAATTTCACATCCCGCACGCAATTCATCATTTTCTCCTTCAAATAACCCACTACAACCGCTATCTCTTCTACTCCTACGCCTCGCAAAAGATCAATTTGATGTTCAATTAGGGGCTTGTTGCATATGGGAAGCAGAGATTTCGGCTTGTAATCGGTTAGAGGGCGCATCCTCTCCCCCTTGCCCGCTGCGAGAATTATCGCTTTCACATCTTAAAATTGAAAAATAAAAAATTTGAATGGGGGAGAAAGGACGAAGAAAAGAAGGGGCTCCAATGAGGGGAATAAAAAAGGATATATTGAATTCGTATTGTTGAGGAAATGAGAGAAGGGCAATTGTTCTATACAGCTCCATAGCGGAGGTTGAGAAGTGAGAAGGATTAATTATTATTTCTGTTTATAAAACAGTCACACTTTTCGCAAGATTTCTGGGTTTGTCGGGGTCTAATCCACGAATGACTGCGAGTTGATATGCGAGAATCTGCATCGGTATTATCTGAACGACGGGATTTAAGCCATCACTCTCGGGAACTTTTATCCAATAATCAAATAAATGATGCGGATGAGATGAAACTCCTATCACGAAACCGCCTCTCGTCTTCACTTCGCTGATGTTCGCAATTATTTTATCGTTCTCTTTTGAGACGAATGCGATTACAGGTGTCCCTTTTTCTATAAGAGCCAAAGGACCATGCTTCAGTTCTCCGCCTGCGAAAGCCTCCGCATGTATGTAAGAAACTTCCTTTATTTTCAACGCTGCTTCCAAAGCGGTCGCATATTGCAACCCACGACCTATCAAATAAATATGCTCACGATGCGCAAGCATCTTCGCAAGACCGCATAAATGCTCCCTCATCGCCCTTGAAGTGAGGTTGTATATGTCCATGTAAAGGCTCTTCACCTCAGAAACGAATGCTTCGTATTTTCCTGCGAGTGCGTGAGCGAGCATTGACATGAGTGTTACCTGCGAAGTGTAGGTTTTTGTTGAAAGCACGCATATTTCAGGACCTGAATTCATTGAAATGAATGCGTCGCTCTCCCTCGTTAGCGAAGAGTTTATCACATTCACGATGCTCAATACCTTGCTACCTCTCCTTTTTGCAGCTCTCACCGCCTCCAAGACATCTGCCGTCTCTCCTGATTGAGAAACTGCGAGGACAAGTGTCTCTTTGGTGAGGAAATGCTCGTAATTCTCAAATTCTGATGCGAGCGTCGCATTCACATGCTTCCTCGCTACCCTTGAGAAAAGATAACTGCCCGCAAGACACGCATGGTAAGAGGAGCCACAGCCAACAAAGAACACACCAAACGCATTTTTTATCGCTTCAACAACAGATTTAATGACTTCTTCGTCCTGCTGAATCGCTTTTTTTATCGTTTCCGCCTGCTCTGTTATCTCCTTAAGCATAAAATGCTCATATTCTCCCTTCTTCGCCTGCTCATAGTCCCATTCAACTGTATCAATAGGGCGATAAACTTCACCTTCAAGCAGATTCTCGACCCTGAATCCCTTCTCATTCGCAACAATGAAATCATAATTGTGCAAATAAACAACATTCTTCGTCCATTCAAGGAATGAAGGGATGTCAGATGCGAGGAATATGCCGTGAGCAGCGATGCCGAGAACTAAAGGCGAATCTTTCCTCACGCCTACGATTGAGCGCTCTCCCTCTTTCACGACAAGCACCGCAAAACTGCCTTTCAGCGAAAGGAACGCTTTTTTGCATGCCTCCTCAAACGAAAAAGAGCGCAAATTATCCTCTATGAGATGCGCAATAACCTCAGAATCAGTATCACTCTCAAATTTATGACCTCTTCTGATGAGCTCTTCACGCAACTCCTTGTAATTTTCAATTATTCCATTATGCACTATTGCAATTTTGCCCTTGCAATCCGTATGGGGATGCGCATTTTTATCAGAAACGACGCCATGCGTTGCCCATCTTGTGTGCGCTATACCTATATTTCCGCTCAAATCTGAGCATAAATTGCTCAAATCCTCGACCCTGCCCGCAACTTTCCTCGTTTTCATACATTCGCCGATTATTGCGATTCCTGCGGAGTCGTATCCACGATATTCAAGGTTCTTCAAGCCCTTCAGCAGAATTTTCTTCGCTTCTTTCGCTCCAATGTAACCTATTATACCGCACACATGCTTTATTTATTCCATAACAGCTTAAATAAGGTGATGTTCTCGTTGCATATGTTGATTACACATGTCCGGAAAACAGTAATTTATAAAAAATGGTGGTGATGAGAGAAGTCTATGTCTGTCGAAAAATTGGAAGAGATATTGGACATGTTAAGGGATGGAAAGTGGCATTCTATCTCCGAAATTTCCTCCATCTTCCACATTGATGAGTGGAAATTGCATGAAGTATTACGATTTTTCATGAATTTCGGGCTTGTGGAATACGATGAAGCGGGTAAGAGAGTGAAAATAACAAACATCGGGCTCTCTTTTTTGAAATTACCTGTTGAAAGGGAAGAAGAATAATGTGAATGTTGACACGGAAAGTATTTGAAGCATGTGGTCTGCCGCACGCGGGGCTGAATTGAACTAAGGGGCGAAGAAACATGCAGAAACGGATAGAGCAAGTTCCTTCTCGCTTGACTGCGACGACGCAAAGAAATCCCCCTCATAGGCGTGCTCCGACTCGCTCTGTTGAAACTTCAAGAATACGACGAACATCTTCAAGCTTTCGCAGTAAATCTTCGCCCCTCTCTGTAATGAGGTATCTTTCTTCCTCCGCACTTTCATCTGTTATGCATACGATAAAACCTTGCTCCAATAGAAAATTGAAATGCTTTTGAAAAGTGCGCCAGTCCAAGTGAGCCTTTTGCATGACCCTCGTCTTTTTTACGGTGCCTTCATTCGCCATCTCCCTCTTCATCGCAAGAAGTAAGTCCATGAGAATTTCCCATCTCCCTCTCGCCTCCCTCCTCATCCTCATTCGCACACTCCCTTCCGCATCTTCTAACGGAAGAAATAAAACCATATCGCTTCTGTCCATTCACAACTTCTTTCCATTCAATTTTGCGCGCTCCTCTTCATCACCCTGCACGATAAAGAAAGGATGCTGAAACTGAACGCATGTGCATACCTTGACATTTCAACATTCTCTCCTTTCAAAACAGTGCATTTTGGTTCCATCCATTTTTATTTTCATCCGTTTTGGAAACATACCCCCTTTCAGAATCTCATTTAGAGTGCTCCTCTCGGAAAAAACAGAGAGAAAAAGTGTTTGGAAAGGGGGAGATTATTTCATTCATTTGGACATCTCGTCTCAATATTCAGCGGAGAACCACATTGAATATTTTCTGAACATATGTTATTTCCACATATATACTTAAATATGGACTTGATGAATGAGAATTTGAGATAAAATGGAAGGGAGGTGATGTGGAAAATGGAAAAGAGAAAAAAGCAGCACATAAGAACATTGGGAATTTTTGCAGTTGTCCTGGCGGTCTCAGCAATTGCCATGATAGGAAACGCCAGTGCTTCTCCCAAGTCAATGTATCTCATTGCGAACCACCACACCGCTCAATTTGACGCATGGGAGATAAAGCCCGACGGCACGGTGGAATATCAGAAAACATACAATTTAACATACGCAACTGACCCAGCAGGAATATCAATGGATGAAGACTCAGCCACGCTGTTCGTTACAACAGAGTTCTCTCCACCTGGAAAAACAGTGACAGTTGAGATGGTAGATGCGACGACAATGACACCCATTGGGTATGTGGACACGGGAGTTGATGACATCGCTGGAATTGATGTTGATCAGGTAAATGACATTGTCTTCGCAGTGTTGCGGAATACAAACTGGCTATATGTATTTGACTGGGATAACGCTACAAGGACACTTACATTGAGGTCTGGATATCCAAAGCGTCTTGGAAACTGTTCAAATGCTTTCGGAGTTGCCCTTGATGAATTCAGAGACACGCTCTGGGTTGCTGATTCTGACGAGAGAGTAGTGAGAGCATACGATGTAAGCTCATGTCTGAGCAGCGGAGTCTGGAATGAAAACACAAGCAAGACGATTAGAGGGTTAAGCCATCAACCCGTTGATGTCGCAGTAGATAGAGTGAGAGGCTTTGTTTACACTGTCTCTATGAGTGCTGGCGCATGGACGCCATGGGGAACAGGCTCAACAATTCTCAGTAAATATGATTTGGCGACAAGGACTGAAACAACAGGAACATTGACTGACCAGGGTGTTGGTGTTGCTGTTGATGAGGTCACAGGATATGTCTATGTGACAATCTCGCCTTATGGTCAAGGATGGGGAGTTCCTGCTCCAGTAGGTCTTGAAGTTTGGAATACTTCCACCACTCCTTGGACGCGGATTCAAACAGCGAACGTTTCAGGAAGCCCTGCTGGAATATACATACCACAGGAAGAGGTCGCTTACAATCCACTTAATCTGAGCAAGGATGATGGAGTGACGATATGCGTGAATCCTGGGGACAACATCACATACACTATTTGCTTTGACAACAAGAGAAATATATATGAAGTGCATAATGTAACGCTCGTTGACAAACTTCCAGCGGAAGAAAGCTTCGTATCCGCCTCTGATGGAGGGATTTATGATGCTGTTAACCACACAGTTATATGGAATATTGGAACGCTTTCAGCTGGAGCTTCGCAGAGGTGTGTGACTTTGAATGTGGCTGTGAAACCTGGAACTTCTCCCGGAACTACAATCACAAATTATTGCACGATAGACAGCGACGAAACGCCAGCAACGACCGTAACTGAGCGAACAGATGTATGTATCCCACCAACACCAACGCCTTCAATACCAGAGTTTCCTGCATATTCATTGTTGATAGCCGCATCATGCATGATTGCGCTGGCATTCATGATTTCAAGGCGGAAGAAATAGACAATTTTCCTATTAATTTTTATTTTTTCCTTTTTTTGTTTTCATTTGGAATAGAGGTAAGGAATAGCGATAAAGTATGGAAGCAGATAATAACGAATGCTGCGATTAAGTATTAACTAAGGGTCCAAATACCATCTTGTGGTTCCGGGAAAAGAGAGAAATTATTGAGTTGCGCTTCCATGCTTTTATTGCGAGACCTCTCTTCCGGCTTCCCACTGCGTTAGAAGAGAATTAAATGAAATATGAGCATTCTCACAATATCCATTTCTATTTTCCGAGCTTCTTCCGAGCTCCCACCAGATACTTCCATACTTCCTTATCCCTAACTCGCCCATGCGGCACACATATAATGCCACGCTCCTCTCACTATACACCACAGCTACATCGTCAATATTGTAATTATAATCGCAATAAGACCAAGAGAAATGCAGAATTTTGAGAATTTAACAATTGATGCGAATCTTAAAAGCACATTTATTGTCGCATAACCGAATATAAACGATGAGATGAGCATAGAAATGCCGATGAACAAATTAAAATTTTGCACATTTCCTATCAAATCAATAAAAACAGCACCTAATACTGCTGGAACACTTATTATGAAAGATATTTTCAGCGCATCTTCCTGTCTTATCCTGCGTAATAGCAGGAATGCGATTGTTGTTCCTGAGCGAGATATTCCTGGCAGGATTGCGCATCCTTGTGCTGCTCCGAGAAGAGCGCTCTCAAAATGGCTTAGCTCTTCCGCTCTCCTATATGCTTCGCTCTCGCTGCTCTTGCTGCTCACGCCTCTTTCACCGACCCCGCTTTCGCCCTTTCCCTTGCTCCTTTCGCTTCTTTCCCTTCTTTCGGGAGCGCCGAGAATGAAGCCCGTGAGTATGAGCAAAGCACCGATGAGCAGGGAAAAGACCTTACCGCTGACTGCGACGCTTCCATACTTGATTGCGATGTATAGAGGGACTGCGGTGAGACCCGTGAAAAGTGTTGCAATTAAAATGATTGCGAGCATGGAATTTTCTCTCTTTTTACGGGCAAAAGATGCGAGAATATGCGAAAAATCGCCCTTGAATTTGAGAATAGCAGCAAGCATTGTCCCAAAATGTAGGAATATTGCATAAGAAATTGCATCTGATGGATTCTTACCGAATGCATTTATCATTAAAAACATCGTTATTCCCTCACTACTTATCGGAAGCCATTCCGCTACGCCTTGAACTGCACCCAAAATGAGCGCTTGAATGATGCTTATTTCATCCGCCATACCGAACACCGCTTTCCGTCACGCAAAAACGACATCCCTACCCTTCTCTTATAAAGAAAATTTCCACAAGTTTGAGGCTGAGAAAGAGGAGGAGAGAGGCGCTTATTGCATTTCACTGCTCTAAGAACACACATCTTCGCATCAGCTTTTAGTGATGCGGCGTCCCCAACAAAAAACAGCATCGGCTCACGCGCTTTCGCAAGGGATTTGTTCATTTATGAGTGCTTTCGCACATAACTCAGCAGCGTTATAGGCTGCATCTAAAGAAATCCTCAGATTTGCTCTCTCTAAATTATCCTTTGCTCCTTCACTCGCATGCAAGCTCGTATATTCCTCTCGCTTCTTTGTATCTTATCTCCTCTTCTTCCATCTCAAACAATACTTCTTTCCTTCCAGCGATAAAAAATAACCTCTTTCTCAAATATGAGAGCGGATACACGAGATACTCAACGGGTTCTCTGAATATAATCCATGTTTCTAATTGCAAATCTGCACATATTTCTCTCACTTTATCCACATCTTTAGCATAAACGAGAATGTCAATATCACTCTCCTCCCTCGCTTCTCCACGAGCAACACTACCAAATAGGATTACTTTTAATATCAAATCCCCTGCACGCTCATTTAATCGCTCAACGAAGAAATGCGCTGCCTCCCTCTTCTTCCGCTCAACATCGCTCAACATCACAATAGAACAATAGAATAGAGTGAAAATATCTATTTGCTACTCCCGCTTTCGTATGCGGTTGAGCACATTCAAATGCTCTTTAAGCGGGAGAAATTTTGCAGGGCTTCCGACTGCAAGCGTCCAAGCAGGCACATCTTTCGTCACGACCGCTCCTGCGGCGACGAACGCCCCCTCGCCGATTTCAACGCCCGGAAGAATGACCGCATTTGCACCCACAGACGCTCCCCTCCTTATTCTCGGTCCTTCAAGTGGCTCTTCCATACGCAGCGGATACTTGTCATTCGTGAGAACCGCATTCGGTCCGATGAAAACATCGTCTTCTATCCTCGTATTTATCGGTATGAAAGCACATGATTGTATCCTCACATTGTTCCCGATGATTGTATTGCCCTCTATTATCGTGTTCGTCCCTACTAAAACATTATTCCCTATCTTCGTCCCCTCTCTTATCACTACATTATGACCTGTCTCAAAGTCATCTCCTATCTCTACACCAATGTAAATCACAGTATTTGACCTTATAATCGCATTATCACCTATTATTGTCCTCAATTTTCTCCCTTCTCCTCCCTCTCCTTCGCTCTCTTCCTCTCCCCATTCAATCCGTTCCGCCGTTTTGACAGTTTCCTTTTCTCGTCCCTCTACTGCTGCTCTTATCCCGTCTCTTCTCTCTTCCCCCTTCTCTGCCGTTCTCTCCCTTTTTCGTATGCTCCTTAACATCTCCGCTGTCGGATAGCCGATGATTACATTTTCACATATTACTGCGTTCTTCCCTATTCTCACCGCTCCGCAAATAATTGCTGTCTCGTGTATCATTAAAAATTTATTGAAAGGATGTGTCCTTCTGACTTACTGCTTACCAGAACCCTTATGCCAAGCGCTGCATTAATCAGAGCGTTGCAATGTGGAAGAGAGACGCAAAAGGGAAAATGGACGCACTTCGTTTTGGCTTTCGATTTGATAACATGCGAAAGCCTTCCATCTCTTTCTTGGTCTGGCATTCGAGGGAAACGGGGACTTGGTTTTTCTCTCACGCTCATCAGCCTCACTGCTTCGCGTCCCTATGCTCACTCAATAACATATGTCTGTCGGCGAACCCGAAAGTAGCATTCCTTATTCTCGGAGGTTGAAGACAAACACTTACTTACAGGACCGCGCGCTGGACGAGCAACTCGCATCAGGAACTTTGAACGGTATATTTGGGGTCTGGAGGCTCGCCTGGTAGGACAGTGAAGAAGCGTGCGATCACGGGAGCAGTTTTAGGACCGAATTGGCTTAGGACCAAATCGGTTGCTTTTGGCAGTAAAACAGTTGCGCCTGATGCACCGGAGATTACTACCATGATGGCGGAAGGAAAAGTTTTCGGAATGTTGAGGAGACCGTTTATAGAGATACCGCAAGAAAACTCCCCATTTTTAGTGGGGAGATGAATTGCGGTTAGGGTTTAAATACTCCGACCCCCTTAGTTAAATTGGACATGCGGAAGGATGTTCAGATAACGGTTGTAGGAAAAGTTTTCAAGCCTAATAGGCGAAAGGTCTTAGCCCTAAACAGATGTCTTAAAGACTATTTCCAGCTTGTTAAATGGTATCTACGTTTTAATTCGTCTTCCAAGAAGTTTCTGCATGAAAAAGGCTACGAAAAGGCTAAGAGACTTTTTAACCTCAATACTGCTCTAATCCAAACGGCTAGGGACAAGGTAGTTGAAGTCTTAAAGAGTTTTAACGAGAACAAGAAAGGAAATAGTGTTCTTAAACTTAAGCGAATATCAATTAGATTTGATAAGAGATGTTACCGCTTCTCCAAGACGACGAACGTTCTAACTCCATACTGGCTAACGCTAAGTCTGAATAGAAGAAGAAAAGTTAGTTTGCCTATAGTCTTCGGTGAAGCTCAAAGAGAGAGAATTGATGAAGCCTTTAGAGGTGAATGGAACTTCACAACAGTTGAGATGATCAAGCGTAACGGTGAATGGTATGCCCATTTTGTGCTGAAGAAAACTGTTGAATTTCCTGATGAGTCTGAAACAATCGTATCGATAGATATAGGCGAGCATAATTTAGCGGTCGCAGTAGCAATATCAAAAAGCAACCCTGACAAGCCTATGAAAGGTCAGTTCTGGAGAGGTTCAGAAATCAAGCGTATAAGAGGGCTGTACAGCCATATCAGAAGGAGGCTCCAAGAGAAGAGGAGGGTTGGAAAGGTCAAGGAACTTAAATGTAAGGAGAGACGTAAGGTCAACCAGCAACTCCACATGATAGCGAACAAAATAATCGAATATGCTAAACAGTTTCATAGACCAGTAATAGTGATGGAAAATCTAGAGGGAATACGCAACAACTTCAAGAAATCTAAGAAGCTCAATAGGCGTTTCCACTCACTACCTTTCAGGAAGCTCCAAACATACATAGAATACAAAGCCTTCCTCGAAGGAATAGAAGTAAAATACCTAACAAAGAAAGAGACGAGAAATACTTCAAAGGAATGCCATAGGTGCGGGCATGTTGCCCAAGTGAAAGGAAGAATATTCAAATGCCCGAACTGCGGAATGGAATACGACAGGGATCTGAACGCTTGCATAAATATAGCCCATAGGGTAATGAGCTCTATGGGATGGAGGAGCTGTGAGCCCCTCGAACCAGCAGATGTGTCCGAAGGTGAAAAGCCTCGGGCGAACGCTGGAAGCCACCTTAACGGGTGGTAGTTCACACAAATGTCCTGACAACAGTAATACCTGTCAACAATAGCAATTCCAGCAGCAGCGATATTCGTCATGCTTTTCTTCATCAGGAGAAGAAGAGCTTAGAATTCGCTCTCCAACCAAGTAATAACATTATTTAGATTTTTATTAAAATAGAGATGGCAGGGTTTCAATATGAGAGTAGATTTCCACTTGTAAACATGATGGTGTGTGCGAGTGCGGTGAGCGTGCGGTGCGAGTGCGGTGAGCGTGCATTTCAATATGAGAGTAGATTTCCACTTGTAAATATGCTGTGCAGACGGTAAGACGGCACTGAGGGAATGAAGATGTTGGTCTATCCGCTTTGTAGGCTGCCCCGTAGGCTGCCAAATCCCATCCCTCCTCCCGCTCTTGCTTGCTTTTTTCATAAGGCATAAGGACAGTGCCCGCCCCTGCGGCGGCAGAGCAGTCTATATAGTTTATAGGGATAAGCTTTAAATAACCTTTTTTTCATTTGGATTATCTTTATTATTAAGATTAATTAATAATTAATTAATTAATTAAGAAAGAGAATGAGAAAGAAAAGGAAAGTATAGATGTGAATAAGCATCTCTTCATCTCTTTAATAAAAAAATAGAGGGTTGAGAGATGGGTCGTCCTGGGAGACCTGCGGAGTTGAGGGATGGCAGGGTCGTAAGTGTGTATATGGAGGAAGAGACGCTTCGTCGTATTGAGGAGATGGGTGTTGAGCGTTCAGCATTCATAAGAGGAGCTGTTGAGATGATGCTTGGTAGCGATGTTTTTAAGGAGCGTGAGATGCTGCGAGCGGAGGTGCGTCGGTTAAAGAAGCTCTTGCAAGAGCGTGAGCGACGCATCAATGCGTTGGAGAAGGAAGTTGCTGAGAAGGAGCAGGTTATCGCAGAGCTGCGAGAGCGTTTAGAAGGGGCGTTAGAATGGAAGGGGAAGAGAGCGAAGAAGTAGCGTGAGTAGAGAAGAAAGAAAAATGACAAATGAATAAAATTTAAATACGATGCGAAGTTTTATTTCAATAGGAAATGCCTGAGGCGGGAAGTGAGCCATTCGTAATATTTGAGCGGGGTCTCAGGATATTCAAGAACAGGGATGCTCTTTTGCCGACATGGACGCCGCATCGCATACTTTTCAGGGACGATGAGATCGCACAGATAAGTATAAATCTCGGATACTCGCTCATCGGCTCTACACCATCTCACATGCTCATTCTCGGACTTCCGGGGACAGGGAAAACAGCAACAGTCCTCTTCGTCATAAATAAGTTGAAGGAGAAGATAAGAAAAGAGAATATAGAAGATGTTCTTATAAGTTATACAATTTCTGGAAGAACTTCATACAGTACGCTTGTTGAACTTGCGTCAGACATTGACATATATTTGCCGACGAGAGGATACAGCTTCAAGGAAGCTTGGAAGAAGTTCAAAGAAGAGATAAGAGATAAGATTTTCATAGCTGTGATAGATGAAATAGATTTGTTAATATTAAATGGGGGGAGAGATATTCTTTATTATTTATCTAGGACGCCGAAAATATCAATAATAGGAATATCTAATATTCTCAATGTATTGGACTTGATAAAGGATCCGAGGGTGAGAAGTTCATTCTCTCCTCAGATTCTCGTTTTCAATAAGTATAATGCCGAGCAACTGAGAGGAATACTTGAGGACAGGGTGAAGGAGGCGTTCTATTCTGGTGTTGTTGAAGAAGGTGCGATCGCACTCTCTTCAGCGCTCTCAGCTCAGAGAGGGGGAGACGCAAGATTTGCTTTGGACCTCATGCTTAAAGCAGGCGAGAAAGCGGTCATAGAAGGAAAAGATAAGATAGATGAGTCGCTCATATATGATGTTGTTGATGATGTTGAGACGCTGCATGTGAAGCGAGCGATAGAGAAGCTACCTCTCGCTCACAGATATCTGCTCTCAATAATAGCAGCGAATCAGGGATTATCTCCATCTGAGATATACGAAATATACAACAGAAACGCTCCTTCCCCTCTCACTCGGCGAAGACTCTCATCTTTCCTCTCTGAACTTGAACTATTCGGCATAATAAGAATAGAGAGGAGAGGGAGGGGTCGTGGCAGGGGCATAGAATACAGCGTTTTCCTGACAGAGCCTCAGCTCAAGAGGATGCTTGAGGACATTTCACTTTCTTAGTTTACAAGTGGAAATCTACTCTCATATTGAAATGCACGCTCACCGCACTCGCACCGCACGCTCACCGCACTCGCACACACCATCATGCATTTACAAGTGGAAATCTACTCTCATAATCGTTTAACATACATCAAAGTTCATCTTATCACGGCGGAGAAGGAGGAAGAAGGGAATCCTCAGTGGAAATCCCCCTTCCGCATCGGAATGCACTTTGACATTCCTTTAACAAACGAAAGAGCTAGAGCTGTTATCGTCTTTAGATTTCTTCCATCGCAACCGGTGTGAATGCTTTTATCTGCTTTTTCTTTCTTCCTCTTTGCGATTTCTCCGAGACAGCTAAATGCATACGATATTTAGTTTTGAATGAGTGAGTAGGGAAAGCACTGGGGGGAGCGAGGTGGGTAGAAAGTGGGCTGATGAGGAAATGAAAGCGCCATATAAGGGAAGTATGGCGATGATAAGAATATCTGCGCCTTTTTTGGGAGAAGAGGAGATATCTGCGGTTGAGCGTGTTTTGCGTTCTGGAAGGCTTTCACAGGGAGCGAATGTTGAAGCATTTGAGGCTGCTTTTGCTGATTTCATAGGCGTTGAACATGCGATTGCGGTCAGCTCAGGGACAGCGGCGCTTCACATCGCATTACTCGCTGCGGGAATAGGTGAGGGAGATGAGGTGATAACGACACCATTCACATTCATAGCGACGGCAAATGCGATATTGTTCGTGGGAGCGAAGCCTGTTTTTGTTGATGTTCGTGAGGATGATTTCAATATTGATGTTGAGAAAGTGAAAGATGCGATTAATGAAAGGACGAAGGCGATAATCCCCGTCCATTTGTATGGACAGCCATGTGACATGAAAGCGATTGCAGATCTGGCAGAGGACCACAATTTGCATGTGATAGAGGACGCCTGTCAGGCACACGGAGCAGAGTTCGCAGGAAAGAAGGTCGGTTCATTCGGGACTGCGGGATGCTTCAGTTTTTACCCAACGAAAAACATGACGACAGGAGAGGGCGGAATGCTCACAACAAACAGCAAAGAAATTGCGAAAAAAGCCAGAATGCTCAGAAATCACGGCTCCTCTGCGAGATATATGCATGAAATTTTGGGATTTAACATGCGTATGACGGATATAAGTGCGGCAATAGGCATTGAACAATTGAAGAAATTGCATTATTTCACGAAAAGGAGGCGTGAGAATGCGGAATATTTGACGGAAAGGTTGAGAGGAATACGTGGAATTGTGACGCCTGTCGTGAAAGAGCGAAGGACACATGTCTTCAATCAATACACGATAAGGGTCGTTGGCGAAGGGGCCGAGGGAGCTGATGGAGCCGAAGGAGCGGAGGGAAACAGAGGAAAAGAAGGAGTGAATAGGGATGACCTTGCAAGGATGCTCACGGAGAGAGGCGTTGAGGTCGGTATATATTATCCAAGACCTGTGCATAAGCAGCCTCTTTACAGGAAACTCGGATATGAGGGGCAATATCCGATATCTGAGAAGCTATCTGAGGAAGTTCTATCGCTACCTGTTCATCCAGGGGTGAGAAAGGAGGATTTGGAAATGATGGTTGAAATCATTCATGAATGTATAGAAGGAGGCGAAGAGCGGGGAAAAGGCGGAAAGAGGCGGGAAGAGAGGAGAAGGATAAGGGGGGAAAGAGAGGAGAAGTGGTGATGGAGTAGTGATAGAGAGATGAGGGTGGGTGTGATAGGTGTAGGGAATATGGGAAAGAATCATGCGAGGGTCTACAGCATGATTGATGGCGTTGATCTTGTGGGTGTTGCAGACATAAGCGAGGAGAAGGCGAAAGTCGTCGCATCAGCATGCGGAACGGAAGCGTTCACGGATTTCAGGGATTTATTGAAGAGAGATTTAGATGCGGTCTCTATTGCGGTTCCGACGAGCAAGCACAGGGATGTTGCCGTTGTCGCTGCTGATTTTGGTGTGCATATGCTCATAGAGAAGCCGATTGCGGATTCACTCGCAGCTGCTGATGAAATAATAAAAGCGGCGGAGCGTTCTGATGTGAAAGTGATGGTCGGGCACATAGAAAGGTTCAATCCAGCCGTCGTTAAGTTGAATGAGGTCATATCAAGAGGCGAAATTGGTGAGATATTGACAATGTCCTCGAAGAGATTGGGGCCTTTTCCTCCTGCAATAAGAGATGTAGGCGTCATTTTAGACCTCGCCGTCCATGACATAGATATAATATCATATTTATACGGGAGGGAAGTTGAGAATGTATATGTAATAGCGGGTAATTCATTTCACATGGAGGAGGATTACGCATCAATCATGCTGAAATATGGAGAGAATAAGGCTGGCATCGTTGAAACGAACTGGCTCACGCCTCGCAAGATAAGGACGCTTTTCGTCGTAGGAACGAGCGGCGTCGCATATCTGAAGTATATAGAGCAGGAATTGGAGATATGGAAGGAAGAAAGCGTAATAAAAGAAAATGTTG
>Ga0190367_1000259_pt1 | contig 40283 bp, 45 predicted proteins | sample 4872181011_MG_FD_171838 | JGI IMG/M metagenome (GOLD analysis project Ga0190367, IMG submission 171838) | Hydrothermal vent microbial mat bacterial communities from Southern Trench, Guaymas Basin, Mexico - 4872-18-10-11_MG | ecosystem: Environmental > Aquatic > Marine > Hydrothermal vents >... | reverse complement strand
CTTGAGAACTTAGCTGAAGATAACCATAAATTGCTAAAATAGCTCCCCCAACCAATCCAGCCACAACTCTAAATAGACTCAAATTAAACACTTGAAAAACCCCGAAAGCTAATGCAAAAACAAGTGGGAACTCAAAGATCATATGACCTAATGAAGCCTTAAAACCAGCTACCCAACCCTCATCCAAACCCCTCCTCAGGGTAGCGATCGTCAAGGGGCCTGGTGAAAGGGCACCAGACATCGTAACTAAAATAACTTCAACCATAAACGAATACATCGCATCAACCTTACAACTAATTTTAAATAGAACTCTAAAATAGTTTGGGAGAGGAAATGAAAATAGTATTCCTAGACATAGAATCGACCAGCCTAAATGCAGATAGCGGCTTTATTGTTGGATTTGGCTTAATGTTTGAAGATGGAAGCTGGATCCATAGATTTCTAAGAGGCAGCATAATTGAGGGTGAAAAAGAGCTGTTAAAGGAGCTAATAGATGCAGTGAAAAACGTAGATGTTATTGTAACCTGGTTTGGGGAAGGATTCGATATACCAATGATAATTGCTAGAAGCCTATACCATCAACTGGATCCAGCACCAATACTGGAGAAAGAGCACATAGACTTGTTCAGCTACGCCAAAAAACTATTGAAACTAAGCGACTATAGCCTCGATTCAGTAGCAAAGTTCTTCAACATACCCAAGAAGATAGAGCTTAAAGGTAGAGACATGCCGCCAATTTACATGAAAGCGATCTCAGGAGATAAAGAAGCATTAAAGCTAATTGAGGAACATTGCCGCGACGATTTAAACGCTTTAAAGGAAATATTCAAGGTGATGCGCAGAGTAGTTGAGGTAACTAGAAGCAAAGAGAGCACTTAAATTTAAAGATTAAAAAAAGATATTGGAGGTTCTATGAGGAGGAGAAACGACAACTTCCTAACGCTATTAGTCTTGAGCATTTTGATAGTGGTCATAGGAGCAGTAACAATGATGAGCAACGCGGACATCGGAATAATTCTAGTGATACTCGGACTCTTCACTGCATCAATTACAGCGGTTAGGAGATTAAGTAGGGGAATTAGATAGTTGGTAGAAAGCCAGCCCCACGCTCAATATAACTGTATGCCTTGGCAATAACATCAAGTACAAACGATATAAACCAAGCAATAATTAGAAATGAGAAATCAAGCACGACACTCACCCCTCCATACTCAGCACTTAATACTCCATAATTGAAAATTTTAAATGCATACATCAGAAAGTAGGCTGAAACACATACATCAACTATAAAGCCAAGCCATGAACCAGCAACGAGAGCCGAGACACAGCACAGCCCTATGAAGAACATTAAGGATTGCACATCAATCCTATAGAGATAAACTGAAATATCAAGTGTACCTAAAGCCGATATTTCAGGATAAGTAGCTTGAATCTGTGATAAAAGTATTCCATAAATCAAGGTTGGAACGAAATAATATATCAGGTAGCTAATGACACCATTAATTACACCTCTCAAAACTCTTTTAACAATTCTCTTAGCCAACAACCTGCTTCTAGACACCTCTAAACTCCCACCTATAAACTCTTATTGGGATCCCATTGAAGTTAAAGTAAACATCGATCCCAGTAATATTATCGATCAACTCTCGACGAACAATCCACTTCAATGACAAGCTCTCATCAGCATTTAGCTCTGGAATTTTACATCGCGAAACAGCTTCACCATTAGCAATTAGGTACGCCACACCATCAACTTCAATTACACCTCTAGAAACCACTGAGCACTCAATGATTACGTGAGATTCATTAAGAGTGCGAGCAGATATTAGGCCGTAGGGAAGCAGAATTGCTGGTGCAGGATAGCTCATCGGCTTCATTTTACTTGTCAACCGCACCATACCCATATATGAAACACTTACACCAGCCCTAATCGTTATGTTTCTAGAAAGCTCTTCAGGTAGAACTAAGCATGAAACGATAACCTCATTAACGCCGCCAGCAATACTAATTGGCTTTGACCTAAACTCCCTACCATTTATCTCAAATATCAAGACAAAGTCCTCAAGTACATATTTCCCACGATAAGTGACATTCACTCCCAAATCAAAAGATAAACCGCTACTATTCAACTTTAGGTTTAAAGGCTGAGCCTCACGAATTTCAACAGCCTGTAAATCACTGGCCATGAAATATAAGCTAGAAGCAATAGCTCCCAGAGAAGCCAACAATATGAGAAGAGAGAACACCCTGAGAACGCTGCTTATCATGAAATTAACCTCACTTCTTAGACCTTACCTTCACAAGGGATACTCCCTTAGATAAAACCATACCGCCAATAGCAACCATTAATGCAATCCAGACGAGCTTAGGTAAAATTTCAACTATAACTGCAATCAGCTGAGTGAAAACATCGATCATGCTCTCAGCGGAAACTTTAATTGTCTCGGCTGAAGCATAGGCTAAGTAGGCTACTGCAAATGAGGAGAGTAGCATGCCGAGACCTATAACCATCAATATAAGACCAAGCTTGCTAGACTCCAACTGCAATTCAAAACACCATTATAGTCTACACAAGATAATTTTTAAAGCTTCTCCAAGAAAACTGGTCAGAGGTTAAATAGCATGATCACTAGCAAAATGCGGACATTGGCGTTCAAATTAAAGCTAAAAATCAAGAGGCCGAAGGTACTATTAATCTCACACTCCGATGCTGATGGAATAGCTTCAGCAGCTATCTCCCTAAACTATGCAACCCGAGTCCTCAAGTATAATGAAAGGGATATCGAAATAATCTTTGGAGGGCCATCAGCATTACCCCACATTCTCAGGGCAATAAGATTCAAGGGGGAAATGCTGATCATAACGGACATATCGCCAAACATCAAGGAACTCCAAAACATATGCACTGAACTTAGAAGACTGAAAAGCGAGAACTGGAAAATCATTTGGATAGATCATCATAAGTGGGTTAGCACTGCACAGAACATGATTAAAGGATTAGTTGACATGCTAGTAGTAGAAAAAGCACCAAGTGCAGCACAGCTAGCCTTCAACTACCTAACACCAAAAATGAAGAGGCTATGGAGAACAGTGAAATATGCAAACGACATAGACACTCTGTCGGACAAGTTTAAAGAAAGCTTCACAATAAGAGCATTAACCTACAATTCAAAATGGAAGCGGAAGCTACTCAAAAAATTCGCTAGAGGAAAGCCAGTTGATAAAGAAATCCTAGAAATAGCAGATGAGGTAAGGAAAAATGCTGAAATTGAAGTTGAAAGAGCAATGAGTAGCGTTAAAATATACGAAAGCAAAGGCAGATTGAAATTTGGCTTCCTAGACCTAAGAAAAGCCAAGATCCCTAAAAGCTGGATAGCCAGAAGAGTAGCGGAAAAACACAATTTGAAGTTCATGGTAGTGCTCAGAAGCAACAATGCCATATCACTTTATGGTCGAATTGAAAATAAAGACATAAACTTGCTCCCAATAGCCCTAAGCTATGGTGGAGGAGGACACCCATATGCATGTGGATTCAAAATAAAACTTAGCTTTAAAAGCAAAATACTATTAACGCTTCTCGGGAAAAAGTATATTCCCCAAGAAGTAATTGAAGTAATTGAAAGCATAAAATCTAAGATATAGTCCCACCAATAAACTCGATACGCAAGAGTAATCCATAAATTAGCTCAAGCTGCATAAACCCTTCTAATAACATAAGCTAACACTATTAAGCCGAGACCAGCAAATAAAACTGCAGCCGCATAACCACTACTACCAGTTAACCTATAAGTGAAAAGTGAAAGTGAAAATAAAGTTAATAGTGAACCATTAACAAGCCAAAAAACAAAATCCCTTCTAACTAGAAAAGCATATATTAATGTCCATGAGCCTATTGAAATCATTAAACCAGCGAGCAAGAGAACCACATCGGCAACCGCACCGCCAGTATATAGGCCAATCGACAACCCAATGTAAAAGAAGAAAATTGCAAGTGCAACCAAACCATAAGGCACTTCCCTCAAAACGATCACCACGACAGAATCTAGGTCAAAGAAAAATATGAACTTACCAATTAAAATGTTAGCGAAAACCAGCATAAATATTAGTTAAGGAAACAAACTCGGAACAAATAGTTGAATAGAGGATGAAAACATGAGCAAGGAGCATAAGGCAAAGGCACTTAAGGAGCTTATCTTCACCATAATAATCGTAAGCACATCCAGATACGAGAAGATAGTTAAAGGAGAGGAGGTTACGGATCCATCAGGTGAAATAGCACTACAACTAATAGAGCAGTTCAATTTCAAGGTGGCCGAGAAGCTAATCATTCCAGATAACCCAGAGGCAATAAGGCAATCAATAATCAATGGGCTTGAAAAGGCAGATGCAATAGTGCTTATCGGGGGAACTGGACTTGGATCAAAAGACTACACGTATGAGGTAGTGAAAGGCATGGTTGAAAAGGAAATACCAGGATTTGGAGAGCTATTTAGATTTCTGAGCTATAGGGAAATTGGCAGTTCAGCTATGGTTTCAAGAGCATATGCTGGGATCATTAATGGAAAACTTGTTGCATGCATTCCAGGCTCACCAAACGCCGTTAAACTAGCCCTAAGCAAGCTACTTCTACCTGAAGTCGGACACATACTGTATCACGTGAGGAAAGGTTGATGAGAAGAAGGAAAGAGGAATACTATCTAATGAAAATGATAGAGGAGAAAATTAAAGAAATGAACTACTCAGTTGACCTAGTAATCGTCGAGGGATTACATGATGAAAAAGCTCTAAGGAGATATGGATATCATGGAAGAATAATTAAGCTTTCAAGTACAAGGAAACCCATCAAATTCGTTATTGAAGACATAGCTAAGAAATTTAGAGGAAGAAGAATAGCCATACTCCTAGACTTCGATAGTGAAGGTGAGAAAATATCAAGGAGAATGGAAATTGAGCTAGAGCAATTGGGCGTTAAAATTGAAAGACACTGGAGGGAGGCCTTAAAGGGGCTGATGACAAAGTATAAAATGTACACCATTGAAGAACTAACTGCATTAAGAAGAAAGGCGCTAAAATAAAAGCCTCAAACCAATGTAACCAAACATGTGAAAACACCTTAAGGACATAATAACATTAAAATATCTTTGATCCCTCCATGAATACTGGAATGAGTATTTCCGGAATAGCTGAATTACCACTACATACTGGAGGAGTTCCAGAATGGCTCATTCGAAGAATGAATAGACTAGCTAAAGCCATACTAACAATCTTCATTGATGAATTTGGTGAGAGAAAATTTCTCGAGAGAATTTCAAATCCACTGTGGTTTCAAGCTTTTAGCAATGTCCTTGGATTTGATTGGCATTCTTCAGGATCAACAACTGTCACAATTGGAATTCTAAGAGAAGTCCTAAACCAAAGCGAATTCGGAATAGCAATTGCAGGAGGTAAGGGTAAGAGAGCCCTTGCCACTCCAAGCGAGATAATGAAGATCATTAAAAGGTTCAAGTTAAGCATCGATTACGGTAAAGAGCTAGCTGAAATTAGCAGATTAATTGCTAAAATAGACAATGCAGCCCTCCAAGATGGATACATGATATACCACCACTCAATGATAATTTCAAGTGATGGAGAATGGGCAGTTGTACAGCAAGGAATGAACGTTAACGAGAAAATCGCAAGAAGATACCATTGGCTCTCACTTGAATTGAAAAATTACATAGAGGAACCACACAAGGCAATAGTTGACGTTAAGAAAAATAGGCATGTGCTAAATTTAACGGCAAGAGAAAGCAAGGGATGTAGAGAAGTAATACTCGAACTCGTAAGAAATGAGGATAAATTGAAAAGAAACTTGGGTGAAGTCAAGAGGGTAATTAAGAGGGCGCGCTCAATTCTAAACTGGATACCAGGATGTAGAGATAAATTCGATAGTGATGCAAAGATAACATATTACAAGCCAATAGAAGAAACCAAAGTCAACTGGGCAGCTCTAAAGAAAGTATTCAAAGTTAGGCCCCAAGACTTCAAGGAACTACTACTATTCAAGGGTATAGGGCCATCAACACTAAGAGCTCTAGCCCTAATATCCGAATTAATATATAGAGAACCACCATCAAAAAAGGATCCAGTAACTCACATTTACGACCCAATAAAGTGGTCATTCACTGTTGGAGGAAAAGATGGAATACCATATCCCATTAATAGAAGGGTTTACGATAACGTCATATTTGAACTTGAAAGAATAATTTCAGCAATTAAAGTTAGGGAAAAGGAGAAATTGGAGGCTTTTAGAAGACTGCGCATAATCTCTGAGAAATGGAATGTAAAGCTCCATCGCTAGCGGCTTCTCGGAGGATATCTTACCTCTCTAGGTATAGTGAAGAACCTAGAGCCCAAGTGAAGAGGTAAGTCAATGCTACTTAAATCCCAAACACCACGCTTAAAAGCATCTTCACGGGCATATGCAGCAACCACTTCACCTATCACTACTGCAGATTCACCAGCCTCAAATATTCTATGCACTTTACACTCTAAGTACCCAAGACATCCATCAATGACTGGTGCACGAACAACTTTAGATTTCAAAAGCCTCAAGTTTAAAGCTCTCACCTTATCCACTTTCCTTCCACTTCGAGTACCAGCAAACCATATTTCCCTGAGCATTCCAGCATGTGGGATATTTAATGTATACTCATTTGTCCTTGATATGAGCTCATACGTATAGGATTCCCGGGAAATAGCTATGGCGACTAACGGTGGATCTTCACTGACCGGGGTATTCCATGCACAAGTCATGACATTTGGCTTACCACTCTCATCTACTGAAACCACTAGCACCACTGTTTTGGGATGGAGAAGCCTATAGAAGTTGTCACCGACATCAACAAGATTAGTTGACACTGATTCACCTCCTCAATCTACCATATTTAACCATAATGTCCACTAACTTATCAATAGGTATCGCGTATCTAACATGATTATCTCTCCCAACCACTGTAACTGCCCTAAGTAGTGAATTAACTATTGCCTCCTCAACTGCCTCAACCACTGCTTTAAAGAGCGGCGACAACTGAGTTTCATGTAAAAATTCTTCCTCAACAACGCGCTCTTCAGGGTAGTGTGGAATTTTATTTGCAGTAGTAAATGCAACTACAAAGTCTCCACTTCCATGGGAAGAGTAACTACCTGTCCTAGCCAATCCATGGGTAGCCCTCTTAGCAAGCCTCAATAGCTGCCTTGAAGTTAAGGGGGCATCTGTTGCAATTATCATTACTATTGAACCTCCACTTTGGGGCTGCTTAGATCTCATGTAGTCTCTAAGCTCTAAGCCGACTGGAACACCATTAATTACCAAATCTTCTCTCCTACCAAAATTCGATAGCACGAGCGCACCAATCGTAAAACCACCCATCTTATTTGGTAGCTTTCTAGAAGCCGTTCCTATACCACCCTTAAACTCAAATGCTGACATGCCTGTTCCAGCGCCAACAGCTCCCTCCTCAACTAAATCTCCATGAGCACTCTTAATTGCCTCAAATACATGTTCATGCCTAACATGCCTACCCCTAATATCATTCAAGTAGCTATCATTACACTCTAGCACCACTGGATTGACTGTACCAGTTGTCACACCAATATCTGGATTTAGATTCAGCATGTACTCGATTATTGCATCAGCTACTATTCCAACATTCAAGGTATTGGTTAATGCTATTGGAGTCTCCAATTGGCCGAGCTCATTTAGCTGCATCAATCCAATTGGCTTGCCAAATCCATTAATTACATAGGATGCAGCCCTAAGCTTAAGCTTAAATGGATTATCTACTCCCGGAATTATCACAGTTACTCCAGTTCTAACGGGACCCTTACCGGGAACAAGCTTCCCCTCACCTTTAATCAGCGTACAGTGACCAACCTTTACTCCGGGAACATCTGTAATCGAATTATTTGGTCCAGTGGATATTTGACCAATAACAATACCGATATCCCGAGCTCTAGGCCTGCTCAAAGCAGACACCGAGAAATAATATTATCTAATTTTTATTTAGCCCCTCTAGTAGGGGAGGAAGCCTTATAGACCTCTATTTCATCAACACTCCTAATTGCACAGCCGTACTTCTCAATAATCTCTGAAATGTCATTGAAGTCTATGTCGCTACCTGTAATCACAATGGAAACAGTCTCAGTTTTCGCATCTACCTCCTTGACCACTATGGATACATTACTCGTACCATATGCCTCACATAGAGCCCTAGACAGGTCGACAATGGAGATTTCCCTTGGCTTCAGAACATCAATTACAATCTTCTTAATTTTAACTTCCTCAGCCAATTAACCACCTCACCAACTAAACAATACATGCAATATAAAACCAAGAATACCAGTTAGAATACCCGCACAAGTAGTTGCCAAGCTATAGAAAATTATTCTTTCACCAGAAATCTTTCCAAGCATTAACCCCAGCATCGCGAGTAAACAGAGGATTAGAGCTATTGAGCTTATGAGGGCCTGCCATGCAGTAATCATACCCATAACGGCTAGTGCAAATGGAATCAGCGAAACAGTTGTCGCCATCATAGGCGATAATGCATCTATTAAAGCCGCAGTTAATGCAGCAACCTTAGCAGCCCTCTCAATAATTGAATTATTCAAGTTAACATACATTGCCCTCTCAAGCTCCCTAATACTCCTAGATCTCTCAGCCTCCTCAGCCAAATAGGCGCCAAAGAAACCTGAAACACCCATAGCTATACCAGCACCCATACCAGCAGCAAGTATTATTTTAGGAGATAAGCCTCCACCTATCAAAGCACCAATCAAAACTCCAAGCGTAGTAACTGCTCCATCAAATGCATTCATTACAAAGTACCTTCTAGCAATCTCCGATACTCCGGACAACTTGAGGTAATACCTAAAGCTGTCAGCCTTCTCTCCAATGAGTTCTAGAAGATTATGAGAATCACTTTCCCTCTCTTCTTGGCTCAACTTATACTTTAACCTCCAATCTAAAAGTAAGTGAGTTTGCTATTAAAGTTTGCTCCATGAAATAAAAGAGGAGGTTAAGGAAAATAAAGCAACTTAATGTCCAAGTAGCTCCTCAATAGCGTCAGTATCTACTTCCTCCATTAATGGTATTCCAGTAACCTTAGCAGCCCTCTCAGTTAAAGCAGCCAAATCACTTCTATCTATTAATTCTAGCTTCCACTTCCTACATCCAGCCACCAATTGCTTTAGTGAGAATGCCATCTTGTCGAAGTAGCTGAATAAGCCTATTGCTGGGTATGGTAGTTCCTTCACCTTATCCTCACCGAGCATTCTAGATAGCTCCGGCACTGCAGCAAAGAATTTGCTTGGATCATCACCATACTTCTTCTTGAACGCTGGTGGAAGCTTACCCTCCTTAGCTAGCTGCACGAAGTACTTGGCCTTCATCACTGCAGTGAGTGGTGCCCTTGCCATTGAAATTGCCTTTACATATGGGCCATTACCGAAATTGCTCATTGCAATAGCCTTGAACACCTGAGTTTCATTTGAAAATCCTCCAGCCATTGCAATGTCTGGAATATACATTCCCTTCTTATCCATAACTCTCAAGCACTTCAAAACCAAAGCCTCCAAGTACACTGTTGGAACACCCATCTCCTGCATCATTGGAATAGGGCTCATGCCAGTGCCGCCGCCAGCACCATCAAAAGTAACATAGTTAACTTTAGCCTCGGAAGCAACCTTGAGAGCCCATGCTATGACTGCAGGTCTATATGAACCCATCTTCAAGGTCACGTACTTCGCACCCTGCTCTCTAAGCCACTCAACATCCTCGACGAAGTCCCTCATTTTTGGCATGCCAACCCTGCTGTGCCTCTCAAAGCTCTTAATTATGCCATCCCTGAAAGCCTGCTGAACCACTGGATCCTCAGGGTCCGGCAGTAATATGTAACCTCTCTTCTTAAGCTCAATTGCCCTCTTCAAGTCTCTAATTCTAACTTCTCCGCCAATGGCCTTTGCCCCCTGACCCCACTTTCTCTCAATACCATTAACTTCCAGCTTACTCAACACATAGACGTCGACTCCAAGCCTCTGATCTTCAACATTTGTTTGAACAATTATTTCACCATGCTTTCCATCCCAGAACTTCCTGTAAGTCTCAATCCTGTACTTCATGTCGACCGTGTCAATAACCTTACCATTAGCATCAAACTTTGCCTCCATATCCATTCCAACAACGTTCTCTCCAACAGTAATTATTGTTCCGGAAATAGCGGCACCAATCGCCAGTCCATCCCAATTCCTCTTAGCAACAGCAGTTGAGCCCAGTGCTGCTATGAAGAATGGAACCTTCAGTGGTATGCCTCCAATTTTAGTTGAAACATCTACATTTGGAAAGATAGCCACATCTGGATCCTCAGCTATACCCTTAGCACCTCTCAGTTCGGATAGAATATTAAAGTGAGACCAGTCCAAGCCATAATCCTTGTTTGAAGCAGCAGTGCTCATTCCGAAGTACTCTGGAGATGGATAAACAGCCTCTCTCCATCTAATTGCTGACAAACCTATTTCACATAGGAAGGGACACGTCTCTATACATAGTGGGCATAAACCGCTGAAGGGGCTAAGCTCATTTAACGGTACTCTCGTCACTGTCTCATTTGTAGGCTTCCTATTACCATACCTCTCAGACAGCAAATTAACACCCCATAAACTCTTATTTCATTGGGCATTGACGTTTAGCCAATTACAGAATATAAGGTTTACTGACAGCAATCAATTAACTTAAAATCAAAGCAAGCATCACATTAGTAAATGGTGAGGATCAGTGAATAAATGGATAATGGAAGCAATAACAATAAGTTGAAGCACCACCACATATTACTTGAGATAATGGAGAAGATAATGGAGCTCCTAAGAGGAAGCAAGGTGAAATACTACTTAATTGATGGGGAGACCATATTAATTAATGGGGGAAAATATCCTTTTGACAAAAGTAAAATACCAATCCAATGCCGCCCACTCAACAACCTACACGGTTATAGGGATGGATATACGAGTGGAAGCAGATCAATAGTAATTCCATTTAAGGAAGAGTGGTTTAAGGCTAAGGCAATTGGAATACCAACAGGAAGCTCACAGCCAATATACTATGAAGGGGAGATCCTAACCTACTACCTCTATAATGCTCGGATAGGATCAGGAAGACTTATATGGGGCTTCATGACAACTGAAGAAGCTAAGCACGAACTAGAATGGATCGTGAAAATTAGGGAACTAAACTTACCAACAATCGAGCCAATTGGAATTGGAGTATATGACAAGGTTAGAGTATTAAGACTCAGCAATAGAATTGAACTATTCAAATTCCTCGCGGGCAAGAGCATTGGTAGGCTAATATCCCTATTTAAGGAGAAGAGTGAAGCTGCGAAGGCGGCATGCATCTTCTGCAATGAGCCAAGCGACATAAGAGCAGATGAAATACTCTATGGACTCCTAATACCAAACATTAAAGAACTAATCGACATAGAGGACTGCAAAGACTATTTAAAATGGCTTGGATCATCATGCGGATACAACTTAAGGTTACACCACGACAACAACATAATTCATGGAACAATAAAGGTGGAAGGCGGATTCATGACAAACTCACACCTAGCAAACCACATAGTAACCTACGATAGAACCCTAATAGCAGACTATCACATGGCAAGAGAAGTAAGGAAGAGAAAAGATAAGAAGCTAAAGATCGAGGAATACTACTGCCTCATGTACGTAATGAACCCCCTCCCATCAGCCAGAGCAATAGTGCACTCAATGAGAAGAAGAGCTTCACTAATAGATTTACCAGAAATTCAATCGGGAATTACTCCAATAGAAGCAATAGTTTTGTGGGATGAAGTCCTAAGAATGCATGCAGGCGAATACACGCCAAGAAATGTCCATGAAGAACTAACCAAAGCCCTAATTGAGGGAATAGAATATGGATATAATAGGAGAAGAATTCTAGAAATTGAAAGCAAATTGAAAAGAAGAATGCTAATCAAACTAGTAATTTTAAAGAGCATTTTATGGAAAATCCTTAATCTACCTAAAGGCATGCAGAGAGGAGTTGAATACGTGAGACAGGTTATTGAAAAAGAAAGAAAAGCAATAAACTGGAGCTTCATTAAGGAAGCAATAGAGGCCGCCGAAGAGAAAGTTAAGAAATCACTTTAGCATTTCCCTCTCAACTTCCCTCAAAACATCCTCGATCACGCTTAAAGCCCTATCCATAAGCTCAATCGTTATAGTTAGTGGTGGAGCAATCCTTATAGTTGAAATGCCAGCACCTATAACTGCAACTCCCCTCCTAAAGCATCTCATCAGCACTTCGCCGAGCTCCTTAACTGCAGGCTCCTTAGTATCCTTGTTTCTAACCAACTCAACTCCAATCATCAAGCCCTTTCCCCGAACATCACCTATAATCTCCATCTTATCTCGAAGCTCTCTAAACCTCTTAATAGTATACTCGCCAACTTTAGCTGCATTCTCAAGCAAATTCTCCTCCCTAATAACATCTATTACAGCGCTTGCAGCAGCACATGAAACTGGATTTCCACCAAAAGTTGATGCATGACTACCCTTAGGTAGGCTCATTACATCGCTCCTACCGATGATGGCTCCAAGCGGCATGCCAGCAGCAATACCCTTAGCAATAGCAATTATATCAGGTTCAACATCCCAATGCTCAATTGCAAACCACTTTCCAGTCCTACCCATTCCAGCCTGAACCTCATCTGAAATCATTAGAATACCATATTTATCGCAGAGCTTCTTCACCCTAGACCAGTACTCCGGGGGTGGAACAACATAGCCTCCCTCACCCTGAATGGGCTCAAATATAATGCAGCAGGTTTCATCTGGCGGGACGAACTTCTTGAAGTAATACTCCTCTATAAAGTCAACGCACCAGTATCCGCAATCTGGGAACTCCTGCTTCCATGGACATCGATAGCAGTATGGATATGGCACATGCTCAACACATGGAAGCAATGGTGAAAACCACTTTCTTTGAACCGGCTTACTCGATGTTAATGCCATTGCCCCAAAGAGCCTTCCATGAAATGCCCCTATATAAGCCATGATGTATGGCCTTGAACCCCTAAAGTGCGCTCGAGCAACTTTAAGCGAACCCTCAACTGCCTCAGCACCACTATTACAGAAGAACACTTTCTTCTCAAAACCACCTGGAGTTATTTCAACAAGCTTCTCGGCCAATGCAACTGCAGATTCATAGTAGAAGTCCGTAAGAGAGTAATGAAGTAGCTTTTCAGCCTGCCTTTTAATAGCCTCTAAAACCCTTGGATGCGCATGCCCAACAGATACGACGGCAAGTCCGGCATTCAAATCAATATACCTGTTACCATCAACATCTATGAGAATGCAGCCCTCAGCTCTATCAACAACTAGTGGATACCACCTCACAAACGACTGCATCAAGTACCTTTCATCTCTAGCCAGTAGCTCCTTAGCTTTAGGGCCAGGAGGAGTAACGACTATTTTAGGCACATCCTCCACCACAAACCACCACCGCAATCAACTAGATGAATAAATTGATATAAGGTTTAAGCACTAAGTTGCAGAGTACTCTACTACACCATTAACAACTGTCATTAGAACCCTCACATCCTTAATTTTCTCCTCAGGTATAGCAGTTATATCATCAGATAGCATTACAAAGTCAGCTGCTTTACCAACTTCAATTGAACCCTTCTCATTCTCCTCAAAACCTATGTAGGCAGCATCAAGTGTGAACAGCTTCAAAGCTTCAAGCGGACTTAGACATTCATTCCTAGAGTATTCATACAACTTTATGCCTTCATATTTACCTCTAGTTACAGCAGAATAAATCTGGTATATTGGGTCGAGAGGATCAACAGGGCAATCTGATCCGCCACCAATTCTAACTCCACGATTAATCATAGACTTAAACGGATATCCACAGCCCAAAAGTCCGATATTATAAAGCGAGGCTGAACCGAGGCAACCATCCCTATTCTAGCCATGCGCTCAATGAGCTCACCACTCATAACCGAGGCATGCTCAATTCTATGCCTATGATCCTCTCTTGGAAGCTCCCTCAAAACCTGTTCAACTACATCTAAAACCATCTCTACAGCTCTATCACCTATAGCGTGAATTGCACATTGAAGTCCGGCTTCATGAGCAAGCTTAACAGCTCTATAAAGTTCATCTCTACTCATCACTAATATGCCAGTGTTATTTGGATTCACAGGATCATCCCTATATGGCTCCCTCAATGCAGCAGTCCTAGCTCCAAGAGAACCATCAACCAGCAATTTAACACCATTAATTTTCAGGTACTCATCACCAAAACCCCTTATAACTCCAAGCTTAACCATGTGCTCAAGCACATCTCCCCTAATGTATAGTGAAATCTTAATTGGCAATCTACCCATTTTACGCCTCAAAAGCTGAAGAACCCTCAACTCCTCGGGTGTAGCAGATACGAAATGCACTGAGGTCAATCCATGCTTTAAAGCTTCCCTACAAGCCATTTCAGCGGCTTTAAGTGCTTCATCAATTGTTGGAGGAGGTATTTTATCCCACACAAGCGCCATAGCCCTCTCCCTTAAAATACCAGTTGGCTCACCACTCTCATCCCTATCAATCTTCCCACCCTCAGGATCAGGAGTATCCCTAGTTATACCAGCAATTTCAAGTGCCTTTGAATTCACCACACAAATATGGCCGCACACCCTCCTCAAAATAACTGGATGTTCAGGTGCAACTTCATCTAAATCCCATCTCGTAGGATACCTCTTCTCAACAAATTTCTCCTGATCCCAACCCCTACCAATAATCCACTTCCCAACCGGCGTAGACTTAACTCTCTCCCTCACCCGCCTCTTCAACTCCTCAATTGAAGTCACATCCCTCAAGTCAATCCACATAAGTGAAAAGCCAAAGCCAATTAAATGTATGTGTGTATCAATGAAACCTGGAGCAATAGTTCTCCCCTCAGCATCAATAACCCTTGTTCCCTCACCAACATACTTCCCGGCTTCCTCACTGCTCCCAACATAAACTATTCTCCCATTCTTAACGGCAAGTGCTTCAGCTCTAGGCTGCCTATCATTCATTGTAATGATATTAGCGTTCAAAACAACTAAGTCTGCACCAATCCTACTCAAAAACCCACCTCCAAGAACTCTAATCAACTCTAATATAAAGAGTTTTAACAATCAAGCCTAAATTATAAGTTGGAGGTAAATTTTGAAGCTAGTGATCGACTTCATAAAATATCATGGATGTGGAAATGACTTCATCATAGTGGATGAACTTGAAAGAGAAATAATACCTGAAAAATACAAGGGAATTGTTTCCAAGAAAATTTGCAAGAGGAGATTTTCAATTGGAGCCGACGACCTATTAGATCTAGTCCCATCAAGTAGAGCGGATGCATGGATGAGAATATTTGATCCAGATGGAAGTGAAGCAGATATGTGCGGTAATGGAATAAGATGCGCAGCAAGCTACCTATGCGAGAAAACAGGTAAAAGCAAAGTCATAATAGAAACCAGGGCAGGACTAAGGGAAGTAGTGAAAGTGAATGATGAGTTCAAGGTATCAATGGGCAGGCTGCTTAAGAAGTACGGTGAGCAAAGAAAATTCGTCAACTACAGCTTTAAGGACGAGGATGAGCTGCTAGATTTGAAGATGGAGTTCCCAATAATAGGTGAAGTGAATATATCAATAGTCAATACTGGCGAGCCACATGCAGTGATATTCGTTGAAAATGTGGAAGCCGAAGACCTAGAGAAATATGCTAAAGCAATTGCCAAAAATAAAAGCGTTTTTCCAAGAGGAATAAGCGTGAACCTAGTTCAAGTAATTGATGAGAAGACAATTAAAGTTAGAACTTACGAGAGGGGAGTGTGGAATGAAACACTAGCCTGCGGCACCGGTTCAACTGCTTCAGCAGCAGTAGCATATCTACTTGGAAAAGTTAGGAGCAGAGAAGTAAATGTGAAAGTTAAAGGTGGAGAACTCAAAATAATCGTCCATGAAAATCAACTCTACATGATCGGTCCAGCAGAGAAAGTATTTACGGGCACCATTGAAGTTGAAGTTTAACGAAGAAGTTAAGGCATTACTATCAACTAATAAAGCATTAAGCTAATAACTAGAAACATATTTTGGTGAACTCCATGAGAAAACTGAACATTGAAGAAATTAAGCACTTAATTGTAGGTGCAACAATACTGGGTGTTGGTGGAGGAGGAAGCCCAGAATTCGGACTCAAAATTTTAAGTAAAGACCTCGAAGAGGGGCGCGAACTCCGAATCTCAAACTTCAATGAACTAGATCCAAAATCATATATTGCAACACCATACTTTGCTGGAAGCATACCACCACCAGGAGTAAAGCGTGAAAGAAAGGAGTTCACCCCCAAGGTAATGGTTAAAGCACTAAAATTACTTGAAGAGCAAATTAATAGCAGAATATCAGCGGTAATTGCAACTGAAATCGGTGGAGGAAATACTGCAGTAGCACTCCACTTAGGGGCAGTGCTTGGGCTACCATTAGTTGACGGAGACCATGCAGGTAGAAGCGTACCAGAACTAGTTCACAGCACATACTATATTAATGGGATACCATTAACACCAAGCATAATAGCAACAGCCGATGGAGACTATGTAGTATTCAAAGATTACTCTTCAATCCAAAGCTACGAAAACATTGTAAGAGCAATAGCAGCTCAAGCAATGGGAACAGTCTTCGTACTAGATAGCCCAGTTAAAGTGGAAGTAGCATCTAAAGTAGCTGTAAAGGGCAGTATAACTAGGGCAATCAAGCTGGGAGAAGTAGTTGAAAATGCAAGATCAAGCGGTGAAGATGTAGCTTCAGTAGTAGCTGAAGAATTAAATGGATACATTATTATGAGGGGAAAAGTAAGCAAGCACGACTTGAGGGAGAAGGCTGGATTCCTCATAGGGAACACGTATATTGAGGGTATAGGTGAATTTGAGGGAAAAAATCTTAGAATATGGGTTAAAAACGAGAACATAATTGCATGGATTAACGATGCACCAATAGTGCTGCCACCAGACCTAATAATACTGATAGGTGAGGATGGATATGGAGTTGTAAACAGCAAAATTAGGATTGGAATGAAGATTTCAGTTATAGCAGCACCTGGACCAAATGAATGGAAAACACCAAAGGGACTAGAGGTCGTTGGACCCAAGCACTTTGGATTCAACTATGAATATAAGCCAGTCAAAGAATTAGTGGAGGAAGTATTAAAATGAGAAAATATAAGATAATGGTAATTACACCAATAATCAAAGACATACCAACACCTCTTGGCGAAGAAAACTTCTATGAGAAGAATGCATCACCAGACTTTGAAGTAGCAACTACAACCATAAGCTTCGGCCCAGCATCAATAGAATGCTTTTATGATGAAGTTTGGGCCGCACCATTTGTAGTCGAAAAGGCTAGAGAAGCAGAAAGAAAAGGATATCATGGTATCCTAGTAGATTGCTTCATGAACCCAGGGGTTAAAGCAACTAGAGAAGTCGTAGATATTCCAGTAGTTGGAGCCGGAGAAGCAGCCATAATCACCGCATTAATGCTCGGAGACTCATTTACCATAATAGATGTTGGGCCAGAGAAGTATGTCAAGAAAACCCCGCCCCCAATTGTCAGAGAAATAGGAGTAGAATCCAGATTCGCATCAATTAGAGGAATTGGAATCCAAGTACTAAATTTGAAGGAGACAAAAGAGCTAGTAAACATAATAGCCGAAGAATCCATGAAAGCGGTAGAGGAGGATGGTGCAGACATCATAGTCCTCGGATGCACGGGACTAGCAGGAATAGCCGAGCAAATAGAGCTCAAAATAGGTGTCCCAGTAATTGATCCAGCACTTTCAGCACTAAAAATGCTTGAAGCACTAGTTAGAATGAACTTAAAGCATAGTAGAAAAACATACATTAAACCTCCAGAAAAAGAAAGGAAGTTACCGGTATAGCGCTATCTATACGATTCAAGTACAAGCTCATAAACCAAGTCCCTCTCAGTAATAATACCAATCAACTCTCCATCCTCAATTACAGGCAATGCGCCAATATTATGCCTCATCATGACAGCCGCAACACTACCAAGGTCAGCGCTGGGATCAATTGTCACAACACGTTTAGTCATAATTTCTGAAACTGGAACTCTCAATATATCGTAAATGCTTCCTCTCGGTGAAAACTTGAATGCATTCTTAAAATCAAAAGCTCTAATTATATCCATACAAACCACTATTCCATGTAAAAACCCATCCTCAACTACTGGTAATCTTCTAAAGCCTAAATTCACCATTGTCTGAGCAGCATCCCTAATAGTTGCTTCAGGATAAGTGACTATGACATCCTTAGTCATAACTTCATGAACTTTTCTCCCCACAATTTTATCAGCCATAAATCTAAGAATATCCCTCTCAGTTATTATGCCGTAAACACGATCATTTTCATCCACTATCGGAATAGCCCCAACATTATTAACTACCATTCTCTCTAATACATCAATCATGGTCTCATCAACTGAAGCCCGAATAACATTTCTAGTCATTATTGATTCAAGCGGCTCCTCCATTGACGAATATATATCTCCAAAATGCTTTTCATCAACAATTCTAAAGAAATCACCACCACCAAAGTAATTGACAAGATCAGTTGAAGTCACAATTCCAACCAAACTCCTATTAGGCATTACAACGGGGAGCCTTCTAAAACCATTGTTCAACATCAACTTCACAGCTTCCCTAATGGGTGCCCTCTGCGAGACAGTTACAACAGGTCTATTCGCTATTACCCTAAGCTCTCCCTCAACCTCATGAATTCTATCCGAGAAATTTGGCTTACCATCACTCCTCAGAAATCTAGCCTCAATCATTCTCTTCTTTTTAAAATACATTTAAACACCACTAAAACTGTTAAATTGAAGCAAATATATGGTTTACTCCACACCCAACTACTTTAAAGGAGTTAAAGGTGAAACAACCCTATTACCACCCCTCCTCTTAGCCTCCCTTAAAAGCTTCAGAGCAAGCCTACGCGTAGGCCCATCATATGCATCCCTCCTAGATCTCGCCGGCTTACCACTAATTGCACCAAGAGCCACAGCAATGGTAATTGAGCCACCAAGCCTCCTAATTTCTCTTCTAATTGCCTCTAGATCCCTCACAATATTCCTTAAAATCTCATCATCTACATCAGGTATTTCCAGCACGACTTCCTCAGTTCCCCTCACCCTATCAAGCCCATAAACTACGACAGCAAAGTACTTTCTAACAAACTGTTCAACTAAATCAGTAAGCGCTCCAGTTATAATATTGGGTGTGTACTGGTTCCAGCCATGTTTAGCAGTTAATTCCTCAAATCTATCTAGATCCATTACTATTACGCATCCATAACCCATGAACTCACCTTAGCGTCAGCTGAGGACCACTTCCTCATTCACTCAGCTAAGGGTACTCTCATCATCCAAGATAAAAGTGCACCACGTAGAGTTAAGGTTTACGCATGACCTCAGAAAAGCATTTTAATATCATAGCTTTCATTTTAAGATTATGAGGGCAGCCCTTAAATGATAATTCATGGAATATACAAGCATGCATGCCCAAACTGCGAGGGAGAAGAGGACGATGCCAGACTACTAATAGGGCTGCCATGCCCCAAATGCCTACCGAAAAAAGCAGATCATAGACTCACATTAGAAGAACTTTACCTTGAACTTAAAAAGCATGGAACCTTGAGAGAACTTGAAAAAATGTATAAGTTAAATAGAGGGCTGAGGGAAGTTGATGAGCTATTTAATAAGGCCACTGGATCCAGGCTCTGGAGTGTTCAGAGAGCATGGGTTAAAAGGGTTCTTAAAGGTAGAAGCTTCACGATCATAGCTCCAACAGGAGTAGGTAAAACAGTATTCGGTATAATAATGTCGCTTTACATCGCAAATAAAGGCGGCAAGGCATATATCATCGAACCAACAACTCCATTAGTAACCCAAGTTTATGAAAAGCTAGTCGAATTTGCATTTAAAGCTGGACTAAAGGTTCGAGTAGTAGTTTACCATGCAAAACTCAAATCTAAAGATAGAAAGGAAGCTTTGGAGAGAATTGAAGCTGGAGATTTTGATGTACTTGTCACAACATCAGCCTTCCTCTCTAAGCGGTTTGAATCCTTAAGGAAATTTAAATTTGATTTCATATTCGTAGATGATGTAGATGCAATATTAAAGAGCTCGAAAAACATCGATAGAGTCCTCATCCTCATGGGTTATAGTGAAGAGGAAGTTGCTAAAACCTATGAGCTAGTTAAGGTTAAAAGTAGAGTTGCCAGGCTCTTCAGGTTTAATAGAGAAAGCCCTGAACTCAAAAATCTACTCGAAACACTTGAGAAACTAAGTTATCAAATTGAGAAATTTAGAGGTAAAGTTACCTCGGTACTCGTAGTTTCAAGTGCCACAGGCAGACCCAGAGGACTAAGAGTTAGACTGTTTAGAGAACTCTTAGGCTTCGATGTTGGATCTCGATCCGAATTACTCAGAAACGTCGTAGATACATATTATATACCTAGGCCGGGGGAGAACATTGAAGATGTAATCGTAAAGTTAATATCGAAGCTCGGTAGAGGAGGATTAATTTTCGTCCCAATAGATAGGGGAATAGACTACGCCAAGGAACTAGCGCAAAAACTCTTGGAAAGAAATATTAGGGCTGAGGCATTTTCATCAGAAAACATCGAGGCACTAAGCAGGTTTATAGAGGGTGAGAACGACATACTAGTTGGCGTAGCCTTCTATTATGGAGTTATGGTTAGAGGACTAGATTTACCGGAGCACATTAGATATGCAATATTCACGGGAATACCAAAATTCAAATTCAGCACCAAACTTGATGAACCACACCCAATGAACATACTAAGAGGACTCACAATTCTAAGCGAAGTTGTTGAGGGAAGCGAGAGGAGAAGAATTGAAAGGCTCATTGCAAGGATCCGGAGATACATGCAAATTCTACCAACAGGCATGATTGCAGAAATTAGGGAGAAGCTGGCCAAAAATGAAAAGCCCACAAGCGAAGTGGAAAAAACATTCTATGAAGCCCTAAATATTCTGAGAGACTACTTGCAGAAAAAAGAAATTAAAGATAAGCTAATGGAACTAGAGGACATCAGGCTTATCGAGGAAGAAGGTAAAACGTACATACTAATCCCGGATGTAATGACATACATTCAAGCCAGCGGAAGAACCTCAAGAATGTTTGCAGGTGGACTAACTAAGGGACTCTCAATAGTAATAACAGATGATGAAAAATTGCTTAGAGGATTAATTAAGAGAACTAGATGGATAGTAGAAGACATTGAATGGAAAAACATAAATGAAGTAAATTTAGACCAAATAATCAAGGAAATCAATAGAGACAGGGAAATAGTAAAGAAGCTGAGAACCGGTGAAATTAGCGTTGAATTCAAAGACCCAATGAAAACTGCATTAATGATAGTTGAATCACCAAACAAAGCTAGAACAATAGCCAACTTCTTCGGTAAACCAAGCATAAGGAGACATGGAGAACTCAGAGTATATGAAGTCTCAACAGGAGACCTACTACTCATGATAACTGCAAGCGGAGGACACATATACGACCTAGTCATAGGTGAGGGATATCATGGAGTCAGAATAGTTAATGGAGGGAAAATGTTCATACCCATATACACCTCCATTAAGAGATGCCTAAAATGCGGACACCAATTTACGGAGGAAAGCAGCGAATGCCCAAGATGTGGAAGTAAGGAGATAAGAGATAGCCTAAAAACAATCGAGTTCATAAAAGAGCTATGTAGTGAAGTAGACGTAGTCCTAATAGGCACAGATCCAGACACTGAAGGAGAAAAAATAGGTTGGGACTTAGCAGTACTCCTAATGCCATACTCAAACAGTATAAGGAGAATAGAATTCCATGAAGTAACTAAGAGGGCAATAATGGAGGCCATAAAGAAGCATAGAGACTTTGACGAAAACCTTGTTGAAGCACAAATAGTTAGGAGAATAGAGGATAGATGGATAGGATTCGAATTAAGCATGAGATTATGGAAGGCATTTGAAAGACACTGGTTATCAGCAGGCAGAGTTCAAACACCAGTACTAGGATGGATAATAGAGAGAGCTGAAAAATACAGGGAAAGCATTAGAAAAGTCTACAGAATATTCCTACCATTCAACATTATAGTTGAAGTACTTGAAGATGAGGCAGCAGAAAAGTATGTCAAAGGAATGAAAGTTGAAGCAAAAATTGAAGTAGAAGAGGAACGTGAGGAAGAGGTGCACCCTCCACCACCATATACAACCGATTCATACCTACAGGATGCCTCAAGATTACTAGGACTAACAGCACCACAAGCAATGCAGATAGCACAAGACCTCTTCGAACTAGGATTCATAACTTACCACAGAACAGACAGCATAAGAGTTTCGAGTACTGGTCAAGTGGTAGCTAGAGAATACCTAAGCGAAAAGCTAGGAGAAAAAGCAACGCAATTATTTATTCCAAGGAGCTGGAGCGAAGCAGGAGCACATGAATGCATTAGGCCAACGAGACCCATGGACGTTGATAGAGTAAGAGAGCTCATAGCGGAGGGAGTAATAACACCAATAAAGCCATTAACAAGAAGACACTACCAAGTCTATGACATGATATTCAGAAGATTCATGGCCAGCCAGATGAAGCCAGCTAAAGTAGTGAAGCAGAAATTGAAAGTGGAAGTTCTAGGAGTAATCAAGCAAATTGAGCGCGTAGTTGAAATAATAGAGCCGGGATTCTTAACAATAAACCCGATAATTAAAGCTGAAGAAAGAGCCAAATCTGGAGTGTATGAAGCAATAGATGTTAACGTCAGAAGAAAAGCACTAGTCCCACTCTACAGCCATGGAGATGTCATAAGGCTAATGAGGGAGAGAGGGATAGGTAGACCATCAACCTACGCTAAAATAATACAAACCCTACTTCAAAGGGGCTATGTAATGGAAACAAAGCGCAAGAAGCTACTGCCAACCGATTTAGGTGTAAAGGTGTACAACTATCTATCAGAAAAATACCCAAGTTTAGTATCCGAAAGCAGAACAGCATTACTTGAAAAATTAATGGATCAAATTGAGAGGGGAGAGAGAAATTATCTAGAAGTGCTCAGAGAGCTATACCAAGAGATAACCTCAATAAACCATAAATAGCTACTCGATGAATCCGAGAAGCATGCAGAGAAAGCCAGTAACTAGGCCAGCCATCACCGTTGCTAAGCAGTACCTTAATTCCCTATTACCAGCAGTTTTACCAAGAACCATACCTAAAATAAACAGCAAAATTACAACAATTATTATTGAAAACGAGAAGGCATCATTGACCGAGATAAGGCCTTCAACACTAATCAAATATGGCAGTGACACTAGGAGTGAGGAAATTAAGGCCGCCAAGCCGCTGGCCAAACCCGACTTGAAGATATGAGATCTACCTAGCCGCTCAATTCTCCTAAGAACATCCCCCCTAAGATAAACAAGCTTCGGCCTCAATGGCTCCAAGATCCTAGCTAGCTCAGCCTCCTCAATTAAAATTGCAGCAGTAAATCCGGAAACACACATTGCAATACCAGCATTAACAATTGAAGTCAACAAAATCTTGGCTGAAAGAAAGCCTCCAAAATAGGCTCCAAGAATTAGCCCAAGAAAAGCAACAGCTTCATCAAAAGCATTGACTATGAAATATCTTTTAGGGACATCCCTTATCCCAGCAATCCAGCTTGAAAGCTGAGATCTAATTACCTGATCCCTAATAGAAACTCCAATTATTGAAACTAAATCATCACCGGACAACTATGCCATCTCCAAAATTCACTAAGAATTTCTAAATAAATAGATTTTGAGAAAATTAGCAATGCAAGAAATTCCATTTACCACCTCAATATAAGACAAAGCCATATATGTACATGTTAACTTTGAATTGCATAATTAAGATTTCTAGGTAGGAGCGTTTAAATTCAAGCAAAACATAAATTGTAGCGATAGGGGGTCAAAATTAATTGAGTGAAGTAATAAACATAGTTTTTCAAGTAGGATTCGGCGTGCTAGCAGGCTTTGTCTCAGGATATGCATTTAAAAAGCTAGTTAAAGCAATTCTATTCCTAATAGGAGTAGCAATAATATTCATCATGTACTTGAACTGGCAGGGCTACATCAATGTGAACTACGATATTCTAGTTAGTAAAATTGAAGAATGGATTGAAAGCATTTCAGGTCAAGGAAATATAATTGCAAGCCAAATAGTGGCCAATCTACCATTTGCGGGCTCATTTCTAGCTGGCTTTGCCATAGGGCTGCATAAAGCCTAAGACTTAAATATTACTAGTAATACAAGTATAACTGGTGATACTTTGGGGGAGGAGAAGAAACCCCTAAGCATTAGAGGTGTTGACAGGGAGATATATAAACAAATAACGAGCCTCGCCAAGGAACTTGGAAAAAATATAGGTGAGGTTGTAAATGAAGCATTCAAATTATATATTTCGGTAGTTAAAGGCTCAGAAACTGCAGCGCGAACTATCTCATCGGCGCTCAGCGAATTAAAGAGGGCATTTGAGGAGGGATTAGCTGAATCGAAAGCATCTATAATTCATGGATTAAGTGAACTAACAGTTACTAAAGATGACTTGGAAAATTATGGTAGACAAGTAACATTTAGCATGATCGATAAGCTCGAATTTAGCCCCGATGTTAATGCAGAAACCTTCGATAAATATGTGAAGGCAATAGTTATGTGCAATGAGGTAAGAATACCAAGCAAAATCCCAAAACTCCTGGCTGGCTCTAAGTGCAGGAATGTGAGAAAGCTAGTAGTATATGAGGATTAAAATGCATGAAATTGTAAACTATTATTCCTCTAATTTTTCAGGTGGACTGCTAAGTTTAGCTCCCTCATGAACTTTAACGCTATTTCTAAATAGCACCTTTCCCTTAACCTCGCATCCTCTACCAATTTCAACATCAGAACCCTCCACACTATCGCAAATCACACCTTCAATATAAACTCTATTCTTTGCACGAATATTTGATGTATATAATCTACCTTCACCTCCTCTAAATCCAAGAATAGTAACCCCAAAAACTACAATCCCCCTCTCACGTGGAGTACTTCGAATTTCAATATCATCAGCTTCAATGCCACGCTTAATTTCGGATGTACCCTTCAAATCAGCGAGGAAAGTCTTGGCCTTAACTGATCCATTAACAACAATTCTACCTCTAACATCAATCAAACCATCACTCTTAAGGTTCCCAAAAACCTTGAGAGAACCAGATGACACCATGGATTCAGATATTGTTAAGTCTCCATCAACTCTACATGAACCCGAAATTGACATCATGTCGCATGAAACTTTATCGTTAAAGCTTGCACTGCCAGAGACGCTTATTTGATGAGCTTCAATAAGCCCATCCACGGATAATGATCCTGAAACTCTAAGCAACTTAGTCTTCAAGTCACCTATAACTCTACCACTACCACTAACTTCAAATTCATCTTCAGAGAATTTTCCGCTACCACTAATTCTAATAACGGGAATCCTTCTAAGAGCCCTCTCATAACTATCAAATTTCTCGGCCAACCTAATCAACTCCCAGAACAGACTTTAAGAGATCTCTTATCTCAATCAGTAGCATCCTCATCTCCTGAATTCTCTTCCTTAACTCCTCAATTACCTCTTCATCAGATAGCTTGACATATTTAAGCTCAGACAATCCTATACCTCCTGAACACCCTTGAGTAAATCCTTAATTTCCTTTAGTATCTCAATTAGTTCATCGAATTCCTCCAGCATGGCTCTTTGATGGGCCCGCATCAAATTTAGCTTTTCACGGTCAACTCTACTTGAAGTATCACTTATGGACTCAAATAAACCCTCACCAATACTCACAGCAGATATTAGAAAAGCAGCTCCAATAGCAGCTATGCAAATAATTCCAGCAATAATTTCATTAAAGTGGTACTTAACCATAAAGTATATGGTTGAAACTGGAACACCAAGCCCAATACCAATAATTACCATGGTGATCAGGAAAGCTGAAAAGCGGCTCAACCATTCCCCCTCCTCTTAAAAAGCCTCTTAATAACATCGGGGCTTATCACTATTCTAAAATTCTCAACCATATAATACCTTACGGGTGGCAGAGACTCCACCCTCTTCTCAACCTTAACTTCTTTAATTAAGCCGAGCTTCTTCAAGCTAGTCAAATACAAATGGATTAGTGGATAAGGCTTATTGAGCTCTCTTGAAATAGCATAGGCGCTTTTAGGTTCATCACATATGGAGAATAGAATCCTCAGTCTAAGCGGATTTGCTAGAGCCTTAAGCAACTTAACCATCTCCCTCTCATCCTTAATTTCCACAATAGAATGACCTCCAAAAAGTGTAAAACAATGTATATATAAAAAATTTTCTATATACTTTTCAGCCAAACCCCGGAGTCATGAGGGAAGTTGAACTCTAAAATTATGCTTTTTCAATTCATCCTCATATTGAAATATTAGAGGTGTGCCGCCAGTATGAAGGAATATAACAGTACTGCCCCTCGGGATCTCTCCCTTCCTAACTAAGTCTATTAGACCCATCATTGCCTTACCAGTATAAATGGGATCTAGTATTATGCCTTCTTTCTTGGCAACCATCTTAACTACATCAACTACATCCCTAGTAACTATTCCATATCCACCACAAGTGTACTCGTCATAAACCACTATATCCTCATAATCCAGTGTAACAGGCAGTCCAGTTAGCTTTGAAGTCTCATCGGCAAGCTTCTTAACTACACTTCTGATACGCTCCCTATCTCCGCCACAGGACATGCCTAGCACCTTTATGTCGGCATTCATGGCCTTGAAGCCCAAAGCCAATCCAGTTTGTGTTGCTCCAGAGCCAGTTGAGTGAATAAGATATGATGCATTTATTCCCCTCTCATTTAATTGATGAAGAATTTCAACTGAAGCATTGAGATATCCAAGCGAGCCTATTGGGCTAGCTCCACCACCAGGTATGATATAGGGCTTCTTGCCCTTCTCTTCAAGCTCCCTAGCAACTTCATTCATTATCTTCGGAATTTCACTTCTATCGACATCATAAACCCTGATATCAGCACCTAAAATAGCATCTAGAAGCAAGTTTCCCTTAACAGCTTTAGGTCCAATAGATCTCAAAACCAAGATCACATCCAACCCATACTTCCTGGCGGCTGCAGCAGTTAATCTCGCATGATTTGAGCATAGGGCTCCAGTAGTTATTACGGTGTCAGCACCCTTCTTGAGGGCATCAGCAATTAGGAATTCAAGCTTCCTAGCCTTATTACCTCCAAAAGCAAGCTCCATCACATCATCCCGCTTAAAATAAATTTTCACTCCAAGCTCCTCACTCAGCTTTGGTGCATACTCAAGTGGTGTGGGAAGCGATATCAACTTGACTCTTGGAAACCTAGAAATCAACATTCAAATCACCATTTTGAGCTATATACTATTCAAAGCTATAAAAGCTATACTAAACTCCTGAAATGCTAGCTGCAAAGAAAAGTGAACCTCAGCGAATCCACTGGCACACTTCCTACTTCTCCTCTTCCTCCTCATCCCTCACTGGCTCGACCTTCACCTTCAATCCAACCACTTCAACAATTCTAACCTTCTCCCCAGCCCTGATTTCATGATCCGAGAAAGCCGTCCACGTATCGGAAGCCACAAGCACTACTCCATATTCACCCGGCTTTATGTCGGTTTTAGCTATACCAGTCATCCCCACAAGCTTTCTCAAATCAAACATAGTCCTCCTCAACCTCAGGGCTTGCCGAACTCTATCAATATAGAATACCAGGAAACCACCACTAACGGCTAATGCAATAATTATAGCGTACTGGGGAATTGTCACCTCAATATATGGCTGCTCACGATACATAAGGACTATGCTTACAGCCCATAAAGCTAAACCAGCAAACCCGAACACTTGTATGCCAGGATACTTTAATTCAACAACTAGAAGTGCAGCTCCGAGGATCATTAGTGCAAGAGCAGCGGCACTAACCCCCAGAATACCCATTCCAAAAAGCGACAGCACAATCATTGCTGCTCCAATAAAACCGTACACCTGTATCCCAGCAGTAAACAAGTCAACAAGTATTAGCCAGAAGCCAAGCTCGAACAGCAAACCTATCACTAGTGGATCATTGAGAACAGAGTAAAATTGGTGAACAAAACCCGGCTTTAAAACAACTACTTCAGCCCCACTCCAACCCATTTCATCCAGAACTTCATCAACCGTGTCAGCCATGAAGTCGATCATGTTAAGCTCCAAAGCCTCCCGAGCAGTTAAATCAAGATTCTCAGTCACAAATTTAACTGCAACTTGAACTCTCTCATCATCTACGCCGTACTTCCTCTCAGCCAAAGCCTTCATTCTAGCAATTGCATAGTTCAGCACCTTAGGATCTACTGGCTGAGAGGGATCAATTGATCTCGGCTGACAAGAACCGATAACCGTTCCATCAGCCATAGCAAGGTACTTGGCGGCTAGAGCAATAAACGTACCAGCCGAGGTAGCTTTAGCTCCCCGAGGGCCGACCCAAACAACCACATCAACCTTAGCGTTGAGAAGCAGGTTAATGATCTTATCCATGCTATCTAAGTATCCACCATAAGTATTCAGCCTAACTATGAGGGGGCAATTCTCGCTCTCAGCTCTACCCAAGGCACTGCTCAGAAAGTTGTATGCTCCATAATCAATGTTCATATCCACCTCCGCCAAATAAACCCTAGAAAAGCCTACACTAATAGCAGGCTGAGCACTCGAAAACAGCGTTAAGCATAGCAGTGGAAATAGCACTATCAAGATAACCCTTAAACCAATTGAAGCTCTCCAGCACTTCATATCTGTAGTCATCCGAGATAAGCAGTGTTCACGAAATTAATTAATTTATTGCTTTAAATAAGCCAAAAAGTATATATGAGGCCAAAGCAAGGTTAGCAGGCTAACTCAACTACTGAGAACTGTGTTCTCGGTGGTTGAGTTAAGCAGTTAACGGGAGGGTAGATTAGAGTGGCTAGGAAGAGATTTAGGAAGAAGCCAGTTCAAGTAGGAGAAACATACGATGTAAACGTAACTGAAGTAAGTAGAAGAGGAGACGGCGTAGCTCGAATAAAAGGCTTCGTAATCTTCATACCTGGAGCTCAAGTTGGCGATCAAGTAAAGATATTGATAGTGGCCGTTAAGGATAGATTTGCAGTTGCAAGAGTACTTGAAGAATAGGATCTTAAAGCTACGTGAAAACGAAGGCAAACTCCATTTTTAATATATTCTTTTTAGAACAGCTATATTGATGAAAGGATGGATGGGAAGCCTACTCGAAGTAGACCTCGAAAGCAAAAGCACAAAAACCATAGAGCTAAGCAGGGAAGTACTGCTAAAATACGTGGGAGGCAGAGGGCTAGGCGTATATTATATGAATGCCAAAATAGACCCAAAAGTAAACCCGCTTTCCAAGGAAAATCCAATAATTTTTGCTACTGGACCATTAACTGGAACAATAGCCCCATCAAGCAGTAGATGCACAGCCATATCCAAGTCCCCGCTCACAAAAACAATTTTCGACTCAAATGCTGGAGGGAACTTCGGAAATGCAATTAAACAAGCAGGATTAGATGCAATAGTGGTAAAGGGGAGGAGTAGCAGACCAGTAATCCTAATAATTGATGACGGAGAAGTCTCAATAGAGAGCGGTGATGGATATTGGGGTATGAAAACAAGTGAAACCATAAAGGCATTGAAGAAAGATTATGGAAGGGAATTTGAAATAGCATGCATTGGACCGGCCGGTGAAAATGGGATTTACTTCGCAAACATAAGATGCAGCCATGAAAACTTCTTTGGACGCGGCGGCCTAGGAGCAGTCATGGGCAGTAAAAATCTTAAAGCAATAATTGTCAGGGGAAACAGAAAAGTCGAAGTCCACGATCAAGAAGAGCTCATTAAGCTGATGAGAAAGTGTATCGATAGATTAAAGATAAATCCATTAACTGGAAAAGCACTACCGAGATTTGGAACAAGATTTCTCACCAAAATAATTAACAACTCAAACGCACTACCAGCCTTAAACTTCAAATTGAGAAGTTGGAACAAAGCCAATGAACTTTCAGGTGAAGTATTTAGGCAGTACATAATAAGTAGAAGCTCATGCCCAGGCTGCCCAATAGCCTGCAAAAACACTACGAAAATTAATGGAGTGGAAGTTCATGGACCTGAATACGAAAGTGTATGGGCACTTGGAGTCAACTGCGGATTAAGTAGTTTAAAGCACTTAGCTGAGGCAATCAGGCTATGCGATGAGCTTGGACTCGATACCATAAGCATGGGTGGAGCCATAGCCTGCCTAATGGAAATGAGTGAAAGGGGAGTAATAGAAGAGAAAATTGAGTGGGGAAGTGGAGAGGCAATCATAAAATTGATAAAGTGCACTGTCCAGAGAAAGGGGCTGGGTAAGCTTCTATCACTAGGCTCTGCTAGAATGGCTGAAAAGCTTGGACGCAAAGAACTATCAATGACAGTGAAGAGGCTGGAACTCCCAGCATATGATCCAAGAGAGCTATTCGGAATGGCACTAGCCTATGCAACTTCAAATAGAGGTGGATGCCACTTAAGAGCATACATGACCTCAATGGAAGTGTTAGGACTACCAATATTAATAGACAAGAAGACCATCATAGGTAAGGCAGAGCTAGTAGCAGTAAATCAAAATTTCCTAGCAATAGTCGATTCACTTATCACATGCAAGTTCGCAGCACTAGAACTCGATGATGAAATTCTAAGCCACATCCTAAGTAGCGTAACGGGAATAAAATTTGATAGAGGGATGCTAATGAAGATTGGAGAGAGAATATGGAATCTAGAGAGGATGTTCAATTTGAAAGCAGGAATATCACCAGAAGAAGACACACTACCCAGCAGACTTCTAAAGGAAGTACCATTGAAAGAAATGCTGGAAGCATACTATCAAATTAGAGGTTGGGATCGCAATGGCATACCCCTCAAAAGCAAGCTCGAAGAACTCCAATTGTTAGGGGAGATGACGGGCATTGAAGGCTAGAAATGAAGCATGGAAGATATTTAGACTATATGGTAGAAAGCTAACTGAAAAGGGATATGTTGCAGGACATGGCGGCAATTTAAGTATTAGATTTGGAAATAAGATGTTCATTACAAGACATGGATGCACACTTGAAGACGTGAAATTAGAAGATGTAATTGAAATTGAAATTGAAAGCGAGACAAGCTTCGACGCCATATCATCAACTGAAACAGTAGTTCACAGAGAAATATATAGGCAAACTCAAAACCTGGCAGTCATGCATGCCCATACACCATATGCCATTGCAATATCGTTTTTCACTGAAACACTAAAACCAATAGATGCGGAGGCAAGGCACATACTTAGGGAAGTGCCAATAGTTGAAGGAAGAGCCGGATCAAAAGAGCTGGCCATGAGAGTAGCATCAGCACTTAAGGAGCACCATGCAGTGATAGTCAGGGGGCATGGAACATTTGCAGCATCACAGACAATGGAGCTAGCATATAGGCTACTATGCATGGTAGAGAAATCAGCTCAGCAAATCTATTTAACAGAAATCTTAAAAAAACTTGGACTGAAATTTATAGAGCCAAGGGAAATATAGGTTGATCACCATGTACGACTTAATCATTATTGGTGGTGGACCCGCTGGATTAACAGCAGCAATCTATGCCTCAAGAGCCGGCCTCAAAACACTCATTCTCGAAAAAAGAGTTCCTGGGGGCAAGCTAAGTGAAATACCGCATTTGGAGAACTTCCCAGGACTCCTAGAACCAATAAATGGAATGGAGTTAGCAATGAAAATGTATCAACAAGCAACAAAGTTTGGCACCGAAATAAAGTATCCAGAAGCAGTTGTAGATTTAGAGCTAGATGGATTAATCAAGAAAGTTAGAACTAGAAAGGGAGAATACAGAGCTCTAGCAGTCATAATAGCAACGGGTTTGGAAAAGAAGAAGGCACTTGTTCCAGGAGAAGCGGAGCTACTGGGCAAGGGAGTAAGCTACTGTGCAGTCTGTGATGGACCACTCTATAGGGGAAGGCAAGTTGCAGTATTAGGAAACAATGATAAAGCCGTTGAAGAAGCAATATTTCTATCAAACTTGGCTGAAAAAGTCTACTTAATAACTGATGGACTAGACATTGAAGCACCAAAAGCACTCATAAAAAAGATGGAAGGAGCAGGGAAAATAGAAGTAGTAAAGGCAAAACTAATTAAAATAGTTGGAGAAAAGCAAGTAGAAAAAGTTGTAGTTGAAAAAGAGGGATCTGAAGTAGAGATACCCATTTCTGCAATATTCATTGCTAAAGGAGATGAGCCAAAAACGGAAATATTCAAGAAATCAGGACTAAGAATCAGCGAAGCAGGCTTCATAACCGTTAATGAGGCGCAAGAAACCAACATTAAAGGAGTATATGCAGCAGGAGACTGCACTGGTAGGGGAATGCAAGTAGTTGTAGCTGCAGGAGATGGAGCAGTAGCAGCATTATCGGCAACAAGATACATAAGGGCAATTAAGGCGAAAATGAGCAAGGTAAAGCATGAGCAGGGACTATTCTACATAGAAATAGAGCATGGTAAAAGAGCATATCATAGATTTGAAGTCAAGGGAGACACCATGAAAATGATGAGCACATACACACCACCAGAATATAGAGGGCTGGGATTAGCTAGCAGAATAGTAGATGAAGTAATCATGCACGCAAAGAAACTTGGCATAAGAAACTTAATAGTCGAATGCAGCTACGTCAAGCACTGGATAGAAAAGAATCCAGATAAGGTGAGCAATTTCCAAGTAAAATATGATATAAAAGCGTAGGAGGAGCCTTGAAGCTGCAAGAGAGCACTATACCGGATGTTCAAAGCACAGCAAAAAGAAAAATCTACATAACTGTAATTGGGAGCAGCAATAACATTTCAAGGGAAGTATATGAAAGAGCTGTTGAAGTTGGCAGACTATTAGCAGAAAATGATGCAATAATAGTCACTGGTGGTAGAACGGGTGTCATGGAAGCCGTTTGCAAGGGGGCAAAGGAAGCTGGAGGAGTAACCATAGGAATACTCCCGGGATTGACGAGAGATGAAGCCAATAAGTATGTCGATATAGCAATACCCACAGGCATGGGATTTGCTAGAAATGCAATAAACGTTGTTGCGGGAGATGCAGTAATAGTAATCGCGGGAGGACCAGGAACACTCTCGGAAGTAGGACTTGCTCTAGCCTATGGGAAGCCAGTCATAGTGCTAGCTGGAACAGGCGGAGTAGCAGATATGATTGCCCAGAAAGGCAAAGTTGGACTCCATAAAGTTGAAGTAGCTATAACGCCAAAAGAAGCAGTTCAAAAAGCAATAAAACTAGCATATGAGAAAATTAGCCCAGACGTTTAATATTCCTAGAACCACAGTAGGGACACTTAATCTCGCCACTCTCATCTCTAACACTGAAGTAGCCGCCGCCCCTCCTAGACTTACAGTCCCTACAGACATAGCGCACCCGCCCCATGGCTACCACCAATTACGTGATTATATTGCTAAGTATTTCAATATTATCAATAAAACAGGTAAGGTATGAGCAATTAGAGATGTACGATTGGTGAATTAAATTTAAACTAATTATGCAAGTTAAAGCCAACTTGAGATGAAGGGATAAACATTGAATATTCCAAGAAAATTGCGAAACGAACTTCCAATCCTAGCTTTAATTATTGGATCCTTCACATTCTATATGACAGTACTTAACAGGCACCCCTTAATCTATGGGATCGACGGCCCATACTATTTGATCCAAGTCGAAAGCCTAATCACGAGCTGGAAGCTGAAATATGGAGATCCTCCCCTAGCCTTCCTGATATTTGCATTGGCAACAGTTTTAATGAATGGAAATAAAACATTAGCCATAAAAACCTGCATAGCAATTTCATCAACGATATCAGCGGTACTAATATACTTACTGGTCAGGAAAATAGCTGGCAAAAATGCTGGTATACTCGCATCGACCATATATGCCTTCAACGCGCTCCACATTAGACTAATGAACGACTTCCTCAAAAACCTACTTGGAATACCCTTCCTCCTCATATTAATTCACTCCTTAAATGAGCTAACTGAGAGCTTCAATATGAAAAGGCTAGCAATATCCTGCATAGCACTCACTCTAACATACCTAACTCACATACTGGACTTTGGAGTAGCACTATTATACCTAGTAGCTCACTCAGCACTACTAATCATAATAGGGAGAAATAAGAGAAGTATAGCGCTGAAAACGCTCATAGCAAATCTAGCCTGCATTACCATTATTACCGTAGTAACCCTCGCAATGAAACCGGAACTCTTCACAGACATATATAAGGGCAAATCGCTTCTCAGGGAAATAGCTTTAGAAAATGAAATACACATTACACAAGTGTTTTTCAGTGAGCATAGTGGAATTGCAATAATACCCACACTAATTGCTGGGGCAATTCTATCATTCCACGAGCTTTATAGGCAAAGAAATTTCAAAGCAACATGTATAGCCTCAATAACGATAGTCGGAGCAACATTAAGCCTACCAATAATACCACTTAAATGGCTATGGAGATTTACATTAATGGAGTTCATACCAGCCTCGATTATAATAGGCTATGGAATGAGTAAAATCAGGGATAAAAATGCACTAATTGCACTAGCAATAGTTATAGCCTCACCCATACTCCTCCAATCAATAAATACATCACTAAAAATAGGCCCAATAATAAGTAGTGAAGAACTCAAAGAAATCAAGGAAATGAGAAGGTACATTGAGGAGAATTCAGTAATCATAGTTAGAAGCCCAGCCCTATACTGGGTAGAATACATCACGGGATGCAATATCATAAAACGAATAGACTATGACATCATGAAGCACTACAACCACATCTACATGATTCTACATAAAATCAAGCACATGCAAAGCTTCCCACCGATACCTCCAAGGTCCAAAGTCATATTTAAAGGCAAATACTTCTTACTAGCCAAAATAAAATAACATTAAAAGTGCAGTGCCTAAGCTTTATTAGTTCCAATTTTCAGTTCCATTACGAGGACACATTATGAAGCACCCGAGCAAGGAGATTATTGGAACCTGGAGCAATCTCTTGAAAGGAAAGAAAATAGTGTTGTGCATATGCGGTAGCGTGGCAGCAATTAAATCCCCCGAAATAGCTAGGGGATTGATGAGGCATGGTGCCGAAGTATACATAGTGATGAGCAAAGCAGCAACACTAATAATTCACCCATACCTAATGGAGTGGGCAACTGGAAATCCAGTTGTAACAGAATTAACGGGAAAAGTTGAGCATGTAATGCTATGCGGTAAAACGGAAACAAAAGCAGATTTAGTGCTAATAGCTCCAGCAACAGCCAATACCATTAGTAAAATAGCTTGCGGGATCGATGATACCCCCGTAACGACATTTGTATCAACAGCCCTAGGAACAGGAATACCAATAATGATAGTCCCGGCGATGCATGAAACTATGTATAGAAATCCATTTGTGGCAGAAAACATTGAAAAGCTAAAGAAAATGGGAATAATGTTCATTGGACCAAGATTCGAGGAAGGAAAAGCGAAAATTGCAACACCAGAGCAAGTAATCAATGCCGTCATAAGATACTTCACACCCAAAATTCTAAAAGGAAGAAAAGTGCTAGTCACAGCTGGACCAACAAGAGAATACTTAGACAACGTTAAATTCCTAACAACACCCAGCACCGGGAAAATGGGATTAGCCATAGCTGAGGAATGCATAGCAAGCGGAGCCCAAGTAACCCTAATAATGGGTCCAACAACCCTAAAGCCACCACTAGAGGCCAAAGTGATAAGAGTAATAACATGTGAAGAAATGAGAAATGCAGTTGTAAATGAACTAAAGAAAGAGAAATACGACTACATATTCCTACCAGCAGCACCACTCGACTTCACATTTAAAGAGAGGTTTAAGGGTAAAATTCCAAGCGAAATTCAAGAATTAAATGTCAAGCTAATAGCTACACCCAAAATATCTGCTGAAGCAAGAAAATACGCACCAAACAGCTTCATAGTGGCATTTAAAGCAGAGTATGGCGGTACACTGGAGGAAATGATCAGTAAAGCATATGAAAGACTAATCAGCCAAAAATTAGACTTAATAGTCTTAAATGACGTATCGAGAACAGATATAGGATTTGCATCAGATTACAATGAAGTCTACGTAATTGATAGAAACAAAGATATAATACACATACCAAGAAGAAGAAAGCGGGAAGTAGCGAGGGAAATCATTAGGATAGCTGTTGAGAAGTCGAAAAGCAAGAGCAGTTGAATTGTTCGTCAACCAACGAATAATAAAACGACAAACTTATAAGTCAAACAATTCAATTCACCTCGGATTTAAGCTTCACGTTCCACTTGGAGGAGTATTATTGGTGGATTATAATAGGTTATGGGCTAAAAGAACTAAGCATATGAAAGCATCAGAGGTAAGGGAGCTTCTAAGATGGGCTGTTGAAGGCAAGGTAATAAGCTTTGGCGGAGGCATGCCAGACCCAAAACTTTTCCCAAGAGAAGAGCTTGCACAAATAGCTAGAGAAGTAATCGTTGAGATGGGAGATAAATCGCTTCAATACGGACCCACCCAAGGAATACCAGATCTGAGAGAACAGCTAATAAAGTTCATGGGTAGTGAGGGAATAAGAGTAGGAGACATAAACAATGTCATAATAGTCAGCGGAAGCCAGCAGGGACTAGATATTCTAGGTAGAATCCTAATAGATCCGGGAGATGTAGTCATAGTTGAACTACCAACCTACCTAGCCGCAATAAATGCGCTGAGACCATATGAGACAGAATTCATAGGAATACCACTCGATAATGATGGCATGAGAACGGAAGTTCTAGAAGACAAAATCAAGGAGCTTGAAAGAGAGGGGAAGAAAATAAAATTCATCTACACGATACCAACATGCCAAAATCCGACGGGACTAACCATGAGCATAGAGAGAAGAAAGCACTTACTCGAAATAGCTTCAAAGTACGATCTAATAATAGTTGAAGACGACCCATACAGCTATTACCTCTATGAACCAGTGGAGTTCAAGCATTTAAAGGCAATGGATAAGGAGGATAGGGTAATATACATGAGCACACTCAGCAAAATACTATCGCCAGGACTTAGAATAGGATGGGTTGCTGGAAATGAAGAATTCATTAAGAAAATGGCTTTAGCAAAGCAATCAATAGACCTCTGCACATCACCACTAAACCAGTACATTGCGGCTGAAGCCTTAAGGAAAGGTGTAATTGAAAGGCACATTCCAAAAATAAGGGAAATATATAGAGAGAAGAGGGATCTAATGTTGAAGTCACTTGAAGAGAATATGCCTGAAGGATGCAGATGGGTTAAACCAGTTGGCGGAATGTTCATATTCACGTGGGTACCCCCAGAAATCGATACAAAGCAGATGTTAATGAAATGTATAAAGGAATATGGTGTAGCATATGTGCCTGGACAATCATTCCATGTTGATGGAAGCGGTAAAAATACCATGAGATTAAACTTCACATATCCATCTAAAGACAAAATTAGAATTGGAGTAGAAAGAATAGCGAGAGCATTAAGAGATCAGCTTTCAAAATAAATGGAATTCACCAAATTCCTCTACTCACCTTCCAGCTAACATAAATGTATGGTAAGCTTAAAGTGAAGAGGCAAAAAGCTGAAAATGGAAAGCCAAAAGCAAAGAGAAGCAATGACATCGTTAATCCAAGCGAGCCAATTAATAGTTCACCTACACTTGAGCTCCTAATAGATTTAGCTAATGATCCTTTCGGAGTTACATACCATTTCTCACCCAAGTTAAGTAGCAATTTCAGCGATTGAATGAAAACAAGTGGAGCGAGAACAGCGGCCATAGCAGTACAGCGACCCATAATTACAAAACTTCTGAAGAAGTTGAGCCCCATTCTTCTAGCCACATCATAGTAAGAATAGGCCTGCAAAAACAGAAGGAATAACAATAAAGGCGAGAAGTAAACAGTTGGAATCATCATGTCGAAACCAGCAATTAACGATACTAAGGCTAGTCCAGCAAACATGAAGTTGGCAAGCAGAACGTGATATTGTAGCAAGTACAAGATTAAGTCGAACTTCCAATGCCATGAAATAGCTCTAGAGAAGAGGATCCTATGGAAATACTTTAAAAGCACTTGAGCTGATCCATAAATCCATCTAGCCTGTTGCTTCTTGAAAGCTTCATACGTCTCGGGGTTCTCAACTTGAACAGTAGCACCATTAAGAAAGGACAGCTTCAATCCATTAAGTATAAACCTAACAGATAACTCAATGTCCTCAGCAATAAAACTCTCATTCCACCCACCAATGCGCTCTAAAGCAGACCTTCTAAAGGCACATCCAGAGCCAGGAATGATAATTGGGGAGCCAGACTTAGACTTACCGCCAAAAAATATGGTTGTGAGAAATTCAAGTGAAACGGCTTGAGCTTCAGCTACGGGGCTTGAATCCCCATTATGTGAAACCCATTTAGTAGCTAAACCAGCCACATCCGGATTGCTTTCAAGATAGGATACAACTTTCTCTATGAAAGCTTCTTCAGGAACTGCATCAACATCAAATACAAATACGTACTTACCCGAACACCTCTTAAGGGCATAGTTAAGTGCTCCAGCTTTAAAGCCATAGGGTTTCTCCCTCCTATAAACCTTAACATCAAGTCTATCACCAAACATAGAATACACGAACTCCTCAATCCTTCTAAAATAGCTCTCCTCATCATCGCTCACCACAAGAACCTCAATTCTATTTATGGGATAGCTTTGATTAGATAAGGAATGCAGAATTCTGCCAAGCACATCAAGAGGCTCACTCTTAATTGGTATAATCACGGAAACTTTAGGTTTAAAGTGAAATTTAAAGTTGAAATGAGCGAAATAGTTGCTGGAATTGCTGTCACACCTTCCAATCCAATAATAAATGGTGTGAAACAATATTACGATTGACGATATGGCTGAAGCTATTAGTGCGACCACAATGGATATGAGACGAAGGTCAATTAAACCCAGCAATCAACTGCTCCTCCCGGAACAGTAGTCGAAATCTCCAGATAGCTTTTAAGTTTGGGGATGCAACCATCATTAAACTATTGGTCGCTGAAAGCTAATAACCGTTATTGGAGGCGATAATTTTAATTGAGCTTGCATTGATTATATGCTTGGTGAACGTACCATGTCTAAAAGGAGAAAAGGTGGAAGCTTCTGGGATGACTTCTTTAGAGACTTCTTTGAAGACTTTTTTAGGGAACTGAGGGAGCTGGAGAGATTTCATAGAAGATTGTTTAGCATGAGACCTGAAGAGCTATTTGAAAGGTATGAAGTTAAAGGCCCATACATTTATGGATTCTCGATTACAATTGGACCTGATGGAAAACCAGTAATTAGAGAATTCGGTAACGTTAGAAGAATAGCTGGAAGGCCAAGCATAGGAGAAGAAAGAGAGCCATTAATAGACGTATTTGAAGATGAAGAGTACATATCAGTTATAGCCGAAATGCCTGGAGTAAATAAGGAGGACATAAAAGTTAAGGCCACAGAGGACACGCTCATAATAAGCGCTCAAACAGGTGACAGAAAGTACTATAAAGAAATCGATCTACCAGCTAAAGTCAAGCCGGAGACGGCAAAAGCAACTTACAAGAATGGAGTCTTAGAGGTTAAGTTGGAGAAGAAGGTGAAGGAGAAGAAGAAAGAGGGCTTCGAAATTAAGATCGAGTAACCTCTAGGTAAAGCTCAGGTCTTCTCTGCCTCAATAAAGGTAATAAACTCCTAACTTTTTCCACTCTCTCAATGCCCAAATCAGCATATACCATGCACTCCTCATCTCCAGCATCAACAAGCTTGACACCAAACGGATCTATAATAGAACTTCTACCGCAAAAAGTTGGGCCAATTTGATTGGCCATCACAACGTAAAATCCGTTTTCGATAGCTCTAGACCTCAAAGTAGTTAGCAAGTGCTCCTCCTTCAACACGCCTGAAAACCAGGCAGAAGAAACACAGAGCAAATTACATCCCCTAAGC
>Ga0190367_1000258_pt1 | contig 40312 bp, 42 predicted proteins | sample 4872181011_MG_FD_171838 | JGI IMG/M metagenome (GOLD analysis project Ga0190367, IMG submission 171838) | Hydrothermal vent microbial mat bacterial communities from Southern Trench, Guaymas Basin, Mexico - 4872-18-10-11_MG | ecosystem: Environmental > Aquatic > Marine > Hydrothermal vents >... | reverse complement strand
AGGAACGGCGGGCCGTGGCCTCTAGTCTACCGGTTGTCCGGCAGGGCACTGCCGGGCAGCCACGCCGCAGAGGATAAGGGCTGAAGGCATCTAAGCCCGAAGCCCTCCCCGAGACGAGGCGGCCATTCCCGGTCGTAGGGGCTCGGCAACGAGCCCTTGGGCCGGGACGAGGGCTCCCGTAGAAGACGGGGTTGATGGGGTGGCGGTGTAAGCGCCGAGGTCCTCTGGACCGAGGCGTGAGCCGGCCACTCCCAATAGCCCGAGCGCGCTTAGCTGCTCACAGGCCCAGGTGTTAATGACCCCCAGCTATGTGCGGTGTTCTCTTCTTTTCCTGTCTTGGTGGGCTAAGTGATAGCTCTTAGCGAGAAGCAGGTAAGCGTTCTCAGAAGGAAGCATTACGGGGTTGTGGGGAGGCACTCGGCAGTTCAGATATGTAGGTGGACTAAGAAGTCTATATTAGGCGAGGGTACGTGTTATAAGGAGAGGTTTTACGGCGTTCACGCTCATAAATGCGCGCAGTTCTCCCCTCTGGCTTTGTGGTGTAACATGAACTGTGTTTACTGCTGGAGACCGATGGAGTGGATGAGGAACTATAACATAGGTTACGATGAGGTGGAGGACCCGGATACCATAGTTAGGGGTGTTATAGAGGAGAGGAAGAGGCTGCTAATAGGGTTCCTCGGGAACCCAAAGGCGTCTAAGGAGAGGGTCATGGACGCCTTAACGCCTGATCACTACGCTATCTCTCTCTCAGGGGAGCCCACTATGTACCCTAGGCTGGCTGAGATGATAAGGCTCATCAGGGACAGATATAAGGCTAGGACAGTGTTTCTCGTGACCAACGGCCAGGTCCCTGAGGCGCTATCCAGGCTGTACGAGGAAAGGTCCCTTCCCACACAGCTATACATATCCGTATCCGCCTCCAACAGGGAGATGTGCGTGAGGATACAGAGGCCCGTGCTTAAGGACTTCTGGGAGAGACTTCTCAAGTCCTTGGAGATTATGAGGGAGATTGAGGGAAGCACTAGGAGGGTTATAAGGCTCACTGTCATAAAAGGCTATAACATGGATGAAGGGTTTATGCCCGAGTTCGCCAGGCTAATAGAGCTAGCTAACCCAGACTTCGTTGAGGTAAAGGCTTACATGCACCTAGGTCTGTCAACCAGGAGGCTTTCGAGAGACAACATGCCCAGACATGAGGAGGTAAGGGCTTACAGTGAGAGACTAGTTAACGAGTATCTGAGAGGGTTCAGGATAGAGGACGAGCAGCCTGAGTCCAGGATAGTGCTGCTTAGGAACGAGGGGTCAACCGTTCCAACGAGGATATATCCGAGTTAGAGTCCTTAAGCTCTCTTCTTAAGCCTTGATACGGTACTCTCTATAAGCTTCATGTCCTTCTTATCTATGTCGAGCTTCTCAACAACCTTAACCCCTCTCGCCCCCACCTTATAGTAAGGGATGTACAGCGAGGTGTACCCTGGTCCCGCCATGTAAAGCTCCCTAAGGTACCCCTTCTTGGAGAGCTTCCTAAGCTCCTCATCCAGCTCAGGTGAGTAATCATCGTAGAACCTCAGCTTAAACCTCGCTCCTTTACTCATCAAAAGCCTGATGGCTCTATGTATCTCGGTCCTAGGAACAGGCTCCTCGTAGAGATGTATTAAATATATTATCCTCTTCTCAGTAGCGTTCAGCTTTACTCCCATGCATTACCGCCTAGCTTATATTTAGATAAAACTTTTAAATATTAGGTCCCTAAGCCTTGAGATGCGAGATATGCCGAGAAAACGAGCCAAGCCACGTATGTAGGCTCTGCGGAAGAAGAGTCTGTGATGAGGACTACGATGAACGAGGAGAGATGTGCATAGCCTGTAGCGAGGTCATATGCCAGATATGTAGGGAGAACCTCTCCATAGGTTACTGTAGGGTATGCGGCAGGCTTGTATGCGACTTATGCTCCGTTAAGAACGGGGCTACGTTAGTATGCGTTGAATGCTTACCTAGATACAAGGGTGACAACGTAGCTTCTTCTGAACCTTGAAGGCCTCTTAACAACCCTGACGTTAGAGTAGTCAGCAAACATCAGCTTTATCCTAACCTCGTCAGGCAACCTCCTTATCTTCTTTAGCTCAGATCTAAGCCTAATAAGCAAGCTGTCCACAGCTCTTTTCAAAACTTCTCCATGCCTCTCAACCTCCTCCTTTCTCTCAAGGTATATCCTTTTTATCTTTGAGCTAGCGTAAGTCCTAAGCACGTATGAGATATTAGTGACCATGAAAGCCGAGAGTAGCAAGGAGAACGAGAGTGCAGGAGCCATTCCTGTGAACATTAGAACACTAGATATTATGACCTCTATTATCCCCAGAAAGGTCATCGAACTTGAGATCCTCACCATAAGATCTATGTTCTTGAACGAGGGATCCTTCCTAGGTATCTTAGCTATCTCCTTAGCCTCACTAAGCACATCATCCCATTTAACGGGGTGATCGCTGAGTCCCAGCTCCTCTATCACTTCCTCTACCTTACTAAGGTCGGAGTAAAGCCCTGCTCTTATCCTATCTAGGGACCTTATTAGGAATAGTATTTTCCTTATACGATCCCTAACCACGTCATAGGGGGATACTCTCCTCATCACCCCACCTTGCTAAGCAAGTACTCCAGTATGTCACTTTTAGCTATTAAGCCGTTAAACTCCTGGTTCTGAATAAGAAGAATAGCTTTAGCACCCTTAGAGAACTTCTCACACACGTCTGAAATTGTCACATCAGGTCCTATGACTTCAAATGTATGTCTCATAACATCCCTCATAATTATTCTCGTTACTCTCTCCCTTCTTAACTCCCAAGGCACAAGCTCGTAGACTCTGTATAGAGCATACATAGCATCTAGATCAGTAACTAAACCCAAAAACTTTACATGTTCCAGGATAGGAATCGATGATAACCTATTCTTACTGAGTAGGACTAAATAGTTTATTAACCTCTCCTGGGGACCGGAGCTTAAAGGCCTTCTGTTAATCACCATCTCTGTCTCCATAGGAACATCCTCTGAAATTAAAGACGCTAGTATATCCTGTTTAGTCAGCACACCGACTATCCTACCCTCGCTAATAACAGGCAATAACCCTATCCCTTCCCTTAACATAACCCTTACAGCCTCCTCTATTTCTGCGTCTGAGGGTATAGTGATAACAGGTTGCGATGATACAGAGGATAAGTGTAAACTACTTACATTAACCCTCCATGCACTTCTGCTAACTAATCGAAATATGACATCCTTCTCACTGACAACCCCGAAGCTTCTATCATCAAATTCAACTAATAGATGACTTATAGAGTTAGAGTACATGGCTTTAACCCCTTCCCGCAGATCCACACTCTTCTTTAAGATTAGAGGACTTTTGTTCATAACCTCTCTTACAGATCTTTTCAATAGGTTACGTAATCGCCTCATAACCCTACCTCACAGATAACGCTCTAGTCCTATTCTGTCTTTCTCTTTAGTGATGACATCCTTGATTCTCTTAAAATCTTCTTCCAGTATCCTTCTTAAGGAAGGGTTATACAGAGCTGCGGCAGGATGAAGCGTTGGTAAGAGGGTAAAAGTTACATCATTAAAGCTTAAACTATAGAACTTACCTCTAACTTTCATTATGGAGTTAAAACTCCTTCCAGATATGTTAAAGAAATATCTGGTACTGTGTCTGCCTAAGGTCACTATGAGGTAAGGTCTTATCACAGCTACTTGCTTTTTAAGATAGGGGCTACACGCCTTAATCTCAGAATCTTTTGGATCTCTATTCCCAGGAGGTCTACATTTAACTAAGTTCGTTATGTAAATTTCATCTCTACTAAGACCTATAGATTGAAGCAGAGTGGTAAGTAGCTTTCCTGCAGCACCTACGAAGGGCTTACCTTGCTCATCTTCATACACTCCAGGAGCCTCTCCTATCATCATTACTCCCGAACAAGGATCGCCCTCACCAGGTACGGCGTTCCTTCTCGAAGCGTAAAGCGGACATTTAGTACAAGAAATTATCTCGTTAGCTATCTCCTTAATTTTTTCCCTAACTTTCTCACAGTTATTCATAAATCACCTTTAGAAAGGCTGAGTCCTTATTAACTACGAGCATCGCTCTTTTATCGTTGATGTCGTCTCTAAGAGACCTCTCCGGCCTGTCCATAAGAGGTATGGAGGCTAAAACACATCCCACTACTATTATGGGCTCGCTTTCAATGTTAACTATACCGCTAGGGGCAACACCCCTTTTACTTAACCTAAGTAGTACATAGGAGCCTACTGTGCTACCTTTCCCATATGGAAAGATCAATATCTTGTCTTTAACGCTTTTACCCTCAAGCGGATGTCCTCTTTCGACTATCGCACCTGTTAAGGGATCTACGCCTCCATAGAAGGATATAGGTTCCTCTGAGAAAAGTATCCTACCTATCCCCTTTCCGTTAACTAAAGGCCTACCATTAATTATCTCTACAGGCATATCTCAGAGCCTCCTCACGCCCCATAAGACGCACATTATACCCCTGTGATTGAAGATAGTAAGCGGCTTTTGCGGAATCGACGATCACGCTGTTAATACCCATAGACCTTAAGTCCGCGACTACCATACATGTATCATAGAACACTTTAACACCCTTCATTCTGAGCCGCTCTATATGATTACTAGCTACCATAGCGGCCCTCCTCGAGGTAAAAATTATCAGCCTCTTCAGGAGTTTGTCGCAGTTCTGTAGCTTAGTAACGATGTCCACTAGTTCTTCAGGAAATAGATGAGGGCATCCTAAAACGATTACATCAGCATCGGCAGAAAACCTCTCTCTAACATCAGCGAGCTCTCCTATAGAGGGTCTTACTACCTCTAGCCCCTTTAAATCCTCCTCCTTAAACTCAGGAGACAAACCCTGAATAAGGACCATGGCTATGCTACCTGCAGTACCTAAAGCCGCTAAGAATAGCTTAACTTTTCTCTTACTCAATAAGCCTTTTGGGGGATTTATTACAGCTGGTATTCCCTTTTTAACCTCCATACCTATTAAATATCCTAACTCGCTGAAAAACCCCTTCTCATCAACTTTCTCACCTACCTGGGCGAGATCGTAAACTACTGTAGGCCTTCTGTTTTCCTCCACATGCATACCTACTAATGGAGCACGACCTACTATTCCTTCAAAGAGAGCTAACGGTCCTCCGTCTCTATTAGTTCTAGCCCCTATCACGGAGTTTGCATAGAGCACAGCGTTGCTCTCAGACCACGCTATGTGATCCCTATATTTAATCTTAGAATATTTATAGGGTGTGCAGGAGAGTAGGGGGGTAGCCCCCATCTTCTTGAATACCTCTATTATTTCTCTCTGCTTATAAGCAAAAGACTCGCTCACACCCATCTCTTTCCAATCCTCCAGGTCTATGCCAGCAGGGTTTATAGTAGTGGGTACTGAAAACCTAACGCCGCTTTCCAGGATAGATTTAAGAAACTCTAACCCCTCATCTCCAATATTCTTATATGATATACCTGAGATATGTGCGTTAGTTATCCTCACTAATCTTTCAGCGCCAAGTGCCTCTCCCACCTTAACCACAACATTCATAGCTACTCTCACTCCTTCTCCTTTATCTCCTTCTAGCATCTTTTCCTCTTCTGAGGTTAAGTACAGTATAACATCACCTAAGGAAAAATGCTCAGTCAGGGTTATATAACGGATACTTTATCCATCAGGAGTACAAAATGTTTAAATATTTTTTGGCTGAATACCTCGTAGAGTGAGTTATGATGCCCAGGAAAAGTAAGGAACATGCAAAGAGTGTTAGTGAGGAGCTTGAAAAGGAGTACGAGAATATGCTAGATCAGGGATTAGAGGAGCCTGCTCTCTCAGTTAGTTATGAACTAGAGGATTTAGAGGGTGTGGGTAGAATAACGGCCGATAAGCTTAGAAAAGCCGGTTTTTACTCGCTTAAAGACATAGCCTATGCCTCTGCACATGAGCTAGCTGAAGTCTTGGGCTCCGAGGACAGAGCGTTAGCCATCATACGTTCAGCCCAGAGGCTCATAGGAGGAGGTAAGATGTTCATGACAGCTAAGGAAGTGTATGAGAGAAGACAGAAAATAGCTTATATCTCCACAGGCGTTAAAGCGCTTGATGCTCTTCTCGAGGGGGGAATCGAGACAGGAGCTATAACCGAGTTTATAGGGGAATTCGGAGCAGGGAAGACGCAGATATGCCATCAGCTAGCTGTAATGGTCCAGCTACCCAAGGAGTCAGGTGGTCTAGGAGCTAAAGCTCTGTACGTTGATGCGGAAGGTACCTTTAGACCTGAGAGAATAGCTCAAATAGCTCAGCATAGAGGCGTTGATCCTGAGTCAGTACTTAGCAACGTAATATACGCGAGAGCCTATAATAGTGATCATCAAATGCTGATAGTGGACGAGGCTAAGAAGCTAATAGAGAAGGAGAACGTTAAGCTACTCGTCGTTGATAGCTTGATCAGTCATTTCAGGTCAGAGTATCCAGGTAGGGAAAACTTAGCCGCTAGGCAGCAGAAGCTTAACAGGCATATAAGCCAGTTACTTAGGCTTGCCTCATTATATGACATAGCGATAGTCGTAACAAATCAGGTGTTAGCGGCACCTGACGTATTCTTTGGCAATCCCTTAAGACCTGCAGGAGGAAACATAATGGCTCATGGATGTACTTACAGGATATGGCTTAGGAAGGGTAAAGAGGGTAAGAGGATTGCCAGGATAATAGACTCTCCTAAACACGCTGAGAAGGAAGCGGCTTTTCAGATAGCTGAGGAAGGAGTCATAGACCTATAACTCAGCAATGGAAAGTTACATAGTAGTTAGATCTAACCATAATACTATACCCTTACACGTGGTAAAAATAGGTAATAAGCTGAGAAAACGCCTTAATATCAAGCCAGGAGACGCCGTGGAGCTATACTCTTCAAGACCTATGATTTTTTGGGTCATACCCGGAAATGGTGAGTGGGACGCTATGATAAACAGTGGAGTAGCTAGGGTTCTTGGTATGGGTGAGAGATACATGGTGAAATTAAAAAGAGTTAAGGTCTCAGCAGCTGAGTACGTAGAACTTAAAGCTCACAGGTTCGTAAAACTCTCCCCAGAAAATTTAAAGGAGATAGCGATGAGCTTAGTTCACACCCCATTACGCGAACAGGGGTATGTCATTGCTGAATCAACTAAGGGTATCATACCTTTTAGAGTTGAGAAGTGTTATCCTAGTTACTCCTTTATAGCTAGAACAACTAAGATAATCTTCGGTTAGCTGCTCTTTTCACTAAAAGTCTATAGCTAGATACAAATTCCTTTAAGGAGTTAGCCTTTACCTCATCAAGCCTTTTAATCGATAGGTTCGTGGGAGAAGATTTAACCTGCTCAGGATTCCTATATGCAGCCTCTATGATCTTCCTTAAATACCTAGCATATCTCTCTACGTCATCCACGGACTCGGTCTCCGTAAACTCTATCATCAAAGCCTCTTTCACTATTAACGGGAAATATACTGTGGGCGCATGGACACCTTTATCCATTAATGCCTTTGCTACATCCGTTGCTGAAACACCAGTTTCCTCCTCAAGTTTTTTAACAGAGATAACTACCTCATGCTTTCTCAACCTATTTCTCGAGTATGAAACCTCTATTCCCCTTAATGGTTTAAGCAATGAGACGAAGTAATTAGTGATAAGCACTGAATGATAAGTTACCTCTTTGATACCGTCATAGCCAAGAGAAAGAAGGTAGAGATATGCTCTTACTAGCTGTGCTATATTACCATAGAATGCTCTAACTTTCCCTATAGTTTTAGGAACATTATAGTCCCAATAATACCTCTTTCCATCATACGCTACTAAAGGTACAGGTAGGTAATCTACGAGCTCGCCTTTAGCTAGTACTACACACGCACCAGGCCCTCCTCCTCCATGAGGAGCAGCAAAGGTCTTATGCATGTTCAAATGAACTATATCAAACCCCATGTCTCCAGGCCTTGCTACACCCATTATTCCATTTAAGTTCGCTCCATCATAATAGAGCAGTCCTCCCTCATCATGGACCATCTTAGCTACCTCAACTATATCCTTCTCAAATATTCCTAGTGTATTGGGATTGGTTAACATTATACCGGCGGTCCTCCTGGACAACGCTTCTTGAAGGGCATCAAGATCGATCGTACCGCTTTCACCGGTAGGGACGGTGATTACCTTAAAACCAGCCATAGAAGCGCTTGCAGGATTCGTTCCATGAGCAGAGTCGGGAATTATTATTTCATCCTTAAACCTTTCTCCTTTATCTATGTGATATTTTCTTATCATAAGAGCGCCTGTAAGCTCACCATGCGCACCTGCAGCTGGCTGAAAACTCCCTCTTTTCATTCCCGTGATCTCGGCAAGCCATTTTTCAAGCTCATATAACAGTTTTAGGATACCTTGAACAGTTTCGACCGGCTGAAGAGGATGCACGCTCTCTATTTTCTCTAAAAGTACGTTTCTCTCAAAATACTTAGGGTTATATTTCATAGTACAAGAGCCTAAAGGATATGTACCCAAATCTACACCCCAGCTCATCTGTGAGAGCCTTATATAGTGTCTAACTACCTCAACCTCTGACACGTTGGGTAAGGTTAGCTTATCTCTTCGCATGTTTCGAGGAATAAACTTACTTTCAAACCTCACACCTCTGGGTGTTAATGGCGTTAATATCCCCCTCTTTCCCCCTCTACTATACTCATAGATTAGAGGCTCGAACCACTTAGCTTGTCTAAAAATAGTCTCACCCCATTACCTTGCTTAACACCTCTACTAAGTAGTCTATATCCTCCTTTGAATGAATCTCCGTTATACAATAAAGTGCCGACTCCCCTAACTCGGGAAAATATTTACTGAGAGGAAGCCCTCCAATAATTCTCTTACTAAGTAGCTCTTTGTTAATCTCAGTTACGGTTCCAGTATCGAAGTATACAACAAACTCCTTAAAAAACGCTGACTCAAACAACGGAGCCTTTACCCCCTTGATCTCATCAATTCTCTCTGTAGCGTAGTGCGAAAGCGACATTATAAGCTCTCCAAGCTCTTTAAGTCCGCTTGATCCGAGTAAAGAAAGGTAAACCGCTGAAGCTATAGCACAAAGCGCCTCATTTGTACAGATGTTTGAGGTAGCTTTTTCTCTCCTGATATGTTGCTCTCTAGTTTGTAATATCATTATAAAGCCAGTTTCGGAACCGTCCAGGGTGGTGGTCATGCCAATAAGTCTTCCCGGCATCTGTCTAATCATCCTAATATCGTCTCTCACAGCGAATATGCCCAAAAGAGGCCCTCCGTAGTTTAACCCTAAGCCTAAAGGTTGTGCCTCTCCAACTACGATATCGGCTTCGTAATTACCTGGGGGTCTTAGAACTCCTAAAGATACGGGGTCAACACCTACTATAAACATTGAATCATGTGAGTGAACTATATTAGCTATGTCATCTACCTGGTGCTCTATAAAACCGAGAAAAGAGGGGTTTTCTATGTAAACAGCCGTTACGTCGTTCTTCATTTTATTTTTCAGATCTTCTATACTTATTAAACCGGTCTTTAAATCGTATTTAACTTTCTCTATTACTATACCCTTAGGAGAGGTTATCGTTTTGAGTACCTGGAAATGTTCTGGGTTCATTGAAGCAGGAACTAAGACTCTTTTTCTATGATTAATTCTCACACTCATGAGTACTGCCTCAGCTAAAGCTGTGGACCAGTCGTACATAGAGGAGTTGACCACGTCCATTTCCAATAAGTCAGCCATTAAACTTTGATACTCAAATAAAGCCTGTAATAACCCTTGAGAAATCTCAGCTTGGTAAGGCGTATAAGCTGTACGAAACTCCGCTCGGGAAACTATTTCTTTAACAACTGCAGGAACATAGTGAGGCCATGTACCTCCGCCTAAGAACGATATGTAATCTTCTATACTCTTTATATCTCTAGCTAACGCTTTCACAACCCTATCTACTTCTACCTCAGAAAGAGGTCTTCCATAACCTACCTTCAACCTTCTTTTAATTTTTAACTTGTCAGGTACGTCATCAAAAAGATCTTCTATAGAAGATACACCTATAGACTTAAGCATTCTTTTAACAATTTCATCGTTAGAGTTAGGTATCCAAGGCAGTTTACTCATAGGTCTCAGAAGTAAAAAAGTAATCTCAAAATAAAACCTAGCTTAAGTTAAACTAAAAAACTACCTTCTTATTATGGTAAAGGTAATAAAACGGACTTAACTATGGAAGTTTCTCTCCTTAAATTCTCCATTCGAGGACTTTTCCATGAGTTTTTCTCAAAATGCCTGTAAAGACTTAGTTTAAAATGCGCAACTCCATCATGTAACGCGGTTAAAGTGTTTATTTTTACCTTTAGCTCTTCTTTATGTGCGAATTCATACATTTTATTTATGATGGCATTATCAGGTTGGCCAACTATTACTGCGAGATCTCTCCTCCTATCGATTATTACGCCGTCGAAGCCAGGTAAACGATATATGGATTTGGCAAAATGAGAAGCTTCTTCTCCTTCTATCAAGAATATTTTATAGGGATATGTCTTGGGGTATCTGAATATGACCACGGAGTTATATCTCCATATTTTAGATACTTTACTTCTGAAATGATAGCTTAATAATTGCTTAGAAACGTTTACCTTAAGCTTTTTAGCTATATCTGAGACCTTAGCAAAGGCGTAATGTATCTTCTCAGATATAATAGCAACGTCCAACTCGCTTATTCTCCCTCTAATTGCAGGATCTTTACTACTGGAATCCTCATTCTTCTCTAACATTTTATTAAATACATCTTTTATTTTAGAAAATGTATAGGATATGTTTTTTGTTTTTCTATTATAAAGTATGATATTATTATCAGGATGCCACGGGTAAAATTCATGTCCTTCAACTATCGCTAAAGGATCCTCATCTATTAATTCCAGATAATGCCTTCTATACATGTATGGAACTAAAGCATTAACCATCGTATAAGCTCCGTTTCCATATAAGTTAATTACACGTACCGTATACGTGGGAAACAGCGAGTTATCCATAAAACCATCATATAAAGCCATTATGGGAATTAATCCTAGTTCCTTAAAAGAGGGTATAAAAGATATCCTAGCTCTACTTCTTAGTCTCATTACAATAGTCCTTGTACTTGAATAGGGTAATCCGGTTTTCTTAGCTATATCCACTATCCTTAAAGAAGAGGGAATATTAGCTAAAACCTTCCACTCAAGAGGACTAATATTAGCATACCCATCTTTAAGAACTATCATGAAAACTCTGCATTTAGACTATTAACACGAAAATATATATTTTGTTGTTTTCATAATAAATTAAATAAATCTCATTTTTATTAAAAACAATTTTTTATTTTTTATTTAATCTGTTAAAATAGATGAAAAACGTAGTATGTCAAACTTCATTCAAATAAATCTTTATACCAATAGATTTAAATAGACTGATGATTGGAGGCCTTCTCAGAACCTTGAGAAGTAAGTTACCGAGTATAGCTATCGTTACTATACTACTTGAAGTTATGCTTACAACCATGGCTGTCCAGGGATGGAAAATAGTTAGTGAGGAAGGCGGTGGGAAGAATAGCCATAGGTAACTTCCTACTATAATACCTACTATGAGAGATCCAAGTATTCCTGCTACGTAAGGCTTCTTTCTCATGTAAAAGATTAACACAGAGGAGAGAAAGTTGGCTAAGGGTCCTAGGAATATATCTAAGGGACCTATCCAATAATAAAGTATGTTTGTCATGATATTGCCTATGAAGCATCCAAGCGTAGCTCCTACTATTGCGGGCCATCCTATCAGTGCGGATAGCATGATTAACGCATCTGCTATCCTTAATTGGAGGGGACCGTAAGAAAAAATACCTAGTATCACGACTAAAGCAGCATACAGACTACTCATTACTACGGCAACTACCATCTCCTTTATGTTCATCCTGCATCAGCTTCAATATTAAGACTAAAATATTTATGAAGCGATCTTGGGTAAGGAGGTGATTAGTATAGCTAGAAGGAAAGCTGAGATAGGTATCATAGGAGGGTCAGGAATATATGACCCCTCTCTCTTAAGGAACGTAGAGGAAATTAAGATTTACACCCCTTATGGCTCCCCCTCAGATCTAGTATATTTAGGTGATATGAACGGTAAAAACATAGCCTTCCTTCCTAGACATGGAAGAAGACATCAGCTTCCCCCTCATAAGATCAATTACAGGGCGAACATATGGGCTTTAAAGGAGTTGGGAGTGGAGAGGGTGATTTCCGTATCAGCTGTTGGAAGCTTAAGAGAAGATTTCAAGCCGGGGGATTTTGTGTGTCTAGATCAGTTCATCGATTTGACGAGGAACAGGAATTACACTTTTTATGATGGCCCTCAGGTCGCACACGTATCGATGGCTGATCCGTTTTGTCCCGAGCTAAGAAAGCTTTGTATGGAACTATCTAAGGAATTAGGAATAAAGGTTCACGAGAAAGGAACGTATGTATGTATAGAAGGTCCGAGGTTCTCGACGAGGGCAGAGTCTAAGCTTTGGAGAAACATGGGTGCTGACGTAATAGGTATGACCCTAGTCCCTGAGGTTAATTTAGCTAGAGAGGCTAGGATGTGCTATCTAGGTATCGCTATGATAACTGACTACGATGTATGGGCTGAGAAACCTGTTACAGCACATGAGGTGGAAAAGGTCATGTCTGAGAACATAGAGAAAGTGAAGAAGTTGCTATATCAGCTGGTGCCTAAGGTTCCAAAAGAGAGGAAATGTTACTGCGCAAAATATCTGGATGAAGCGTTAATTTAGGTGCCTTTTTTGGAAACAACGTATAAGATCAGAGACGTTAATCTGGCAGAAAGCGGATACTTGAAGATACGATGGGCTCAGGCCCATATGCCAGTGCTATCTAGGATTAAGAAGAGATTTCTTAAGGAGAAAACTCTTAAAGGAATAAGGATAGGTGCTTGCCTTCATGTAACCAAGGAGACAGCAGTTCTCATGTTAACTCTCAAAGCAGCGGGTGCTGAGATATATCTTTCTCCTTCTAACCCTCTTTCTACACAGGATGATGTGGCTGCGGCTTTAGTTAAAGAGGGAGTGCATGTTTTCGCGTGGAGAGGCATGAGTAGGGACGAATACTACCAAGCTATACTCACTGTAATTAACTCAATGCCTAACATTACTATGGATGACGGAGCGGACCTCACCGGTTTGATACATAAAATATACTATAGGGAGTTTCACGACGAGGTACGTAACCTTAGTTATACAAAAATGAAGCCTGAAGAGCTTATAAGGAATCTAAAAGGAGGTACCGAAGAGACAACGACAGGTGTGATAAGACTTAGGTCTCTTGAGAAGAACGGAAAGCTCTTATACCCCATTATAGCTGTTAACGACTCTCAAACCAAGTTTATGTTTGATAATAGGTATGGAACGGGCCAGTCTGCGTTAGATGGAGTTATAAGAGCTACAAACATACTTCTTGCGGGTAAAAACGTCGTCGTAGCTGGTTACGGATGGGTAGGTAGGGGGATAGCTAATAGAGCTAGAGGATTAGGGGCTAGGGTTATAGTTGTTGAGACAGACCCAATTAAGGCATTAGAAGCCTACTTTGACGGCTTTTTGGTCACTAATATGAGTGAAGCTGCCAAGATAGGTGACGTTTTCATCACAGCTACGGGAAACATAGATGTCATCAGGAAAGAGCATTTTCTCAAGATGCGAAATGGCGTAATTTTAGCCAATGCTGGACATTTTAACGTGGAAATAGCTGTGAAAGAGTTAAAGGAAATATCTGTAAATAAGAGAAGAATAAATGCATATGTTGAAGAATATGAGCTACCTAATGGTAATAAAGTATGCCTTATAGCTGAGGGAAGGTTAGTTAACCTAGCTGCTGCTGAGGGGCACCCGAGCGAAGTCATGGACATGTCTTTTAGTAACCAAGCATTAGCCGTTGAATACCTAGTAAGGAAAGGACGCTCACTTAAGCCTAAGGTATATAAATTGCCGAGAAGAATAGATGAGAGAATAGCCAGGTTAAAGCTTAACTCTCTTGGAGTTAAGTTGGAAAAGCTTACAGAGAAACAAAGAAAATATCTAGCTAGTTGGGAGCTTGGAACGTGACATTTAAAATATTCAGCATAGCTAAAATTACATCTAATTTTAGCTTAAGTTATAAATTATGTAATTAAAAGTTAACAAGAGAATATTTTCTCATTACAGGAAATTTTAAGAGGATGTAGCAGCATCGATCTGCTAGGTGATTTTTACAGTGAGAGAAAAGTGGATGGTGTTTTCAGCGTGGCCATATGTTAATGCGATACCTCATCTAGGAAATTTGATAGGCTCTGTTCTCTCAGCTGACATAGCGGCCCGTTTTCTCAGGATGACAGGGGCTAAGGTAATATTCGCTAGTGGCTCTGATCAACATGGTACACCTATAGAGGTTGAGGCTATTAAAAGAGGCATAGATCCTAAGGTTTTAGCCGATGAGATGCATGAGAGGGTTAAGGCTTTATTCGAGAAGTGGAGGATATCCTTCGATAATTACTCTAAGACTGATAGCGATCATCATAAGAGATTTGTCCAGGAATTCTATAGGGAGGTTTACAGGAAGGGATACATATTTGACGAGGTTATACAGATGCTTTACTGTCCTAAGGACGATATGTTTCTCCCAGACAGGTTCGTGGAAGGTAAGTGTCCTTACTGTGGATATGAGAGGGCCAGAGGGGACCAGTGTGATAACTGTGGAAGACTGTTGGACCCCTTGTTGTTAATAGAGCCTAGATGTGTGATATGCGGCTCAAAACCTGTTGTGAAGGATACTAGACACTGGTTCCTTGACCTGCCTAAGCTAGAAGAGAAGCTAATGGAATATCTAAGCAATAACAAGCATCTACCTGACAACGCCAGAAGCATGAGCCTTCAGATGTTGAAAGAAGGTCTTAGGCCTCGCTCTCTTACTAGGGATAATAAATGGGGTATACCAGCCCCGTTCCCTGAAGCTGAGGGCAAGACTATATACGTGTGGATGGAAGCCGTTCTGGGATACGTCTCAGCCGTGATAGAGTACTTTGCTAAGAAAGGTGATCCAGAGGGTTGGAGAGAGTTCTGGCTTAGCGACGACACCAAGTCTGTTTACTTTATAGGTAAGGACAATATACCGTTTCACACGATAATATTTCCTGCTCTCCTCCTTGCCTCCGGCAGGAACTATGTTCTTCCCTGGACAGTGGCATCTACGGAATACTTGATGTTTGAGGGTGAAAAGTTCTCTAAAAGTAGGGGGATAGGTATATGGATAGATGAGGCGCTGGAGCTTCTACCTGTAGATTACTGGAGGTTCTCTTTAGTAGCCATGAGACCTGAGGTAAGGGATACGGACTTCAGATGGAAGACGTTCCAGGAGATCATTAACTCACAGCTTAACGACATAATAGGTAACTTTATTCACAGGGTCCTGGTTCTTATTTGTAGGAGGTTTAAAGGTATAATAGAAGAGCCTAAGGAGCTAGATGAGGAAGATAAGGGGCTGTTAGAGAGAGTGAAAAAGCTTGTAGATGAGTGGAAGACGGAGATGTTTAGGTTCAGGTTCAAGGTAGCGCTTTCTAAGACTCTCGAGATCGCGTCAGAGGGTAATCGCTATATAAATGAGAGAAGGCCTTGGGAGCTTCCTGAGGAAGAGTCTAAAAAAGTGTTGTATGTGGCCGCGACCCTGGTGAAAATACTTGCTATCTTACTCTCACCTATAATACCGGAAGGCGCTCAAAGGATATGGGAGATGCTCGGCATGGGAGGTAATATAGAGAAGGTAAGCCTGGAAGAGGCTTATAAGCCGTTAAAGAAGATAAAGGTGAGCAGTCCTCAGCCTCTGTTTAAGAAAATAAGCAATGAAGACCTCGAGAGGATGAAGAGTAAGCTTAAGGAGATTAGGGAAAGATCAGTTAGCGCTCTTTCCCACTAGGCTTACGGGAGTTGCTCTAGTTATCACCACCTCTACCTCCTCTCCTAGGTTAACATGCTCCTCTAAAATCACAGGTTTATACTCCTCCGTCCTAGCTATGAAGCCTCCATCTTTACCCTGTCTCTCCACTATGGTTATCTTTCTCTTACCCACGTACCTCTTATTTACTTCATAGGCAACCTTAAGCGCATGCTCACTCAAAATTCTAGATCTTTGCTTCTTTAACCTTTCAGGTATCTGGGGTAGAAGGTAAGCTTCTGTAAACGGTCTTAAGGTAAATCTCGCTACATGAACTTTATCAAACCCTACTTTTTTAACAAATGAAAGAGTGTTTTTAAAAGCTACTTCGTCCTCACCGGGGTATCCTACTATTATATCAGTTACGATACATAACTCTCCTAACCTATTTCTGAGAAAGTTTACTAGATTTTCATATTCATTAACCTTATACTTTCTATTCATTAACTTAAGTATTCTATCATCTCCAGATTGAGCAGGTAAATGGAGATACTTGAAGATCCTCTCATCTTGCATGATCTTTGCAAGGTCGTTAGCAAGCTTACTTACCAGCCATGGCTCCATCATTCCTATTCTTATCCTATAATTACCATTTACGTCTTCTAGGATTACTTTGAGTAGATCTGTAAGTCTGATACCCTTGTCATACCCATAAGCTGCGAGATCCTGTCCTGTGAGGAATACTTCCTTAGCTCCCTTTATTACAGCTTCCTTAACATGTTTTACTATAACGTCAATAGGGTAGCTCTTCACAGTCCTTCCTCTTGAAACTCGTTCTATGCAGAAACTACAGGAGCCTAAACACCCTGTCTCTATAGGAACAACGTATATAACTCCCCCCTCATAAACAGGCAATCTACTCAGATCCCTTTCGTACTTTCTAAGGATGATCTCTCTTTTTCCTGAAATAATCACCTCATCTATTTTTCCAATACCATCAGGCTCTATTAGCGATGCCTCAGGAACAATCTTAAGTATGGTGTAGGGTCTAACGTTAACTAAACAACCAGTTATTATTAACCTCTTATCATCAAAATTACTAAGTTCTCTTATTCTTTTTAACATTCTAAGCTCGGTTTCTTCCCTTACAGCACAGGTATTAAGTATAACTATGTCACTTTCCTCTATTCTGTTCACTATCTTTCCTCCTTTTTCCCTTACTATGCCTCTAATTATCTCGCTCTCTGCCTTATTAAGCCAACAACCATACGTCTCTATATATACCTTCGTCATAGAATTTTAACCTAAATTTCTATCAAAGTAGCATCCTTATAGCATTTATTCTCCCCTGAAAACTATTCGCTCTTTTGCTTTTTGGCGTTTTTATTGCTAAATCTTATTTAGCCTCGAGCCGATCTTTTGTATGTGGAGAGAGGGTGAGGTTAAGTCTTAGGGGCGACGCGCACGTCAACGGGGCTGAGGGATGTGACAGGCGCTTTAGGCGCTTCGTCGAGGTCTCCAAGGGGAACCTAGGCCAGTACTGTAACGCGGCCACCGTGTACGCCAACTCATACGCCGTCGCTCTCAGGCTTGGTGTAGCCCTGCTTGCCGCGCTCGTGGCGGTTAGCGCTCTGTTCGAGGACTGCCTGCGCTTAACCTCAAAGCATAAGCTCTACAACAGCTAAACAGGATTCAGCAAGAAAAACACCAAAAAGCAAAAGAGTGCTTATTTATTTATTTTTCCATAAATCTTTTATACCAAACTTAGTTAGGGATTATGTAGAGGGTGTACACAATGAGAAATCTTAAATTAATAGTGGGTATAGCCGTAGGTCTACTGTTGTCCCTAAGTATAATAACGCCTGCATTACCTGAAAAGATAATATGGGCATCCACCCAGCTAGTACCCGCTCATGAAAGAGCGTTTGTCATAGGTGAATTACTACCTCCCTTTAAGGAAGAGACAGGAATTGAGGTAGAATTTGTAGGACTATTATATCCAGAACTTGCCGATAGATTAGAGGCTGAGCAACTCGCACATAAAGTTACGATAGGAGTTATAGGCGAGCTTCACGGCGGGCTAGACTTATTTGCATCTAAAGAATTTCTTGAGGACCTAGCAAAACTTCCTGAATTACCTGAGAGGACATTCATACCTACATTAGAGAAGTTTAGCTATCTCTATGGCATAAAAGCCTATGTTCCTTGGATGCAAGCCACATACGTAATGGTAGTTAATAAAAAAGCGTTCGAATACCTACCTGATGGTTTAACCTCTGACGACGTCATTAAGGGGACTTATAAATGGACTTATACAGCACTATTAGAATGGGCTAAGAAGCTAAAAGAGGCAACGGGAACTCCTCAATTAGGATTTCCTGCAGCTCCTAAAGGCCTGTGGCACAGATTCCTTCATGGGTACCTCTATCCAGCTTTCACAGGAGCCCAAGTAAAGAACTTTAACAGCCCCGAAGCTGTTGAGATGTGGAGCTATCTTAGGGAGCTATGGGAATACGTTCACCCAGCCAGCACTACATGGGCCTCGATGGCCGAGCCTCTTCTTAGAGGGGAAGTGTTACTGGCCTGGGATCATACTGCAAGAATAAAGGATGCTATAGTTCAAAGACCAGAAGACTTTGTGGTAGTTCCAGTTCCAGTAGGACCTAAAGGTAGAGGCTTTATACTCGTTGTAGTTGGCTTAGCAATACCGAAAGGTGCCCCTAATATAGATGCCTCATGGAAGCTAATAGAATACCTTACCAGGCCTGAAGTTCAGACACTTGTCCTTGAGAAAGTAGGTTTCTTCCCAACAGTTGAGGAAGCTGCAGGCAAAGTTCCCGCAGGTGCCCTTAGGATATTAGCTGAAGGTGTCACAGCCCAGACAGGCGCTCCTTATGCTTTAGTAGCAATGATACCGAGCTTAGGTCCTCTTAGTGGCGAGTTTACCGCACTTTATAGAGAAGCATTCGAGAGAATAGTATTAAAGGGAGAAGATATACAGAGCGTTATTGCTGACATAGGACCTAGGATTATGAAACTTTTCGAGGAAGCAGGTGCTCCATTACCTCCTCCGGACGCCGGCAGCTAGGACTAAGGACGGGGTGTCCTATAAAGGATGAAGGATATAAAAAGTAAAATTTATGATTTTTTCCCCCTTTTTTTATTTCTTCCCTCACTTACTTACTTAATCTTCTTCATAGGATATCCTACACTTCAAGCAGTCTTACTTGCATTTAAAGATCCTTATACTGGAATATTTTCTCTGGTAAACTTCAAAAGATTATTTGGTGATTATCATTTCTGGGAAGCATTGCAGTTTACCTTTTTATTAGCAGCAGTTGTGATCCCACTCCAGGTTTTCTTAGCTCTTATAATGGCTCTTATAATAAACTCTAGGATTAGGGGCTATATGACCTTCCTCTATATATTTGCTATGCCCCTGGCAATAAGCGACGTAGCTGCCGGCCTCATATGGTATTCCATCCTTGCACCAAGTGGGTTCCTAAACAAGTTTCTTTTAGGTACGGGGATTATAGGTAAACCAATGTACTTCCTTGGTTACGCATTTAGGGATAGAGAGTTTCTCTCAATAGTTGTGACCGAAATCTGGAGAGCTACTGCTATAGTCTTTGTCATAATACTGGCTGGCCTACAAACCATTAGTAAGGATTTTCTAGAAGCCGCTGAAGTCTTTGGAGCAGGTATGTGGATTAAATTGAAAGATGTAATATTGCCACTACTAAAACCGAGTCTTCAAGCCGCTCTTTTAATAAGAACACTTTTTGCTTTTCAAGTATTCGGTGTTATCTGGGTTCTCGTTGGGAGGGATATACCGGTTCTGGCAGGAGAGGCATATTACTGGCAAACAGAGATAAGAAACCCCCACATCTCGAGCGCATACGCGCTTATGATAGCAGCTTTTTCGATAATAGTTAGTATAGGTTACATATCCCTTTTAAGACCCCGCGTTGGTGAGGTCACTTGAGGGAATCTTTAACCAACTACTTAAAGAGAATGACTATTTACTTCATCGCAATAATACTGTCAACCTGGGTTTTATTACCTATATTCTTGATAACGTTAGCTGCATTTTCCGTCCCCTCAGATTATTACAACGTTCATAAGATAGTTCCTACATCCTTCACCTTTAAACACGTCCATGATCTTTTCTTCACGCTTGGTGCCTGGAAGGCTACGTTTAATAGTATTATGGTCGCACTTATAACTATAGGGATAAGCTTTGGTCTAGGCATACCCGCTGGGTACTCGCTTTCCCGTTTTGCGTTTAAAGGTAGAGAGAGTCTTAAGCTTGCCGTACTCTTTATCCGTATGTTCCCTATAATGGTAATAGGTGTTCCCTTAACAGTTTTTTACCTTAACATAGGTCTTGCAGATACTCTTCTGGGGGTTGCTTTAGCCCATACAGCTATGGTTTTACCGTTTGTAATATTGATAACGTCAAGCATATTCAGTGGTATACCCGTTGAATATGAGGAGGCAGCTATGATATTTGGCCTTTCAAGAACTGGCGCTTTTTTCAGAACAACGCTTCCTCTCGCATTACCCGGTATAGCGGCTGCCGCCATGTTCGCCTTTATAATGTCATGGAACGAGGTGTTCGTAGCGGCTATACTTACCTTAACTAATAGAACCTTACCTGCTCATATCCTTACTACAGCCTTAGCCTCTATAGATCCAATAAAGTTTGCGGCCGGGTTTATAATGCTCCTTCCAGCTTTAATATTTATACTGTTAACTAGGAAATATCTAATGACGGTATGGGGCATAACTTTGAGGTGAACAACTCTTGGTTAACGTTACTTTGGAGGATGTGAGAAAGTATTTTGGTAAAGTTAAAGCAGTTGATGGAATTAGTTTAAAGGTAAAAAATGGGGAATTCATAGTCCTGCTAGGGCCCAGCGGATGTGGGAAGACAACATTGCTAAGAACAATAGCAGGTCTCGAAAGAGTTACGAGCGGCAGGATATTCTTCGATGAAGATGACGTGACTTACCTACCTCCCAGAGCTCGAAATGTGTCTATGGTCTTTCAGAGTTATGCTGTCTTCCCCCACATGAGCGTCTACGATAATATAGCGTTTCCCCTTAAAATTAAGAAGTATCCAAAACAAGAGATAAAGAGAAGAGTAAAATGGGCAGCCGAGCTATTGAGGATAGATAACTTACTTAGTAGATACCCCAATCAATTGTCAGGAGGTCAAAGACAGAGAGTAGCCGTTGCTAGAGCTATAGTAGTGGAGCCTAAGCTTCTGTTAATGGACGAGCCTTTAAGTAATTTAGATGCTTTACTTAGAGTAAAGATGAGGAGTGAACTTAAAAAACTTCAGAAAGCGGTTAAGGTCACTACTATCTATGTAACTCATGACCAGGTAGAGGCTATGACTATGGGAGATAGGATAGCTGTGATGAAAGAGGGTAAGCTTCAACAAGTAGGTACTCCCTCAGATATATACCACAGACCATCTAATCTATTCGTTGCAGGTTTTATTGGAAGTCCCCAAATGAATTTTGTTAAAGGCATGATAGCTAAGAAAGAAGGAAATATACTGTTTGATGCGGGTGACTTAACTTTTAGGATACCAGACGAATTAGTCAGTGTGTTAGAAAAATATGAGGGAGAAGAGCTCACTGCAGGGATAAGGCCTGAGAACATATACTTATCCTTTCTCACCCTTGAGAGTACCGAAACTGTGAAAGTAAAAGCCAAAATTGACTTCGTAGAGACATTAGGCTCAGAAACTATTTTACACTGTAAGATAGGTAATACTGTCATAATTAGTAAGGTATCTAAAGAAGTAAATTTGAAGGTAGGGGATGATGTCCAAATAGAATTAGATGCAAGAAAACTTCACTTCTTCGATAAAAGAGGCGAAGCTATAATTTAAATTTATTCCTGTGGTAATTGCTTGCATCGATAAAGGAGGGATTAACCCAGCTTACATGTTTAATTTGGAATTAAGGCTTGTTATCTTATCTATAGACTAATCTTACAAGGTTGATCAAGAGTTATATCACACCCGGTATTTTTAGTATCAACAGTATCAGCGTGGCAGCCTATATAGCTAATTACCAAGTTTACAGTCCAGCACAGATAACTATCGATCCCAGCATTAAGCTCACCGATCTCTTATGCACGATGTAGGTTGCCCGATGCACCATCTTTTTATAGACGTAAAAGCCTTACTCCTTTGATCAATTTATAACAAAGGTGCTAGAGGTATGATGAGCTGTAAAAAACTCTCAATACTTTCAGGGCTAATAATGGTCTTTATAATTATTTCTTCACTCACTTACTCATTACCAATAGCTGTAATCGACGAGAAAATAGATGTATCTCACCATCTAGACTATGCTGAAGTAACCCTTAACATAAACTCCTCTAACCCACTTAACCGTCTGTTGTTCAACGTGAGTGACTTTGAGGATAAAATAGAGCTAGCATACGCCGAGGTGAACGGGAAAATAATAGGTATTGGAAGGGTAGAGAATGACACCCTAATAATGCCTTTAAATACCACGGTTCGAAACCTAGTCGTTAAAATCTTTTATAGCGAAATTTTTCAGGTGAATGAATCTAATATAATTACGAAAGTGCCGGTAATTCTATCTCCTATAGATCTGAAGAGTAACGTAACTTTTCAGATATTATACCCCTCTTCCCAAGTAATAATTCTGAACGTTAATGCATCTGCTACTGGTGGGATTCTTGAGCTTAATTACAGTAATGTAGAACCAGGCACCTTTAAAGTCATAACAGCAAGCTTAGATCCCAGGCTCGCTTCAGTGGTTAAAATTTCCAAGTTTACAAGGGAGATTATCATAGAGTCTAGTGATCAGGTACAAGTCATTGATACATACGAGATTGAAGGTCTTTCTTTAAGAAAGCTTGAGGAGTTAGCTTTCCTATACCCTAAATATGTGAAGATAGTAGGCGTTGAGGGTCCTCTAGGACCCTATCCTCTTGCCACATCCAACATTCCTTTCTACTCACCGACTTACAGGGTTTATGAATTTGGAGATCTTCTCAGGGTCAGAGTAAGGTTAAGATCCCCACCTCTTAACATAGGAGACAGGACATATTTTTCGATTAAGTTATCACTTCCGGTTAGTTTTAGCAAAGATATCCTTACGTTAAACCCGTTCTTTGGCGTAGGATACCTAATAAGTGATTACAACATTCTCCTAAAGGTAAGAGGAAAAGTAGCTTTAGAATATCCTGTAAACCTTTCACTAGAGAACATAGGTAAGGAGGACGACTTCAACGTTTACATGGTAAGTTTAAAGGAGGATATGCCTCTCTTTAAGTCAATAGTTTTTCCCACGTTAAAATTGAGAACTGTGCTCAGAGGTAAACTAGGTCCTAATTATTTACTAATAGCATTAATTTTAGCTCTGTTTGGAGGTATAGGAGCAATTGTATATCATGTACGTAGAGAGGAAGGTGTAAAAGAGGCTAAGAGGAGAGCTTTAGAGCCCATTCAACGTCCAGAAATCTATACAATAAGCAGAAACAGAGTAGAGCTTATGGAATCCATTCTGAATTCATGGAATAAAATGGAGGACAGGAAGATAACCCATACTACTTATAGACAAACCGTGTCCATGGCTTTGCGCAGAGATGGCAATCTCTCTAAGAAATTTAACGAGCTTCTCTCAGATATAAAGGAGGAGAGGATAAGAAGCCTTGTTGAAAAAATAGAGAGACATATTAGCTTATTCAAGAATGAGCTTAGAGAGCTCGAAGCTCTCTCAAAGGAGTTTAGAAGGGGTATTTTATCAAAGGGTGAGTACAAGAGTCGAAGAAACAGAATAGTTAACGCTATGGAAAGGGAGCTAAATGAAGCGTATAGAACCATCGAGGAGCTAAGGGAGGTATCACATGGTTAGTAACATTCCTAATAGAGCTTACAATACCTTTCTTAAGGCTGCATCGTTTCTTTCCAATGCTGAAGTGATGTTCGAAATGAATAAGCTGAGTGACGTGAAGAGCTTCTCATCTAAGGCCGTTATTGAAGCAGCTAGAGCTATCTCCATAAAATTTAGTAATAACGAAAGAGAGCCACGTGAAGGCATTCTTCAGTCCTTGACGTCACTACCTACTTACGCTAGGCTCGATGCTCTAAGGTTACTAGAGATCCTTAAGTTTATAGAATACGCTGAAGCTGAGGAAGCTCTAGAAATAGCCAGGGAAGCTATAGAAATAGCATCGGCACTACTTATTTAAATATCATATACCTTTTTAATTATTTTAAATTTTTAAATTAATGTAAATTTAATAATAGATAATTCTAATCTACTCTTAAAAATTATATAAAAAGTTACTGTCAATAACAATCCGAGAACGATTATTGTGAGATAAGGAAGTGCTTTATATGTCTTAAATGGTAAGGAAGGATAAATTCCAAGTCTTTTAAATACATTAGATAAATCCTCACCTGCAGCCTCATTAAAAGCTTTTATAACATCCTCATCACTTTCTATACCCCCTCTTCGTTTTATAGTTTCAACAAGTTTCCTTACAAACTCGAGTCCCCCTCTTTTATCAGCTATGTAACTGATTACATAATAAGCAGCAGCGTAACACTCACCTATCGCTCCTTTGCCGGCATTACACCAGTCTTTAAGAAAGAAGAAAGGAGGGTTAAGCTCTTTTAATGCCTTTTCTAAATCTTCTACGATCAATGATACGTCCGCTCCTATGAGTTCACTTACTTTAAGAGATATGTACTGAGCCATCGCCTCATGGAACCATATAAGTTCTCCGGTGTTAGGACGAGCCTTTACCCCTATCTTCCCTAGCGCTATGTGAACATACTCATGTATCACGGTGGTCTCTAAGTAGCCCGGTGCGAACCTTATCAGAAGTATGTTAAGGTATATGGGTCCTTCTCCTTTAACGTTAACGGTTTCTCCTATTACATACCCTAATGCTCCTGCCTCCTCTGGGAGGAAAAACTTAAATTCAACATTTCTCGCTAGCTCACCAAATATATGTTTAAAGTAGGGGGCAGCTTTTTCGAACGTGTCAATAACCTTTGAGGTGAATCTTCGATAATATAGAGGCGCTTTAGCTGAAATAACTGTGTCATTTATTCTTTTTTCCATAACTATCTCTTCCACTTTTTCCGTGAGTGTGTAAACTAATGTTACTCGCGTCCCAGTAGCTGTCTCTTTAAGGTAAAAAGTTACCACTCCTCTTTTTACTGAGTAAGAAACAGGTTCTGCTCTCTCTATTCTCCTAAATTTAGGAAGATAGACTTTAACTATAACGTTTACGTCGTTACTAGCACCTATAAGGGGTGATATAAAGTGAGCTTTATCCCCTATCATTAGGGCTGCATAGGGGAACTTATAGCTTATTCTAAGTGAGAAAATTCCTTTATCTCCAGGAATGTAAGCTATCTTAGTTAGATTATAGAAATAGTAGTTTGTAACGTTGCTTTCGATAAAAACTATTTTCCCCTCTTCTACACTCATTTCTGGTCTTTGAAATTTAGGTAGATAAATGGAGAAGAACCCTCTGGCGGTATCATTAAACAATATGTTTATCGTGGAGTTTCCGTTTTCACTAACAAGTATGTGATATACTAGCTTCTTATTACTGTCTAGTACTGGCGCTATATTAGGCTGAGCGAGACTGCTTACTTCGAGGATAAAAAGCAACGAGATAAATGAGAACATTAATAATATCTTATTCCTCCTATACATACAAACTACCATAAATTTTGAGAACTTTATATATAAAAACTATAACTATGCGTGATCCACCTTGATAAAGATTAAACTCACTAAGGCTAAGCTGTTTCCTGGTATTAGCAAGGAGGTAAGGGTTCTTGAAATAAAACACGATTATGACAAAGCATTGATTGCTTCAGATCTTCATTGTGAAGACTCATGTAGAATTCTTTCCTTGCTTTATAACTTAGCTTTGAAGAAAAGATGCGATGCCTTAGTGATACTAGGAGATCTGTTTGAAGATTACCATCAAACAGCGAAGATAGATGAGGTTAAGGAAAAAGTGTTAAATATGATAGGTTTTAAAGATTTAAGACAAACTTTTAACTTAATATATTTACTTAGTTCAGCCTCTCATGACCCTATAATTCCCCGTCCCTCAGTTAAAGTTAGGAATGGACTTAAGCTTATACTCTCTCCTTATCCAGTAATTTTAAGGATTTCTGGTTTAAGGATTATTGCAACACATGGCGAGATAATGATAAGTAATGGAGCTTTAGTGCATATGATTAACCTTGTGTTATGGAAGTTAGGAGTAAAGTTAGCAGTTGAGAAAATAACGAGAAAAGCTCTGTGTTTAAACTCCTCAGAATGGCTTATATCAGGGCATACGCATATACCAGGAATAGATCCTAAATACAAGGTCGCTAATGCTGGTAGCTGGAAGCTATCTTGGAGAAAAGGCTTAAGATACTGGAGGCCATCCACCTTCTCATATATTGAAGTAGAAGGAAAGTGTTTAAAGCTTAGAATGATTTCTTGGGAAAGAGAGCATATAAGGACTTAGGTTACTTGAGCATGTAAGGACTTGGGAAATATGTATAAGGGTAAGCCTAGGCATATACTTGCTGATCCGGGTAATGTTGCGTCAAAAGTTATAGTAGTAGGAGATCCTAGTAGGGCTAGTAGGCTTGCTAGAGTACTTACTAATGCTAAGCTTGTCAACGAGAACCGTGGCTTACTCGTTTACACAGGGTTTTTTGATGAAATTAGGGTAACCGTTGCTACTCATGGAATAGGTGGGCCTTCCGCATCTCTAGTTATAGAAGAGCTATATGATCTAGGAGCCAGAACTATGATAAGATTGGGTACATGTGGAGGTCTAAAGGAGGAGATAGAAGCTGGGTCAGTTGTAATACCTTGGGGAGCTGCAACTCTATCTAAGAGTTCTCTTTCCATGTATGTTAACGAGTTTTGTCCTGCTCCCGTTCCTAGCCCTAGGATACAGCTATCTATTGCTAAGGGTTTAAAAGAAAGAGGAGTGAGGGTGCATGAGGGTGTGATTTTCACGAGCGACTCATTTTATGCGGAGAGTAAGTACCTTTCCTCCATAAAGGAGTTAGGTATAATAGCTGTGGAGATGGAGTGCGCAACTTTATTCACAATATCTCGAATAAAAGGCTTTGAGAGTGGAGCCGCTCTAATAGTATCTAATAATCTAGAGAGCGGTGAAGGACTAGATAAAGAGAGGTTATGGAGAATGGAGAGGGAGGTTTTTGAAACAATAGTAAGGTCTCTAGCTAAGCTGTAAATACTTTTTAATTAAGTCCATGGTCACAAATTTTTGCCCATCGACTCCTTAATTCTACGCTTAATTTCTCGTAGTTTCTTCAGGGTTCTCTCTTTTTTACACCTCTCTTCAAGATAGTTCCAATCTATTACACGCCATTGAGCGGCAAGCACAGCAGCAGCCTTCTCACAATCAAGGTCAGAGTTCCAGTAAACACATGCATTAAGGTTAGTAACTATGTTATCTTCTGGGGATTCAACGTAAACATAGCTATTGTTTACACGTAACCTCTTTACCTTACCCTTGAAATCATACCCAACAATATCTAACGCTATAACACCGAAAGTTTCTGCCTCGTAGACACGTCCACTTCTCTTCCTAGCTCCTACCTTAACAAGTGCTACGTCAAATATCGCCTTTGCATCCTTAACCTTTAAGGTATCAATAATTACGTCAACATCCCCTGTTCTATAGGCAGCACCGCTATAAAGCTCAGTAGCATAACCACCTACTATAATTATCCTACCTAAACCCCTATTTTCAAGCTCTTTGTTAACTTTTGCTAAGAACCTAACTATAGCTTTAGCACCAGGCTCATTAGTTGCTTGCATCATTTAACCCTTAGAACACCTCTAAAACGTATTCATCATTAATATTCACAGCTTTAATCCTGACATGCCTTGTCCAATCAACAACTACAAAATCTTCTTGTGATAACCATCTTACGTTCTTACCAGACATGATTGCTAGATCTATTATTTCCTTTAGCCTCCTCTCTGCCACATCCCTAGGGAACCTTCTAGGCTTTCTCATCAATACTGAAACACATAAGTGTTTTTATGTTTTTAACTACTTTCTAAACGTCAACAACTATTATCCTATTTGTAGCTGGTAAAGCTGTATTAAACACCTTAGTTTTCCCTATTAACGCATAGTTCTTAACACTATTGTGCGTATGAGAATGAATTACCACCTCAGGTTGTTCCTCCTCTATAATTTTGGTAAGAAGAGAAGAGGATAACATGGGCCATATAGCTTTATTTTCTCCCTTTAATGTCTCTCCCCGTGGTGGATAGTGAACTATCAGTACTCTTTTTTTATCTTTGTTCTCAGCAAGCATGTTTTGTATTTTCTTAAGTCTTGCTAAGTATAACTCTCTTATATTAGGAACGTTTCTTCGTTGCCACGAGGTAGGCTCATCTAAAGAACCTCTAGACCCTATAAACACAACTTCATCTATCATCTGGGATGAATCCTCTAACCACGTTATCTTACACATTCTATATAGCTGTCTCTTAACGGAGTCATATTCCTCATTCCCTAGCACACCAAGTATGGTTCCTTTAAAGAATTTACGTATATTATTTATCACAGGAGCACAAAACTCAACCTTACCCTTATTAATTATGTCACCAGTTAAAACCATTACATCTATAGAGCTCCACTCTACCTCCTTAAGCGCTTTTATTAACATAGGTAAGTACTTAGGTGAGTGAACGTCACCCACAGCAGCTATTTTCATCCTTTTCACCCAGCTAAGAGTTTTGAAAAAGCTCATTAGAATATGTGATTGAATGTTCGATAATATTAAGGCCTATGTACGTGTACTGGTTTTTCGCGCTCTCTAAAGGAGTTAGGGGTGAAGAGGTAGTAAATATGACTTATATTACATTGTATTACTGGTATGAAAAGAATAACTATCTCTATTCCGGACGAGCTTGCTGAAGCTCTCGAAAAGGTTGTAAAGTTAGATCCACTAAGACGTTCAAGATCTGCAATAATTTCTGAGGCACTGACAAGGTACATAGCCTCTAAATATCCTAATCTATTAAGGCATAAGGAAGTAAAGGGGCCTACGGTAATATCAGCGTTAAAGATTGCTAAGCTAAGAGCCCCGTCTCTAACTCTAAGGAGAACCAGGCTTAAACTTCCGGAGTGGGTTAAAGTTGAGGATTAGCTACGACTATGTTGAAGATGGTTACAACTCGAGAGGCAGGAAGCTCCCTGCAATTCCTGTAATTTAGCTTGAACTAACTGTACGGGATTCCAGGCTAAGGGGTCCCTGTCTCGTAGATACAGGGTTCGACGGTCCTCTTTATGCTAATGAGAAGCTTGCGTTATTATTAGAAAATGTTATGCCTTCAGAGAAACGATACTGAGGTTAGGTGATGTCAGGGTGCTCGTACCGCTATCTCCTGAGAACTTATCAGTGGAGGTCATAGTTGGAAGGGAAATACTTAATAAGCTAATATTAAAGCTGGATGGAAAAAGATTAGAGGTTCTCTGAAGAGTTTAGATATAACGGAAGAGCCTGTTTTCTCATTAAAGTATATAATTCTTTGAATGTTTGATATCTAATAATTATTTAAGGTTTGTATATCCTCAGTTTCTTGAAGAACAATGAGATATAAAGCTGTAGTGTTTGACGTTGATGGTGTATTGACTGAGATAGACAGCATTTGGAGATTTATCCATGAGAAGCTAGGTACGTGGAATATAGCTAAAAAGTATGCTGAGATGTTCAAAAGAGGAGAGATAGACTATGTTAAATGGGCTGAACTAGATGTATCACTGTGGAAAGATATTCCTTTCCATAAAATAATTGAAATAATCAAAGAGGTTAAGCTTAGAGATGGCGGTAAAGAGCTAATTAGATTTTTAAAAATTAAAGGACTTAAAACAATAGCTATAAGTGCAGGTTTGGACGTACTTACGGACTATGTAGCTAAGATATTAGGTATAGATAAAGCGGTTTCAAACAGGTTAATCATCAGTAATAACGTTTTAACTGGAGAGGTAGAGGTAAAAGTCCTATACAATAACAAGGATTTGGTACTTAAGAATGTGTGTGAAGAGCTAGGTATCTCTCCTACAGAAACCATTTCAGTCGGGGATAGCGAAGTAGACTTACCTATGATGCTTAAAAGCGGTTTCTCCATAGCCGTAAACCCCACATCTGAAGCCGTCATAAAAGTTGCTAAGCGAGTTCTATATCTAAAAGATTTAAGGGAGCTTATACCGGTGTTTAACGAAATATTGTATTAACTCCTGTTCTCACGCAGTATCTCGTTGAATGTAGTTATTTTCACCTCCTCTGGTATTCTAGTTGCATCTCCTATTCTAGCCCCTATAACGAGCTTTACACCACTTTTAAAAGCAGCATCTACTATTCTCTGGGTAATTATGCCGTCAAACATTACATAGTTCGCGTTTTCTATGTTTTGAAGCCTGTTAACTAGATCTTTAACGGCAAGCTTCTCTATAGGTTTCCAGTTTTCATCATATATTATAGCCTCAAGAGTTCCTTTAAGTTTACCAACCTCCTCCTTAACCTCATCCGGTATGTTAAATCCCTCTATTAAATCTACCTTAACTTCCTCCCCTTTAATCTGAGGTTTAGCTTGTTGAACACGTTTTACCGTTCGTTTTTCTTTTGTTAACGTTTCTAGATATTCCTCAGCCGGTAACTTGTTCCTTAACGCCTTAGCTATCTCCTTCCCAGTTAACTCTTCAACCTCTCTTCCTTGAGGTGCTCTGGCTATGTAATCAACGTCGACTGAACCAAGAACGTTCCTTATTATCAACTCTCCCCCTCTATCACCGTCCACGAAAAGTATGACGTTCTTCCTCTTAGAAAGCTCTGTTATAGTCTTAGGTATCTGAGAGCCGGCCCCTTCTAGAGCTATAACGTTCCCGTAACCATGTTTAAGAAGATTTATTACGTCAGCCCTCCCCTCAACCACTATTATCGTATCCGATCTGCTAACATCAGGACCTGCTGGAAGCTTTTCTGGTCCGTAAGATCTTAGCTCAGCCGCTCTGATACTTTTGAGAACTTCCTCCATTAACTCCCTGCTTTCAGGTGTAGTACTTTCAAGTTTTTTCAAAAGTTCTTTAGCCCTTTCAATTATTCTCTTTCTTTTTTCAACTCTAACATCCTCTATGTTTAACACCTCTACCCTAGCATGATAGGGACCTACCCTATCTACAGTCTCTATAGCTGCCGCTATTAAGGCAGTCTCAACTCTATCAAGGTTTGAAGGGATCCTTATGAATCCTATGGTCTTATTACCTGTTCTTTCGGTCTTCACATCTATCCTACCGAGTCTTCCACTCTTTTGTAGCTCTCTCATATCAAGCTCCTCTCCTAGAAGCCCCTCTGTCTGACCAAACACAGCTCCTACAATGTCCGCCTTCTCAACTATTCCATGGACCTCTATCCTCACATTTATAACATATTTACCTGATAATGAAATTCCTACCAACTTACAACACCTTAATGAGCCCTACTTAGTGTCTACCTAAAAAATTTATCTGATTCTAGCCTATTAATTTCATTCAAAAAATCATATAATTAAAAATTAGCAATCTTTAATTTATTTTAACATTATATTATAACTTATAAGAGAATCCTTAATTAAAAGGTTAAAAGAGCTAAGAATAGATGATTTAAGCATAAGGCCTTGTTTCCTCATTACCATCCTCTATTAGAGAATCATTAAAGGATAATAGTCTCTCAAAAATACTCCTGATAAAAGCTGTAATATTTTCCAGTAATCTTAAGCAGAAGATAGCTATCCTAAGGCTAACTATAATAAATGCCTTTATTAACCCCTTAATACATATGCACATTATTGCTGATCTAAAAATGACTTGGAGGTAAATATAAGCTCACCTGGGAGGTTTTACTTCTCATTTTTACGAAAAAATTAAGCTATTTTTCAGCGTATTATTGAGGTTAGTTTTAAAGCTAAAGCTGTCTATCTAAAATGTAATGGTAAAGAAAAAAAGAGAGAAGGATGAGCACTCCTGGGATATAACTACTTTCTTAGTTGAGAAGCCAGCTAGATCTCACAAGGTTAAAGTAGAAGAAACATTACCCAAGGGTTTCAGCGAGCTAGTCTATAATTATATAGCCTCCAGAGGAGGAGAAGTCGCCAAGTCAGAGTTATACAGGTGGGCTAAGGAGAGAAAGATACCTATGGCCGGTCTTTACAAAGCTATTCAAGAGTTAATGTCAAAGTCTAAGGTAAAAAGGATGTTTAGTGAGGAGAAAGAAGAGATAATTTATCGTGTCAGCTCTTAAGTAAGGGTCTGAACTTTATACCATATTCTATTATACCGTCCTCTCCTTGTTCCCTATATTTCCTGAACACGGCTTCTACACTCATACCTGTTCTTATATCCTCTATGTTCACGTCCGTTAGTTGAGCTATAACTCTTGTACCGTCTTTAAGCTCTACTAAAGCTATGGGATAAGGCGCATACTGAGTGAAATCTGCGGGAGGAGCTCTTATCACGGTGTAGGTTATTACCTTACCCTCTCTCGGGAGCTCTACTTCCTTAGCGCCTTTAAATCCACAATATGGACAGTTATCCCTATATGGGTAGAAACTCTTTCCACAGTTAGGACACTTCCCTCCTATGAGTCTGTATTTTATCTTTATCTCCCTCCAGACCCTCGGCACACTTCTTACCTTAACGCTCATCCTACCTCACCTTTCTAAGCAAATTTACCGTAACTGTCCCACCTAATCCTCCAACGTTTTGAGCGAGCCCTATCTCAGCCTCGTTTACTTGATTCTTTCCTGCTTCGCCTCTAAGCTGCATTAGAACCTCTAGAACCTGATATATACCTGTAGCCCCCACAGGATGCCCCCTCGCTTTTAACCCTCCCATAGTGTTCGTAGGTATTTTTCCGTCAATCTCTATTTCCCCCTCTTTAACGAGCCTCCATCCTTCTCCTTTCCTGGCATAACCTAGGTCCTCAAGATGTATTACGCCAAGTATCGTAAAAGCATCATGTACCTCTATTAGATCAACGTCCTTTCTCTCGATTCCGGCCATTTTAAGAGCTCTTTCAAAGGCTACTCTGGTAGCTTTTAGGGTCAGTATGTCCTCCCTATAGTTAATGCTTAGCGCGTCAGTAGCTACAGCGCTTCCCGCGAGCTCTATGAGCGAGCCGTGTTTAAGGGTCCTCACCTTTTTCTCGTTGCATAGTATTAACGCCGCGGCCCCGTCTCCTACTGGGGCACATTCAAACAACCTTATAGGATCAGCTACTAAAGGAGAGGAGAGTATCGTTTCCAGTTTAATTTCCTTTCTAAACTGGGCATAGGGATTGTTTACCCCGTACTTATGGTCATGTACTGCAAAGAGGGCTATGTCCTCCTGCTTTACATGATACCTCTCCATATATGCCCTATACACTAGTGCATTAAGTCCTACAAACGATGCTCCTGTGAAAGCTACGTACTCTTGGTCATCCGCCATTATCAAGGCTGAGGTGAGGTCGCTTGTTATCGCATCGCTCATCTTCTCAACCCCGACGACCAGGACACAATCGTAGAGACCCGATGCAACGCTCGTAAAGGCACTATGAAGGGCAACCCCTCCACTAGCACAGGCAGCCTCGACTTTATATGCCGATACACCTGGTATACCTAACCATGTTGAGATTAAAGATCCTAGATGTTCTTGTCCCTGAAGAGGACCTGAAGACATGTTACCTACGTAGATAGCCTCTATATCCCTTTTCTCGATACCAGCATCGTTTATAGCCCTTTCAGATGCCTGAACCATAAGATCTCTCAGTGAAAGATCCCAGTGTTCATCTATCTTAGTCGCACCTCCTCCCACTACATAGACCTTTTCCAACCCCCTCACCTCATCTTTATGTTCTCTCTAAATCTAGAGTATATTGAATAATCAACGTTAATTTTTCTCATAACATAATCTCTAACCTTAGGCGCTAACTCTCTTCTTTCCTCTATAGCATCCTGAACTACTACGCTGAAAGCATCTGATCCAGCTCCGCTTCCAAAGGACGCTACCAGGATCCTTTCCCCAGGCTTAGCATGATCTAGTACGTTAGCAAACCCGATCAGAGATGCAGCAGCATACGTATTACCTATTTCGCCGCTCAGTAAACCAAGTTCAATCTGCTCTTTGTCAAATCCAAGCATCTTAGCCATTTCTAATGGGAACTTGACGTTAGGTTGATGGAAGACAACATGGTCAAAGTCTGAGGGCTTGAGACCTAGCTCCTCCATTAATCCTTTAGATGCCTCATATATATGACGGAAGTAAGCAGGTTTACCTGTAAATCTAAAAGCGTGATGAGGGAACCTCTCCCCCTCTCTCCTCCAGAAATCGGGTGTATCTGTGACATAGGAATAGGACCCTTCAAAGAAGGCTAATGTCTTCTTGCTTTTTCTTATAAGTATAAAGGCTGCTGCACCAGCAGCCGCTGTGTATTCAAGTTCATCACTGGGTCTTCCTTGAGCTGTATCGGTTCCTATAGCCATTCCTGCCTCGATCATCCCGCTAGAGACCATGCCTATGACGCTTTGCATAGCCGTTGTTCCAGCTCTACAGGCAAACTCCATGTCTACAGCGACTATCTTGGGTCCTATGCCTAACGCCTCAGCGATAACTGTTGCTGAAGGTTTTACTGCGTACGGAGGGCTCTCTGAGCCAACGAACACGACTCCTATTCTATTGGCCTCTATCTCCGCTCTCCTTAAAGCATTAAGACCTGCTTCTACAGCCATAGTCAAGGAGTCCTCATCCATCCCTGGTACGCTTTTTTCAATGATAGGTACCCTACTTCTTTCTCTACCCCATACTCTCGCTATTTCCTCATCTCGTATTCTATAGAGAGGTACGTAAGCTCCATAACCGGCTATACCTACTTCGTTGTTCGTTTTCATGCCTATCAATGGGAGGATGAGGTGTTCACTTATAAAAGAATAACTAAAAATCCCTATTCACTTCCCTTTTTCCTCTAGGCTTCTGATAACACTATACTCCTTTATAATCTGTACTCCTGTACTAGTACCTATCCTCTCAGCACCCATCTCCAGGTAAACAGCAGCCTCAATATAATGTCTTATCCCACCTGCGACCTTTAAACCGGGTATATCCCCTATAGCTTTCTTAATAAGGTATACATCCCTTAACGTCACTCCCCGAGGACCAAATCCTGTGTTTGTCTTTATGAAGTGAGCGCCGACTGTCTTTACAAGCTTGGAAGCTACCTCTATCTCTTCATCGGTTAAGAGGCTTGTCTCTATTATTACCTTAAGAATAATCCCTGTTTCACGTGCTTTATCCACAAGACTTGTAAGCTCTTCCTTGACGTAGTCCATGTGTCCGCTCTTGAAAGCTCCTATGTTCATAACTACATCTACCTCTTCCGCACCTTTTGATGTAGCCACCTCGAGCTCCCTAAGCTTGATTTCTACAGGCTGTGTTCCTAAGGGAAAACCAGCGACAGTAACTAGCTTAACTCCTGTACCCGAGAGCATCTCTGCTGCTTTGTCGACATACCATGGGTTAACACAACATCCTACAAACCCGTACTCTATGGCTTCCAGACACACTCTCTTAAGCTCATCTTCGGTAGCTGAAGGCTTTACTAACGTGTGATCTATTTTAGAGGCCAGCTCTCTAGCAGTGTACTTAGAAACCAGATCCTCTATCTTCATCATTCTTCATCCACCTCGACAACTAAATGCCCAATGTATCCACAGTCCTTACACATATATGTTGAGGGTAACAACCACCCAGTAAAGGGCATTAACACTACGTTTTTTGATCCGCATATTGGGCATATAAGTGTTCCTTTATGTCTCCTTTTCAAGGACTTTAAGAACTCCTTGAAGCCTATTCTCTCCTCAACAACCTCTATGTTTTCCTCCTCTAGACCTATTCTCTCAAGTACATCAAGTACATCCTCAATCTCTCCTTTATAAACCAGCATCCATTTAAGCCCCTTTCTCTGAGTCTCAGTTTCCTGAAGACTATGAGATAGTTCCTCTATAGTAGACCTATCTGACTCTACGAGAACACTATCTTTCAGTAACCTAATTTTAACACTTCTCCCCATTTTATCTTAGAGAAAAAAGTAACATGAGGTAATAAGCTTGCGCATAGTCATAGGGCTAGGAGGAAACGCCTTATTAAATAAGCAGCAGCAAGGCTTTTTCGAGGAACATATAGAAACCTTATCTAGAATAGCGCCTCAACTGGTGAGAGTGGCATTAGAAAACGAAGTGATCATAACTCATGGTAATGGACCACAGGTAGGAGCTATATATCTTCAACAAGAACACTCTGCAGATGTAGCACCACCTATGCCTCTCCACGCGTGTGTAGCTATGTCACAAGGCCTCATTGGTTACATGATACAGCAGGCTATCACTCAGGCAGCATTAAGCATGGGCATCAAGGTTGAGGTGGCCTGTTTAATATCTAGGGTCCTTGTCGAGAGAAGCGATCCGGCTTTTCAGGATCCTTGTAAACCTATAGGACCTAGTTATAATCGCGATGAAGCGCTTGCTCTCTCAAAAAGAAAGGGATGGGTTGTGAAAGAGGTAAAGAAGGGAGTATGGAAGAGGGTTGTTCCCTCACCTCAACCTAGAGAGGTATTAGAGCTTAACATGGTTTCTGATCTTTTGAGAAAAGGAAGAATAGTCATAGCGGCTGGCGGCGGAGGAGTACCCATCTCAGATGAGAGGGAACTTAGAGGCGTTGATGCTGTTGTGGATAAAGATTTAACTTCCTCTCTCTTAGCTATAGGAATAGGCGCTGACATCCTTATCTTACTTACCAATGTTAAAGGAGTTTACCTAAATTACGGTACTCCCTCTCAGGTACTTTTAAGAAGGATTAAGGCTAAGGAGCTGGAGAAGTATCTAGCTCGGGGCTACTTTCCTCCCGGAAGCATGGGACCTAAGGTTAAAGCTGCAGTGGAGTTCGTGAGCAAGACAGGAAAACCCTCCGTTATAGGACATCTAAAAGATTTAGAGAGGATTATGAGAAAAGAAACGGGAACCTTAATTCTACCTTGAAGGTCTCTCCGTTCGCTTCCACTCATTGAAAAACAGTATCTCGTTTAGGTCTAATCTTTCCTTCGTTTCTCTCCTCTCTGAAGATTTTCCTACAGGTATTATGGTTTGAAGAATATACTCCTTTGGTACTTTTTAACAACTCGTTTATCCATCTAACCTTGGAAGGAGTATATGTAAGAGAAGCTAACCCTCTTTCCTCTAACGCTAGGATTAAGTATCCTATTGATAACCAAATGCTCTGAACAAAGTAAGATGCTGTTTTTCTACCAAACACGGCTATCAAGATAGGTGCATCTGTAAGGAAAGGTTTCCTCCATATAATATTCCTTTCCTTAAAGAACTTCCTCATCCATAAAGGAGCCTTTTCATGAAACTCTCTTGATTTTCTCACATTCCTCTCTTATCTTTTCCTTCAACTGCCAGGGTTAGGTATTAGCACCAGAAGGAGCTTGAGAGGCAACGTTACCTACGCTACTCATTCCTACTCCTTAGTTATTATGACAGGTAACTCCACCCTCTTAGAGTACTTCTCTAAAAACTCAACATACTCGTTGTACATCCATCTGGGAAGCTCTTCATGGTCTATTCTCATAACGGCTCTTCCTATAATCTTTCTTCCCATTTTCGAGTATGTTACTGAAATATTTCCCCAGTACTTCTCCAACGTCATATTTTTAGGTAGAAAGTTAACATCCCAGCCCTCTGGTATAAGCACCTCACCTACCTCCTCTGTTATCGAGGGAAATCCTAGTATGTAAGGATAGTACCTCCACTCTCTCTTCACGGGTCTGCTTCTAGGAGGTTCTAAGGGAATTTTAAACATCAATGAGTCCTCTCCATAGGGACTAGCGTAGGAACTTGCCTTAAAGGACAGTACGAGAGTAAAAGGTCTGGTATAATTCTCTAAGTCACTTATCTCATAGTGTTTAAGCTCTCCGCCAGGAGCTATCGAAGTCACATACTGCTTAAGCAGTAACTCTTTCTGTTCCTCAGTTAAAGCCATCCTGAACATATACTTAAGGAACCAGTCGTAGAACCCTGTAGCCTCCCATCTAACCATACCATTTACATCACCCGTCTCTTCAAGAACCAAGTACTTCAATAGATAGAACCTATTGGTTTCGGGAGGATACTTAGGAGTCTGAGTAAAGATATGTACTGTGTTATTAACACCTACTATTAGGGCCCATTTTCCCTGATCCCCTATGGGTATATATCCGTAAGGGTTAGTAACAGCTGTGGTGTCCAGGAAAAGCCACTTAGAACCATAGATCTCCTCCTCGAGCGGTATAGCTGCTATTGCGTGATCAAAGGCTAATGCTGGGAGCTCTGGACTTACATCACCCATACTGTTTATCAGAACTAAGTACGCTGTCTGGTTCATCGCCTTTAGCATGGAGACTAGGAGGGATGCCCCGTCCTTGCAATCACCGTAAAGGTTTTTGAGGACTATGCCAGGCTCATAAGGCTTAAACCCTCCTAACCCAAACTCAAGTGCGACGTACTTTATGTTCTTCTCAACCCAATGATAGATCTCTGCAACGCCAGTTTTCCCTTGTTCCACGAGCTCTCTAACTTTATCCACAACCTCCTCTTTTGGCTCAATGACGTGCTTAACTAAGCTCCACCACCACTCACCTATCTCATCCCAAGAAGATATCGATGACAACGCTATAGCGGGAGCTATCTCCTCCTTTAGAGGTCTACCTTCCTCATTTAGAATAGCTGGTACGTTTCTAGCCTCCCACACGTATGTACCGTTATCATAGGACGTAAACTCGACAGGCATCTCCTCTATACCAAGGGTCATTAAGAGGTTCCAGTCCTCGAAAAGAGTGTAGTTTTCGGGAAGAATTACCGTGTATCTCTCATATCTTATGGGAATGTCATCTTGGAAAACGAACCCGTCCTGAAACTCTCCTTCTATGGGGAACTTATCTATTATCGTGTAATTAGCCTCTATTATGGAATTTACCTTAACTCCAGGCATTTGGTAAATCCTTTGTCTTGCGTTATCGTATATTCTCTCTCTAACAAGGGGTATGTCTTGTATGGCATCAGGCATAGGCTCTAGGACTGTTCCATCGGGTTGAATAGTTCTCATTGAATGGACTATGAGTGTCTCCCAATCCCTGTTATATACTATTTTTCTCTCAAAGTACTTATCAGCGCCGGCATCTGTAAGTATTTTTAGCTTATAGTATATCCTCTTTATTAGATGAGTACCGTTAAATGTAAAACGCTTGTCCCTTACTAACCACACAGCATCGTAACCCTCTTCCCTATACTCTCGTTCAGGGGGTGAGTACCTAGAGGGGGGAGGTAGTACGTATGGCTGTCCTATAACCAGTAAAGCTCCCATTGAGACAAAGATTATAATGCTTAACAGACCGAGGGCTATGAGGTTTTTGTTTATAATAATACCCACCTATTACCAAACTTTAAAACAAACTTATTAATACATTAAGCTATTCGGAACTTCTGATAGATAAGAAGCTCCATTTATTCCCTATACCACCTGGCATTAGAACCCATCCAACGAACCTGCCTGAGTGCACCTCTATAAGCTTAGGCATGCATAGAGGAATGCATGGTACATCTTTATTAAGTAACTTCTGCATCTTTAACACGATTTCCTTCCTCTCATCCCTATTCTCTTCTCCCATAAGTCTCTCAACCAAGGAGTCAAATAATACATTTTTATACCCAAACACGTTAGCCATGCCCTTACCTGAGAATTTACTATAGAACATGGTCCTAAGGTAATCAGGATAGAAAGAAGTGTCCACCCAATAAAGGAATATGTCAAACTCCTGTCTCTTAAAGACCGTGTCTATAAACTTTCCCAGCGACAGTAACTTTACCTTAGATCTTACCCCTATTTTGCTTAGCCAATGTTGAAGGGCAAAACCTACTTTATATAAAATAGGCTCTGCATCAGGTGAAGGAACTACTATTACTATCTCTCTGGGCTCTCTTTCCCCTTTGAATATCAGTGAATTGCCTAACCATGTGTAATTTGCCTCTCTCAGGATGTCTCTCGCCTTCCTAACTCTCATAGCTAAACTAACCTCCTCCCCAATACTACAATTACTGTACCACTCTACGTTCCAAGGAGGTACTAGTGAACAGACCTCCTTACCGTAGTCCCTTAGGATGTTCCTTACTATAAACCCCTTGTCCACTAGCTCAAATAC
>Ga0190367_1000257_pt1 | contig 40421 bp, 48 predicted proteins | sample 4872181011_MG_FD_171838 | JGI IMG/M metagenome (GOLD analysis project Ga0190367, IMG submission 171838) | Hydrothermal vent microbial mat bacterial communities from Southern Trench, Guaymas Basin, Mexico - 4872-18-10-11_MG | ecosystem: Environmental > Aquatic > Marine > Hydrothermal vents >... | reverse complement strand
CCTCCCGGTAAAAATCCTCCAGAGGACATATATGTTGTTGTAGAAATACCCATGAACTCTAATATAAAATATGAGATAGACAAAGAAACAGGCATGATATTTGTAGATAGAATACTTTATACATCAATGGTTTACCCGTTTAACTACGGTTTCATACCATCTACTTTAGAAGAGGATGGAGATCCTGTGGACGTGTTGGTTCTAGGGTATGAACCTGTTCATCCAGGAACAATAATTCCTGCTAAGCCTATAGGTCTTCTAATAATGGAAGACGAAGAAGGCCCGGATAGCAAGGTTATTGCTGTACCTAAGACAAAAATCGACCCAAGATGGGAGAACATAAATTCTATCCAAGGCTTACCAGATGCGTTGAAGAATAAGATAAAGCACTTCTTTGAACATTATAAAGAACTAGAGCCTGGAAAATGGGTTAAAATTAGGGAATGGAAAGGACCTGATGAAGCTAAAAGGAAAATAGTTGAAGCTATTGAAAGATTTAAGAAACAGAAAACCATTTAGCCTCAGTTAAACGGTGGCTATGGATACTACATAGTCATAAGGTTTTACAAACATTTTTTCTGTACAGGAAATAATAATTCCTTCCTTCCCGCTAAACACCATGGAATCCACTAATTCACCGAAAACATTTTTTATCTCATATATTAAAGCACCTTTGTTTATTTTTTGCCCTACATTGTTTTTAAGCAGTAATATTCCACCCTTAGAACTTGAAGTCAATATCTTTACCTCTCTAAATCTTTCATCGATAAGCTTGAGATTATCTAAACTTCCTGGTATTAGGTTATAAGCTTTAAATATATTCATAAGTGCATTATAATTAAGCTCGCCGCTGTTTTTCTCATCCACTTTAATAGATGAGGAAGCCACATAGACTATGTGTGTTATATTATCCTTGCTGGCAAGTATCGATGTTTTCTTTAGAAATTCTTCGGATTCCCTACTTATCCATAATTTAGATATTCCGAAGTTGCGTTTTTCACCATATGTGAAACTTATCAAGTAAGGGTATGATCTTCCAAGAAATAAAACCTCTACTATAGCATCGTAGTTACTAAAGTTTAGCATGTTATCCAGTGTATGTTGTTTAAATTTCCTTGTTATATATGCGAATGTTATTTTTCCAGCTATTTCCTCGCTTCTTAGTTTTCTGATAATATACCATAGGTCTTCTATGATAGTTGGTTTACCGTACACTTTTGAAAGATTTAATGCTACAAGTATACATGGTTTTTCCTTGCCATAAACTTCTATTATAGGTATTTTATAGCTCATGAACCCCCCATGATATGTTACCGTTAATTCTCTTCTATAAATGAGCACCATGCAGTACTACCCTAAAAAGTCTATTATAAACATTAGTAAAGACTGCTCACATAATTCCGGCGTATTGCTGTATGAAATAATTACTAAGTCGTTGTTTTGTATGTTTGCTAGGTTTTTCTTTATAACCTCTAGCTCCAAGGAAATATTTTCATATATTCTCCCAGCCCTACTCGGTTCTAATACTAGTTTACCATCTTCAACGCACATAATGAGTGCTGCTTCAGCACCATACCTTACTAATTTATCTCTAAGCTTAACAACTCTAGGTTTAACCCTGCATCCTCCCCTAATAAGGGCTATGTAGGCGTATTGTGCAAGTTTAAGGAAACTAAGTTCCTCCGTGTTAATAGGCTTTAGGTAAACAAGTTTTTTCATAATGTTGCTCATAATACTTATGCCATGTTCTGTAAGATAAGCGCCCCCTGCTAAACTTACATCTACAAGCTTCTTCTCCTTTAACCTTGAAATCAGGGTTCTGATGCTTGCTTCACCTATCTTTAGTTCTCTAGATAAAGCCTTCCTACCTAAGGGTCCTTTATTGTATAGCATAATAAGAGCTTTTAATACGTGGTGTGGTTTAAATGACGGTAAGACTCCTTTTCTCGGTTTTACAGCATAATCTATTATTTCTGAGAGCTCAGCCATAGAATACCACTTACATTATAATTATCTTATTTCCTCCTTTTCTCTTTGCCTCTCTTAGGGCTTTTAAAGCTCTTTTAACAGTTAACCCAGAATATGCTTCTCTTCTATTTCTAGCTTTAATAACGTCTAAGGGACCGTATGATACTCCTATGCTTAATGTAGCACCTAGTTTTTCTATATTTCTCCTTATATTTTCAAGATCTTCAATAACTTCCTCAGGTTTCACCATTGGTATCAGTATAACTGCTTCCTCTGTTCCTCTTTCATAGTCAAGTCCGTAAAGAACATGTGCTTGCCATTTTCTGGTAAAGTTCTCTATAAGCTGCGTTAGCGTTCCTGTAATTATGTTAGGTTTATATCTATCAAAAACTTTCTCTTCAGTTATTTTTTCAAACTTATCTAAATCCACTATGACTACTGTTCCATTAGATACTTTACTTAACCTCATATTCTCTAATATCCTCTAATTTCATAAGTGATACTAAGAGAATACGTTTTTAAAGAATTCTTTGCTGAAGTAGTAACTATGGTGTTTAGGTTGAAAGAGAAAATTAGCTCTAAAGAACATATTAACGAGAGCTTAATAACGATAGACCCCATAATTGACTTCCTTAACCCTATAAAGAAAAGCCCTGTATTTAAGGAAGCTGCTTTAGCTTAGACTAAAGGTACAGCAATGTAGATATTATGTTTGTTCCTAATTATTCTTACATTAACCTTGCTGCCTAGTGGAATATGGTCAGCTCTAACAATAGTTATTGTTCTTAAACACTTCATATCAACAGCTAATTTCTCAGACTTTAACCACCCTGGAGCAACAACCTTGACCTTAACTTTCTCTCTTACCTTAAATGGCGTAGGTAAAATGTTCATCCTCTTAATGCCGAAGTCTTCCATTGACGGAATAAGCTTTATGTTAAATCTTCTTTCTAAGTTTTTCAAATATGCCCAAAATTCACTCCAGTTCATAACCTTTACATTCTTAGGTTTACGCCCATGCTTATGAGGAACATACTTCTGTATTCCGAGAGGAGGCCACCTTTTCCCTGCACCTATTTTTAAAGCCCACTTAATTATTTTAGGTATTTCTTCATCATTTATACCTTTCAACAGTATTGGTGCTATATGTAGATCTATTTTAGTATTCTGAACCAAGTACTCTGCAATGCTGATAACCTTCTCAACATTATACCATTTTGCTCCTTGAATATAGTGAGCTAGTTCCGGGTTTAATGCGTCCACACTCAAGTTTATCCTATCAAGACCCGCATCCTCAAGCTCCTCCACCCTATCTGCTGACAGGTTTTGTCCATGAGTTTGCACACTTATGACCTCTACCCCGCTAATACTCTTCAGTTCTTGAATAAGGTCTATAAGCCTAGAATAAAGTGTAGGTTCTCCAACAGTATCTATGTGCGCTTCTATATGCTTGCTTCCCTTAAACTTAACAATACCCTTAAACCACTCTACAATAAGGTCTAAGTCTATCCAATATTCTGCTTGCCTCCATTTAGAACAAGGACCAGCATCTGTGGAGCACATTATGCAGCATAGATTGCAAAAACTTACCGGTCTTACCTGTATAACATTGGTTCCTCTATCTATTAAGCCGAAGGCTATAGAACCTATAAGAGGTACATCTATATCGACACCTATTCTAACTAAGAACCTACCCTGTATAGTTTTCATGTCTAATAAACCGTTATTATACACTTAACTATGATGGCAGTATATTTAAAACTTTAACACAACCATCAGCATATTTACTTAATAATTCACACGTCCTCTTAACCGCATAACATACTCTCTCCTTTGAAATTCCGGGAACACCAGCGGATATCACAAGAACGTTTTTAGTGTTTTCAGTAACCATGGTATCTATACTATCTCTATGCGGGTAAAGATGTAGTATTTTTTCTTCATCTGCTAAAACAGGTATTCCTTCTTTCAGAACTTCTATGTGTCCTCCTATAGGTTTAAAAATCTCACCTTCAAAGCTTAGTCTAAATGCCATTTTACCCTTTATTTTATCTACATCATATATGCCTATGGAGATTAGAGACTCCATGCTTACAGCGTTGCCTACATCAACAACGTTATTTATTGATGGAATATTTTTGCCTCTAAGAACTCTCCGTATAAGGGCTTCACTGCTGGGTCTAGTTTTCGTAGGATCTATGCCTATTTTCCAAAAGAATCTTCTATAAGCTTTAATTATGGGGTTCTCTCTTAATGTCTCTAAAACATACTTTCTCCTTACCATATCACATATCTGCTTTATTAGCACTTTTACTTCTGCAGAATGTTTCTTAACAATAACACTCTCAACTATACCTACACCTACAAAAATACCTAGATCTAAAGCTTCCTTAGTGAAATAAATTATATTCTTTATTCTCCCAATACCTCAACTAATATTCTGCGATAGCTTCTAGGGCCATCCATTTCTACGAGGAAAATGTTCTGCCATGTACCTCTAATAAGTTTTCCATTAATTACTGGAAATACCCTACTAGCGCCTATAAAAGATGAAGCCAAATGTGCATGTGCATTATCGTCTATTAGGTTATGTTGCCACTTTCCATTCTCAGGGAAATCGCTTTTAATTTTGTTAACTATGTCATTCATGAGCCCGTATTCATGCTCATTAGCTATAATAGCTGCGGTAGCATGAGGGGCGAAAACTAAGCATAAACCGTTTCTTATCCCGCTTTCTCTAACAATGTCTTCAACATTAGATGTTATGTCTATTAGCTGGTATTTCGAAGTTGTTCTTAAAGTTATTTCTTTAACATAGAATTTCATGTATTATAACCAGCCTCTAAGCTTCATTGCTCTAACTACTCTTTCTACAGCTAAAGCATAGGCTGCTGTTCTTAAATCTACGTTTAAACTATAGTGTCTCTTATATATTCTGTCTAATGCTGGAATCATTTTATCCTCGAGCATTTTAAGTACTCTATCGAGCTCCCATTGTATTCCTTGAAGATTTTGAACCCATTCATAATATGAAACTATTACACCGCCAGCATTAGCTATAATATCGGGTACTACAATTGTGCCTTTCTTAAATAATATTTCGTCAGCCTCGGGGGTAACAGGACCATTAGCTCCCTCAATTACTATTTTTGCATGAACTTTAGCTGCATTTTCAGAGGTTATTACGTTCTCTATAGCTGCTGGTATAAGAATGTCTATATCTTCAAGTGTTAGTAATTGTTCATTAGAGATATCTTTTTTCGCATCAGGATAACCTACAACAGTACCTGTTCTATTCTTAAATTCCTTTACTTTTACAGGGTCTAATCCTTGAGGATCGTATATTCCGCCTTTACTATCACTTACTGCAACAACTTTAGCTCCCCACCGGTGTATGAACAGTGCGGAATAGTAGCCTACATTACCATATCCCTGTATAGCCACTCTTACCCCTTCAAACGGTAGGCCATATTTTCTGGAAGCTACTCTAGCGGCTATTGCAACACCGTATCCTGTTGCTTCTTCTCTACCACGAGAACCCCATAGTTCTACAGGCTTAGCTGTGACAACTCCTGGGACGTTATATCCCTTCAATTTACTGTACTCGTCCATGTACCAAGCCATGACCTGAGGGTTAGTGTAAACATCAGGTGCTGGAATGTCTTTATAAGGGCCTATTATTGGCGCTATAGCTCTAATATAGCCTCTAGAAAGTTTCTCTAATTCCCTTTGAGAGAGCTTTCTAGGATCAACTATAACACCTCCTTTAGCTCCACCGTAAGGTAAACCTGCAACACTACATTTCCAAGTCATCCACATAGCTAAAGCTATAACTTCATCTTTAGTAACATTTGGATGATACCTTACACCACCCTTATACGGTCCTAAGGCGTTATTATGTTGAACTCTATATCCCTTGAATACTTTAACCTTGCCATCGTCCATACGTACTGGAATACTAACTTCAAGAATTCTTTGAGGAACTTTAAGAATATCTAATACTGTTTCATCGTATCCAAGAACATTTATAGCTTTTTTCAACTGTTTAATTGCCATTTCATAAGGATTCTCTGCCATATATATACCCGGGACTAGCTAGGAAAAGCTTGATTATATATGTGTTCTTAAGAATACTATATAATACGCACTAAGAAAGAACACTACAATGGTTAAGGTTCTAAAGGTGTGTAAAGCCTTCTAGTGGGTAAAAGTATGTCTTTAGAAAAACCGACAGTTATCCTGTAATATTCTTCATCTTCAGCTATGCTCTGTACTTTTTCAAGCCTACCTTGAATTAGAACAGAAGCCCCCTTCCATAAATGCTCCTTATAACCTTCATTGTAAGCTACAACCTTACTTGCAAACCTAGCTCTAAAATCTCCTTCAGCAACATCTATAACTTGTATATCATACTCTGCTGGTGTGAACAGCGAATACTTATCATTTAAGACCTTAGCTAATACAACGACTCTACCTAGATTCTGCGCTTTAAACTCTGCAAAACTATAGGTAATATTTCTTAAAATCTTAACATGGTATTCTAGTTTTCCATAAAATATTCCGCTAAGAACCTTTCTAGAATATAAATAGTTTAATGTGTTAGTTGAAACCTTAACGTAGATACCATAGTTTTTAAGTTTTGAATGTACATAGTCTCCTTTTAAATGTTCAAAAAACATTGTAGTAAAAAATAGTCTTCTCAAAGCATTATAAACTTTTAAACCTATGCTTTCATCATAAACAATAAGGTAAACTTTAGGTTTGAAAAACTTTAGCTCTTCAGGTATGAAAGTTATGCCTAAAGAATCAACACTTATTCCTGCTTCAGAAGCTATCATAAAGACGAATTCCTTAATTAGCCTACTTACTTCGTCACTGCTTAGCAGTGTTTCGGTTAAATACTTGCTCGCACTAAACACCTTTTTAACAATATTCCTACGTATTTTAGGTAAAATTCTATCATATGACTCAATAACTTCCATTAAATAGGGGTATTTTTCTCTAGCATATTCTAAAGCATCTAGCATAGATTCTATTATTATTTTCTTACCATTACGGATTACGTAGTAGGGTAATGCTATAATACTGTACGGTATGTCGTGAATATTCCATGATACTAACCATAGAGAATCATCTATGAGTTTTACAACATCACCGTCCATGATTTTAAATTCCATAGTTACACCGTGATCTAAAATATCATGATTAATATTTAATTACAATATTAATCATTCTCACTAATTAAGTTCTTTGAGGACTTCATATACTTTAGGTAATTTACCGTATAGTTCTATATTTAACCTGGGTATTAATGCCATAATTATAGCCAGTTCTGATAGCAGATCTCGTGTAATTACGTTTTGCGTTAAGAACCCTATGGCGCCCATCTTATCTCCTATACGTTCTATCCCTGAAATTTTCTCCATAACATCTTCAGCTTCACCCAGACCTCTAACAACATACTCCACTACTTCCCTTGGAAACTCAAACCCGGGGCCGAACCCTAGAGACAATGTATCCTTATTATCAACTATTGCTGCTACCTGGAAGTCCATATAACCTGTCGATGTCCACGGTATTGGTACTATTCCAGCTTCTATGCCCACATAGTAATGGTATTTTTCTTTAGCCTTTTCTTTAACCCTTACCGCTCTCTCAATAGCACCTCTTAATACATTTTTAAGGCCTATAGGTTGCGGGTGAACTGTTGTTATTACAGGCATGTAGTCTATAGCTACTTTTATTTTAAACATTTTCTCGAAAGCTTTTCTTACGCCTTTAATTTTCGAAGGATTTTTAGTACCTACAAGTACTCTGACCATAAAGTAACACCTGCAAGGCTTGTGTTTATTCTTTCAGGGATTAAATGTGTTCCATCACATGTAGGAGCATTTTGGAATTCAGGGAACCCCTCTCTACATGTTGAACATGTTAGTCCATAGATTTTAGCTTCATCAATAACAATCTTCAGCAACTCTCTCCTTAATTTTTTAGGTAAATATCGATAGCCATGCTTATATTCTCCACGCATATAGTAAAGCTCTCTTAATTTATCTCTAATATTTGGTAATGCTGAGCATACTCTTTTAAAATTATCCGGTTTAACCTTATATGTTGATGTAATGATGTGTTGAACACCTAAGTTAGCTAAGAATTTAATTAACTTAGAAATATCGTATGGATCATCATTAACGTATGGAATTAAAGGATCAACTCTTACAGCTACTGGTATTTTATTTTTAACAAGCTTCTCTATAGCCCTTAACCTTAAGCGCGGTAGAGGGGCATAAGGCTCTATAATTTTAGCTATACTATCCTTTAATGTTGTTATAGTTAGGCTTACGGCAGCATTATATTTTGAAAGAATATCGACATCCCTGACTACGAGAATACTCTTAGTAATTATTTGAACTTTATATCCTCTTGGCAATAGTAATTCAAGGGTTCTTCTTGTAAGTTTTAATGTTAACTCTATTGGAGGATAAGGGTCACTACTATTACTTATTGTTATAGGATATTGTGGATTAGCTTTTCTTAAGTCTCTAATTAACCTGTTAATGAAATTTCTTTTAGGAGTGCTTTGGGATGCTTTAATATAAGATATTGTATAACAGTAAATGCACTTAAAACTGCAACCTGTATATGGATGTAGAGAGTATTTAGGGGGGCATGTGCATAAGGGATTTTTCCAAGGGTCAAATTCTCTTAAAACATACATTCCTTGTTCTCTCATATTTCAATATTCGCATGGCGTAGCCTAATCTCTTCTTCTCTTTTACCTAGTCTATGCATAAGTTCTACAATTAATGCGTCAAGAAACACCATACATGTATCTTCAAAAAGCGTTCCTAAAGGAGCTAGAGGTTCATGTATTCCGAGAATTTGTCTTGCAAAATAATCTTCTTCTTTAGCTATTTTTGTTCTTCCAGGTATTCTTACCACAACATCTGCAAGCTTTCCTAATGGCGAATCAGGGTAAGTCGTTAAAGCTATTAACGTTGCACCCACAGCTTTAGCTGCTTCAGCTGCGGTAATTATGAGCTTTGTTCTTCCAGAACCCGAGATAGCGATGACAATATCTTCTTTTCCTATTCTAGGAACAATAGTATCTCCAAGAACAAAAGCGTTATATCCTAAATGCATAAGCCTCATTGCAAAAGCCCTTCCAATAAGTCCGGAACGTCCAGCACCCATAACGAGGATTTTTCTTTTATCTGTGGTTCTATATGCTTCAATAAGTACTTTCAACATACCCTCTACTTCTTTATCATCAATTAACTTTATGGAGTTCCTTATGAATGTAGCTATTTCTTTCATCGACTTCTTAAATACTGACACTTAATACCCCGTATTTGCGGTATAGACTATACTAAGTTTTAAGAGTACTGGTATTTAGAATCATGGTTTTTATATAGTAATTAATATTAAAATGAAACATATTTTAAAACACGCTTCACCCGTAAGGCACCTAATAGCCTGGTTAAATCGCTTACTGTTATTTTGCCTTTAGTATTTCTTATTTCCAATATTTTATTAGCTGTTACCAAACCTATTCCTGGAACTCTAATAATTTCAGATAATGATGCAGAGTTTAAATTTATAGGATATAGATGTTTGTTTGCCTCAGCATATGCTACTTTAGGATCAAGATCCGGCAGCATGTTTCTACTGTTAAGTATGCTCTTGATTTCTTTTATTGTAAATCCGTAGTCCCTTATTAAGAACGATGCTTGGTACAATCTCTTAACTCTATGTAGGGAGCACGGAGCTTTATTTTCAAACGGTGTATTAATGATTGGCTCAAAAGGGCTGAAATAAACTCGTGTCAAATTGTATTCTCTATAAAGTTTTTCTACAAGTGTTAAATGTTCTAAGTCGTTTTCGTTAACTATACCTACCATAACTTGGCTGTCTATTCCTGATCTTAAATAACCTACGTTTATGTGTAAACTTTTCCTCTGTCTTGAAAGTATTTTTTGAGCTTTAGAAAGCCATTCTAATCTTTTTAGCACATCGTTAACGTAATCTCCTTTATCTGGAGCTATTTCGCTAAAGTAATCTTCAGATGTTGTTTCAAGGTTTACACCTACTCTATCAGCTACAACAGAAGCCCTCCAAACATAGTCTTTAGAAGTGCCGGGCATAAGTCTTAGGTGTATGTATCCTGTAAATCCTTTCTTTCTTAGTTCTTCAGCTACTTCTACCTGTTTTTCAGAAGTTGTTTCGGGATCTCCCATTACTCCGCTGCTGAGAAATAAACCTTTAATGATGCCTTTTCTCCAAAGGTGTAATGTTACTTTAACCAATTCTTCCTTCTTCCATGTTCTTCTCTCAATGTTGTAGCCTCTTCTAAACATGCAGTATTTACACTCGTGAATACATGAGTTAGTAAGTAGAGTTTTAAGTATAGGTATGCGTTTACCTTTAGCTGAGGCCTCATATATTGGAACTCTAATTTTATCCCATTTAGCTGAAAGGAAGAGAACCTTCCATTTACTCATAGTTTCACAAACTATTATGTAGTTAGCCTTTACCTATACCTCAAGTATTTTATCATAGACTTCATTATCTTCCATTCAGGTAGATAGTTTTTAAACTTTATCTTTACTTGTTTTCCACTAATTATGTTCATTAACTCTTTTGTGGCATCTGTTGTTTTCGGTAAGGGTAAATTTAGGGTTAACATTATTAAGGGAGTTACAGTGTAGTTTGGAATTTTTATTTTATCTTTTAGCCTTAAGTCCTTAGTTTTTACTATTAAAACGCCTGAAGGATGATGATCTTTGAACTCTCCTTCTTCATACATTTTGCCTATTACTTTATTATCTGATTGTAGAAATCCTCCCTCGTAATCTGGACGAATAATTAAATGTGGTGCTCTTTTAACATAGGGTCCTGAATAAACTTCTTCTCTTGATTTAACCCATTTAATTCCTTCAGTGCTGCTTAGAATTTTACGTATTTTAGCTATAGCTTCTATGGCTTTAACATAGATACCTAAATTCCATTTAGAAATGTAAAATGCTATGGATTTTTCCTTATCAACGTATCCGTATTGGTTATAGCTTTCTTCCTTTATGCTTTTACCTAGTATTTCGAGTTTAATTTCCTTATACTCTTTCAGAGCTCTAGCTGTGGGTTTTTTAGTTGTTTTTACATAGCTTTTCTTTGCCAAAATATCATTTATCCTTACGAGCCTATTGTACGTTGAGAAACCGTGATCAGAAACTATAACGAATATATCTGACAATTCATTAAGCATTCTAGCAAGGTTATCTATACGCTTAAAGAGCCTATGCTCAATATTTAATACTTTTGTAAATATTTGGAAATTGCATTTGTGTAATATTATATCGGGTATTTGTAAATTTATCCATAACAAGTTCCATTCATATAAATTTATAATATCCTCTACTATTTCAAATACTGCCTCGACAAGGTTTACTGAAGCTAATAGTGTTCTTTTACATTCATCTGTTTCATCTGTTTTCCTATGTTTTAACTCTAATGCGGAGTTTATTTTCTCAGCGTATTTCTTCATGATTTCGTTTCTTGGATAGTATTGGGTTTTAGGAACTATTATTGTATAGCTTATTATTTTAGATGATTTTGCAGGAATTAGTGGATATCCTGGAATAGGATTAATAACTATTGAGGGTATTTTAAGCATTGACAGCATTTCATGTATTCTAGGATGTTCAAGATGCATAGCATTAAATAATCTATGTTCTAAAGTAGCATAGTCTATAAAGTCAAACGCAAATATGCCATGCTTCCCGGGGTTAACACCAGTCATAATACTGGTCCATGAAGGAGGTGTTGATGGAGGAAAACATTCTAAATCAAAGACATATGTGTTTTTATTACTGATTAGATGCCTAGTGTGGGTTAAAATTCCATGTCTTATAAGCTTGTTTAGGTAATTCCATGATAAACCGTCAAGCCCTAATACAGCGGCTTTCTTCACCGATTTCATCTCGCTACCAATTTTTCTATACTGCTATTTTAATCTTGCAGCTTTAGCAAAACTAATATTTGGGGCAACTCCTTAAACTACACAAGCACTTGGTGTTGCCCTATGGTGAGTAAGGAAGAAATAGTAGAGAAAATTAGAGAGAACCTTAAAAAAGTAATAGACCCTGAAATAGGTTTAAACGTTGTTGATAGCGGTTTTATTAGGGGTATAAAAGTAGATGATGAAGGGAACGTTGAAGTAGACTTAATGCTAACAACACCTTTCTGCCCCATAGCACACATAATAGTAGCGTCTATTGAAGAAAGAACTAGAGAAGTTGAAGAAGTGAAGAATGTTAAAGTTAATATTGTAGGTTTCGGTATACCTCCAGAACTTGAAAAACTAATGGAAGAAAGATATAAAAGAATGATTGAAGCGCTTAAGGAGGAGGAAAGCTAAATTAATATTAATCAGTCAGGCCTGCGTTTCCTCATCTATCGGAGGGCTAATGTTCACATCATCTATTTCTGTTCTGAGTTAAACATTTCTAAGTAGTTAAATATTTTTACCTTGATAGGGGGTTTGCTTGGAAAAACTGAATATACATTCTCTTGAAAAACTAATCTCATGGCCTCAGAACAGGAGAATAGCTTTTCTAAGTGATATTGAGTGGGTTAAGCAGATAATACAAGCAGTTATGATGGCTAAAATACTTAGTGAAATAGGTAACATAAAGATTATCCTTGTAGACTATTCTAAAACATTTCTTCCAGAGGTATTGGAAAATGTGGAAAAAGAATACGGTGCTAGTATTATGGAGAACATTCTCATTTCAAATAGTTTAAAGTTTAATGTAAGCAACAAAGTAAGCTTACATATTCATAATCCTTCAGCCAATGAGAAAACAATACATGACTTCAGAGAGAACATATTTAAGGTAAGCAGTTTGTTTACTATAATAACTGATAATAAGTCTTCAAGAGCATTGCGCCAAGTAAGAGGACTACTTAAAGTATATTGTAGTAGGGTTTCCCAAAACGTTTTCATGTTTAAAGCTATTTTGGATAAAGCCATGTTAGAAGTTTCATCGAGGGGAATACGCGATATCTATAGTATTTTACCTGAAGGATTAAGGAAAATTCTAAGGCTTTTACGGGAAGCTTCCATAGAATATGGGCCATTAACCGTTAGCGATGCTGTTACCATAATATCGCATAGTATTGGAGTTAAAAGAAATGTTGCACATAAGATACTGGTTAAACTTACTAAGTATGGTGCTATCAAGATAGAGAAAAACATCATCGTTATTTAGATATTTTACATGTAAACATGGTCATTAAAACTTATATTGGGAAACATAACAACACATTAGCAGTGAATAGAGCATAGGTTTCTTTGTTAGAAAAGCTGAAAAATTTAGAAAACTACCATCTCATCTCATGTTTATGCATGTACTAGGCAAGTTCATGTTTGGTGCGGGTTTGGGGATTTTAATAGCAGTGTATCTTCCACAATCTAGCTTACATATTTTTGGATTAGTGCTGATTTTGCTATCAATGATTATATCTATACCTAGTTTTAAAGAACTTATGAAGGATTAAATAATATGGTTTACGTGAATGTCATTGAAACGTTCAGTTCATTTTTTAACATAAAGAGCATAGGAGTTAGCTTTCAACATATATTGCTGGCTTAAGGGGTAACGCATACTTTGCTTTTCTAAGTGGGTCATATGTTGCTTTCTCTTCGCTCATTATAACTACTTCTGAACTGTTAGTGGTTTTCATTATTCTCTTTTTAAATTCTTCGAGAACTTTATATTCGTCTATTTTAGCTATTTCTTCTCTTAGTTGTTCTGGAACCTCTCTGAAAACCTCTATAATGTTTTTCACAACGTCTACTGCTTCTTTACCACGCTTTCTTATTTCACGCATACTCATTACTTGTTTAATAGACCTTCTAAACACTTCGACATCGCTTCCATCCATGTTAGTCGCTACTATTTCTCCAACCTTTTTCTTCCACGAAGCTGCAGTGTAGATTATTATTTTCTTAGGTTTCTTTACCTTAGTAACCTTAAGTATTTCCTTAATATCTGCTATTAATTTCTTAAAGTATTCTTCTTTCAACTCTGCTTCTCTATCAACATATTTACTTTCAACTTTAGGCCATGAGGCTGTAGAGATGAATCCTTTGTTACCAAGTATATTCCATATTTCTTCTGCTATAAATGGTGCAAAAGGAGCTAATAGCTTAGTCCATGTGTTAAAGAAATATTTAAGTGTTTTACCTGAAGGTTTTTCACAATTTTCCATATACCATTTAAGATCTTGCTCCATCGTATAGAGCACTGTATTTGCTGCTTCTCTTATCTTTAACTCTTCAAGTGCATTAGTTACTTTAATTATTCTGTTTTGAATTACGCTTAAAAACCATTTATCAATATGTGTTTCTTTAGCTTCATCTTTCTCTAATCTAGCTACCTTATATGTGAGGTCATACATTCTCCTAAGTCTTTCAAGAATAGATAGAGCAAGTTTAGCACTAAAATCAGCATCTTGAGGCGTCTCAGCAGAAACAGCTAATGTTAGCCTTACAGTATCAGGGCCGTAAACTTTACTTGCAATCCTAAGTGGTATAATGTTTCTTAAAGACTTAGACATTTTCTTTCCTTCGTAAAGTACAAAACCGTTAGCAACTATTTGTTTAGGCCAGTGTTTCTCAGGAAATATTGCTACGTGGTTAAATATGTAGAATGTCAAATGGTTAGGTATAAGTTCTTTGGCACTATGGCGACTGTCAACGGGATACCAGTAGAGAAATTCTTTCCTCATTTCCTTAAGTATCTCCTTAGGTATCTTAGACTTTTTAGAAACTTCTTTAACATCACCTATACCTAAGAATACGTAATCAAACACTTCGTTAGTTAATTGTTCAGACTTTATATTATACTTATTCACATGCTTTGCTATAGTGTAGTAAGCCATGTATATTGTTGAGTCACTAAGAGATTCTATAATCCATCCGGGGCTCCATGGAAGCTCCGTGCCTAGTCCTCTTTGTCTAGCGCATGCTTTTTCTTTAAGCCATTCTATAGTATATTCAAAGTCTTTTCTTGCCTCCTTAGGTATTATACGCATCTTACTTAGCGCTTTTCTGGCAAGTTCTTTCCAGTCTTCTCTAGAATAGTCTATGAACCACTGGTTTTCAAGAATCTTTACAACAACCTCTGTTCCGCACCTACAATAGACAGGTTTGTTAAGAATTTCATACATTGTATCTGCCTTACCGTTCAAGAGAAGATCATTTTTAACCTCTTCCTTAGCTATTTTTACAGGTTTTCCAGCATATTTCCCTGTATTTTCTTTCATTACACCTTTGTGGTATTCTACGGAGTAAATTTCTTTAGTAGCATCTTCAAGCTTCGGATCTCTTTGAGACTTTATATTCATCTTCTCTACTACATCTTTAGCTGGATATTCAGAATATCCTGGTACACTAATTATCGATATAGGTTTGAGCTTTTCGGGCTGTATATCGAGCTTTTCAAGTAATTCCCTGTTAGGTAATAATTCTATAAGCGCTGCGTAATCGTATGGTGCATGCGCTGGAACAGACATAACAACTCCGCTTGCATTGCCCGGGTCGACGAAGTGCCCTGGGAGTATAGGGACTTCCTTATTTGTTGCAGGATTTTTAACTCTTAGTCCTAGAATTTTTTCGCCTCTAAACTTCTTTAATACTTTAACTTCTCTGTTTTGAAATACCAGTTTAAATGCTGCCTGTTCACTTATGACCCATATGTCTCCATTAACTTTAGCATGAACATATACTGCTTCAGGGTTTATCCAAATATTTGTAACTCCGAATACTGTTTCAGGCCTTAGGGTTGCGCATGGATATTTTTCACCATTAGGTCCTTCAAAAAGTATTAACGTATATTCACCTATTTCTGGTTCTACATCACCCTTAGTGTCATGTTGACCTACGGGATTTTGATGTGCTGGACACCAGCCTACAGGATGTGTCCCCTGGGTAAGGTAGCCTTTCTCTTTCAGCTTAGTAAATTGCCATTTTATGAACTGGCTGAATTGAGGCGTTATGCTTGTGAATTCTCTTCTCCAATCAATACTATAGCCTATTTTAATCATGGACTCTTTGAAATCTTTATGAAAATACTTAGCCATACTCAGCGGTGTCTTTAATATTTCTATGTCCTGCTTAGGTATGTAGTAGACATTTATAAACAAGTCTATAAGTTCCTTGTCTCCTTTAGCAACAGCTTCTGCCATAGCTAAAATAGGTGTCCCAGTGTAATGGAATCCCATGGGGAATAGCACGTTAAACCCTTGCATTCTCTTAAATCTAGCGTAAATGTCCGTTATAGTGTATGTTCTGCAATGCCCTATGTGCATTGGAGAATTTGGATAAGGAAAAGCAGCTGTAATAAAGAACTTAGGTTTATTGGGATCGGGATCTGCTTCAAAAACGTTATTTTTAATCCATTCTTTAGACCATTTATCAGATATTTCGTTAAGGAACTTAGCAAAGTCATTTATAGGCTCTGCTTCCATATTAACCCCTAAACCTCCACTTTTCCAGTCTTTTCTCCTTCTTTCTAATTTTCTTGTAGAGCTTATAGTGTTTTTCACAGAGATAAACTCTACCTAAATATGGTGTAAGCTTTAAACCTTGATTTTCTAAAACTCGTGCTTCAACATAGCTTAAAGAATGTACTGAAACTTTTCCGCATCCTTCAACACTGCATTTTCTTTCCTTGGCCCCCATAGTTTAACCTCTTGTCTTAATACTAGTTTTTATGATACACCATTATAAAAATAATTTATGCTAAAAACATTTAAAAATACCTAAGTTTAAGTAGTTGTAACTATATCAGTGTGGATAGATAAGAGGCATAGTTGAATGAATGAGATAACATATCCGGCGGTTGAAGAGGAGATTTATGTACCTGACACCAGCGTTATTGTTGAAGGTGTAGTGTCTAAACTTGTTGAAGAGGATGTTATTAAAGGGAAAATAATAATCCATAGGGCAGTAATTTCGGAGCTTGAGAATCAAGCAAATCAGGGTAAAGCTGTTGGTTTCGCAGGATTAGAGGAAGTTAAGAGACTTAGAGAATTAGCTCATAAGGGAAAGATTAAGCTGGAAATTGCTGGTGAAAGACCTAAACCAGTGGATATTAGAATGGCTTGGACAGGGGCAATAGACGCTATGATTAGGGAGTTAGCATGGGAACTTGATGCAATACTAATTACCGGAGACAAGGTTCAGGCAGAGGTAGCTAAGGCATTAGGTATTAAGGTATTATATGTTAAACCTAAGAAAGAACGTAAAGTAAAGCTAGAAACTTTCTTTGATGCAGAAACTATGAGCATTCATCTAAAGGAAGGCGTACCTCCACTTGCTAAGAAAGGTAAGCCAGGGTCTTGGAGAATTACTGTTTTAAAAAAGGATCCTCTAACAAGAGAGGAAATAGAGGAAATAGCAAAGGAAATAATTGAAGCTGCTAAACTCAGAGGAAATGGATTTATAGAAGTTGATAGAGCAGGTTCCACAATAGTTCAACTTGGCCTCTATAGAATAATTATAGCAAGGCCTCCGCTTTCGGATGGATGGGAAATTACCGCTGTACGGCCTTTGGTTAAACTAAGACTTGAAGATTACAATTTACCTAAAAAGCTTCTTAGGAGACTTGAAGAAAGAGCCGAAGGAATACTTATAGCTGGAGCCCCTGGAATGGGTAAAACGACATTTGCACAAGCACTTGCAGAATATTATTCAAGAAAAGGTAAAATAGTTAAAACTATAGAATCTCCAAGAGACATGCACTTACCTGATCTAGTTACACAATATTCTAAAACACATGCTTCCAGTGATGAGCTCCATGACATTCTTCTTTTAAGTAGACCTGATTACACTTTCTTTGATGAAATGAGAAACGATGAAGACTTCAAACTATATACTGACTTGAGACTTGCAGGAATAGGTATGGTAGGAGTAGTTCACGCAACATCACCTATAGACGCTATTCAAAGGTTTATAGGTAGAGTAGAACTTGGAATGATACCTAGCATTTTAGATACAGTGATTTTTATAGAAAATGGTGAAGTAAAGAAGGTTTATGAAGTCTCAATTTCCGTTAAATTACCTACCGGACTTAGGGAAGCAGACCTTGCTAGACCTGTTGTTGAAGTTAGAGACTACTTAACAGGAGAGTTAGAATATGAAATGTATAAATTTGGCGAAGCTACTGTTGTTATTCCCGTTAGAAGAGTTTTAGCTAGAGGTTTTGAAAGAAGAATAGTTAGAGAAATAGAAAGGCTAATTCCAAACGCATCAATAGAGATTCAAGGATCAACAGTAACTGTCGTTGTTCCTAGAAACCAAGCAAGAATACTTATGAAGAAAGCTAGAAGGCTTAGACGATTAGAAGAAAAACTAGGAATAACTATTAGAGTTAGAGTGGAATAGAAATCTATTAAGCTTAGTAGTTTTTGAAGCTAAAGCCTCTAAAGCCTCAATAGTTAACCCCTTCTTAGCTAAAACTTCAAGGTCGACTTTAAAGTTTCCCTTCGGTGTTTCTATGAGATCATTTACATGTAGAAAACGCCATCTAGTTTGACCTATAAACTTAATTGCAATAAGAGGTAAGCCTTTAGCTCTTCTAGCAAACTCTTTAAGCCGTATTATCTTTTCACGGTCAATATATATTGGTTCTTTAGATTCTCTAGTCTTTACTTCAATAATAAAAATTGCCCCATTTTTTAAAGCTATGAGGTCCGGGTATATTATCCTCCTAGTTTTTGCACCGCTTGCAGGACCTCTAATACATGCAAATCCTTTCTTCCAAAAAAGTCTAACAAGCTCCCGTTCTCTCGAAAAACCTAATCTACGTTTGCTACCCATAAACATCACTTAGCTACTAAAGATTTTTATGTACAAACTTATTCTTAACTCTTAAGAGAATTTAAGGGCAAGTTTATTGTTTCACAGTTCCATGAGATAGCACTTGTAGGTAATTGCGTCTGTTAATAAATAACACATTTTATTGAATATTGCTTTATTTAATGTATTTCTATAGAATAAACTAGGATACTATATTTATCTGGTTTTAAGAAGCTGAAAAGTAGAGATTATGAAAGAAAATTCTAGGTAAGGAAAATGCTTGATTCTTTTATGTTTTACAGAGAGTTTATTACTGACTATTATAAGAAATTGGTAACAGTAGGAAAAACTTAGGTGTGCGGTTTGTCTTTAATAGATTTCATAATATATGTAGGAATACCTTTAATAGTAATCTTAATAATTCTCTCAAGAAGCATTAAAATAGTTAAGGAATATGAAAGAGCAGTAATTTTCAGGCTTGGAAGACTTGTTGGAGCTAAGGGTCCAGGATTGTTCTTTATAATACCATGGGTTGATTCGGTAAGAAAAGTAGATTTACGAATAGTTTCTGTTGATGTCCCTGAGCAGAGGATTATAACTAAAGACAACGTAACAGTAGGTGTCGATGCTGTAGTTTACTATAAGGTGTTCGACCCAGTTAAAGCCGTTATAGCTGTTGAAAATTACTCGTACGCAGTCTTACTTCTGTCCCAGACAACATTAAGAGACGTTTTAGGTCAAGTAGAACTTGATGATTTACTTACTAGGAGAGAGGAATTGAACAAAAGACTAACAAGCATATTAGATGTTGCCACAGATCCATGGGGTATTAAGGTTACAGCAGTAACAATGAAAGAAGTAAAACTACCGGAAACAATGCTAAGAGCTATGGCTAAACAAGCTGAAGCTGAAAGGTGGAGAAGAGCAAGAATTATTGAGGCTGAAGGTGAAAGGCAAGCAGCTAAAATTATGAGTGAAGCAGCGGCTTTCTACGAGAAGCATCCAGCAGCATTGAGGCTTAGAGAATTACAGACCATGGTAGAGATCGCCAGGGAGAAAAACCTAGTAGTCATTACAGAAACTACCGCCGGTTTAGGTCCAGTAGTTGGATTGGTTAAGGGGTTAAAGGAGGGGAAGTAGTAGACAAATGAGGCTAATAAATAAATTTTTTACAATATTAGCTCTAGTATTATTACTTGTAGCTCTATGCTCTCCTCTTATCAGAGCCCAGCATACGGTAGGTCCTAAAGCTTACGTATTCTACTTTGAAGGTAAAACAATAAACGAGGGACTAGCTTCGGCTATTCTTGCTGCCCTAGATATGGCAGAGAAAGAAAATGCTTTACTTGTTTTAGTTCTTGACACCCCAGGAGGAGAATTAGTTGCTACAGAAAAAATTATTAGAGCATTTCTTAACTCCAAAGTTCCTATTATAGGATTTGTTTACCCTAAAGGTGCTGCAGCATGGAGTGCTGGAACGCTAATTCTCTTATCTTGCCATATTGCGGCAATGTCCCCTGGAACAATGATAGGCGCAGCACAACCTATAGGATATGGTCCTTCAGGTTTTGAGCCTCTTAACTATAGTAAGATAATAAATCCTATAGTTGAAATGGCTGAAACAGTTAGTAGGGAAAGAGGGAGAAACCAGACAGCAGCAGGGTTGTTTGTTAGGAGAAATTTAACCTTAAACGATGAAGAAGCCCTTAGAAGCAATGTAATAGACCTCATAGCGGAAAACATAGGTGACCTTTTAATGAAAATCGACGGCATGGAGATCAAAACTGCAGCAGGTAAAGTAAGAATAGATACCAAAGGGTTTACTATAGTAAAATATGAATGGAGCATTGGAGACATGCTAACAAATGTTTTAGCTGACCCCTTATTAGCAAATCTACTTCTTATGTTAGGTTTCTACATCTTACTATTAAGCTTAATTACAGGACATTATCCTGTCGTTGCTATAGGAGCTTTACTATTTATACTAGGGCTTCTAGGACTAGGGTTTTCAATAAACACCATTTCAACCTTACTTATAATTGTAGGTGTAGTTTTACTGATTATTGAAATGGTTACCCCCGGATTCGGTATTATAGGTACAACAGGTATAGTAATGCTAGCTTTAGGATTCTTATTATTACCTATATATCTTCCTCAAACATGGTTTGTAACTCCAGAGTTCTACTTCAGGTTTGTAGTTGCAGGTGTAATAATTGCTATTGCAGGTTCAGCGTTTTTCGCTTTTGCACTTTATAAGATCATTAAGGCTAGAAAGGCTAAACCTATTATATGGAGTGTTGTAGGTTCAAAAGGTAAAGCATTAGATGATTTAGGTCCGGGAAGAGAAGGATTTGTTATGGTTGAAGGCGAGTATTGGATGGCTTTCTCAGATGAGGAAATAAAAGCGGGGGAGGAAATTATTGTAGTTGAAAAAGTAGGGCCTAAGCTTAAAGTTAAAAAAGTTTCTAAAGAGTGAAGTTGTATTCCTTGATTTCTAATTTATTGCCATAAAGCTCGTAAAGTTTAAGGATTACATGATCCGACTCAAAAAACCCTATGATTAATGAAGGTCTCATTGAGGCATAACCGCCACTCCAAACGCCTGTTAAGGAACCTGGATTAACAAGAATTATGTCCTTATTGTAGGGCTGTACTATTTTAGCATAGTGTGTATGTCCATTAATTAACACTTGAACATTCATTTCTTTAGCTATTCTAGTTAATCCTTCAATATTGCCTCTAGGATAAACTTGATGGCCATGTATTATTCCTATTTTAGTACTAGCAATTTCTGTAGTTAACTCCTCTGGAAGACTAAGATAGTCCATATTTCCTTGGACAATATATGTTCTCTTAGAAAGGCTTTTAACGAACCTTAACATGTTTTCAGATATTAAATCTCCTGTAAAGAAGACAGCATAATATGGTTTATTTTCCTCTATAACCTTCCTCATTATGTTCGGTATGTTTTTGGCTCTTGTAGGTATATGCGTGTCGCCAGTAATTAGCACCTTAACCATGATAAGGCACCAAAACTAAATGTTAAGCTATCTAAGAGAGTTAAAAGAATTGCTTGCTTAAAAGTTAACTTATCTACTTGACCTATCAACATAGTTTACCGTATATTTTTCAGGTTTAAGCTGTGAAATAATGAACTCAAAAGCCTTCCAGGGATCTGTTTCTTCACCGCACGTGTAAATATCAACTGTAGCAAATCTAAACTTAGGCCATGTGTGTAATGCTATGTGACTTTCAACAACCAGAGCTATGATACTTATTCCTCCCTTTTCTCCTTTAAACATCCAAGACTTAATCTCCCATAACGTAGCATTTGCTTTCTTAGCTGCTTCAGCTACAATTTTTTTCAATTTTTCTTCATCAGATATTACTTCCTCATTACAATTGTATAAGTTACCGTAAACATGCTTACCTGTTACTTTATCCATACACTAACCCTTAGCTTTAATGCTCGAATAGTCAAGTAAGCTAGGTATTTATAAAGGTTTTCTTAGGTAAAATGCATCAAAGTATTTTCCACATTCATAACAGCTCATGAAAACATTGTAAGTTACGAAATTCTTATACTATTTGTATTAAAGTCTCAATAATTCACAGCTTATTCTGTAAAGTTTTCTTAATTTAAAATAGCTAAATACATTTATACTAGGAATATTTACAGTAGAAGCTGACTTACAATGTATGACGCAGAAATTATAAGCATAGGGAATGAGCTTCTAATAGGAAAAACGGTAAATACTAATGCAACATGGATTGCAAGAAAGCTTACATTATTAGGTTTTAACGTAAAAAGAATAGTTACCGTAGGAGACATCATTGAAGATATAGTTTCTGCTTTGAGAGAAAGCATCAGCAGAGGGGCAAAGGTAATAATTATTACAGGAGGCCTAGGCCCAACATTCGACGATAAGACTAGTGAAGCATTAGCTGTAGCTCTAAGGAAACCCTGGGTTATCAATTACGAAGCACTTCAAATGGTTAAGGAGAAGTATTATAAAATGGGTCTTGAACTGACTCCTCATAGAGTTAAAATGGCGAAAATGCCTGAAGGATCAATACCGCTACCAAATCCTATCGGTACTGCTCCCGGAATTTTAATAAGGGAAAAAGAATGTCTAATAATATCTTTACCAGGTGTTCCCAAGGAGATGAAGGCTATTTTTGAAGAACACGTGGAACCAGTGTTAAAAAATATAGGGCCGCATCTATGTTTTAGCGAAAAGACAATTACTGTGAAAGGTATTCCGGAGTCATCTCTGGCACCTGTATTAGATTTAGTAATGAAAAATGTAAGCAAGGTTTACATTAAAAGTCATCCAAGAGGAGCAGAAGGAGAAAAACCTGTAATAGAACTTCACATAACCTCTTCCGGGAAAAACATGGAAGAAGTAAAATATCACATTGAAAAAGCTTCAGATATTTTATTAAAATTAATAAGAGAAAAGTTCCAAAAATTCCAAATAGAATAAAATTCATCTCCGAGAACAATTAAAAAAGTTCTCATGGAGGTCTTTTCGATTGAACAAAGTAATAAACTCATTGCAAGTAGTTAAAATAGCAACAATAAATGGTGAAATAACTTTACTTACATCGGGGCCATTGAGGCTTGGAGGATTACATAGATCAAGAATAGGCTGCTTAACATTTGAATACATTAAACCCCTTAGCGCTAAACTCAAGGAAGCAACACTTGAAATCGCGGCAACAACAACAACCGATCCCTCACACGTTAAGTGGAGGTTATGGATTAACAATTTCCCATTAACAAGAGAATTTAAGCCGCAAAATACTATTGAGCTTAAAGAAGAATACTTCAATAAAGTTCTCTTTGATATAACACCTATTCTTCACGCTAGAGAAAGTGAAGAGGTAAAATTAGCAATAAAATATGACGGTCCCGGGGAAATAGAAATAAACCATGCAAACCTTGTTCTAGCTTTTGAAGCCAAAGAAGCCGTATCTTCATATGCTTACTTCTCAGGTGCTTTGATAATTCCACCCAATGAAAGCTCTAAATTTAATGTACCCTTAAATGTTATCGATAAATATTCAGGAGAACTAAAAGCTATTGCACTAGCCAAGTCGAGGCATTCTATGGCAAGTATTTATGTCAATAATAAAGAAGTATTCTCACTAAGTGGATTAAGCGATTTAGAGGAAATACATGTAGAAAATATTCAAGTAAAAAACAATAATGAAATAGAAGTTAAACATGAAATTCATAGGGAAAATGCTATTAAGAAGCCGATTTACTTATCAACATTTATCTTAGCATCTACTAAAATAATTAAACCATACATTAGAATAAAGGATGTAAAGCTAATTACAGACGATAAAAACCCTAGATTAGTAATAAAGATAGTTAACGTTGGGCAGTCACGACCTGATAAATTATGGTTACTACTTATAGACGCAGGGATTATTATTAACAGGTTAAAACTTCCCTGTTTAAAGCCGGGAGAGGAACATGAAATAGAAATGCCATTTAAAAAACAATTGAGAAGCAAGCATTTATTATCCTTAAGAACAGTATGGACTAAACTAAGTAGAACATTTTTCGAAGAAACAAGGTTAACTACTTCACTTACTGATAATGCTTGAAGGACAAACATTGTTAACAGGACATTTCCTACATAGAGGATTTCTCGCCCTACATATGTTCCGTCCAAATAAGATTAATAATAAATGTGCTTTTAGTCTAGCTTCCGACCTTATTTCCCTTTCTAGCTTTATTCTTATTTCGTCATAGTTTTTAGAAACACAGATGCCTGTTCTTCTAGCTATTCTCTTTATATGCGTATCTACGGGAAGAATGGGCTTAGAAAAACAGAAACATAAAATTATATCTGCTGTCTTAAATCCAATGCCAGGTATTCTTAATAATATTTCCCTAGCCTTATCTAGAGGAAGCTCTTTAAGACCATTAAGGCTTCCGCCGAACTTTTTAACTACAGTATAGGCTACGTTCTTTAACCACCTGGATTTAACTCTATAAAGACCAGCCGGTTTAAGCGCTTTTTCCAAGTCAACAATGTTAGCAGATAGAATCGTATAGGGGGTTATTGCACCTAAAATTTTCTTTAAATTTTCAGCAGCTTTTCTTACATTTCTCCAATTGGTATTTTGAGAAATTATTGTTAAAACTAAATGTTCAAAACACTCTCTTTTTCTAATTTCGTCTATGAACATGTTAACATTTTCGCCATATGTTTTTTCAGCATATTTTAATATGTTTTCTAATATAGAACCCAATATATCTTCACCTTCAACGTTTTTCTCGTTTCATCTATTAGAATTAAGGTTAGAGATAAAATAACTATGAAAGCTAAATCACCTAACAATAATGGTTTAACATCGAACATTAAGGGTACGCAATAGATAGCCAATAATTGAAGAATAACGCTTACTATGAGCGCATAAATCATACTCCTATTAGTCAATATACCTAGTTTAGTAATAGTTTTCTCAGCTCTATACTCTTGAATAAAACTAAGTATAGACATTAGTAAAACAATAGCAAGAATAACAGAAGCATCCTTAACTCCACCTAAAATAAGAGAGAAAATAGCGGCAACAATTAAAATTAAAACAAGAAAACTCTTGAACTGATCAAGAAAAATCATAAATATGCTTCTTTTGACCTCTCTAATAACATTAAACCCATACTCTTTGATCCTATCATCAACAATACTGCTCTTTAACCCTTTAAAGGGATGAGTACCTAACTTAGTTATAATCTCATTTATGGGAACACTATGCCGCATTTTAGTGTTCATATCGGTTGAATCCATTCACTATACCACATGTAATATTATCGTAAATTATTCTTAACTATTAGAATAGTTATATGATACTATTAGTATTTTAGATGTTTTCATTTAGCTTAAATATTTTAAACGAGGTTAGTGTAGATTGAGAAGTGCTTAGAGGTGTTCGAAGTATAGTTTCTGCTAAGTCTAGGTGGAGAAGTAGCGAGAGAATTGCTTTGAGAGTTCTTGAAAACTTAGGGTATAAAATTATAGATATTCATAGGAAAGTTGTTGTAAAGGGCATTGAAGTTGCTGAGGTTGACGCTATTGCTGAAGATAATGATGGTGTAAAGTATGCTGTTGAAGTTAAAGCTGGCAGGCTTGATGTTTCAGGTGTTAGACAAGCTTATACTAATGCAAAACTTCTTTCTATGAAACCTCTTGTTGTTTGTAAAGGCTTCGTGGATGACGCAGCAAAGGTTGCTGCTGAGGAACTTAACGTAAAAGTTATTGAATTAAGTGATCAATTCTTAGTAGATGCTGAAGAACTGGAGGTTATAGTTAGAGAATCTGTTGAAAATGTTCTCGATGAATATTTAGAATCAATATTAACACCATTCCCTGAAATTTCTAAAGAGGAAATAAAAACATTAAAGGCAATAGCTGAAAACCCTACTATAACTGAGGCTGCAAAAGCACTAAACATAGACCTACTAGACTTACTAAATAAAATAAACAAGCTAAAAAGAAAAGGCATTTTACCTAAAACGAGAAGCTATGGTGAAATAAGAAGAAGATCAAAGATACTGCTATACAAGTTCATGTTTGAAAATAGGTTGAACAGCGTACTTGAAAGATTAGAGAAAATAACTACAGCATTTGGGGAAAGTAAGAAGACATGAACATAGAAGTATATCAGTTTAAGCCTATGTTAAAACCCGTTATCGCTGGCTATATGGTTAAAGAACTAATTACTAATTATCCTCAAGGAAGACATTACATAACTTTAGATCTAGGGTTTTCAGTAAGCCCTATTTTAATATCAGGGCATGAAATTTACTTAGAAGAATATGATGAAGTATTAAAATTAGATTATTTAAAAGAAATGAGGATTAAGGAGAATTCGGTATACATCGTAGAGAGTGGTATGTTAAAAGAAATATCACTTTATAGTAATGGTAAGTACTACAGGCTTATGGCTGTAAGGAATTGTAAAGCCCCTACTCTCGAGATCAACGGTATACATATGCATAGAATAAAAGACATATGTCCGTGGGATGATGCAGCAAGTAAAGTTAAAATGTTAGGCATTAGGAAGGGTGACTTAATCTTAGACACATGTACTGGACTGGGCTATACTGCAATAGCTTCTTTAAGATTTGGTGCTCGTAAGGTTTTCACTATTGAGATAGATGAAAATGTCTTAACCATTTCCGGTTTAAATCCTTGGTCCAGATTTTTAGAAAACAAAAACATAACAGTGTTGTTAGGTAACACGTTTGATGCTATAGATTACTTTAAAGACAACATATTCGATAAAGTAATACATGATCCCCCTAGATTTTCTCTTGCTGGAGAACTTTATAGTGAAAAATTCTATCATAAGCTTTTCAGGGTAATTAAGCCTAAAGGTAGACTCTTTCATTATATAGGTAAACCTGGGGAAGCCATTGGAAGGAAGAGTATAACTAAAGGTGTTATTAACAGGCTTATGAAGGTTGGTTTTATAATTATTTGCAAGGTAGATATAGGGGTTATTGCGCAGAAACCTAGGTTTTAAACTTTTGTTGATATATTTTCTTGAAGCAATACGTTTTAAATATTGTATTACTCTATGAAACAATTAAGCAAGTTTAGGTGTTTTGGGTTGAGCGAGAAAAAGACCATGGAGGAATTAATTGAAGAATTAAGAAAATTAAGGATGAAAGCGAAAGAGGGAGGAGGTCCTGAAAGAGTAAAGAGACAAAAAATGAAGGGTAAATTGACGATTTGGGAACGTCTTGAAAAGCTTCTTGACCCTGAAACTTTCGTTGAATTACAACCGTTTGTTGTCCATAGAAGCACATACTTTGGCTTAGACAAGGTAAAGTATCTGGGTGACGGTGTCGTTATAGGTTACGGTAAAATCGATGGTAGACCTGTCCACATATTTGCACAAGACTTCACAGTTATAGGCGGTTCTCTAGGTGAGATGCATGCTAAGAAAATTGAGTTTATAATATCTATGGCCTTAAAAACTGGAACACCTCTTATAGGTCTTTATGACTCAGGTGGGGCTAGAATCCATGAGGGTGTTGCCTCGTTAGATGGTTTCGGAAGAATATTTAGAATGAACGTAAAAGCTTCAGGTATAATACCGCAAATATCGCTCATATTAGGACCATGCGCTGGTGGGGCATCGTATTCTCCAGCTCTTACAGATTTCATAATAATGCCTAGAGATATCTCCTTTATGTTTATTACAGGACCTCAGGTTGTTAAGGCTGTCACAGGTGAAGACGTCAGCTTTAAAGACTTAGGTGGCGCTGAGGTACATGCCTCAAAAAGTGGTGTAGCACATTTTATAACAGATAGTGAAGAAGAAGCCTTCACGCTTGTAAAGAAACTCTTATCTTACATTCCATCAAATAATACAGAAGATCCGCCTTACATTAGTACAGGTGATCCTCCGGACCGTGAGGATAAAGAGTTAGAAAGCATAGTACCCACGGATCCTATGACTCCTTATGATGTAAGAGATATTATTCTTAGAGTCGTTGATAATGGAGAATTTTTGGAGGTACATGAAAACTATGCACCGAATATTGTTGTGGGATTTGCTAGGTTAAATGGGTATTCTGTAGGTATTGTAGCTAGTCAGCCAAGGTATCTTGCAGGAGCATTAGATATAGATGGTTCTGTAAAAGCCGCCCGGTTCATTAGATTCTGTGATTCCTTTAACATACCGATAATAATGTTCGTAGATGTTCCAGGTTATTTGCCAGGTGTTGAACAGGAACATGGAGGTATAATTAAGCATGGGGCAAAACTAGTGTATGCCTATACTGAAGCAACTGTACCAAAAATTACTATTATTCTTAGAAAAGCATATGGTGGAGCATATATAGCTATGGGGTCTAAAAGCTTGGGAGCGGATATAGTTTATGCATGGCCTACAGCGGAAATAGCTGTTATGGGGCCTGAAGGAGCTGTTAGAATAATATTTAAAAAAGAACTAGCGAAAGCTAAAGAGCCTGAGAAACTATTTAAGCAGAAACTAAGAGAGTATAGAGCTTTATTTGCTAATCCCTATAGGGCAGCGGAATTAGGGCTAATAGATGATGTCATTGAACCAAGGAAAACACGGCCAATGCTCATAAAGGCTCTTGAAGTACTTCAAAATAAACGTGAAGAATATTATCCAAGAAAACATGGCAACATACCTCTTTAAACCTACCCTATTATAAGAAGCTCTTGACCCTTCTTAACTATGTCTCCTTCAGAGACATTAATCTTTAATACTATACCACTATGTGGAGACCTTATTTCATTAAGCATTTTCATGGACTCTATAACTAAGATTACATCGCCTTTTCTTATATGGTCATTTTCCCTAACTTTTATGGAAACTATACGGCCACTTAAAGGAGCTGATATTACTTTGACTTTAGAACTAAATTCTTTAGTAGCACTTACGCTTTTTTTCACTGTTAAGTGTTCATGAGGTTTCGTTATAAGTAGCTTTATAGGTATTCCATTAACGTACGTTATTCTAGAACTTCTATCAAGTAGTACTGTATACTTTCTATCATTAATTGCAAGTTCTACTTTATCTCCTTCAACACTTAAAATCTTAACCCTTAAAGTACCTAGTCTGTCGTCTTCAACAAGGTACGTGTTTTCATCTCTACTAACAAGTTCAAGGTCTATATCGCTGCTGCCGATTTGAACTCTGATTTTTCTTTTCAACGTTTAAACCGGCTGATGTTTCTTTTTCTAAAACACAAAGTTCTCATATAATGGCCTGTTAATAACATGTTCCTCCAAAGCCTATTTATGCTTCTTAACCTGCCGTAAGTACCATGCTGCTGAGCACTTATTGGACGTTTATTTAGTTTTTCACTGGCTACAACAGCAGCTACTATTCTTTCCCTCTCAACAGTAGCTAATTTTTCAATGAACTTTGGGAGTTTCTCTGGAAGATACATTGTGTGTATGTTTCCTTTAATAAAATCTTCATCATTGACTATTTCTTTGTAAAGAGGTATAGTGGTCTTAACACCTTCAATTATGTATTCTGAGAGAGCCCGTCTAAGTCTCGAAATAGCTTCTACCCTGTCTTCACCCCATACTATAAGCTTTGCCATGAGAGGATTATACATTGGAGGAACAGTATATCCTTCGTAAACCCCACTGTCAACTCTAACCCCTAAACCTCCTGGCTCGTGGTATTTTACTATTTTACCTGGTGATGGCATGAAATCGTTTAAAGGATCTTCAGCGTTTATTCTCACTTCCATAGCCCAGCCCTTAATGGATATTTGGCCTTGAGAAATGTTAAGAGGTTCATCGGCTGCTATTTTTATTTGCGCTTTAACTATGTCTACACCTGTAACCATTTCAGTTACTCCATGTTCCACCTGCAATCTGGCATTGACTTCTAAAAAGTAGTACTTACCATCTTTGTAAAGGAACTCCACAGTTCCCGCATTAGTGTACTTTGCTTCTTCAATGAATTTAACAGCATCTCTGGTTATGGCTAATCTTTCATCCCACATTAACGCCTTAGAAGGAGCTTCTTCTATGAGCTTCTGAAATCTTCTCTGAATAGAACATTCTCTTTCAAATAGATGTATAATGTTTCCGTAATGGTCTGCTAGGATTTGTACTTCAATATGCCTAGGTTTGCTTAAATACTTCTCAATGTAGATATTAGATATTTTAAATGACTTGCCTGCTTCCATTCTTGAGAGATTCAAATAGTTTTCAAGTTCTTCCTCGTTTTCCGCTATTCTCATACCTATTCCTCCGCCGCCACCTACAGCTTTTAACAGAACAGGATACCCTAGTTTTTCAGCAACTTTCCTTGCTTTTTCAAAGTCTTCGATAGGCTCTATAGTTCCAGGAATTACAGGTATTTCAGCTTTTAACGCTGTTTTTCTCGCTTCAACTTTGTTTCCAGCAAGTTTCATAGCTTTGGGTGAAGGACCTATGAAAGTAAATCCGTTTTTCTCAACTAAACTTGCAAATTCAGGGTTTTCAGATAAGAAACCATAACCTGGATGTATGGCATCTACCTTAGCCTTTTCAGCTATATTTAAAATACTGGAAACATTTAAGTAATCATCTATTCTATAGGCTTCATCAGCTAATATAACATGTAAAGCTACTATATCGTACTTTGTATAAACAGCAACTGTTCTTATGTTTAATTCCCTTGCAGCTCTAATTACTCTTACAGCTATTTCTCCTCTGTTAGCCACCAATATTTTATTAAACATTTAACTAAAGGCCTCAAGATCATGCTAATGTCTTTAACATATATTTAATACCTATTACTGCGGAATGGTAAGTGTAGAAAGCTGATATATAGTTACTCTAAGTAAATCTATCATAGACAATTGTCGAACTTCCTAGGTGTATAATTTTGACAAATTTAAGTTCAAGTATGTTAAGTACAATTAAAAATCTTTACAGTAATAAATGCATTCAACGAAGCAGTTTACCCCATGAACTCATAAATTACTTATTAACTCTTGAATTCATTAAATTTAAAAACGACAGTGTTTGTGGAAGTTTTTCAGACAATATGAAATTATTAGAGAATGATGTACTTCTAAGGAATCTTGGTTTTCAGTTCATTAAGTACTTTTACTCTATAGATTCAACAATGAGCCATGCGAAGAAAATCGCGGACAACTATAGCAAAGCAATAATTTTTTCAGAAGTACAGACCAAGGGAAGAGGTAGAGCCAGGAGAATATGGTTATCGCCTCCAGGAGGTATATGGTTATCAATACTATGGCAAATAGAGAGAAAAGAATTATTAGAGATTCTAAGTTTAGCCATAGGTGTTGCTGTAGTAAATGCACTTAAGAAACTACTATTAATAGATTTCAAACTTAAATGGCCTAATGATATAATGTTTTCGGTGAAGAAAATAGGAGGAATACTTATAGAAAACATGTTTAAAGATGATAAAGTTCTTAGCATTATAGGTATAGGATTAAATGTTAATAATAAAATGAGATTTTCAGGGCTACAAGGGGTTATATCGCTATCTGAAATTTTAGGCTTCAATATGCCGAGAAATGTAATACTTAAAGCTATAGCCTTGGAAGTAGCTAGGATATTGGAGAAAACAGGTGTGGAGGATATTATTGATTTATGGAGAAAGATGAACTTAACGATAGGTAAGAAAATAGCTGTAAAAATAAACCATTTAGTAGTTGAAGGTATAGTGTTAGACATCTCACCAAGAGGCAAACTGATTATAGAAGATAGCAAGGGAAAAGTTTGGGAGATAAGTTATGGTGATGTTGTATACTTAGAAGGAATAGAGTATAGGCCTATACTTTAATTAGCCCCTTACGTTTTAACATAAATAATTCTTCTCTTATATCCTTAGCTAAATTATAACATCCCTCACCTTTTTCTAAAACACCTTTCAGAATAAGTGTCCTAATAACTTTTAAAGGATTTTTAACACCCAAAATCTCTAATTCTCTTAAAGCCAATATTTCTCCAACAGAAATATTTCTAATAAAATATAGTGTTACTTTCTTTTCTTCTTCGCTACTTATCTCCTTGCCTTTTAAAGATTTTAAAATTTTATAAAAGTGTTCAAAATACGTTCTTTTACTATACATAGGTAAGGCCTCTACACATAATACTTTATGTTATCAGTTACTAGGGGTTCAATTAGAACTTAGCTTAAGCTAAGTTTATAGGTTTTTATGAACCTTCATTTACTTCTAATTTTAAGTCTATAATAATTACGTATTAGTAGAGCTATTCCTCGCCTTATCGCCTCACTTCTAGATGAGAACATACCTTCTTCTACTAGTTTGTCAAGTTCCTTGAGAAGTTCCTTAGGCATTTTCACCGAAACAACAACAACTCTTCCCATAGTTTATAGCCTCACTAAAGGGATTTCGAATATATTTTCGGTATTGCACATAGTATAAAAGACTATTCCCTTATCAATAGTACCATGTTCTTATGTACATGTGTTCTGTTAATTTAGCATAATTGGGATCTCTATAACCTTTGCAAACATTTTTAAGAGGACATTTACTATATTTTAGTACCTTACAGTTATCGCACTTAGGCAAAGGTTTTGTACAGCATCTCCTGCCTAGCATCCACAAAAAATCATCTAGGTATAGCGGTAAAATGCCTGCTCTTCTAGAAATTTCTTTGTATGCTTTTCTTACAGTTAACCTTATAATTACATCTTCTTCTCTCGTTAAATGCTTACCTATGCTTATAGCTTTCCATAATTTCGGATTTAGCGTTACTATGTTTAGTCTAAAAGCTATTCGTGTGAGATGGTTATCCACGGGAATTTCTACATTAACTAAGTCCTTTATATGAATTATTCCTCTTCTTTCAAGAAACTTTACTAGCAAATATGCTTTCTTTTCAACAGGGTCTTCATAAGCTTTAAAAACCTTTAATGTCTCAATCAAACCCTTTCCTTTTCTCCTTAAATAACCATGACTTTCAACTATAAGCTTACATGCCTTCCCATGATATAATTTTAGAAGTTTATGGCCTAAATCTCGAAGCAGCATTGTTCTTATATTAATATCCCATATTTTTGCCTTACCGTAATTTAGCCACGACATAACATCCTTTAATTTAATTTTAGCCATACGTTTAGGTGAGAAAAAATCTGGGTCTTCATTGTATTTCATCATGCCGAGTCTATAAAGAAGATCTGCACCATGATATAATTTTCCATTAATCCATTCTTCGTAGCTTACCCCTCTATAGCTTGTTCTATGATCTATAGCTACCATAAAGAGAAAATACCTTGTAACGTCTTCAATATTGCCTGTTGGTGGGTAATATTCGGGGTTTGTAAAGCTATCTAAAGATATTTCAACATGCTTAATGTATTTACTTACATTCCTTATAGCTTTATCATTAATTTCTATCATATGTTTTCTCCTCTAAATCTCCCTGAATACAGTTTATGTGGTTTTTCGGTTAACCTTATGAAAACTATTTGCGCAATTCTAGAATTTTCTTCGATAACTACACCTTCATCATTATGTACAACCAATAGTATTTCACTTCTACCATAATATCCTGGATCCCAAAGAGCACATCTTACATCGACTCCCATCCTTAAAAGAGAGGACCTTGGAAAACAAATGCCCACAGCATCTTCAGGTACATGAATAATTTCGTTAATCAATACTTTATATACTCCTTTAGCTAGAAACCATTTACCATTTCTCTTAGGAACCTCATATACTTCTGAGAGATCCCTTTTCCTAACTCCTAAATACCCTTTAGACTTAAATTTAAACACTTTAGATACTGTTAAGTCTATTCCTGCTGGTTGTACTTGCTCATCGAACATAATGTTCCTTATGTATTTTACAATACGGAACCCAGGGATAACCATATGAACCCCATTTTCTACATTGCTTTCTACATTGCTTATATTCTATTCTTACATTTCTTTAAGGGTAAACTTTAAATGCTATGGGGGGGTAATCCCCCAAGAGGGGGGGTGTTAGGGGGCGATGACGGAACTCGTAGCTCTGCAAAGAGAAGTTGCCATACCGAAGGTCATTGGTAAACATGTTTACGGGGAACTTTACGATTGCGATACTGAACTCTTGAGGAATAAAAGAGTACTAAAAAACATAGTTATTGAAGCAGCAAAGATAGGTAATATGACGCTGCTAGATGTGAAATCGTGGAAAATAGGTGATGGTGTAAGCATAGTTGCTATTGTTTTAGAAAGCCATATTGCTGTACATACGTGGCCTGAGTTTAGCTTTGCAACAGTTGACGTTTATTCCTGCGGTGAACACACGGATCCTGAAGCAGCTTTTCGCTATATAGCCACCAGCTTGAAGGCAAAGAAGATTATTAGAGGTTATGTGGATCGTTCTTATCGGGGATGAGGATTACTTTGCCAATCCCCTATGAGTACAATAGATTTTTTATGTTATTCTCCTAGAAGCTTCTTAACCTTTGTAAGATACCTTGCGGTCTTGATTGCTTTAGATGGTATTTCGATTGTTTTACCTTTATATATGACATAGTGTTTAACGTTAATTCCCGGAACAAGCTTTAGACATTCTTCAACCATCATATGCAGTTGAACGCAATGTGGACTACCATCAACGGTAAGAACAATTATCTCAATAGGTTTGCAAGAATTAATTATTGTAGCAAGTTTAAAACCCACCATATTCATATGTTCCTCCTCCAAACAGAACGTAGGTTTAAACTAAATATGTGAATGGTATGAGAGAACACTATGACATTGTTGTTGTAGGGGCAGGTCCTGCTGCGTTAGTCTTTCTGAAATTTCTTAGCAGCAGATTTAATGTAGCAGTTTTTGAAAAGCTACGTGAAGTAGGTGTCATAGAGCATTGTACAGGTATTGTTAGTCATAGAGTAATAGATATTGTGGGTAAACCAGCTCTCAAAAGTATTCTAAACAAGTTTTCTTCGTTACGTATTTTAACTGAAAATAATATTGAGCTTAGGATAATACCAAGTAAGCCTGTTTACGTTTTAGATAGAGTAAGGTATGTGAAAGAACTATTTGATACTGTTAAGGACAAATATGACTTCTACTTTGCTACCAAGGTTGAAAACATAAAGGTTAAGGATAATGTAGTGAAGGCCGAACTTAGTAGTAAAGCTAATGTTTGCAGCAATATTATAGTAAACGCTGAAGGAGCTATTCAGAGAATTAGGAAGTCGATCCTAGGGAAAACAGTTATCAGACCTCCTAAAATCTATGGTGTACAGGCAGATTGTAAAGGAAAAGTTGATAACATTGATGAGTTTATAGTTTTCTTCTCCGATAGGTTTGCAAAAGAATTTTTCGGATGGATAGTTCCTCTAAACAGTAATAAGGTAAGAATAGGTATAGGAGGAAAGAATGCAAATTTAAGCTTATTAAATACTTTTATAAAATTCGTTAGTTCCAGGAACATTGTTCTCGTAAAGGAAAAGATTAAGGTTTTTGGAGGGCTAATATTTAGAACACCACCTTTCTGGAAAGATCACTACCAAGGAGTACTAATGCTTGGGGATGCAGGTTTCCATGTAAAACCTATAACTGGAGGAGGACTATACGTACATAGCATGTTTGCGAAAAAATTAGCTGAAACACTTAGTTTTAAAAGAAATGAACTCATTAACGCGCTCAATACTTATGAAAAACTGACCAGAGGATTACGTTTAAAATTAAAAATACAAGGCGCTATCTCTAAAACATTTCACGAGCTGCCTTTGAAGGAAAAAGAAAACATATTTAGAGCTATTGGTGGTTTAGGAGAATTAAAAGAAGTTGACTATGATCATCACGAAAAATTACTAGGTACTATGATAAGCAAGCCTAAATTAATTTGCAGACTATTTTCTAAAGCACAATTTATAACTAAAAACCTGGTTTATAGCTTAAAACTATTCTTTCAATAACGCATGAAGAAAATGTTGCCAAGTAGCTTGTTACAATTAGCCCTATAAAGCCAGTAATTATAAGCATTATACTAAAGTTTCCTAATGGTTTATTCTTTACCTTTGAAAGGACAAGCTGGAAGAGTCCCCCCTCAATAAGGGATATAGATAATAAATCACCTACAGTTATAGGAATATACATCGTTACTAATATTCTCTCAACATATTCTGATGTACCTATAAATAGACCTTCTATGAAGTATGTGAAGGCAACATAAGGCGGTATAAGTGCTGTTATAGCCTCTGAAGCTAATCTAAGAAACCCTATAATAACCATTAACAACAATGCTTCCAAAATCTTCTCATTAAACCATAAACTAGATGCTTCATGACATAGCTTGGTTAAAAGACTTTCTTCAATGTCTTGAACAATAGGGCTTAATATTTCATGAGCATAAGTAGGGTTTGTTGATGCAACTGAGATTCCGAAAAGCAATGTACTCGAATATATAACTATGAGTATTACTGGCAGGACTTTAGCTAGACGTTCATGTTCTATATTTACACTATGCTCTATAATGCTCATCCCAACACCCTAATTTATCACAACTTATATCTCTAAACGACAGTCATGGATATATAGATTTAGGAAATATTTTTATTTGTCTATGTTTACTAAGCGGCATCACATAGTTACGTACCTAGCAAGTAAAGTAGTGGAAGCTTATGGGTTTAAGAAAGAAAACTAAGTGTGAAATATGTGAAGAAAACTACGCTGAATATGTTTGCAAAATTTGCAAAAGAAACGTATGCTTAGACCATTTTAATTTAAGTAATGGAATATGTGTTGTATGTAATGAAAGTTTATGTGAATTATGCAGAGAGTATCTTGCAACAGAAACCTGTATCTACTGCGGTAAGATTATTTGCGAGCGATGTTCTGTACAATTAGATACTATTAGATATATCTGTCTTAATTGCTATTATAAGTCTAAACATGTAAGTAGAGCGTGATTAGCGTTTTAATTTTGCTTCTCTTTAAGTATTTTCTTCAGTAATTCAACGTTTTCCTTGTGTTTTGATCTACGCCTCATGTCAATATATATCCCTAGTTTTTTAGCTATGTCTATAGTTATTCCCGCTTCTTTAATTTCCGGAAGACTAAATCCTTTACCTTCTCTACGTTTAGGTGTTACTTTACCCTTGCTTACTAACCTAGGGGTTTTAACTATAGGCCTATATTTTTTCGCAGACATGAACCTAAACACCCGCAATTGTTTTTAAGGAACTTTTAACTTAAAATCTTCTTTTACTACATTTAATGCTATACTTGTATTTGTACTTATAACATATGGTTTTGCAAGTAAACCCTTAATGAACTTATTTAATTCGCTTATATTTCTAAACTTTGCAACAACTATTACGTCAAATTCTCCTGTAACATCGTAAACTGCACATACATTAGGATACTTAGCTACTTCCCTTTCTACATCTATTATATGTTTACCATCAACTTTAACTAGTATTAAGGCTGTTACATCATATCCTATTTTTGCGAAATTAACTTGAATTGTAAAATCCTTTATAATGCCGCGGCTTATAAGCTTCTTAATTCTTGCATATACTGTGCCAACAGAAACACCTAAAGTTTTAGCTAACTTTCTATACGTTATTCTAGGGTTTTCTATGAGAACGTTTAGTATTTTCTTATCGAGCTCATCAAGCATTTTAAAACATACCACCTACACGTTCCTGCAGTATTATATTTACTACATAGATATTTCATATACTTATTTTTATTAATGTTTATAAGTAAAAATATAGACTATAGTAGTTATAGCGGAGGGTGAATTAGGAGTATATGAGTAAAGCAAGTAGAGTTAAAATAAGAAGGCTTGTTCTTGACGTTTTAAAACCTCTTAAAGAACCTTCAGTTGTCGATGTTGCTAAGGCGTTAGCAAAAGTCAAAGGCGTCTCAGCAGTAAATGTTACTGTTAATGAAGTTGATGTTGAAACAATGGGTCTAATAATTACTATTGAGGGTGAAGATATAAATTTCGATAATATTGAAAAAGAGTTAACTAGGGTAGGTGCTGTCATACACAGTGTAGACCAAGTTGTTGTTGGTGAAAAAATTATTGAATCTGCCCAACCTCCTCAAGCTAGAACATAGAGCCAAACACGAAGTTCTAAGATACATAATCTTAGGTATGAGCGATGGTGTACTCTTCGCGTTAGGCATACTGCTTGTTACATTAGAGTTTGCAGCTCAAGAAGCCGTAAAAGCCTGGATAGGTGGTGTCGTAACAGCAGCTCTAACAAATTCTTATGGAGCATATTTTGCTGAACGTTCTTTCGAAGAAGCTAAACTTTACGTACTTGAGAGACATTTATTGAAAAGTCTTAAAGGGACTATTATATCTAAGAAGACAGCTTTAAAAGTACGTGTCAGAGTTCTCGCTGCTGGTGCTTCAACTCTCCTAGGAGGCTTATTACCTGCATCTTTTTTCTTTATGCTACCATATCCAATAAACGCTATTTCCGGAATAGTATTGGCGCTTACTACTTTAGCATTAACAGGTCTCGTTACATCAAAAAAGGAAAGAATAAAAATAGCATTTCTATATACAGGAGGAGGAATGCTTGTAGCCGCATTAACGTATATTATTGGTCAAATTCTTTAACAAACTTTGCTTCCAGGTTTCACATCGCCATCTACAGTTAATATTCTAGGAACCTCACCTTTACCGCAACCAGCAGCCAAAAGCATACCCTGACTTAAATACCCCCTAAAGGCTTTAGGTTTTAGATTTACTACAACAACTATTCTTTTACCTAAAAGGTCTTCAGGAGAATAAACATCGCCAAGACCAGCTACAAGCTGCCTTTCTCCTAATTCTCCGAGGTCAACAATTAGTCTTAAGAGCTTTCTTGTATCTGGAATCTTCTCTACCTCTTTAACTACACCTACCCTTAAGTCTATTTTTGAAAAATCCTCAATAGTTATATAATTTTCCTGCATTTCTAACACCAGTCGACTACTGTCGCTTCATATTGCATTACTATTCTTATTTATTTTCTCTATAAATTAGTATTAGTAGTTGAGGTTACGTGAAAGATGCAGGAGACAGTAGATTACAATGCTTGGTTTAATAGAAAAAAGGCATTTCTTAGAAGGCTTAAAAAAGACATGGAAACGGGGTATTTTGATAAAGAACTTGAAACGTTGATTCTTCTATTAAATAGTTTTAATGATGTATTTACTACAAGTAGTTGTTCAGGCAGAATTATGGTATTTTCCTCTAAAAGACCTTGGGATAGAAAGTCCATCAAAATATACTTAAAATCCCATGATACAATAAGTGTAGGAAACTTAGAAAAAATATTAGAAGAGAGCAACGATAAAAACCTATGGTTCGTTCTTCAGCCCCCTATACTTCATGTATCTTGTTTAACCTCTATGAGAGCTCAGGAACTTTTAAAGATAGCTAGAAACATAGGGTTTAAACACAGTGGCATAATAAGTTTTGCTAGAACAGGCATAGTTGTAGAGCTAAGAGGTAATGAACATTTAGAAGTTCCTTTAAGACTTTATGGAAAGTTCATATGCAGGAAAAGCAGCTTAAAAACATTAGTTAAATGGGCTAATAAACTCCTTCTAGATTCTAAGAAGAAGATATTTAAGCTAGAAACTGAAATCAGAAAAAACTGGTTAAAAAGTAGTAGGTGAAGAATCATGGCTAAGGTTAAAACGCCATTGGATGTTATTAAACCGTTAACATCCGGTCAAGAAGAATTCCTAAAAGCACTCCACAGCAAGGACTATGACATTGTTGGTGTTTTTGGCCCTACAGGTACAGGTAAAAGCTTACTATCAATAGCATATGGTATTACAGAGGTTTTAAAGGAGAAGTACCAAAGATTTATCATAGCAAGGCCTCTTATAGATATAGTTTTAGAAAAAGAAATAACAGCTGTAGAATTAGGCAGCCTATATTACGAAATTATTTCAACATACATTAGGGATATATTATCCAGTTTCATAGATTGGAACATTATCAAAGACCTTATTAGAAAAGAGAATGTCATTTTAGCTGACATACACTTCTTACGTGGTAGAACATTCGATAATTCAATATTGTTTTTAGACGATGCACAAAACATACCGCCAGAGAGCTCGCTAGAAC
>Ga0190367_1000254_pt1 | contig 40907 bp, 85 predicted proteins | sample 4872181011_MG_FD_171838 | JGI IMG/M metagenome (GOLD analysis project Ga0190367, IMG submission 171838) | Hydrothermal vent microbial mat bacterial communities from Southern Trench, Guaymas Basin, Mexico - 4872-18-10-11_MG | ecosystem: Environmental > Aquatic > Marine > Hydrothermal vents >... | reverse complement strand
ATATATGAAGCTTTCAATACTTTTAGTTCTTCTGAAACGAATTGTTCTTATGGTTTGATGTGGGAATTGAATTTAGTTATGCTTTCAATACTTTTAGTTCTTCTGAAACACCACCTTAGGAATTTTATTATTGGCGTTATATCGTCAACTTTCAATACTTTTAGTTCTTCTGAAACAGTCAAAGGTTTGTTAGGGTGGGTTCCTCTAGCAATCTTTCAATACTTTTAGTTCTTCTGAAACAATAAAGAAAAGAGAAGCCTTAAACAGCTGAGAAAAGAAAATAAAAAGAAAAAATTAAGAAAATTACAAGTCATAGCGCAGGTAGTTTGCAACAGTCCACGAGAGAGCTTCTTCTAAGCTAATTTCACATTTATGACTATTAAGGCACTGCAACGCTTTTACAGTATCATCTTTTTTGTCATATACATATATTACTGCATCATTGTCCTCATCGATGTCTGTTGCAATCACTTTTACACTGTCACTGTAAAATTCTTTGGCAATTTGCTCGAATTCTTCGACAACGCTAAATGATAGAATTCTAGTCTCAATAGCTTCTTTTACTAGCTTTCTATCTAGCTCTATATTCTCTTCAAAGTATTCTCTAAACTCATGATATGTTCTTTGAACCACTTCTGATCTTAAAACATTCTCTAGCTTCTCTGCTAGCAAAATTTTTTTAATCTTTTCAGTTTCTATCTCCATTTCCACCACCCCAATAACCCTTATGTTCCTTCTTCTTTAAATATCTTTCGCTTATCACCTTGTAGAAAAGTTAACTAAGTGATAAGTAGGCAAAAGAAAGGTTTAAATACTTTTGGGAACATCAAGAAGATCGGAGGTGAGAAAAGATGGAGGAGTTAATAAACAAAGTAAGAAAGTGTTTCGATGATGATGTAAATCTAAACTCATGGAAGCTCGACAAGGAGTTCGGTGAGGAAAATTGGTATGCTTTAACACACTATACAGCATGGCCTGACGAGAGAGGGGGCGATTTACTAGCACTCCACATAAAATACAAAGGTAAATACTTCTGCATACTAGTATATAACAAAGACATGCTAAACCTTAAAGAAATCGACAAAGAAATCTTCGAGGAAGATAAACCCTTCTGATTTTTTATTTTTAGCTCCCGCTCGGGTTCAAATCCCGGTGGGGGCGTAAGGGTGGTGGAAATGGATCTACTTAGCTACCTAAAAAGGGAAATTGCACCTGATAATGAGCTAGATGTTGCAATATATAACTATGTGAAGGCGAAGTATCCAGAGATTAAGAAAAAGTGCTTAGAGAAAAATATCGTAGAGGCTGAGCTTGTAGGAAACGATGAGGGAGGGGTAAGCCTATTCTTATATACGAGAGATGATAGTTTTTACAGTATTTGTGCATATTACGATGAACAAGGGAAAATTTATATAGTTGACCATTTTCTTTGAGTCCCTTTTCTTTTATTTCTTCTTTTTCAGCGCTAAATAAGCACCTAATCCCACTAACCCTAACCCTACCAAAACTAATTCTTTCCTCTTTGCATAAGCAAACACAACTAAATTATTCAAATCATGTAGTAAACAGCTTGCCACCGTACTATCTTTATGTTTCCAAATCTCAAATTGCTTTTTAAGCTCATTTCTCAAAGCTAAAGTTGCATTAAAGAAGTCCTTAGTTCTTGCATAAGTATCAAAAAACCTCATGACTGCAAGCCTAAAAGGCTCAGCGTATTTACCCAAGCAGAAAATAAAATCTTCCTTCCAGCCAACATAACCTTTTGCTCCTTTTATCATTGCTGAATTACCTAAAACCGCCGCACTTTTGCATGCAAGCGTGAAAACTTCCTTACCTGCAAGTAAAAAGTCATTCCAGCATGCAACAACAGCTTCTTCCCCCATACTACCATAAAGTGCATTATACCACCCGTGACAACCGAAAACGACCAAATCGTAATTATTTTTAGCTAGATATTCCGCAACATCTCTTTTCGTGTAGTTTGCAATGTATGTAACCTCGAAACCGTGCATCAAGAAAATGTTAGCTCCCGTAGTTGCCCATTTGCTTATTTCCTCTGTTGCTTCATCGTAAGCAGTTGTAAATATAATGACCTTCATAAAGTTAATTAAGAGATAAAGTAATAAGTAACCATGGCTGTTAAAGCCTCAACCTTAATAACTTGGACGGCTGCAATGAGCGGACTTGCAACTTTTATAGCCAACAATCTACTCAGTTTGAAGCTTGCCGAGCGTGATGAGGTTTCTGAGAAAGAGTTTATGCTTGCCGTACTTGCCGTGTTCCTTGGTAGTTTAGCCCCTGTATTTGTTGTGAAGGGTAAACTATTGCCGAAACTGCAGGAGGAAATGACCGAATCTCTGGGGGAGCTTAGGGTGGAGAGGTGGTTGAAGTGAGCCTTGCGAAAATTCTGAGCATTTACAACAAATTACCCGAGGCGGAAAAGAACATGGTTGCCGTGGTAGTGGATGGTGTAGCCTATACCTGGAATCAGGTTGTCGCAATTGTTAGGCAAGGTGGTCCTTTAGCTGAAAGAATACAACGCATGATTGAGGAATTATACCACACTTCACCTATACGTCCCGAGCAATGGGAGTTGGTTTTGGCAAGGTTATATCAAATGCCCGAGAATCTTGCCCTTGTGATAAGAGGTAAAACCTACGGGAAGTGGGATTTGATTAGAGAAGTGCAAAGGAGAAGTGAGATTGGCGAGATTGTCGCAAGGATGATTTTGGAGTATTTGGGATATATAACAAGATAGGGAGGTGAGAAAAGTGGCTGTAGAAGAAAGGTTGAGAGGTTTGCATAAAAAACTATACGAGGAGAAAGTGAAAAGGGATCTCCCAAGGCTAAAGGAATGCCTAGATAAGATAACAGACCTGCTAGGAGAGTGCGACGTGTTGCTAACACAGTTAGGAGCTTATAAAACCAGAGAGGAACTAAGGAGGGCTCACGAAACAATTGAAAAGATAAGAGGAAGAGTTTGGGAAGCTCTACAGGGGATAGTTAAGAGATTATCTGAGTTAGAAAAGGAAATACTTAGATTTCTCCTAAGTCGGGAAATAAATTCTGAGATTTCTGTTTATGGAAGATTCTACCCAAGATATTCTCGTGAGGAGATAAAGAAAGCGCTAGAAAGATTAGAAAGGGAAGGGTATATCAAAAGAGAGAAAGTAGAGTACCTAGGGAAGAAAATTCCTATAATCTCAGTTAATCGGGCAAAAATAGAGAAGGAGCTATTAAAAAGAGAGCTTATCCAAAAGTAAACTCAGCTACTTAACTTGAGTGATCTTCAACTTTTCCTTAGCAATGAAGTAGGCCAGAGAATCCTTCTCAGCGATGAGCCTTCCTTCCTTGAACTTAAAGCCCGCAGCCTTGAGAACCTTCAACAGCGTCCCTATCCCTGCAAGCTTTCTCAACTTCCCCAAATCGAAAACCCTGTGCTTCGTAATCAGAATTAGGACCAGAAAAGCTTTCTTGAGCTTAACACCTTTCAACTGCTTAAGGAAGTCAAATAAAAGCTCGGCAAGCTGCTCGTAATTCTCAACCTTTGCAAATATGTTGAAAACTCCTTCGCCTAGCGTAACGATGCTGAAGCAGTAAAGCTTATCCTTCCACCAGTCGTAGCTGCTTGTCCACCCTGGGTTTGGCACCCTAACAGCTTTATAAACATAAACCCTTCTCCCTCTCTCCTTCTTCTTGCACAAGTCGTAAATTCTAACGAGTTCCAGCTTGTAGTTCTTTGTCGTTACTTTGTCCATCACTCTACTCAAGAAACCTTGCTTTCTTTATGCTTCTGAAGGGAATGAGTATCGGCTCGCCCGCCTGCACCCATAAATCACCAAAAGGTACATTGGCAGCAAGAAGCCTACCCATTATTTCCTCTCCGTCCTGAAGCGTAACAATGACTTTAGTGTAGCGACTAAGAATGGCTCTCCACGTTTTCACCCATTTCTCCTTAAAGGGTTGATATAAGTCCTGCATACCAATCTTGTTTACAATTGCACAAGTATTTTAAGTTTACTTTTGTAGAAATGTTGCCAAAGTGATTTGTTATATAAGCGACATAGAAAATTTTATGAAGACTGAAGATGCAGTCCTGCTCGGCACAGGTATAGGCTTAGCACTTGGCTATTTCGCATGGAATCCTAGGGGGCAAGAGATAGTTTATACCTACAGAAGGGAGCTAACAATTTTCTCCGCAGGGATGCTTGCGGGCTTCTTCCTTTTAAGTCCAACTGGGCGAGGAATCCTTGCCAGAACTTATGAGTCGATAAAAGGTAAGGGAGCTCTGAAGGAATGACAACTTGGGAGGAATGGCTAAGTAGGTGGAATTTGTACGACCCTGAGATAGCCCAGGCTCTAGAGATGCTCGGCTTGCGTCCAGAGTATTATAAACATCCTTTGCAGCTTGCTGCGGATTTGAGGAAGATTCTCGAATTACCTAAGAGGAAAGTGGTAACTTTGTCTGCGCAACCCGTTACGCTTGTCTGGGATGAGATAAGTGGATTCTTTGAGTGGCTCTGGGAGAAAATAAAGGAGTTGCTTGATAGGATTTGGGAGAAGTTCAAGCCTTACCTAGGCGATTTAATCCTAATTGTTGTAGGTAGCGGTGTAACTTGGCTTGCACCTGGATACTACAAGCTAATAGGTGGAGCTCTCATAGCGTATGGTGCTTATGATATTTACAAGAAGGTGACGGGTGGTTAAAATGGCAACTTGGCACTCTATTGCTTCAGTAACTAAGGAAATTGTTGCAAAGCTAGCCAAGAGAGGATCTATCTCCATTGTTAAAGTATCACCTGGCGAGAAAGTTCAACCTGGTACAACAGTAGCTATAGACTTTCAAATAAAGAATACAGACGATTGTCCTGGTTGGTTTGTTATAGCAGTTTCACCTCTTTGGTCAGATGAGGAAAGCTACTACATCAAAGACATTTATGCTGAGGATAGAGACACAGGAGAAGATATTACAGAGAAAGGAGAATGGCAAGAATATGAACCTTACAAAGAAGCATGGTTTTATCCTCCTCCAAGAGACCCACCTGAGCAATACCTTCTGCTTGCACCAGGTCAGGTAAAGAATTTCAGATTTGCTTTTGAAACGCCTGAAACGGAAGGTAAGGCAACAGTATTGTTTATGCTATACGCTTGGTACTAAAATGGCGTGGCATCTTGTTGATCAAAAGAAGTGGCCACCTGAAAGACCCGAACCTATCAAGGGGTTTGGAGCTATCTTATTTGCTCTCCTTGCTGCAGGTGCGGTAGTTGAATACCTTAGAAAGAGAAAATGACAATCTTCGGATACACAAAGCCAAGAGTAGCGAGACTAGGGAATGTTTATTATGGCAAACCCGTTGTTACAAAAGACAGTGTTAGAATATCAGTAGATCCAAGAACGAGTCAAATAAGAAAGGGGCCATACTATGAGCTTGTTTTTGATGTTCCCGATTGGGATATTATAAGCGGTATAGTTGAGAAAATTGTCACCTGGTGGGTTGAGCATATACAAGGATTAGAGGTTCAATCCGTGCATGAGGAAATCGTAGAAGGCAATAAGTATCTGGTGTTGCAGGTAAGGAGGAAGGAGGAACAGAAAGGACTTATATACAGAATTTGGGATGCTGTTAAAGGATTCCTTAGTTGGCTCGGAGGCATCATTGTAAGGATTTTTAAGTTCATCTTAGCAGGAATAAGATTTTTCCTAGGTGGAATTCTCTGCTTCGTAGGTGCATGGGCTGTGTTTAACTTAGCCTACGGATGGTACAAGTTGTTTGCTTTGCCACTAATTCCTCTAGGAGCTTATTTGATGATTAAGCCAATTAAGGAGGCCGTCCAGCGGTAACCCGTCCTTAGGCTTAAGCTCAAAGGTATCGAAAACTCCAGAGAGCAGACTCCAAAGCTTTATCACGGGATAGAATCTCCAGCCATGCCTTCTGAACTTCACGGCAAGATAAACGGCTGTAGTTTCCTTATCTGGATTTGGATTATGCCTGTAGTATAAATCAACAAGCTTGCAAATCTCCTTGCGCCGAATTCTGATTGTATCGTATTTGGTGTATTTAACCTGAAAGACGTAAGCCTTGCCTTCGTGCAGTGCAACGATATCCATCAAACCCTTACTACCCGCAGCCCTTGTCGGATCAAATCCTTTTCCCTTCAGCAACTTGATTAGCTCTCTTTCCGCTTGCGCTCCCTTCCTGTACATGCGAACCAATTATCTTACCTCCAGCTTGCTTGCAAGATGATATGCATCATAGTACATGTCTATTAAGAAGTTTAGCACGTCGTCCATATTCCTTATGTTGTGGTAGGTGTTTTTAAGTTCCGCTGCAAGCTTATCTAGCCTTTCCTTAGTCCTAACCCTAATTCTGATAGAGTAATAAGTCCATCTCTCCTTGTCCATCTTACGTAGCTTCATATATTACATTTAATATATTTGTTAGGTTGCTTAAATACCTTGTTGATTAGGCAATAAGTAAAAGAGTTAACGGGGTGATGTACCATGCCCATAACCGCAAAGCTTACTGCCCAACAGATTAGGGCTATAGAGGAAGAAGTTAAAAGAAGGTTGGTTGAAAAGGCTGTAGCTCAAAAAATCGGCGGTGTAGTTAGTGCCAAGGATGTTGTTGTCAGAGATATCCTGCCAAGCACCGACCTAGGGTTCACGAATGAGGTCTGGGAAGAGACAATTTCTACAGCTAACTCATGGACTACATTAGTAAACACAACCGTATCAAGCGACAAGTGTTACATGTTCTTCGGTGTTAAGAACGTTAACGCAAGCCCTAAGATAGTTGCATTGAAATTCAGTAAAGGTGCCGTTGTAAAGGATATCTGGCACTTCCAAGACATGCTAACTGAGCCTACGGTTGAAGCTATAAGCGACATATTGATATTCTACGGAAAAGAAGAGCCCATGAAAATTGAGTACTACGCACAAGCTACGGGTACGGATAACCTTATAATAAGAGGATTCGTAGCAGAGCCAAGAGGTAAGAGAATCGCACAGGAGTAAGGAGGTGGATTAGATGACTATCCAAGGAAAGATAGACAAACCCTACGGGGCTGGGTTGAAAATAATAACTAAGGAGGTAACCATTTCAAGTGCCTACGCTACTGGTGGTGTAGCTACAGAAATTACAGAGCTGAAGAAAGTGCATGATGCTTACGTTATGGGAACTCCTGAGGGATACGGAGCGGATACAGCGGATATCTCTGGCAGAGCCTTCAAAATAAAACTCTACTACTGCAGCGGTGCTTCGGGTACTCCAATGGTTGAGGTTGCTGATGGATATACTGACGTTTCAGGTAAGACGGTTAAAGTGCTGGTAATAGGTGAATAACAAGGCAAGGAGGTGACAGACAGATGGCCGAGCTTTATTCAGCATGGAATGAGTACTTCAAGCCAGTAGCCTACCCTGACCAAAACATTTTATTTTTGCCAGAGAAGAAAGCATACAAGGTAGTCTATGTGGAGCAGATACCGCTTAGCGAAGAGCTTGTATATGACTTCGGTTCTTTAAGTGCTGGGGAGGAAAAAACGGCTCAAGAGCTAACGGATTTCTTCGAAATGCCTGACCTTGAGCTATTGCAGCTGAGGTACATCATAATTGATGACATTGCCGTTAGAATGTTCCAGCCTGGTGCATTGGGGAGATACATAACAAAGAGGAAGCAGATGTGGATTGACAAAAAGTCATGCCTTGTAGACCCTAGCCTGAAATTCACAGAGTTCTACCACTACAAGAGGCGCATGCTTATCTTCGATGTTAAAAACCCGACGCAGTACGATACGCCAAAGGCAAGGATACAGTTCTTCGGCTGGAGATTGGTGCTTGAGGAACTTGCAACAATTCCTGAGAGATACGCTGCAATACCGATAGGAGGTATGAAGCCAAAAGAGTGAGGTGATTAACCATGCAGGCTCCTAAAATTCCCAAAGCCTCTAACGCAGTAACTGTAAAAGATAGCGACACCACGATCTACAAGGTTACCTCTGGGAGAACATTCACTGCAAAGTCCGTAATTCTCACTAATCCGCTTACAAGTGAGGCAAGGGTGATGATTTACGACGGTGCAAGTAGTGATGGTAGGAAGAAGCTCGACGTCATAGTCGGTGCAGGAGAAACCTTCGCATTGGGTAGAGAGGAGCTTTACGAAGGCGTTGAATTCAAGTATGGAGATGTTGTTGGCGTTGGCTCGGTAAGCGGCGTTGTAGTAACAATTATTGGCGAAGAACAATGAAGAGGTCTAGATATAAGGTTCATGCGGCTGCGGAACTGAGGCCCGGGGTTGTAACTACTGCTACCATTGCAGATAGCTCAGTCACTACAGCTAAAATTGCGAGTGGGAATATAGTAGACTGGCATATAAAATACTTATCGGGAACAACAGATCCAGTACCAGATGCTGACACCGAGGCAATAGTACACAATTTAGGTTATGAGCCGGATTTTGTCTCCGTTTCTCCAACGACCGCGGGTGTGGAAGGGTATGTTATGATTGCCAATGTAACGGCCAGTAGCGTAGTACTGAAGGCAAGCGTTTCGGGAGTTGTCGCAAGGTATGTAATAGTAGGTAGATAACAATGATTCTCGACGAAGCCGCCGCTGCCATATTTATTTTTTTATTCACCCAAGTAGTTTACAACGTGCGTAAAATTACCGTTCTTGAGGGCAGGCTTGCAAGAATTGAGGAAAGGATTGAGAAAATCGAAAGATATCTCTGGCTCAACAACGAGGTTAACAACGCAAAAAAGATTTATAAATAGGGTTCACTATTACACTTTTTATGGTATTCGAATTTAGGGAGCTATGTGAAATTGTAAATTTTGCAGTCAGGGAGTCATGCCTATTCAATTAAAAATTTCTGACTTTTGCATACCTGAAGGTAAGGTGAAGGTGCAATTCCTTAGGGATTTCCCTAGTTTTGTTGGCTACCCAGATTTAGAGAAGTATGGGCCTTATGCGAAAGGCTGCGTTGCGTATATACCTAAAAGAAACGCTGAGGTTCTTGAAAAGCGCGGAGTTGTCAGGGCGTTATCCTTCTAACAAGATGGTCCGTGTTGATGTTCTTAATTTCCTCCCACTCACTCAGAACTTGCCTAACAACGTCGTTGAAGGTTCTTTTCCTCAAAAACATCTTCAGCAAGGTGAGTTTCTGCCAAACCTCTTCATCTATCTTGATGTGCCTTACGGGCTTCCTTGTCATATTATGGAGACAATTTTTCTACTATTTAAATTTTTGCTAAAGTGCTAAAGTGACCTTTTCACTTATAAAAATGTTATAAACATTAACTTATTAATGGACTACACAACAATTGCGGTTTCGCAAACAACCAAGCAGTATTTGGATGCACTGAAGGCAAGGCTAGAGGAACCTACATACGATAGCGTTATCAAGCGGATCATCTTTACCCCTGTAAGAGAGCTGTATATGCCACAAACTCTCTCCGCAACGGTGGAATCTGGTAAAGCAATTCTTGCTGAGGATCAGTGCCTGTATGATGGGATGGTTAGGAGGATAAAGATTCAATTTCAGCCAAGCGTTAACGGCGTTGTTAGATTTGCCTTCCTAGTTAATCAGCAGTGGGTTTATCCTGAGACAAGACCTAAAACAATTCCTCTAGTTTCGCAAAGCGGATATATTGAAATCTTGCTGAGCAAAGAGGTAAAACGTGGTGATAGGCTCGGCATGTATCTTGAAAATCAAGGAGAATATAGTCACGCGATTGAAATGACTATAGAGATAGGTGTAGGGTAAAGATGGCGGTTGCTATAAAAACCATAAAGAATGTACCTGTAATTGGTGGAGACAGTCCTGACTTTACTCAGATAGTTTACAGAACAGCTATTCAGTTACCAAAGATTGGACAAGAAAGAATCGCAATTCACTACTATGTCGAACTTGATCCCGACGAATATGCAATAGTGACACAACCAGATCCCACACCAGAGGGGGAAATATGGTGTTTCAAGAATTTCACAGTATCTGCAACTGCAGATGTTCTGTTGTATGCTGAGGTAAGATGGATACTTAGAGATGAGAGTGAAATTACCGTATATCCTAAATTAGGGTATCAATCAGTAGACATATTGTTGCCAGATAGTGTTCCCGCAGACGAGGGAGAAAGAGCTGGTTTACTTGCAGCAAATTTAGGAGATGTATCTGTCGGGATTTATTTCGCTATGTTCGGCTTCAAAGAAGAAAAAGGTTCACAATTATGATGATTGAAGTAGCAGGTAGAAAACTAAAAAGACTAAATATAGAAATAAAAGAAGAGCTGGAAGAGGGAGAGAGGATAGCGGGTAGTGGTATAATGATAATAGGTGATAAGAAGAAGACATACAAAATAGTTGTTAAAAAATAATGGTAACTGTTGAGCCTAGAAGGCGTTTGCAGGCAGCAGTCCCTGCAGAATTATTTGCAGAGGTAGACATAGTTAGAGAAATAGATATAAAGGGAGAATGGTGTTTAGGCGTCAAGGATTTAACGGTAGAGTCTGATGAAAAGCTAAACATTGCAAGTGGTGAAGAGCTTGCTGTTGATGAATTAACTATAAAAGGGAGAATGAGGGTGAAAGGTGTCGTAGATGTTTTTAAAGATTTAAATGTTATCGGAACAATAGATGTATTAGGAGAGGTTAATGTAGGGGTGTGATAAATGGCAGGCGTAGTTAATTTATACGATTCGGATGGAGTGAAACAAAGGCAAATAGGAGTAGATGATACAACAAAGAGAGTAGAAATTAGAGATAGTGAAGGAAAGGATATTATGGATATAGAAGCGCATGCTTCTAGACATGCCGATGGTGGTGATGATCCGCTACCAGATGGTTCTATTAGCACTTCTATGATCAAAGATAATGCAATAACTACTGAGAAGATTGCCACAGGCGCTGTTACGGTTAATGACTTAGCTGTACACTTAGGAGAAGTTGATCCAATCCCTGATACTGCAACTTTCTATGAATTCCCCTACACTCTGCCAGCTGATCCCAAACAAGCAATTGTAACAGAGACAACTACTGGAGTTATGGGCTATGTTCAAGTAGATGCTATAAGTAGAACAGGAATAACGCTAGTTGCTAATGTCTCGGGGGTAACTGCGACAGTAACTGTATTGCTCTAGTTTTCAATCTACTCCTTCCACACAGGCTCAAATTCTTTCCCCTTCCACACGCAAGAGTCAACTATATGCTTGCAAAATATATTCCCTAGCACAAGAACCTTAAATCCACATTTCCTCGCTTTCAAGCAAAAATCAATATCTTCAGAAACTTCTTTTATCTTTATCTCGCTCCCAACTTCATAATCGCACTTATACTCAAACCAAGGGAAGTAGCCCTTCTCCTTCATCACTTCAAAAACCTTCCTTTGGATCAAGACGAAGCCAAGACCACAGGCGTCGGCATATCCTTGCTCCCCAATCAATCTCTCAATATCGAAGGGCTTGTATGTCTTCTCCTTCCCATCCCAAACATAAACATTTGGCACGAGCCTTGAGGTGTAGTAAAGCCCAGAAATAATTGGGTAGTCAAGGGAAATCATGTATCTTATTACCAGAGGGTTAAATTGCCATTTCTTCGTGTTTACGTCATAATACATGGGGATAACATCGGAATCTAGAAACATAAGGTGAGTGCATCCTTCCTTCAAAGCCTTCAGGGTTGCCCTATTCCTAGCTTCATCAATTCTATAGTGCTTGCTAACATAGAATGCTTGGGGCAAGCGAGTGTGGGTAACTAGTTGTATGAAGTGCAAAACCCAAGACATATCGACCTTATCTTTTAGGGGAATTATGTAGCCGAGCTTAACTTGTCTCTCTAGCTCCCAAGCCCCGGGCATATTATATATTTGGTGTACTTGTTAAAAAATAATGAGGAAGGTTTGCCTTATCATAGTTGATTCTTTAAGATATGATACAGTTACCCTAGACGACATTCCAAAAAATTTTCATTTTGCGAAGTGTCGTTCATTAGCCAATACCACAGAACCTAGCATCGCAACGATTTTGACGGGTAAGCCTCCAGAATTGCACGGAATAGTTAGATTAGGGCAAGCAAACGCTAGAGAGTTGCTAAGAAAGCATGAGCTTCTTCCGAATTTGTTTGAAACTTCATTCATAGCAAGCCCAGCGATAATCTTTCACGAGTTTTTCACCTACGCCTCTCAAGAGAAATATATTGAGGAGCAAGTAGTAGAGGCTAGAAAATACTTAGATAAGGTGGAATTTGTTTGCCTGCATTGTATGAATTGCCATGATCTGAAATTAAACAATCCTGAGCTTGCCTATAAATTCTATGAAGGATATGAGCCAATCCCAGAAGAAATTATGAATTGGAAGCCACCTTCAGGCTTGAAGAGACCCTACGAGGATGTATTTAGGCAAGGTGATGCTGGTTGGTTGAAGGCTTTATACAAGGCATGCGTTAAGGAAGTTTTCAAGCATATAAGAGAGTTCGTTGAGTTGCTTAGAGGTTGGGTAGTTGTTATTACTGGGGATCACGGGGAAAGCATGAGGTATTTCCATCACGATGGAGTTTATGAGCGTGAGGTTTTCGAAGTTCCTTTAATTACGAGCTTCCCTCTTGCGAAAGAGGAATATTTCCACACTGAGATTTTTGATTTAATATGCACATGGAGAATCGGGTAAGCAATAAATTTTATGAAGGATATGGCTCTGTAATATTTTTAAGGGAAGATGGCACACGGATTTAGCCGTGATAGATGGTATAACTACATAGCAGAAAGAAGCCACCCACCTGTAGCTTCAGCAGTAGTTGAAAAGCCTGAATATGACCCAGACCACGTTTACGCTTGGAAGCCAGCGGAGAATTATAAGGGGTGGAAGTTGATTGCTAAAGGCGAGGCAGGAGTGGATGATGCAAGCGTGATTCAGAGCGCCTTGAATAATGCGGCAACATCTGGTAGGGGGAAGGTATTTATTAAAAAACAGGAGTATGTTCTTACTCCGCAGCTAATTGAAACAGGGTTTTATCTTGGCTTAATATTGAGGAGTGACACTATTTTAGAGTCCGATGGGGCCACAATAAAAATTGCTGACGGTGTAGATGTTGGTTCGGCAAGGATTGACCTTATTGGAGTAGTTGATGACATCTATAATGTAGTTGTTGATGGGTTGATAATAGATTTAAACAAGAACAACATTACTGCAGAATACGGTAGTGGCATTAGATTTTCAAAGATTACGACTCTCGCTAAAGATATTACTATTAAGAATTGTAAAGTTATGAATACAATAGGTGGGGGCATAGTATTTCACACTAAGGCATCCATAAGAAGTGTTGTTGTCGATAGTTGTATTTGTGAATATACTCAGAGGGCAGGGATCATGATAGGTGCAGGTGTTGTGTATGCCACCATAATTAATAATGTATGTAGAAATGTCATCGGGTTAAATGCTGGTCCTGACGCTTACGGAGAAGATCAATATGAGGGGGCAGGAATATGGGTAGGCGACGGGGCAAGTCAAGTTACAATATTCAACAATAGATTATATGACAATGATTATCATGGCATACAAATCGGGGGTGCAAGAAAAATAGCGGTTACTGGAAACATAATTGAAAATAATGGTGCTAAAGAATCAGTGCTATATGGCGGTGGCATATCTATAATTGATGGGTCGGAAATATCAATTGTATCAAACACTATAATGGGGCAAAAATCAGGAATGTCTGGTATAACGATATACAGAGACTCAAAGAAAATAAAGATTGTAGGAAATGAGATCATTGGTAATACTGGCAAAGGAATTTACATTTCGTATTCAAGCTACAAAACAGATGTAGCTCCCGTAAATATAAGTATTGGATTTAATGATATAATAGGAAATACAAGCAAGGGCATCGAAATGCTCGGTAAAGCAGGAGGGCCGCATGTTGCCTCTGTAAAAATCATAGGAAACGATATAAAAGCGAATGGCACATACGGTATCGGCATATACTATGCGGATGGGATACTGTATAATAACAATACCATTGAAGATAATCCCGATGGCGATATAGATATATCTAATGCAACTTTCCTCAAAAACTCAGGCTCTAAAACTTTCAGCGGAGACGGCTCAACAACCCAATTCAGCATCGAGCACGGCTTAGTCTCAACACCGAGCAAAGTTCAAGTTACTCCGATGAGTAGCGATGCGGCAGGAGATTTCTACGTTACAGCAGATGACACCTACATCTACATAAACTACAAGACTGCTCCGCCAAGCGGAACTGACAATGTCAAAGTCTCGTGGTACGCCGAGGTATAGGCTTAAAAACTACATACGCAAGGTAAAAACCCAAAAACGCAAATACGCAAGCTATGTTTTAATCCTAAGTGGTTTTGGTATGCTTGTTGAGCATTTATTAGTTAGTGGTGCGACTTGGGATATTTACCAGCTTTACACATGTCATGGGTTTGTTGGCTTTATTTTAATCGCAGTTGGGTTTTTGCTTGGAGTGAGGAGGAAGAATAAGAGGACCACACATGGAGACAATAACGTGTAGGAAGGAGCTAAGGAAATTTGTTGTTGGTAAAGTTCTAGATGTTGGTATTAAGGATGCGTTTTTTTGGGGTGGTAGGAAGCCCGATAACGTAGTTGGGCTCGATCTGAAAAACTATGGATTCACAGATGTAATCGGAGATGCAAGGGCGCTCCCCTTCAAGGATAAAAGCTTCGATACGGTAGTTATGACCGAGGTTATAGAACACATACCACCCGAGGATAGAGATAGAGTAATTCAAGAGTTACAAAGAGTAGCAAGAAAAATTATTATCATCAGCGCACCAAGTAGGGAGGAGATCAACCTTCACGACAACGAGGAATTTAATCCGCACTGGAGAAATCCTGAATGGCTTTTTGACCTCCAATCGTTTGTTTCATTGGTTCAAAAGTTTAGAGGTCGGAAACGCGTATTCAGAATAAGCAATAAATTTTATGAAGGCTTTGGAGCAGTAATCTTTCTATAATCGCAACTGCGTTGCTCCTACTTTTAGTTAACTTAACTTTACTAAAACTTCAAAATATTAGTTAATCAACTTTTGAGTATAAGTACCACCTTAGGAATTTTATTATTGGCGTTATATCGTCAACGGTCATCGGAGTGAAATAAATCACGAAATGATCTTGTTCCTCGTGCATTTCTTCAAATTCAACAATCTCGTAGTAATTATTAGTTATTATGTGAGCTAAGCAATCCAAGCAAACTGCACACTCGAAATCATGGCCCCTCTGCTCATTCATTTCCTTCTGCACTTTTTCAAGGTAGCTTAGGATGAATTTTAGCCTCTCCATCGTTCCGAAAGGTGAGAGTAGTTTATTGTTCAAAAACTTTTCCATAAGAAAAGCTTCCTCCACTTTTGCTATATTTACCTAATCTGCGTAGAATTTTGTTGAATCTTTCATCCCCAAAATCTGCTTTTTCCATTATGTCATCCCAAAACCTTCTCCACTTAACATAGCCAAAAACTACTTCCTCCCCTTTTATTGGCTCGGGCAAATTCTTAACACCAAGCTTTTTAAGTTGACCAATCCAAACCTTGCTTGCTTCTTCTAAATCTCCTTTCGAGCACATTTTTTTAAGCATCATGCCTGCTAGAGCGTCTCCAGCTCCATACTCTGCAGAGAGAAAAAGATTCGTAGCCATTGCACGAGCAAATTTCTCCATTTTTTCTTCTGGAGCATTTACCTTCTTTCTTTTCAGGTAAGCAATTATCTCTTCCTTCAATTTGTTAATTTGTTCCTCATAGACCATTTTTCTCTCTCACATTAATTTCCTCCAGTTCCTCAAGCACAGCTTTGTAAGCTTCTCTTAAGCCTTCATAGTAAGCAAAATTAATTCTTATACCTTCACGTAAGCACTGCCACATCAAATTATCTATTTCTTCCAACCTTTTCTTGATTTTCTTTATGAGGTTTTCAATTTCCTCGCTCATCTTTCCACCAATATACTTTAAATCCTGCTTGATAAGTTCCTGGAAGAACAACTTGACAATGTTTATGCACTTCTAGATCCTCTAATTTCCCTTTCATTTGCATGAAGATTATTCTTCCTGTTTCTTTAGTAGCCTTGACAACAACATGGAATCCTCCCTTCGTTTCGATGTTTGCGACTATGTATTCTCCTAGCATTTCATGGACCTTATCAAAAGTATCTTCATTCTTATTGTCAATATCAAGCAACCAGTAAACCGTTCTTGACTGCGCTCTATGCACTGCTGAAAACAACCATGTATCTAGCTTTCTGAAGGTTTCAAATTGTTCTGGATTAACAGCAATTTCATAAATTCTTTGCATACATTCACTTGCAAAGGTTTTAAATCCTTTAAGCGTTGATTTTGGATTCAAGCTAAAATATAGGTGCATTTTATCTCCTGGAATTGGTTTGTTGTCTATATAAAATCCTCTTGTATTCCCCAGTTGCTCCAACTTCTGCGTTACGATTTCAGGATCATCGTATTTGATAATTTTTCTTGCAAGGAATTCTTGGCTTGTTCTTATTTCAGGGTAATATTTCTTCCTACACCCTATAAATGCTATGAACACTTCATCTCTCTGCAGCTTTGGCAGAACATACTCTAGAAACTCTTTGAGCTGCTTTCTATCGTAAATCAGGCTGTCTCTCAACGCCACAACCTCCTACCCGCAATTCTGTAGATTCTTCTTAATTTTGAGTTTAGCCAAATAAGCCTTTTGTGGTATCTCGCCCAAATCCTGTAAAAATCATTTGGATACCTTCTTTTCCTACCTAACAGACAATAGTATACTAAATCGCAACGATGAGCTTCAAGTCGCTTCTCATACCACCACTTCTTTCTTGTGAACCACTCAGGAGCTAGCCACATTGTTCCCAAGATGCCTACGCTAAGCTTGCTAATCTCCATCTGGAACTTCCTTAATTGCATCGCTCCTACACTTAGGGCAACAGGGAATTCTCAAAGCTCTTGGATCTATTGCTAGGACTTCTTCAGGAGTTTCTCTCCATTTCCATCCAGGGTTTACAAACTTAAACCCACAGTTCAGGCATTTAAACACAGCAATCACCTCCTCTATTTTTCATCGTTGCGCCTCCATAAACTTTTTCTCAAACTCTGTGGTCTCTCTTCTGAAATCTTCCATGCATTTCTCGCATAAAATGAACTTGCCACTAAGCATCTCTATCCGTTCGAATGTTTCACCTTCTTCCATCTCTATCCCAATTGTGTACTCCATTCTATCGCCAATCTGACAAACACTAAACTCTCTTATACTATCTGCTTTAATCTCTAACTTTTTACCACACCTATCGCACCTAATTACGACTCCCATTCCCATCACCTCCTTCTTTAAGGAAACACCTTAACCCAAGCCTTAACCTTCTTATTACCGCAATTCAAACATTCAACTTCTAAAGCAAGGTATGCTCTCCTTAAGCCTCCAATTATTTGTAGTTGATCGAATATGCTTGGTATTTCAGTTTGCCATTCCTTTCCGCACTTTTTACACTTAAATTTTATCTCCATCCTCAATCCACCCACTCTCCTTTCTCTAAGTATTCCTCATCCATTGCAACGAGTTTAAACCCTTTCTCAATGAGCCAAGTTAAAGTGCCTAAGCTGCCTATGTTTCCCCAAAAGGTGTGCATGAAATCCTCAGAGCCTAGGTATTTATAACCCTTGTTCTTCTTGAGAAACACCTTCCAATATTTGCAATCTGTTGTATACAAATCCTCATCTTCCACCAGCTTTTTGAATTCATCGTATTTATCCTTCCTAACAACGACATCATAGCCTAAAAACTCTTGCCTTGCAGGATGAACTATGATATAGCCTATAGGTTTTGGCTTCCTTCTCAGCTTGCTAAGGATTTTGACTACCATGACCTACCCTCCTCGAGCTTCCTCACCCTAGCCTGCAAGTCTGTTAGCGTGCCTTCCAAAAGCCTAAGCCTGTCATCCACAATCTCGCGAATTACGTCTGCGATGGTTCTCTCGTTGATTTGCATGTTTTCGATTTTCTCTATAATTTTATCTCTGCCGTATGCAAGGACAACAGCTTGCACGATTTTATCGAGATCCCACTTTATATCCTTTAGGATTTCCTCAACATTTTCATCTTGTAATAGCTCGTTAGCAATAATTTTTTTCAACGCGTTCTCAAAAACAACTCTAGCTTTGCCTTCATCCTTCTTGAGTTCCTCTATCTGAGTGCCAAATATCTCTTTGCAGACTTTTCGCAGTGCTTCCTCCAGCGCATTTTCTATCGCTTTCCCCAACCTATACCATGCAAACTCCTCAAGCTCATGCCTTATTTGCGCGGTGAGTCTCTCCTCATGCAGAATTTCATCAATTTTCTTGCTTATGTATGCCTTTGTTTCCTCATCAAGGATTCTGTCTGTCATCCTGCTCACCTCCTTCCTTCCCGTCATACAAGATTCTGCTTGAGAACTCCGCACACACAATTATATCAGTCCCTTCAGGTATGATTTCAGAGATCGCCTTCAAGAAGTCTCCAACATCGTCTATAGATAAGGGGACATCCAGCTTAAATGCTAGCTTTAAGGTGTAAAGATACTCCGTCATAAAATTACTCTTGGTGCAAAAATATAAAAAGTTTACTATTATACAAGAAGGTAATGGGTGGTGGTGAGTTTGAAGTGCGACAAGAGAATCAGGCTGTTCAACCTGTTGCAGTTTTGGGTTTACAATAGTTTCTTCGTGAAGGAGTTGAAGCTACGCGTGGATGAGCATCCTCTCAGCGAGGAGTGTTGCGATTTTGAGATAAACTTGGTAACGGATTACACGGTTTTTAAATACGACTTGGAACGGTTAAAAAAGCTCATCGAGGAGCACGGCTTCAGTCTGGAAAGGTTCGATTTTGAGGTTAGCTCCGCAGATGGGAATATATTGCTGGAAATAAGAGGGGTTGCGAAGGAGAGGGGAGGTGGTAAGCGTGGCTGAGGCGAAGATATCTCTCTACGATATCCTGAAGGAGCTTATAAAGGATGAGTCTGTTAAGGTAGAGGATTATACAGAGGATATTCGCATGATTTTCAGCTATAAAGGCGGGCTTAAGGCCATGCTTGAGCGTCTTGCTCCGCTCACTTTTAAGATACGCATAGAGTATGACAGGGAAGGACTGCAGGTTTGTTACAAAGAGGAGATAGATCTTAATGATTTCACAGATGCGGAGGATGTTGCGAAGTATGTTAAGGATACAATAGAGGCAATTGCGAAAGGGATTGAGGTTATGGAGAAGGAGTTGGTAGGTTAAGTTGCATACTTGTCAAACAAAGCAAGATAATCCCTAGCCATCCTCTCAGCGTTGTAACGTTGCTCAGCGAACTTCCTGCAAGCTCTGGGGTCGATGGTGTCTACCTCTTGGCAAGCTTTCTCAAGTTCCTTCATATCCTTGCAAATAAACGCTACCTCCTTGCTAAGAATTTCGGGAGCACTTGGTCTATTTACGGTAATAACAGGAGTTCCTAAGAGCAGAGCCTCAACGAAAACAAGGCCGAAGGCTTCTTTATATTCTGGGCTTAGAGGCACAAGTAATGCCTTAGCCTTTCTCATTAATTCGATTTTTTGCTCATTGGTCGGGTTTGGCACAAAGATGATATTCTTACAGCCACTAGCCATTCTCCTCGCTTCTTCGTAATATTTCTTGTGGTCTTTGGCAAGCGTTGAGCCCGCACAGATAAGCCTGAAGCCTAATTTCTTGGCAAGTTTGATTGCCGTGAATACGCCTTTGTGCTCATGGAATCTACCAAAATAGAGAAAGTAATCCTCCTTGCCGTAGCAGGGTGAGTAGTCCTCCAGGGGCAAGCCGTAGTAAATATAGGTTAGTCTGTGCTTTGTGCCGATCCACTTCTCGGCTTCTTTCATTGCAGCTTTGCTGAGGAAAACGCCTACAAGCTTGCTGGATGCGGGTGGTCTTGGGAATTCTAAGTTACCAAACCCGTTGCGAAAGAAGACCGTGAAGGGCATTTCCTTGCGGTGGAAGAAGTAGAAACGCTCAGAGATGCGACAAGTTGCGCTCATGTCAATAACCATGTCATAATTTAGCAATTCATCCTTATACATCTCATAAATTCTAGCTTCGTGGGGTATGCTGACTTGCGTGAAGGAAAGAGGAATATATCTTAGCTTAGCACCATATTTGACAATGCTGCCTGGTGGTGCATATAGAGTAACATCATGGCCAAGCTTTGCTAGGTAGGAGGCAAGAACACTGTTCAACCATTCTGAGCCGTATTGTTTAGGGTTTGCTGGATAGACGCTTGAGGAGATTACGGCGATGCGCATTAATTCGGTGTTATCGTGAACTATTATAAAAAGTTTACATATATATTACCATGGATGCAAAGGAAAGACACGAGCTAATCATGGCAGAGTACATGCTTGCTTGCTTGAAGGATGTTCTTGAGATGTATGAGAAAAATCTTAGGTACTACAAGAGCACAGAGCTTGTCGAGATTAAGGAGATGCTTTGCAGGTTGATTGAGAAAATAGAGGAAGCGTTGAAGGAGTTGTAGCGCACTAGGTTTTCGCAACCATCCTTACTATGGCTGCAGCTCGCAGTTCACAACCGCCATCAAGCTATTTCTGGCTCACACACTGGTTATGTTATCATGCTTTTGCTGGCTCACATTTCCAATTTGCAATCAAAGTTATTAATGGTTCGCAATTAAACATTGTTACCTATTCTTCCAGTGGCTCGCATTGAAATTATGTTGGCAAATTTCATCTGGCTCGCAAAATATTTCCGCCGTCATTATAAATCTGGCTCGCATACTCCTTTCGTTATCACTGCAAAGATGGGTTCGCAATTTAAATATGACATCATCACCAAATTGGCTCGCATTTCACTAATGACACCAGTATTTAGTTGGCTCGCAAAAGTCCCTTGCAACCATTTATTACCTCAGATTTAAATAGTTTACGCAACATTTCAAAAATAAGAGGGTTGCCTGACCCAGCCCAATGACACCAACCGACTCCATGAGGCATCCGTGAGGGTGTGAAGTGGGGAGTTCCCTGCGGGAACCCTCGCCCTTTAGGGTGGGGAGGAGGTCAGATGGCTAGTACACATTAATTATTTTACCTTCGTTAGTTATAAACCCCGTGCAAGTGTGCAAACACCTAACTCTGCAGTCAAGCAGGATGCCGAAGCCGTATTCTTTTGCCTTTAAGCAGAAGTTTATATCCTCGCTCCTACCTTTCTCTTCATACAGCGTCCACTCGAACCACGGCTCGGGGATTTTTTTGAATACCTCCGCCTTTATCAGACAGAAGCCTGCGCCTACAGCGTCCACTTCCATAACAGCGTCCTTCTCGAACTTCACTGGGTTAAGCTTGTTCTTTTCTTCATCATAAAGCCAAGCGCAGAGGTGGCCCTTCTTGCTAAAATATGCGCCTGAAACAATAGGGTAGTCGTGATCCATAAGTAATTTTAGAGCATCTACACGCTCAGGAATAACGTCATTGTCCCAGAAGAGGATGTAATCTACGCCTTGCTTGAGTGCTTCTTTGACAAGGTGGTTTCTAGCAATATCTATAGGGTAGCCTTTGTTTAGCAGGAAGTTGTGCTTGAAGGGTATGTATAAGCGCCTGAACTGCAATGCCCAATCTATTGTAACGAGAGGGGATTGAATAGGTGTGCAGATTGCAAGCTTCGATTTGTCCTCAAGCTCCCACGCTCCAGGCATCCTACCAGGGTATTTCCTTTGCTACCCGTAAATATATTCTACACATTCTTATATGTGAGAATTGTATTGCGTGCATCCTGCAGGCCTTAGGATCAAAAGCCAACTTGTTTTCGGCAACTTTTTTGAATATTTTCTCAAGCTCGAAGGTGTCTTTTGCAACCCATCCACTCACTTTGTGCTTTACGATTTCTCTAGGAGCTCCTCTATCCGTTACAAGCACGGGTGTTGCGAATAATTGAGCCTCAACTAAAATGAGACCGAATATCTCATAGTAGGGGGGGAGCAATGGAGATATTACAGCCTTTGCCTTTGCGATTAACTCATTGCGTTCTTTCTCATCAACGTTTCCCCTTACTTCAACATATTTATTTGCCTTCTTTAAGCACTTCTCAACATATTTTTTATCCTCAACAAAGTCCATATCGCCAATCATTATTCCTTTAACCTTGTACTTCTTGCACCACTCTATGAACAAGTGCGGGCCTTTGTAGGGTGACCAACGAGAGGCGAATAGGAAGTAATCCTCCTTGTCGTAACAAGGCTTGAAGTCATCTATTGGAAAGCCATGATATATATACTTCGCAACAATTCCATATTTACCCATGGTGTATTCTGCGTGAAATTTTGAAGGACAAACACAGTTGAAGTGCTCAAAGGGTATAGAGTTGAAGGGTTCAGGGCCGTGCAGGACGTTAATTATCTTGTTGCGTAAGTCCTCAAGCTTGTAGAAAGCCCACTTCTGCCAGGAATTATCGAATATATAAGCATAATCATATAATTTGTCTTTGTAGAGCTCAAAAGCTTCTCTCTCGGGGTTTGAAAAGCTCGACTCACAACACTCAACAACTTTAACACCTTCAACCTTGCTTCCCTTCGGGGCAAAGAGAGTAACCTTGTAGCCTAGCTCTTTGAAACCTAAGCATTTGTAGTAAACAACTCTTTCCAATCCTGCATATCCTTTAGGTGGGACTTCGAAGACCTGCGTGCTTATTATTGCTATTTTGGAGGTCATATTTGCTTGAGCTTTTGCTTTAGAGTGAAATTACTTATTTTTTTAACCTTTATCATGTAGGGTGTTGTGGGATGTATATGTATCAGCTCACCCTTCTCCACTATTTCCTCAACATCTCCTTCTGCGTCGTAGATTACGTAGTCTTTCAGCATGTAGCTGAAGGGTTTTTCGAAGATTTCCACAAGCTTGCCAGTTATCTCTATCTTACCCATTCTTATGGTCACGTATTCCCCCTTCAGGTCATGGGAAGTGATGAACTTCTCGCTCATCGCACATCACCTCCGAAAGTTTTATAAGGTATGTGAAAATATTTTTCATACATGGTTGATGCAAACCTCTTAAAAGGCGGAGTTAAAGGTTTCGGAGTAGGGACTTTCTTAGGAGTTCTAGGGTACGTAGTTGGTGCAATAGGAGACTTGTACATAACGGGAGTCTCAGCAAACTTAGGTGCCGCTGTTGGGTTTCTAGCAGGGCTTTTAGTGGGATTAGGAGACGCCCTAGAGACCAAGAAATAGCTAAGTGATGCAGAGCATGCAAGGTGAGTAGTTGAGGTTAGCTCATTTACTACTTGCATTCTTTTTTTGCATCTCGAAGAGGAGTCTTGCATTTCCTATCGCTTCAAGAGCGTTTTCCGCAAAGACATAACCTTTGAAATTCTCAAATTTTTCGCAGACATCTATAGAAGGATAGCCCTCATCTATGGGAGAGGCGGCATATAAACCCACTACTATTCTGTCTGTAACTTGATCTTCTTCAATTGGCTCGGCAAGGGCAAGGGCGACGACCCTTTCCACTCCTATATCATCCTCAGTTTTAAAAACTGCCCAAAGATCCTTCGGGGCTGGAATTATCTGGAGCAAGCGGAGTTTACCTATCTCGTGGTAGTTGTATGTGGTGTATGTGAAGGGTTTTATCTGCATTCTACCACCCTCCTAACAATTCCGTTTTGATCAACAATGAGATAGTAGAACTTGCCTGTGTCTTCATCCTTTATTTTTATTTTCTTGTATGGCTCAACATGGGTGCAGGTTTGCCAATCCTCATAGGGGCAATCGTAATAGTAGGGGCATTCGTGGCAATCAGGCATCTTTCCACTCTCCGAGCTTTTCTAATCCAAATATAATATTATACCTATCGATATTCTTCCTGAACCACTCTATTGTTTCACGCAAGCCTTCCTCAAGTGTGTATTTAGGTTTCCATTTCAGCAATTCCCTCGTGTAGCTCGCATCAATCTTAAAATCTATTGGTTTGCCGTTTACAAGCTCTCCAGGCTCGTAGGATGCCTCAATTATTTGTATGTCTGTTTTTGTTAGCTTTTTGATTAGGTTAGCAAGCTCAAGATTTGTAACTATGCGGTCACCTTTGTTGCCCATGCAAAATAGCGTTTTTCCTATCAATTCATCCAGCTTTTCTATCAACTTTTCATAGAAGTTTAACACGTCTTTAACATAACTCCATAATCTTTTAGCTCTTGGAGATTTTAGTAGGAAAGGTTTATCTCTGAGGCAATGGAGGATAAGTTTGCTAGGAAGCTCATCAGCTCTTGCGCCGGGGCCAAAAGTTGATCCTGTTACAGTAATAATCACGGGAACGCCAAAGCACTTGTAATAGACTTTATAAAGTAAAGAGACCGAAGCTTTTGTCCACCCATAAATTGAGGTAGGATTTGGTAACATGTCTTCCTTGAAAGTTGTTCCTGGAGGGTAGCCATAGTAAGCGTTTAAACTTGAAGGATAACATACAATAGGCTTCTTCTTCATCCTTCTTACAACCTCGAGCAAGTGCAATGGGGCATCTATATTGCCTAATGAGTAAGTAGGGGACTCTGTGGGGAAAGGGCGGTCGGCAGAAGTTATTGACGCATCTATAACCAAATCTACACCTTTTAAATCTCTACATGTGAGGTCTTGCGTTGCCTTCCACAAGTAAGGAAAAGGTATGTCGAAGTCTTTAAAGCGTAAAGCTTCCTCAAAACGAACAATGTCGTTGCCTTGAACCTCGTATCCTTTTTCAAGGAAAAATTTGGCTAGGCTAGAGCCAAGACAGCCGCAAATGCCCGTGATGTGTATTTTGGTCATTAGTATACAATTGCACCATGAGGTATTTAAAGGTGTCGCAGAACTACTCTGCAAGCACCTCCCACTTGGCTCGCATCTTGCTTCCGCGATCACGCTTTAGGTGGCTCGCAAAGCTTATTCTGCAAGCAATCCTTACTTGGCTCTCGCAATATAGCTTTGTAACCAATCAGTATTGGCTCGCACCGCGGATTCGTAGCCAGTTGTATTTTGGCTCGCAAACTGGTAGTGATATCATTTATCAAGTGGCTCGCATCAATCGGGGAAGTCCCACCAGTCCTTCCAATATAAAGCATATAGGTTTGCATTTATTTTAGCTCTCTTCGGCATTGTAAATTTTAGGCTTCTTGAGTACGATTGACCGATACCAAGCGTTGTGCTGAAGCTATCCTCCGCAATCTTGTTCCCATTCTCATCCAACACAGAGGCTTCAAGCAAGAAGTTGCCAGTATAGCTATCTGTGTTCTGAAAGTTTATCTTTGCGGTTACCTCAGAACCTTCCTGAGCATAATCTGGTGCTTCAATCCAAACCTTTCCTTTCTTAGCTGCATAGGGTGTAACCTCGTAATGTGTTCCGTATTCCTCAATTATGCTGTAATCTTTATCAACAGCCCAGAGGAAAACCCCGTATTTCTGAACAAGTTTGAAGGTATATGTGAATGCAGCCTCGAACCTTCCTCGTGAAGGAATTGAGAAGCTCCAAGACCTCTTATAAATTGGATCGATCATCAACCACGGGACAATCCATATTTCAGCTTTTGCATCAACAGTTGTCCAAACCTCGTTGTCGACCCAGACCTTCAGATATTTACTGCCGTGCCAATCTCCATACCCCCCTAACTTTGGATCAATTCTGTCTTCCCAATCTGAGTAACCCGTTACATAATAAAGCTGCGCCTTCCTTGCAAGCTCATTCCCATGCTCATCGTAAACTCTAACTTGTAGGTAGAAGGTTCCTGATCTCCAAGGTATATAGTCATAAGATGCCTCAGCCTCACCCTGCCTCCAACCACTAAAGCGTGTAGCGATCGGTTCTCTGGAATAATAATACATTTTCTTGATAGTGTAGCTCCTATAGTTGTAATAGTGAGTACCACGAAGGATGTACTTAACAACTTTCAGATTTTCGTAGCGAGTGGATTGGCTGGTGTTGGAAACGATTATATAGAAAACTGGGTCTTGTTTGTAGTTGTAATAGTTGGTGTCTGGCTTTGGTAGGATTTCAATTTCTATGGTCATAACTATATTGTTAATTCTTGATATAAAATTGCTTTCTTAACAAGGAGAAAAATGACTTTCTGAACTTTTGAGAGGTTCGAGGATTTTAAAAAGATAAAATAAGATAGAGAAGAGTGGAAATCAGACAGGGGGTTCGAAACTTTGTTTAAAGGTAGGCAAAGGTATATAAAAAGTTTTCGCTGGAAGCTTGAGAAGCGCATAGCTAGGGTGCTCAATTCTTGCTTTCCAGACAAGCGAAAGAGGATACTGCTTTGGGTTATCATACCTGGGCTGATTAAGTTAAATGAACACATGCTTAAGTATGACGGCGAAGAGCTTGCGGAGAAGATTTTTAACGTTTGCAGGGAGTGGCTCGAGAGGAATTTTGAAGCCTACCCTGCGGATAATAAGCCTTCAGACTCACAAATCCGTGCCTGGGTAAGATGGTGGATAAAGCATTGGGAGGAAAGAAGGCAGAGAGGTGTTGCGAATGTATGCTGGAGTGTTTTGCGAAAAGCTCAAGGCTAGGTTGAGGAGGTGCTTGGTGGAAGCAATAGCGTTTGCAAGAATGCTTGCAGATGTTGAAAACGAGGAGCGCGAGAAATTCAGAAAAGTTGCAGGAAGGCTTAAGGAGGTGCTGAAGGATGTTTAAGGTGTTTCTGGTTAAGGATAAGAAGTGGAAGAAGGAGATTGAGAAGCTTGCGGGCAAGGTGGACTACGTTCATTTCATTCATGGTAAGAAGTTTGCTAAGTGCATAATCTGCGAGAGGGAGTGGGATAACCCTGAACCCGGTGGAATGCTCGATGTTATAATAATTGATAAGAAGGTTGTTTGTTGCTACGTTTGCCCGGATTGCGTTAGGATATATCCTTACTTGGTTGAGTATGTTGAGGACAAGGTGTTGAGAATAATTGGGGAGGATGTGGGAGGAAAAGCAGCTTAGAGAGCTTGCGGAGCTGTTAATGAAGTATTTTGTAAATGATTTAGGCAGATGGATTGATATACTCCCTATACCAAATCCAAAGAAACACCTAAGGAGCATTACTCTTGAAGATATAGAAAAGCATCTTTTAGGTTCTGTTAGTATAAATCTAACTCCAATTGACAAGAACGGAAAAGCCAGATGGATTTGTATAGATATTGATGATTTTGAAGAAGGAAAAAAGGTCTATCAAATTTTGCAAAGGTTAAAGGTAAGCCTTGTTCCCGAGAGAACTGTGGGGGATAATGATGGGTGGCACTTCTGGATATTGTTTAAACCAACAGAGTACGGAAGAGTATATAGTTTAGCAAGTATATTCAAGAAATTACTTGAAAAGCTAGGAATTTCGAGGATAGAAGTTTTCCCTAAAAGTAAAGAAATTGATAGGGAAGGCTTTGGCTCTTGTGTAAGATTACCTCTGGGTAAAAATCAGAAAACTAAAGCATTTACATTTTTAGCAAACGAGCAAGGTGATGAAGTAGATCCGCTAGTTTTTCTCAGGTCATTACAACTTAATGACTTTGAAGAAATCGAAAAAACCATTAGGCAAGAATACGATCGTATTTGGGTTCAGGATTATGAATATAAATATAATATTAAAGATATTATTACATTAAAGAATGAAGAGAAGGAGTTGGAGTGGCTTATTAACCCTCTTATCCCGAGAGGTTGTCTTGTTATTCTGGGTGGAAGGCCAAAAGTTGGTAAAAGTTTTCTAGCTTTGCACATAGGGAGAGAAGTTTCTCATGGAGGTAAATTCTTAGATTATGCAAGTTGTAAGCAAGGTTCTATCTTATATATTGATGAGGATATGGATGAGTATACTGAAGCTTTAAGAGCTAAGAAAATAAATCCAGCCGATCTTTTCGGAAGAAATTTCAAAATTGCAAGCTGGAGTGAAATAAGGCAAGAAGTTTTTAGATTAGATGATGAAAAGTGTCTAAGGGAGCTTGAGAGATATATCAGGCTTGCAAATTTATCCTTAGTTATTATAGATAACTTGGAAACAACATTAGGTGGTATCGATCTTATCAAAGAGGCTGATCTTGTGAATAAGATATTAGTAAAGCTAAGGAGAATTGCCGTAAAGACTAATTGCACAATTCTAATCATTCATCATTCGAGGAAACCAAAAGAGACTTCAACACATTGGAGATATGAATATAAAGGAAGTTTGGTGATTACTGGGAGAGCAGATGTTCTCATGTTCTTAGATTACGATGAAAAGAGAGGTGTTCATAAGTTATATGTTGAGTCGAGATTTCTCGAGGAGGATATTTGTCTTGCATATGAGATGTTTCATAATGAAGACGGAACTCTCAATTTTGAGTTTAGAGGTTTTATAAAGGAGGAGTATGTTGTAGATAAGGCAAGGGAAGCGATACTTAACTGGATTAAAGAAGAAAACGCTAAAGAATTCTGGATGAAAGAAGTAATAGAAAAATTTAGCTCTATTGCAAGTAGAGAGACTATAAGAAGAGCATTGCGTCTCCTAGAGCATTTTGGTTACTTAGAAAAGGAAGAGGTGAAAGGATTGACAAGAGAAGAGATAAAAGAGCATGGAAAAGTGAAATTCAAAGTCTTAAAATTGGACGAATTAGAGGAAAATGAGAAAAATGCGAGCTTGTAGAAAAGACAGGAAATGTCTCCAGTTCTTGCAACTAGCTCAATGGTGAGAATAAAGAAGGCAGGAAATGGCTTCTTTTATGTTAACTTGTTAATTTATATAACTTTTTATACTTTGTCAGAATAATTCTTACGAAAAGGAGCTTATAGCTACCTTTTTTTACTCTAAATCGGCAGAAAAAATGCACTTTTTCTGCCTCCAGTTCTTGCAACTAGCTCAGTTGCATGAATAAGGAAGTCCATACTGAACGTATTTTATACCTGAAAAGGAAGGAGCATTCTCACACATCACTACTACCCCCTTATTGTTGTGTGTGTGCACGATATTTAAATATGGTAAATGTGGTATAATATTTAAATACGATAAATATGGTATATATCGTATAATGAAGATAGGTATCAGTCTGAGCAAAGAGGCGTATTGGAAATTAGTTGAAGTTAAAGTTAGACTTAGAGCGAAAACTTGGGATGAATTTGCCAATAGAATCTACGAAATAGTGTTCAAAGATGAAAAAAGAAGATAACTCCTATTTCAGGGACAATTTCTTATATCTTGTATTGAACTTATTAACTGCAGATTTTGAAGGCGTTAGACCAGAGGACCCAGATAATATTTCATCCTTCTCTATATCTAAGGAGGTGTCTGTCTTAATAAAATTAAATCACTTTGCCGTTGTGTTAAATGGCAGAGTTTTAGAGCCACTAGATGAGTACTATACTCTTGGTTTCAGAACACGAAACGGTAAACGAATTCTTTTAACTATTCCTCCTCAGAAGATATACTCTATCTTAGTATTTAATCGAAGCAAAGAGAAAACGCTTCGTCTGCCTTATGCTAAACCGTTCTTTGGAAGTATAATCCCTAAAGGAGACCTGAAGTGGATTGAAAAGCTCTGTGAGGAAGCTAAGGTAGGGAGGATTTTAGATGAGCAAATACTTGTTCAAGGGTTGTATGGTACTGAGAAGTATACGGGAAAGGTTAGACAGTGGGGGAAGAGAGGTATTTTCTATGAGATAAAGGAACCTAAGAAATATTGCCTTGGATATTTTAGGAAGGAAATTATTGAAGACATTGGTGGGTATTTTCATGAAGCATACTATCGTGCTACGATAGATGTTGTTGGTGGTGTATGTGAGAGATACTTCCCTCTCGAGGAAAACATTGAAGTTATGTTTAAGAAGGGAAAGAGGTGGCTTTAGAAGGTGATTCAAATGGGAGTTGACCTCGTCATCTACATCAAAAAGGATCAGCTCAAGAAGTTGCTGAAGGAGTGGTACAACTTTGAATTCCTGAGAGGGCATATTGGATTAAGGTGGCACACCTTTGTGGAGGAAGAATTCAAAAACGAGGACTTCAGAACCTGCGAGAAGCTCGATTCCAAAACGCTGTACCACTATCTTGCAGAAACCAACGAGGATATTCCAGAGAGAAGTGAATGGGCACCTATTTTGAGAAACTACGATTTAATATTTGCACCAGACACCACAAAGATAGATGAGGAAAACTATGTTGATTTGAACATGTTCGACCTTGCCATGCAGGACTTTATTGTTGAGAACCTCGACAAAATACTAAGGAGGATGAAAGATGAAAATAAGGACAAAAGTTAACAAGGGGGTAGCAATCAACGCATTTCTGTGCTGCACGCTTGCACTTCTAGTTGGAGTTTATCTAGGTTATAATGACTGCATGAGGGAATGCGATTGCATTTGCGTTTGTGAGAAGGGTTCATGTAAGTTTGTGTATAGGTGGCAGGAGATTTTGTGGAATGTGAGCAGACATAGCTATGACCGCAAGTTGTATAATTGTTGGAACTTTAGCTACGATGCTTGCAGAATGTTGAGAGAAGAAGGTTATGAAGCATACATTGTAATAGGCAAGATGAGACCCAACAGCACGGGAAAACACGCTTGGGTAAAGGTTTGCTTCTACGCAGAGCCACAGTCAGGTGTATTGATAGAGCCGAGCATTTTGAAGAAAGGTTATTACAAGAAGGAGCAGCTTCTGAGTTGCCAGCGAGGTTAGACCACGTTACTAATAACAAGGAACAATCCGACAAAGAACAGCACTATTATCAAAAGTCCAAACAATACCATAGGGACAACGCCCCAGCGCATCCTTAACCAAATTCCCACGAATCCAAGTCCACCGCCCATCAAACCAATACCTAAAAAGAAATCCTTAGGGTTAACTATTGTGAAGCTCCTTTGCTCGGAAACAAGCATAACTATATATAGCACTGCTATCAGGATTGCTACGATGAAGCCCACCACGAAGCTTCTCAGCACGCTCATATTATCTTTTTGTATTTACTACATCTAATATTTTTGTTGCAAGAATCATATATGCTAGAAAAACAAGGAGCAAACCTTCCTTCATATCAAAAATAATTAGAGCTACACCTAGAAGGAAGCACAGCAAACTTGCCAGCAACAGCTTGTCAAACTTTTGTTTCTTCATTTTTTGGAAGTGAACTTATATATTTTCTAAATATAATAGACAACAGTTTATCTAATTTCTAAGTCACCTTGTCCACTTTCATCAACATTTAAATACTACTAATGATTCAAACCTTAATGGTGATCCGAATGTTCGGGAGGAAAAGAAAGAGAGAAAGACATGTCCCACCTAAGCATGTTGTTGTTAAGTGTGTTTACTTCGATGAGGTATACAAGGATCTGCAGGTGAAGGTCAGGGGTAAACCAGTGATAGTGCCTTATCCAGCGGTGGACGGAAGTAAGGACTTCGTTGCAATATTTGACGTTTACGAGGTTGATTAAAATGCAGAGCATCGCAGAAAGGGTAATGGAGGTTATTGAAAGGGAGGGAAGCGTTGCGGGGATATCCAAGCTTGCTGAGTTAACAGGGCTTAAGTATGGTACGGTGTGGCAAACGGTGCGCTACCTTGAAAAGGCTGGCAAGGTTAGGCTTAGGAAAGTGGCACAGGAGGGGGGAGGAACCATGTATGAGGTAAGCCTTGCAAAAAGAAAATATTGGACTAAGGATGCCTTAAAGAAAAAGATTCTGAGCATACTTCAGGTGCAAAGAGAGCTACCTGCATTAGCATTGCTTAAGGCAAGGATAGACCCTGCACCAGGTATGCACACCTTCTACGAGGCTTTGAATGAACTTGAGCAGGAGGGCAAAATTGTTCTCAGAAAGCACGGTAATAGGAATGTTGCAGTTGCGTTGCGCAATGCCAAGTGTCCCCTTGAGGCAATGCTGAAGGGCAAAGAGGAGAAGCCGAAGGCAGAAGTGAAAGTAGATATCAAAGACATTGTAACAAAGCTTGCAAGGAAGTTCCTAGTTACCTTCGAGGGAAACGACTTGGTAGCAGTTGCTGGCTCGAAACTCAAAATCAGCGACCTAGCTTTCCTCTTCGAGAGCAAACTTGATGCAGAGCTGAGCATCTCGAAAAAAGGATTGTTGATGTTAAGAATAAAGGTAGGTGAGCAGGATGTACCTCGTGAAGGCTAAGGAAATCCTCTTGCCAGATATCAACGGAAGGGAACTCACAATAACAAAGGAGAGAGTGTTCAAGCATGCAGAACTTATGCTGGAGTATATTGAAAGATTGCTGAATAACGATGACGTCATCGAAATAACGATAAGGAGGTGCAACGATGAGGAAACTGGTTAAAGTTTGGAGGCAGGGGGATAGCTTAGTTGTGAGCATACCATCGAAAATTGCAAAAAAACTAGGCATACAGCGAGGAGATTACCTCTTGCCTAAACTTGAAGGTGATAAAATAACGTATAGGAAGGTGAAACTCCCATGAAGATCAAGCTTGAGGATTTCAAAAACAAGGTTGTGTTGATATACGGTCACTCAGGCGAGGGTAAAACCACATGCCTCTCAGCGATTGCTGGTGAAATAGCAAGGCAAACAAACAAAAAGCCCCTCTATGTTGCGACTGATGCAAACATCAAGGGACAGTTCAAGAAGCAGATCGAGCAGTTGCTAGGAACTAAGGTATATGTGCCGATGAAAGCGTACAACGTCATCAAAGCTGCCAGAGAGCTGAAGGATGATACCTCTTGCTTCATTCTGGATTCGATTTCAGGGTACGGGGATATGTATCTCTACTGGGGAGAGCATCCCACCACAGTTACAAGGCTTGTCTCTGGGGATATGAGAACCTTAACAATTGTCTTGCAGAGGAAGATGAGAATGCAGGAACTCTACGCTTTTCTAGTAACTCACGCAGTAACTTTGTTCGGTGATACTTGGAAGGGTGAAGGCTTCAGACCAATGCTTGCAGGCACGGCAATGCGTAACTGCGATGTTATAATAAAGCATGAACTAGTAAACGAGGACTACTTGTGGACAATAAAGATTTGGAGAGATGTTGACTACGTTAAATACGTTGGCAAGCAATTCAGGCCGTTAGATTTGCTCAAGGGTGAGGCGGAGTTTATAAAGAAAAAGGAGGAAAAATGAGAGCGCAGGCAAGTCTGGAGTGGCTACTGTTGATTGCAGTGTTCCTCCTATTTGCTTTATTTTTTATTGTTTTGGAATTGAAGCAGCTAGATATGCAGCAATTCAACCAATCCCTCAGCATCCTCCAGCAATTGATGAACCAATCTCTTAATCAAACCTTGAACAGCTTAGCATCATACAATCCATAATACCTACCCGTTGTAGGGTCAAAATCCTTGCAAGCAACCACAGCAACATATTTACCCTTAGGAACATCACCCAAATCAACAACATGCTCACCGCTCTTTGCAGTCAGCTCATACTCAGCAAACCACTCATATTCAAAAACCTCTCCTTTTACATCGCCAACTAGAACTAAGAATTTTACCCTCTGCGGGCTAGGTAGCTCAGCTTTATATTTTAGTCTTGCCATAAATATTAGTATGGTTGAGGTAGTTAGAAAATACTTTGAGTTTGAAACACCCGAACAAGCGCTTGCATTTGCGACCTTAGTTAATGCTAAAAAGTATGCTATTGCTGCTTGCTTGAGAAAGCACGGCAAGGATTACGCAATGACAGCTTATCTCAAGGAATATGAAGAAGAAATAGAAAAGATGGCTGAGGATTTGAAGAAGCTTACAGAGGAACAGCTTGAACAGCTTAGGAAAACGAAGGTAACCGTTGAGGACATTTTGAAAGTGATTTCTTAGTCATACAACAATTGGTGGCTAAAATCTAATGCGAGCCATACAGCTAAAATTGCAATGATAGCAGATGTACAATGCGAGCCAACCGAAAAATGGTAGCATCGAATGTTTGCGTGGATTAAATGCGTCAACTTGTCCACTTTCATCAACATTTAAATGCTACGAATTCTACTAACCTTTTTGAGAAAGACAGAACGGAGGTGGTAGCATGAGGATAACCCAAGCTGAACTCGAAATAGACAAACTCCTTGTTAGAGAATTTTACGAAAGGCAGGAATCAAGAAAGGAGCAATTCAACAGACTTGTGTGTTTCTTGCGTGACAACTTAGATAAGCAGTTCGTTCTTGAGCAGCTAGGTAAAAAGGAGGAGGAAGTTGCAGAACCCTTTGCAGAGTATGCGAAAAAAATTATTTCAGGCAAGATAGAAAGACCAGAGATTTTGCCAGAGGACTACCTAGAGATAGTCAGGGAAACCTTCAAACTTGAAGCGATGTATAGGGCTGCAATAAAGAGAAGGGTTCAGAACCTACCCTTATATACAAGATATCACAAGTACGTGAAGGGTGTGGGTGAGCTTCTCAGCTTCGGTATATATGCATTCTTCGCACCTATCGACAGATTTCCACACGTAAGCAACTTTTACAGCTACGGAGGCTTAGGACTTGAGCTCAGGTGCAAGAAGTGCGGCAAGAGGTGTTTTGAGGATGAGGCTAAGAGGCAGGAGTTCATAGAGAAGGTGAAGAAGAGGAAAATAAAGAAGAAGAAGCCTGAGGACTTCATTTGCAAATGCAAGGAGCCAGAGCCAGAGTGGGTTCCACAAAAGAAGCGTGCTGGAGATGTTTGTTTATTCAACCCGTGGTTAAAAGGGTTCCTTAGATACAGGCTTGGTGTGTTAGGATTGCTGATGAGCAGAGGGTGGTACTTCCAGAAGTGCAGGGAATTCAAAGAGCGGGAGCTTGCGAAGGGATACAGCAAAGGGCATGCACAGAACAGGGCGGAGAGGAAGATGGTAAAGTTATTCCTTTGCCACACATATATAGCGTGGAGACATCTTGAAGGCTTGCAGGTGGAGCCTCACTACGGTGCAGCTCACGGATTCCATGAGTTTATACCACCTATTGTTGACAACCTGCCAGACAGAAAGGGGGAGCCAGTGGTGTGGTGCAGAGAAGTTGAATACTACTGCGATAGTTGCGGCTGCAGAAAAGTTTGTCCTAAGCGAATTGTTTAAATATTTCTTCTTCCTTTAAAATTTTTTAGCCACAGTTGGTTTGGCGGCATTTTAAGAATGCGAGCCATGATGATTCTGACTGCAAATCTATAATGTGAGCCGTTCGTGGATTGATTGCGAGAAAACTATGCGAGCCAAGAAAATTTTGCTTGCGTAGTATTTATGCGAGCGAGCCACTAAACCATTGATTGCAAATTTCCTCTGCGAGCCATGTTGGATATGGTTGCACAATAAGTTTGTGAGCCACTGAATATTTTTGTGACATGGATGGACTGCGAGCCAAGCAACTAATGGCTGCATATCATCTTTGCGTTAATACTCAAAGCTCAAAATCTCGAGCCTACCCGTAGGCATTGTCCTTACTCTTCCAACAAGCAAAACCCCCGCAAGAAAGAAAGCTCCTAAAATGGGTAGCCAGCTTATCCTATGCTTCTCCAAGCCGAACTTCTCCAATGCCCTATACTCTGCATACTTCTTACCGGCAAGCCAGGCATTTTTCTTTATGAATCTGTGAGCCTCATCCGAAAGAATCTTCCAGAATGTTTCTCCCGTTTCAGCATACTTGTCATTAAAAACTTTATTCAAAGCAAGCAATGCCCTAACATACTCGACATGCTGCAGAACTTCGAACTTCAAAGCTTTTATTATTTCTTCCTCAAGCTTACCTACATTAATTTCTTCCGCAAGCGATTTTATGTAAGAATGCTTTTTTCTCAGCTTGTAGACAATGTCGGAGTACCCACGCTTACCTAAGCTTTCTTCAATCGTTCTCAAACATACATCAATAATTTCTGGGTTTGCTACCTCTAGCACCATCTTTTCAAAACAAAATTAAAAAACGGAAGGGGTACGCTAGATTATCCTCGCAGCGGGTCTAGGAGCAGGTGCAGCTGCAGGTGCTGGAGCTGGAGCGGGAGCAGGTGCCATTCTCTCCTTTATGATCTCAGCAACTTCATCAACTAATAGTTTGCTTCCAGCAACTAAGCAGGCAAGTTCAGCTCCGCCTCTTACTCTCCCAGTTACAGCTAACCCAAGCAATGCAGCAGCTGCACCGAGCCTTATTACTCTAGGGGATAGGACAGGAGTATATACTGAAGCCTCTTGAATAGCTCTACCTATTGCTTGTAGCCCTGCAAACACACCAACATCTCTCATGGTTGCCATCGCTCTTCACCTCTCTATTCGAGTGCAACACCTACTAACTCAGCAGCAGCTACTTTTACTCCAGCTCTCTTTGCCTCTAGGATTTTCTTAAGTTTCTCTATGTTAGCTTCAGCCATTCTGTATTGCTCTTCCTTCCTTTTCTCAGGGGATTTTCCACCACAAGCCCCTGTCCCCTTCTTTGGATATCTAGTCATTACAATGTAGGCTGGAACGCTTATTCTCCTTCCATCAGGTAGAGTAACAGTTCCAGTCTTCCTTCTGCAGTTGTGTATAGCAAACTCACCAAGGCTTATACAAGCTTCTAACTGTGCCTCAGATAACTTGGTAGCATCCGCATACCAAGGCACTGCAGTTCTTGTGAAGTTCACTTTCTTGGTTGCTGGGTGCTCACTAACAATTGTTATGTGCGCCCTTTTCCCGAAGACAGGTACAGTACCTGCCATTTTACACCACCACCTGGAGACTTATTTCTAAGTTAACTTATCGCTTTGGTTATATATCACTTTTTCTATAAGGAAATTATAAGAGAACAATGCCAATCACTGTAAAGGACATTCCAGAGGACGTTAGGGAAACCCTAAAAAGGATTTGGGAGGAGAGAAAGTTCAAAATATCAATTCCCGAGATTTTCTCCCTGTATGTTTATTGCTACAACAGAGCTGAAGAAGTCGGCATTGCAGATCCTCATACCATGGTTATAGAGTGGCTTTCCGCAGAAGCTGACCCTTCTCTTACATTTGATGAGTTGAAAGCCGATTTTGAAATGAAGGTATTGCAGGAGATGCCGGCACCTAAAGAGCTTGAGGAAGTTGAGTTCTGGAGGGAAAGGGCGAGGAAACTTGAGGAAGAGATTGAAAAGTTGCGCAGGCTTGCGAGAATCGATTATGTTGAAAGGGCTAAAGCGCAGCTTGCCAAATATAAAAGCGAGATAAGAAGACTTGAGAAGGAGTTAGAGGAAGCCAGAAGAGAGCTTGAGAAGTACAGAGGAACACCTTACGAACGCAAGGCTGAGTTTGAAGTCAGAGAGCTTGAGGAACAAGTTAAGCAAATTAAGGAGCAGGTTGAGGATGTTGAGAAGGCAGCACCGATAAAAGAGTTTGAGGAATATGTTAGGACTGCAAGCACAGATGAATTGCTTGAGGCCTACCATGCTGAAAAACCACCAGACATCCCTTATGATGAATGGATAAGGAGAAAGAGAATCATTGAGGATGAGCTTGAGAGAAGAGGGGCTCCTAAGTGTCCTTTGTGCAGAAGGTTTCTCATGCCCGTAAGAAGGTTTATACTGTATGGTGCGGAGGTTCCCGTGCCACCAGAGTTTCATGTTTACCGCTGCCCTGAACACGGATTCTTTATTTGCATGCCAGGTCAACCATGTAAGGCGGTTACACCAGACGCTATTGCAAGGAAGCTCAGAATGTTCCTTCCTAAGGAAATCACCAGACCCACAAGAGTTGCGCCACCTAGGCCGAGAGTTTATCTGAGACCTCCAGCTTTGCTTCCGCAGTATCCTGAGGTTTTTTGGTATGCTATTATGAAAACCGCACCCTTCTTCGCCGAGGAAATTAAGGATGTTGAGAAGTTGGTAAATGAGCAATTCAGAATGGGTAGAGACATGTTTTCCTTGCCTGAGGATTTATACAAGATGATTAGAACCCTGTGGAGTGTTTTTAAGTCAAAATATCTTAAGCAGGCTTACCTGTTCTGGCGGGAGCATCCCAACGTGCCAGAGGATATAAAGGAGAATGTTAGAAGGAAGTTAGAGTCCTTTGCTGCTGTATCTCCTTACGCCCCAGTGCCTGAAAGCATCCTGGATGAGATTTGGTATTCGTGGTATCAATATATTGCGGGAAGACCATTTGGATAATTTATGATAAACCTAAAAATTCCCCCTGTTTGTCCCAAGTGTAGGCAACCTCTTTACAAAGGGCAAATTCTATACCACACGCTAGAAGGCTCCTACCATATTTGGTGCTATGAAGGCAGGGAGCCACAGCCACATGAATACATGCTCGGAAAACAACCTTTTGATGGAGAGGAGTTGTTAAAGATTGAGTATGAGGTTCTTAAGAGAGAGGTAAAAAGAATGCCAGGGGACACTATACAGGAAAAACTGAAAAATTTGCTAAAAGAACATCCAAACGTTAGACCTCAAGTCTTGCTCAAGTATTGCTCTATGCATGGTATCCCCTACAAGATTAAAGGCATGAACCTGCTAGAGAAGCTGAAGCCGAAGCCCGTTTTAGAGAAGCCAAAAGAAGAAAAACCTAAAGAGAAGAAGGAAAAGAAGCGCAGGATGACAAAGGAGAGAAGGTTGAGCCTACTAACAGCAAACATAGCAAGTCTTGCAAAAGAATATGAAGAGGAAGGGGATAAAAAAAGGGCAGAAGTGCTGAAGAAGATTAGCGAGTTACTGGCTGAGCTGTAATTTTTTTGCGTAATATGATAGCTTCCCTTTTGATTAATTTGTAGCTCTCTGGAGTTCTGCTTGAGGGTATGCGGTGGATGAATAGGTGGACAGCTTCGCACTTATCGCATTTTGGCACAGCTTCTGGCTTTACCTTTACCATGGTAAGGTGTGCAATGGATAAGCCGATGATGTGTCCTAGCAGGTTGTCAATTTTCACAGGGTCTTCTTGCTGGATTAGTTTTTCGAGGAATTCCTTAACCCTTTCACAAAGATGCCACATCATTTTTTACCTCCTACAATGCTAGCGCCTTCTCAACCTCTTTTATGTAGTGATTTTGGATACTACTTACTGAAACTTCCTTGTAGAAGCCCTTTCTGTAGTCCTCTGGGGAAGTGTATGGTTCCCCTCCCCCCGCTGGTACATCTTCGTCGAGCCTTGCTTTCAAAATGAAATACAATGACAAAAGCGCTGGCTTTTTAATGTCTACTGGTACAATTGGTTCATCGTAGTAAACATAAACTATAGAATTTCTGAACAATACTGATTTAACGTAGTGTGCGATAGCTTCTAGTGTAAAGTCGTCGTAAGCGAAAGTCTTTGGCACAAAGATATAACACTCGTACGAATTCGGTTTCTTTGAGAAATACACGTTGTCACTAATGCTTGGTATTCTTCTTCTAGTAATTTTGTTAATTATTTCAGTTTCTATTTCTCTTACCATAAGGCTTCACCTCCTATGTGAATTATGTCTCCAATCCCATACTTCGGTGTGTGGCTACCTACAATGATTGCACCGCCCACCTTTGGGTCAAATGTTGCCACTGCTTTCCAGAGATGCATTGTTTCATGAAGTAGGAAGCAGTAAAGCCAAATGGGCGCTCTACCTGAAATCACTAAAACATCGCCTGTTTGATGATCAAGCAGAAACTTTCTGAATTCCATGTTGTCTAACTTTGCAAGAACACTAGGTTCAATAGGCTTACCTAGCTCAATCTCTAGAACATCGCAGTTCTCTATGCTTTTAAAAGACAGCTTTACGCCTTCGATTCCCATCTTTCTCACCGGAAATATCAATATGATTCAAACTATTTAAATCTTGATGAAAGTAACTAAATCAACAAAGCTTCAAGTGCCTTTTTCAACTCTTCCTCCGTTATCCTTTCAACTTCCTCAACAACGATCTCCTCAAGCCCCATTTCTCTGCGTAGCTTCTCAATAGTCTCCTTAAACCACTTCTCTTTCCTCTTTTTCTCTCTTTCCAACCTCAACCTCTCCTTCTCCGCTTCCGTTTTAAGTTTCTCCCTCATCAAAATATAAGCTGGCATAGATATGCGTGTGCCGTCTGGCAGGGTTACGCTACCCCTCAACCCTCTTGCCTCCATCATCTTTTCGCCAAATTTTATCCAATTATCGAGGATGTTCGGCGGTGCTTTGCTCGGGTCATCCAAATACTCACGCCTTTTCCTAAAGAATTTCTTACCATTCCTTTCTGCAACTTCAATTCTTCCCGTTACAAGGGCAAGCTGGAAAACTTCCTCATCCGTTAGTTTCTCGCCTCTCTCTAACTTCTTCAACGCTTGCTCAACAACCTCAGGCTTTATAAACTCTCTAACCTTGTCTAAGCGACTCATTCTAATCCATCAAGCTTTCTGTGTATCCTATAGAGCAAATATGCTAACCCCGGATCTTTCTGCAAAGCTAAAAAGGTTAAAGTCAGCTCATCGGGATAATGACCGAAAATTTCCCTGTGCTTTCGCCTTGCGACAATATAAGGAGCATCTAAGGCTTTGTTGAACGCATCGATATATTCATCGCTAACGTTAAGCCCTAAAAGTTTACAAATTGCTTTAGCAACGAGGTTATGAGTTACCCTGCTTGCCATTAAAAGTTAGAAAAAACAAAGTAGTATATATGTTTGAAGAATGCGCTGGAAGAATTACCTAGAGCGGAGCTAAAAAAGAAAAAATAAAAAAGAAAATTAAAGATGTGCACTAGAAAGTTCAAGAATTGCACTAGGATACTTTTTTGATTCCTCCTTAAGCTTTTCTAAAGGTTTTCTTGGAAACATTAGCATGCTGCCGCAGTATGGACACTTTCCTACCGGATCATGGACTATTTTACCGCTCTTAGCAGCTGGTCTCTGCATTATTAACACTCGCTTTTTGCATACCGGACATGTAGCACTGCCATCACAGTAGTAGTTATTTCCTGGTGCAAGATAAATGTCAATCAACTCATAAATTTTCATTTTCATTTTCACCACCACTAACCTCAATGTCATTCGAATTATTTAAATCTTGATGAAAGTTACCTCGTTAACCTTTAACCAAATGATAAAGCTTCCAATACAAAAGTTCAAC